>Ga0070730_10002540_pt1 | contig 16577 bp, 14 predicted proteins | sample Coa_R1_3_FD_66447 | JGI IMG/M metagenome (GOLD analysis project Ga0070730, IMG submission 66447) | Surface soil microbial communities from Centralia Pennsylvania, which are recovering from an underground coalmine fire - Coalmine... | ecosystem: Environmental > Terrestrial > Soil > Unclassified ... | reverse complement strand
CGCTGTGATTTCGTGTGGTTCAAGCCGCTCTTGATGACGTGTTCATTGTGCCCACAAGAGGGGCACGTTGGATTGCTCATAGCGCTATTCTAACACTGCTCTGTTATTTTCGCCACTCCTCCCGCGCCAGAGCTATTGACAAAGACCACGCCGACAGGATATACTCTATAATGCTTCTGGCGAGAGGTCAGAGTAGCAGCTAGCCCCCGTGGCGGAATGGTATACGCGGCAGGTTGAGGGCCTGTGCCCAAAAGGCGTGCTGGTTCGAGTCCAGTCGGGGGCACCACAGCGGGATTGACTTTTGACCGATCATTGACTATACTTATCGGTGCAAGCGCATCAGCGCACCCATATCTTTGCGGGCTTGGTGTAGTGGTAACATGCGACCTTCCCAAGGTTGAGACCGTGGGTTCGAATCCCATAGCCCGCTCCAATGGTTCACGCCATGTTGCTCTCTGACGCCGGGCTAGCCCGGCGCTTTTTATAGCAACGCTCTGCGGTTGACTCGCGCCATCTCCAGATGATACACTATTCCTAATGCAACATCAATTGACCCTTTTTGGCATTCTGCGGTATCCTATCCCAGGGTTGGCGCAACGAGAGCCGCGCTTGATGGCAATCCGCCTTGAGGATATTGAAAGGCTGCTTGAGTTTGCAAAGGCATCCCAGTTGATTTCAAGCGCTGCTCACCAACCTATCCGGTTGCTCGAAACCACACGCCCAGGCACGGCAGCATGCCGCGCGCTGGGCGCTTTCGCTATTATGCTCCAACAAATGGAGCTTCTCATCATCAGGAGCAATCAAGAGAAGTCCAGGTGGAGCGAGAAGCGCCAGACCGGGGGCCACATATGAGGAAAGGATAAGGCGCGCTCATGACTATGCTGCTGGATTGGGACGAGAAGTTTGGCGCACAAGGTCTCACCTTCGACGATGTATTACTCATCCCAGCCGCATCTTCCGTGCTTCCCTCCGATGTCTCGACTCGTACCAGGCTGACGAACTCCATTGAATTGTGCATTCCCCTTGTTTCAGCGGCGATGGATACCGTCAGTGAGGCCCGGCTTGCCATTGCCCTGGCACGCGAAGGTGGGATCGGGATCATTCATCGCAATCTCTCCATCGAAGACCAGGCCGCTGAGGTTGATAAGGTCAAACGCTCTGAATCTGGGATGATCACCGACCCGATCACCCTCTCGCCAGGCGACCCGCTGCGGAGCGCCCTGACATCGATGGCAAATTATCACATCTCTGGCATCCCTATCACCGACCAGGACCGACTGGTGGGCATCCTGACCAACCGCGATCTGCGCTTCGAGACGAACCTGGATCGCCCTATTGGGGAAGTTATGACCCGCGAGCATCTGATTACCGCGCCAGTCGGCACAACGCTTGAGGAGGCCGCGCAGACGCTCCACCGCTACAAGATCGAGAAGTTGCCAGTAGTCGATGAGCATGGCCTGCTCAAAGGCTTAATTACCGTCAAGGACATCCAGAAGAAGACCCAATATCCCAACGCCGCCAAAGACGAGCGCGGGCGCCTGCGCGTTGGCGCGGCTGTCGGCGTGGGGCCAGATTGCGAAGAACGTTGCGCCGCCTTGATTGCCGAGGACGTGGATGTGCTGGTCGTCGATACCTCGCACGGCCATTCACGCATGGTGCTAGAATCCATCGCGCGCATCAAGCGCCGCTTTGGGCGTCACGTCCAGGTGATCGCTGGCAATGTCGCCACCGCCAGCGGGACTGAGGCGTTGATCGAGGCTGGCGTTGATGCCATCAAGGTGGGCATTGGCGCGGGCGCCATCTGCACCACCCGGATCGTAGCAGGCGTTGGCATTCCGCAGATTACAGCCATCTATGACTGCGCGCGCGTTGCCGCTCGTTACCATATTCCCATTATTGGCGATGGGGGTATTCAGTATTCCGGCGACATTGCCAAGGCGATTGCCGCCGGAGCCGATACCGTCATGCTAGGCAGCCTGCTCGCGGGCGTGGATGAAAGCCCCGGCGACCTGATCATTGCGCAGGGCGAGCGGTTCAAAGATTATCGCGGCATGGGGTCAATTGGCGCGATGAAGCGCCGCAGCTTTAGCAAAGACCGCTATTTCCAGGAAGGCGTCACCGACGAATCCAAGCTCATCGCCGAAGGCATCGAAGGTCGCGTGCCCTACAAAGGCCCGCTCAGTAACATGACCTACCAATTGGTGGGCGGCTTGCGCCAGGCAATGGGCTACTGCGGCGCGGCCACCATCGCGGAGATGCAGACCAACACCCGCTTCACCCGCATCACCAGCGCGGGGCTGCGCGAGAGCCACCCGCATGACATCCTCATCACCAAAGAGGCGCCGAACTACGCACTGAGTCCGCGCTGACGGAATCGATCAGAGAGAAGCGCGCTGTCGGCAGGCGGGGTTGCCTGCCGACAGCGCGCTCTTCGCGTTGCTGAAAAGAACTGTCACTCGCTGGAGTGGCTGCTCTATTTACTGACCAGCCAGCGCTTCGCCAGTCTCGCGGCCATCCAACTTCTCGATGCGCGCGCCCAACGCGCGCAGCTTTTCGGGCAATCGCTCATAGCCGCGCTCAATATGCTCGATACCTGTCAGCGTTGAAGCGCCCTGCGCGCAGAGGGCTGCCAGGATATACGAGCAGCCCGCGCGAATATCAGGGATGGTCAACTCGGCGCCTGAAAGCGCCGTTGGCCCGCGCACAATGCAGCTATGGGAATACTCCCTCTCGCGGAAGCGACAGGCCAACTCTCCCAAACATTTGCTATATAACCCGGTATCGGCGCCCATCCGGTTTAGCTCCAATGTATAGCCAAAGCGGTCTTCATAGATCGTCTCGTGGATCACCGACATCCCCTTGGCTTGTGTGAGCAACACAGTGAACGGCTGCTGCCAGTCAGTCATGAAGCCGGGATGCACATCGGTCTCAATGGCGATGGAGCGCGGCGGGCAATCGCTTCCAAAGAAGCGAATGGCATCGTCCTCCACTGAGAAATCTAAGCCAATGCGATAAAGGGTGTTCAGGAAGGTCAGCAGATGGTCTTGATTGGCCCCCTCAACGCGCACATCCCCTTTGGTCAGGTAGGCCGCAATTGCCAGCGACACGGCCTCCAATCGATCAGGAAGAATACGGTGCGTAGCTCCACGCAAGCGTTCGACACCCTCGATCACAATCTTGCGGTCCACCTTGAGTTCGATGATCGCCCCCATCTTTTGCAGGAATTTGATCAGGTCCATGATCTCTGGCTCAATGGCGGCATTCTCAATCACCGTAACGCCTTTTGCCAGCGAGGCCGTAATCAAGAGGTTCTCCGTTGTTCCTACGCTGGGAAAGGGCAGGCGAATCGTGGCGCCCTTCAACCGTTTCGCCTTCGCGTGGAAACAGCCGTCCCGAAACTCGATCTCGGCTCCCATCTGGATCAGCCCCTCGATATGAAAATTGATCGGGCGCGGGCCGATGCGATCTCCGCCGGGGGCTGGAATCGTCGCCTCGCCGCAGCGATGAAGCATTGGCCCTAGGGTCAGCACCGCCAGTCGGTTCATCCGGCCAAGCTCCTGCGGCGGGGCATGGTTCATCACGTTGGGCGTTCTAATCAACATAGTTGCGGGGTGATCTGGCGACCAGGCAATCTCTGAGCCAATGGCGCGCAAAAGACTCTCGGTGATGGTCACATCCCCAATGCGCGGGGTGTTGTGCAGTGTGCAAGTCTCTTCCGTCAAGAGCGAGGCCACCAGCATTTTGGTGGCCGCATTTTTGGCGCCGCTTACGCTCACAGTTCCATGAAGTGGTGTGCCCCCCTCCACAACATAGCAGGCCACACGATCAGCAGTCAAAATCTCGCTCATGATTTCATCTCACCTCCCAATACCGGGCGCTTCACATACCGCATGGTGGAAGATAAAGCACTCTGTATGCCAACCACAGCCAGAAGTATACTCATCAGCGAGATACTCTGTAAATAAACCTAGTACTCATGGAGGGGGTTCGCGTGATAAACCAGCGTTGGCTTCACGCTTTGCCCGCGCGCGCGCCGTCCAGCGGCCAGCTTCCGCATGCGCGATGGCGATCTCTGCCGGTGGGCGCCCCTGCGCCTCATACAACAACGCCAGCACCACAAACAGCGCGCCCAGGCCCGCCTCATCCTCACTGGCTTCCAGCAGCCCTCTGGCTTCCTGGGCCAGCGCCAGCGCCCGCTCAAAATTATACTCGCGCAGCGCCTGGCGCGTGCGCATGAGCAGGAGCCACCCCAGTAGTTGACGATGCTGCGTATCATCGTTGGCGCGCCCCATCGCCTCACAGCGGTCCCAGACGCCCCTGGCTGCTTCTGGCCGCTCGGCCACTATCAAGCGCTCGCCCAACACCATCAAACAACGTCCCAACTGCACCCTATTGCCAGACGCTTCAGCCAGCGCCACTGCGCGCTCCATCCGCTCCAGGCTGGCCGAGAGATCACCCTCGATCTCAACAGCCAGATCATCCTCGCGCAGCAACGTATAAGCAAGCAGCGCCTGGCAGGCCGAAAGCGCTTCCGGGTCGCACCGCGCCATCAACACTTCTAGCGCGGTGCGGTTCTGCCGATACTTTGCCAGCGCCGCAGCCTCATCCAGCGCAGGATCCCAGAGCGTGGCCTCAACTTCTGCCTCAAGCGCATGCAGCCCCGCGTGCGCTTCGGCCAGGCGCATAGTTGGGAGGTCAGTCATAGCCGCTCACCTCGCGTTTGCAGCGGTTTCTGCCTGGCTGGCGGCGGAGGCGAAACCAGCCAGTAGAGCGCGCGGGCTGCCTTCGGCTTTGGCGGAATATGCGACCTCCCAGAAGGTTGCTCCTCACTAGCAGCCCGCGCTGGCCCCTGGTTCCCAATAGAGGCTACCTCGCTCCCATCAAGCGCGTCCAGGAGATCAAGCATCTGGTTCACACTTTGCGCCACGCCCTCCACCATCAGATAGCCCGATGGCTTGATGGCGTCGCCGACCAGCAAGAGGCCACGTAACCCAATCTCTGGGGAAAAATCGGCTCCTTGTTGGGCGCGATTGACCGGCCACTCTCCACGATACTGGCTGATCGTCAAGACCTTACAAGCTTGCTCAAAATCGGGGCCAAAAATCCGCCGCAGGTCTGCCAGCGCGAGGGCGCGCTCTTTTTCGACATCATCGGAGCGCATCACCTGATGGGTAATGAGCAAGTGCTTGCCAGGCGGCGCCAGCCGCCGATCAGAGTTGCTGGGCTGCACCACGCCCGCGATTCGCTCGGTATCCAGGCAATACATAATGCCCTTATGCGCAATCAAAGATCGGTCACTCAGCACATGCGTCTTCAGACCAATCGCCTCGCGCAGCGGAGCGCCATTGGTGGCCGAGAGGGCACCCGAGACAGCCATGTTCTCAGAAGGTCTAGCAGAGACGCCATCGAAGGAATCGTTCTCTGAGAGAAGCGCGTCTGCCGAGGCATCCTCTGCTCCCCCCTGGATCATGGGCAGCGTGGCGCGCGGCCCGATAGTACTGATGACTAGCGGCGTATGCAGAATGCTCTCCGCACTCGTCGCCTTATCGCGCACATGCACGCCAGTCACAGCGCCATCCTTCGTCATAATGCGCACGACATCATGCCGCAGACGCAGCTCCGCGCCCTGCTCACGGACACGCCGCTCTAGCTCGCCTGTGACCGCCGCGCAGCCGCCATCCACAATCCCCGGCGGTCCATAGCGGAACATGTTCCTGGTCGTCTCTGCGACTTCTTGCGCGCTGATCTGCTCGAGGGGAACGCTCAGGGCAAAATGCGAGATGCGCTCAAAGAAGGCGTAGAGTTCCGGCGCACTGGTTGGGGTCACATGATATTTTTTGAGCCACTCGGTGAAGGGCAGATCACGCTCGTTGGAAGGCAAACGTCGGGCCATGAGCGTTGGCCCTAGCAGCACAAAGCGCCCAAACTGGCGCGGCCCCAAAAACGCGGCTACCCCCAGCAGCGACCGGCAGACATATTGCTGCCCATGCACAAAAAAGGAGGCGAACACCTCCGCATCGTAGACATAATGGGGCACGGCCAGACGCCTGAGCATTCCGGCCAGCACGCCATTGGATCCAAACGGCAGCATATGCACCGCGCCTGTGCTGATCTGTGCCCCCTGGAATGTTTTGGCCGTAAAGCGCCCGCCGCAATGCGCCAGGCGCTCCAGCACAGCTACACGCATGCCCCGCTGCAAACATTGGGCGGCGCTGAGTAGACCACCCAGCCCGGCCCCAATGATGACCACATCGTAATCCTGGTTCGCCAATTGGGTATTCATCACTTTGGTATCACGCCAGTACGCTTAGTTCTCCGGCTTTGCCATATCGGCAGAGAGCAGCGCGTTCAGCGTCGTCAGACACTCGGTCAGAATCTGGTTGACATGCTGATGCAGCTCGAAGAATTGCGCCAACTCACGCGCCCGGCGTGCCAAACTGCCGAGCGTATAAATGTCACGCGGATCGCTGCGTACATCATCGATCAGCTTCATCAGGTCCACAATCGAGAGCGAATCATCAGCGCGCTGAACCTCTTCAATCACTTTATTCAGGCGATTTGACACATCCGCTACACCCACACGCAGGCGCTGTGCCAGCACAGCCACCGAGTTATCGTGATTGCTGATCGCATCGGTAGCGGCCCGCAACTGATCGCGCAATTGCTGCGCTTCCTCTTCAAGCTGTTTCGCCTGGCGCAGATTCTCACGCATCTCCGCAGTTGTCGAATCCAGCGATTTAATGGCGCTCAGGATGGATGGGATTTCGGGCAATTGTGGTACTGGCAAGGGCATATCCTCCTCATTCGGCGTCTCAGTTGGTCGCAATCGATCTGCTATGGATATATCGGCTGGCGCGGGTTCCTCTTCCTCTTCCTCTACTTCCTCCTCACCCACCGATGATTCCCCTACGTCAGTCAGTTCGATCCGCTCAATAATGGTTGATTCCTGCATCTCCGATCCAGCCGGGGAAGTTGCTGTCGCTTCAGCATAAGAGACGCTTTCCTGCTCTTCATAAGCTGACGATATACCCCCCATGGCCGCCTCGGTCGTGGTCTTGATCTCCGCTTCCGCGTCATCCCCGGTGACTGCCGCAGTATCCCAGTCATCAGATTGCCCCATCGTGGAGAGCGGCGAAGAAGGTACTCGCGTATTCGCCTGACCTGGCACTGGCACTGTCTCAGGATTAGCCTCGCCAAACGGCGGCGCGGTAATCGTCATAGTTGGTGGCTCGGCCATCGCGGAATCGACGGTAAAGAAGACCAGTTCATGCTCACCAATGCCCACATGGTCGCCATTGCTCAGCGGGGTAGGAGCGCGAAGTTCCACACCATTAATATAGGTGCCATTCGCGCTGACCAGATCACGAATGGTGTAATTGACCCCATCGAAGTGGATCAAGGCATGACGCCGCGAAGCCAGTTGATCGCCGGAAAGGGCCACATCGTTGCTCGGCGCACGACCAATGGAAATATCTGGCTTTTTCAGCAGAAATTCCCGCGCTTGCCCATTCCTGCTGACAACCAACTTGGCAGGAGCCTCATTGACTGTTGTAATGGTCACTTCTACTTCTTCCTCATCCTCCTCCGCTTGTGTTTCCGTCCTAGAGCTGGAGACCGTTGGCAACTCTTCACCGGAACTGGAGACCGTCGGCAACTCTTCATCAGAGCTAGAAACTGTCGGCAACTCTTCATCAGAGCTAGAAACTGTCGGCAACTCTTCGGCAGCTACCGAAAAAGCAGCCATCTGCGACGCCTGCGGAATCATCGTGCGCTCCAGCGCTTCTGGCTCGTCCATGACTGGCGCGCGCACCGTAGGCTCCAGCACCTCCAATGGTGTGACCACTGTCGGCGCATCGGTTGGCGACTCCGAGAACCCCGGCCTGCTGTTGGGGACAGTTGGTCCCGAAGGGCTAGTTCCCGTGCCATAAGACCCTGGCGCCGTCGGCATCGTAGGGGCGGTTGGCGAATTAACCGGCGCGCCCGGCCAGGGACCACTCTGAACCGGCGGTGTTCCTGGTGGTGGTCCCCATTGATTGGGAGGTGGAAATTGTGGACCCGCTGGTACGGTTGCGCCCGGCCAGGGGCCACTTTGCACTGGCGACGCTCCTGGCGGCGGACCCCCCGCTGGATTTTGATTGAAAGCGGGTTGAGACCCCGTAAGCCGATTGCCACAATTCAAGCAAAATTGATCGCCTGGCCGTGTCTCAACACCACAATTTGGACATCGCTCCATAAAAATCTCCCCTCAGCGCATGTGTCTGCAAGCTTAAGACAAGAGCCATGTTTTCAAACGAATACTCACATAGAAGAGTCCCCTTAATACTGAGGCCATTATATCATGCCTCACTATTCCAAACAATGAAGCAGTACACATCTTCGGGCTAGCTTTTCTACTAGTGTCTCAGATATACTGCCAGCGTGAATAAAGTCATCTATCCTCATAGAAAAAGACGCAGCACAGCGCGCTTTTTGTGTTCTGGAGAGACGCTGGAAACAACGATGACCAACAAAATTGCCGCCTCGCTGGCGCCAGTAGATACCGAGACCTGCCTGGCAGCCCTCCATCAGCTAGCGCCCGCGATCAGCATGGCAGAGATTCGCCTTGATCTGATGATCTCGTTTGATCTCCAGCGCCTGATTGCTGAGACGCCTTGCCCTCTGATCATTACCTGCCGACCACTCCGCGAAGGTGGGCGCTTCAGCGGCGCGGAAGGCGAACGCCTGGATATACTCACTCAGGCAATGGACCTGAATTGCGCCTATGTTGATAGCGAATGGGATAGCCTTGCCATCCTGGCCGGGCGACGACAGACACTCACCCAATTGATTGCCTCTCGTCACTGGCTCGATCACATGCCCTCTGATCTGTGGGCAACCTATGCAGAGCTGCGCGAGCGGGCCGAGGTGGTGAAACTGGTCGGCCAGGCCAGGCGACCAGGCGATATGTTACCGATCTTCGATCTACTGCGCCGCGCAACCACGCCGGTGATTGGCCTGGCGATGGGCGAGGCTGGGCGCCTTACCCGACTGATCGCGCCCTGTTTCCCACACTGTTTCTTGACGTATGCCGCCCCCACCGGGGCAGACCTTACTGCCGCCGGTCAACTGACGGTGCAGGAGATGATACACACATATCATGCAGAGGCGCTCGGCCCAGGGACAAAGATCCATCTTCATCTTTGCGCAACGGAGCCATCGGCGGAGACCATCGTTGCGCAGAACCAGAGCGCCACGCCCGGAGAGATCGTCCATATTCCATTGGTGATCGCTCCAGAAGAAGTTCAGGAACTTGTACCCATACTACGAGCCTGTCTGCCACGCCTGACGCTGACCGCCGACCCGACGTTCTCCCATCTAGAGGATGCCGCAAGAGGATGACCTGATGCAACGAGTGAGTATTATTGGCCTCGGCTTGATCGGCGGCTCCATTGGCCTGGCGCTTAAACAGCGCCAGAGTGAAACAGGCGCGCCATCTCCTATCCTGATCGGCTATGACCATGATCCCAATCGTCGAGAGCTTGCTATGCAGCGACAGATTGTCGATCATGTCAGCACGCATCTGCCAGAAGCGGTGAGCGCGGCTCAGATCATCATCATCGCCACACCAGCGCTGGCAATCCGCCAGGTATTTGCTGAACTCGCGCCGCTTATCCACGACGGAACGCTCATCACCGATACAGCCAGCACCAAAGCTGCTGTCTTGCGCTGGGCGCGCGAGTTTCTGCCTGGCGGCGTTCACTTCATTGGCGGCCATCCAATGGCTGGCAGCACTGGCAGCCTGGAAGAAGCACGGCCAGACCTCTTCAGCGGAGCAACCTACTGTCTCGTTCCCGCCCTGCACGCTGATGAAGACGCGCGCGTTGACGAGGTGGCAATGTCCACTCTGCATAGCATCGTCACAGCGCTGGGGGCAAAGCCCCTGCTCATCGACGCTGAGACACATGATCGCTGCGTGGCGGCCATCAGTCACCTGCCGTTCGTTACCTCCACTGCACTGGTGGAAACTCTGGCGGGGAACCCAGACAGCGAGATGATGAGCAAACTTGCCAGTTCCGGCTTTCGTGATACTTCACGCCTGGCCGCCGGCGACCCGGCAATGTATCACAGCATCGCCTTGACGAACCGGGAGGCGATTACCTTCTGGCTCGACACCTACATTGGGCAATTACAGGCCATTCGCTGGATGCTGCAAACGGCGCAAGATACTCAGAATGACCCATTGCTACATCTGTTCAGTCGAGCAAAACCGGATCGCCAGAAGATCATAGATGGCAGGGAAAGCGCCAGAGACCAGCAGTGAAAGTGAATGTAACCCTACCACGTATAGGTTCCTGGACGCAGCATTGAGCGTCACAGCGCCACTTGACAAGTGGCAATGAAAGACTTTATACTCAGACCATGCAAAACCCAGCGCAACACCACACAGCTAGCTTTTATTATTATTATTGGCGTCCTCCGACATGGCGGTGGACTCTTCGTGCTGGGTAAGTAAGCCAGTCCACATACAGCCTGTCGGAGAAGCAGAGGAATAATTCCTCTGCTTTTTTATTTGTCTCAGAATGATTGGCGCCTGCTGGAAACGAGGCTTGCTCTCACGCACAAAACACTGTCAGCAGGGTAAGAAAGAGGTAAGGACGATGATTATTCTCATGAGCGCCCATCGGGTACTGGAAACGCTTCCTCAGATCGGCGTTGCTTTGCGGAAAGCCAGGATCACCGAGCCACTGTGCCCCATTCCGACGAGCGTGGGCACGGCCTGCTGCCTGAGTGTGAAACAGATCAGCGCAGAGGCTTACGCCGAACTGAGCAGCATTGCGGGCGTTGACCGCATCCTCACCTTCGCTACCCCCTACCAGCTTGCCAGCCGCCGCTTTCAGTCTGAGAAAAGCGTCATCAACGTGGGCGAGCCGGGAACATCACAGATCGTTGCCTTTGGCGCCGAGAAACCTGTCATCATTGCCGGTCCCTGCGCGGTGGAAGATGCCCAGCAATTGCGAACGGTGGCGCGAGCCGCCAGAGCCGCCGGAGCCGATATGTTGCGCGGCGGCGCGTTTAAGCCGCGCTCCTCGCCCTATGCCTTTCAAGGGTTGGGCATCCCCGGACTCAAGCTCCTGGCCGCCGCGCGCGAGGAAACCGGGCTGCCCATCGTCACCGAAGTATTGGAGCCAGGAATGGTTGAGGCCGTCGCCGAACATGCGGATATGTTGCAAATCGGCTGTCGCAACATGCAGAACTTTCCTCTGTTACAGGCCGTCGGGCGGGCGGGTAAGCCAGTCTTATTGAAGCGCGGCTTTTCCGCCACTATCGAGGAGTGGCTCCTGGCAGCAGAATATGTGCTGAGCGCGGGCAATCCCCAGGTGATCCTCTGCGAGCGTGGGGTGCGCAGCTTCGATCCTCATACCAGAAATCTGCTCGATCTGAGTTGCGTCCCGCTGTTGGGCACCCTGACTCACCTGCCCGTTGTGGTTGATCCCAGCCACTCGACCGGGCGACGGGAACTGGTGGCCCCGATGGCGCATGCCGCTGTCGCTGCTGGCGCGGATGGCTTGCTGGTGGATGTCCACCATCAGCCAGACCAGGCGCTCTGCGATGGAGATCAGGCGATCATGCCGGAAGAATTGCAGCGTCTCATCCAGGGAGCGCATGCCATTCGAGCATCTTTGCAGCACGCCTCGATGATTGTTGCCTGATCGTGCCTTGGCTGCGACATGATCAGACGCAATCTCATAAATAATTCAGAATGGATACACAGGAGCATAATGAGCGAATTCAGATTAGGAGCCACCGGACAAGCCATCGAGGCATTTTTACAGACAATCCCTGGAGCGCAAAGACAAGAAAGCGAACAGCTATTGTCTGCGACCACTACTGTCTCTGAAAATACCGCCTTTGCTCTACGCGAAGCAACAGTGCGTCTGGTAAAGTCACTCCTCGAAATCTCTCAACTCCCTTCCAGCGCCATTATTTGCGCTTTTTTTCTTACCGATCTGAACGCAGAATATCCGGCTCGCTCGGTTCGTGAGGTGCTTGGATGGCATGATGTCCCCATGCTCTGCGCTCAGGAAGCCAGCCTGGCTATCGGGAGGCAGCACAGTCTGAGCGTGGCGCTGCTGGTACAGGCACATCAGGTAAAAACCGAGGAACCATCAAGAGCCAGGGTAAACCCATCGAGCTTGCGCGGCCTGCGCGGCGCAACCATCCTCGATGCGACCAGCGATGAAGCCATAAGCAGCGAGCTACGCTGGCTCTTTGAGGAGTTGCTTGCTCAGAATAGCCTGCAACGGCCAGCAGTGGTTTGCGGCGTCATCACGGTCACGTCCGATCTCAACCCTGCTCCCGTCCTTTCCGCCGCCCAAGCGATCCTTGGCCCGTCCATCCCGCTCCTGATTGCCAACGAGCTTGATGTCCCCGGCGCGCCCCAACGCTGCATTCGCGTCCTGCTCCTGGCCCATACGGCGCGCGCTCCACACCCCATCTATTCAGAAAGCGCCAGAATCTTGTTGAGACCTGTTCTCCCCAAGCCTGTTCCCCAGACCATCCGTATCGCTCCGTCTGGTCCATTGCAGGGCACAGTCACGCCGCCCGGCTCAAAATACCATACGCTGCGCGCCATTCTGGCGGCCTTCCTGGCAGAAGGAGAGAGTTTCATCGAGAGACCCGCGCTGAGCGATGATACGACTGTTCTCCTCACAGCCTGCGCGCAGTTAGGCGCAACCATTGAGACCAGTTATGAGCAGCATGGACATTCTGCCCTACGTATCCGGGGCGTTGGCGGGCGCATCACACCTGCCGCTGCGCGTGTCGTGATTGACGTTGGCAATGCGGGTGCAGTCCTGCGGCTCTTGCTGGGTATCTGCGCAGCGGCGTCAGCGGAGATTACCTTCACAACAGCGTACCCCGAATCATTGGGGCGCCGCCCCAACGACGATCTGCTTCAGGCGCTCACCAGCCTTGGCGCCGTCATTACCTCTCAGGAGCCAGATGGAACCCTGCCAATCACCCTTCAGAGCGCCCGGCTTCGTGGGGGCAAAGTACGGTTATCGGGCAAGCAAAGCTCGCAATACCTCAGCGCCTTGCTCTATCTTGGGCCGCTGCTCGAAGAGGGGCTGGAAATAGAGATCAGTGATACGCTCGCCTCTGCCTCGTTCGTTGACCTGACTATTCAGATGCTCCAGGAGGCGGGCATTACTATTATCACTCAGGAGCGCTACCGGCGCTATCAAATCCCAGGGAACCAACACTACCTCAGCCAGAGATACCACATCCCTGGCGACTACCCATCAGCAGCCGCGTTGTTAGCCGCCGCCGCTGTTGCCAAGGGCCAGATTACACTACATCACCTGGCGCCAGGGTCAGCCGACGGCGAGGCCATGCTGGGAGCATTCTCGCAGATGGGCCTGGAGATAACGCGCAATGGGACAAGCATCACAGCCCACGCCCAGGCGCCGCTAAGGGGCATCAGGTTTGATGGAAGTACAGCTATCGATAGCGTGCCGTGCATTGCCGCTGCCTCCTGCTTTGCGACGACTCCGAGCGTCATCTTCAACATCGCCAACCTGCGCCTGAAAGAGAGCGACCGTATCTACGATCTGGCCGCCGCGCTGCAATCTGCCGGTTGCCAGATTGAGCCTGGTTCAGATACGCTCTCCATCTCTCCGGCCAGGGCCATCATAGGCAACGTCGAGGTTGATGTCCACTCAGATCACCGTCTGGCGCAGGCGCTTGCCGTTGTCGGGCTGGGCGCCCAGGCGCCAATCACGCTCCGTCAGGCCCAACACATCGCCAAAAGCTATCCGCGCTTTTTTGACGACCTCGCCAGCCTGGGGGCAAAACATGAGCCAGTCCACTGAGGCAGACCAACGGGAGCAAAGAGAGGGGCGTATCAAGCGGATGCAACGTATCTTCCTAACTGGCATCTCCGGGGCAGGCAAAACAACCGTTGGTTTGCTCACAGCCCGTATGCTTGGCTGGCGCTTTCTTGATATGGATACCCTCATCGAAGAACGGGCAAAGCGCTCCGTAGCCCAGCTCTTTGCTGATTATGGAGAAGCCTCCTTTCGTCAGCTTGAGTCTGAAGCGCTGGAAGCGGCGGCTCGGCAAGAAGCAGTGGTGATCGCTACAGGCGGCGGGGCCATCACCTCTGAGGCAAACCGCGCCTTGATGCGCCAGCAGGGTCTCAGCGTTTATCTTGCTACTTCTGTTGATCTTGCCTGGCAGCGCATACAGGACGGCCTGGGCCAGTCTGGAGCGCCTGGCGTGCGGCCATTGCTCGTCGGAGCAGATGGACAGCAAAAACTGGGGGCGCTCTATGAAGCCCGCAAGCAGTGGTATGAAGACGCTGAACTCCACCTCACGACTGATACTGCAACACCAGATGCGCTTGCCCGGCGTGTAGTGGCTGGAGCAATCGCACATGGAGCGCTCCTCGCACCCAACCTGCCGCTGGAGGAGATGACGCTTGATCTGGGCCGTACCTCCTCACACGCCATTGTGGAATGGGGCGGACTGCATCATCTACCGCAGCATTTGCAAGCGCTCGGCTTTCGCCGTCGAGCCTTTATGATCACCGATAGCAGCGTCGGCCCGTTGTATAGCGAGCCTCTTCAAGAGGTGTTGAAACGCGCAGGCATTGACACGCAGACCTTCATGGTTCCAGCCGGAGAGGCCAGCAAATCCCTGACCTGCTTCCAGGAAATTATTGACTGGCTGGTTGAACAGCGCGCCGAGCAGCAAGAACCGATCATCGCGCTGGGCGGCGGCGTCATTGGCGACCTGGCCGGATTCGTCGCCGCCTGCTATCAACGCGGCGTCCCGCTCATTCAGATACCCACCACGCTGCTCGCCCAGGTCGATGCCGCCATCGGGGGCAAGACAGCTATCAATCACCCGCTCGGCAAAAACCTGATTGGGGCCTACTATCAACCCAGGCTGACTCTGGTAGACCCAGCCTGCCTCTTGACGCTGCCAGAGCGCGTTTACCGCGAGGGCTGGGCAGAGATCATCAAATATGGCATTGCGCTGGATGCCGAATTATTTTGCTTGTTGGAGGATACGCCTCCAGTGCGCCCCCAGGCGCATACCTTGCTTCCCCTGATCATCGCCCGTTGTATTCGACTGAAGATACATATCGTCCAGCAGGATGAGCGCGATCAAGGGCAGCGCGCCATCCTGAACTACGGCCACACCTTCGGCCACGCGCTGGAAGCGATTACCGACTATACGACATGGCTGCATGGCGAAGCGGTCGCCGTTGGAATGGAGATCGCCGCTCAAATCGCCTGCGGCCAGGGCTTGCTCACCAGCCAGGATGCCGAGCGCCAGCAGGCGCTGCTGGCCGCCTATGGGTTGCCAACCACATGCCCAGACATCGAGATGGACGCGCTGCTAGCAGCAATGAGCCGCGACAAAAAAGTGCGCGACGGTGCCATGCGATGGATTCTGCCAACCAGCATCGGGCAGGCGAACATCTATGACGGCGTTCCGCTTGCGCGCGTGCAGGAGGCTATCGAGACGATCACCCACCGGCACGCCAGGGTAGAAGCCCAGATGATGAGGATGGACGGCTAGCGCTATGAAGCACGCGGGACTGATCGGCTTTCCAGTGGCGCACTCGCTCTCGCCGCGCATGCAGCAGGCGGCATTCGATGTCTGCGGCATTGAAGCGCGCTACGTGCTGTGGGAGACAGACCGGGCAAGCCTACCAGTAAGAATCGCCAGCCTGCGGGCTTCCGAGATGCTGGGCGCAAACGTTACCATCCCCTATAAGGTTGACGCGCTGGCGCTCATCGATGAATGCGCGCCCCTGGCGGCCAAAGTTGGCGCTGTCAATACGATTGTCAACCGCAATGGTTGCCTGATCGGCGACAACACGGATATTCAGGGCTTCATGCAGGCGCTTGCTATGAATCCGCAATTTCCCTTCGAGAGCCAGGGGAAAAGCGCCGTTATCATTGGGGCCGGCGGAGCGGCGCGGGCAGCAGCGGTTGGTTTGCTGGAGGGCGGCGTTCATGAACTCACGGTGCTTGGACGCACCGAGGCGCATCTGGCGACGCTATTTCAGCGGCTTGAAGCGGCCAGGGCCAGCAGCACAACCAGCACTGGTCGTTCAGCACGCATCCAGGCAGCGCTTCTGGGCAGCGCCGATGCGCATTGCTTCCTCTCCCGCGCCGACCTGCTCGTCAACGCCACGCCTGTAGGACTACACGAAAACGACGCGCCGGTACCGATTGACGTGAGGACACTGCCTCCCAGCGCGCTGGTCATGGATATGATTTTCAATCCGCCGCAGACACCGCTCTTGCGCGCCGCGCAGGCGCACGGGCGCCCTGGCCTGAATGGATTGACCATGCTGCTCTATCAGGGCGCCCTGGCCTTTGAACTCTGGACCGGCCTGGCCGCGCCAATCGAAGCCATGCGCATCGCGCTTGGGGGCGTCTAAACCAGACACGTACGGAAAGGGAGACAATGTTTCGCTTTTTAACTGCCGGAGAATCACACGGGCCCGGCCTCACCGCCATCATCGAGGGGCTTCCCGCCGGATTGCCTTTATCCGCCGACGACATCAACCCGCACCTGCA
>Ga0070730_10002539_pt1 | contig 16579 bp, 15 predicted proteins | sample Coa_R1_3_FD_66447 | JGI IMG/M metagenome (GOLD analysis project Ga0070730, IMG submission 66447) | Surface soil microbial communities from Centralia Pennsylvania, which are recovering from an underground coalmine fire - Coalmine... | ecosystem: Environmental > Terrestrial > Soil > Unclassified ... | reverse complement strand
TGGCGAAGCACGGCATTCCCTTCATCGAGCCCGAGGGCTTCAGCACGCTGCCACATTATCTGATGGAGCGCGGCGCGGTGGTCTGCCAGGGTATGCCGCCTTACAAGCTGTGGGAGCCGAATCCGGTGAACGGCCGCATTCCGCCGCAGCGCACCGATACCGGATGCTTTCTGATCTCCGAGGTCTTTGGCGCGCGCAAGATGATCTACGTGAAGGACGAAGACGGCCTCTATACCGCCGACCCCAAGAAAGACCGCTCGGCAAAACACATTCCTCGCATCAGCGTGGACGAACTGCTGGCCCACGACCTCGACGACCTGATCGTGGAGCGCGCGGTGCTCGAATTCATGGCGCGGGCACGCAACATCCACGAGATCCAGTTCGTGAACGGCCTGAAACCCGGCCAGCTTACGGCGGCCCTGAACGGCGAGCCGGTGGGCACCATCATTTACAAAAACGGAGACCCCAGATGACCTTCCATAACCAGCATGTAACCTCCGGCCTGATGCGCGAATCGCTGGTGGATAAAAACGTGATCGCCGGCACCAGCGGCCACGTGACTTCGATTCTGCCCGACGTCAACATCATTCAGATTGGCGGGCACTCCATCATGGACCGCGGACGCACCGCCCTGCTGCCGCTGCTCGAAGAAATCGTGGCCAATCAGCCGAAGCACCGCATGATCATCGGCGTGGGCGCGGGCGTGCGTTCACGCCATATCTTTTCCGTGGGCCTCGACCTGGGGCTGCCCACCGGCGCGCTGGCCACGCTGAGCGCCAAGGACTCGGCGCAAAACGCCTACATGGTCTCCTGCCTGCTGGCCCAGCACGGCTTCGTCTATCTGGAAGCGCCCTTCGTGGTGCAGCTGCTTCCGGCCATGCTGGCCGCCGCACGGGGCGCGGTCTTCAACGGCATTCCACCCTATGCCCTGTGGGAGCACCCGCCGCTGGTAGGCAAGCTGCCTCCACATGGCAGTGACGCGGGATCGTATTTGATAGGCGAGGTCTTCGGCGCGCGCAGCGTGATTTTCCTAAAAGACGTGGACGGCCTCTACACCGCCGACCCAAAAAACCATCCCGCCGCCGAGTTCATTCCGGAAATCACCGCCCAGGAGCTGATTGAGCGTAACCTGACCACGCTTCCGGTGGAACCCGCCGTGCTCGACCTGATCACAAGGGCCAAGCTCATGCGCGAGATCCGAGTGGTGAATGGACTCAAGCCCGGCAATCTGACCAAGGCGCTGGCCGGAGAAGCGGTGGGGACGGTGATCCGGCAGTGACGGGCAAAGGCTTACCGCGGATTTACGCGGATGAACGCGGATTAAAAACTTACAGTTGGATCAGCCAGGCTGCCGGCAACTCCGCCGTGGCAGGCGTACCTCAGGGACGCCCGCCACGTGCGGGTGTTGATGCGCTGCAATGACTTACTTTACAGCGAGTTCGAGTTCTGCTTCCTTGAAGGCCTTTGCCTCGAGTTCCAGTTCCTTCGCACTCGGAGTAGCAAAAGAGCTGGAGAGCGGAGGATGTCCCCAGAAGCCCAGTGCATCCAGGTAGCCTCCTGATCTTCCATAAAGGGCCACGATTTTGCCAAATACGGCATGTTCGGCGCCGCCATCACCGCCGAACGGTCCATATTGCTTGTAGACGCCGGCTTGAATCGTAACCACGGTGATATTGTCGATGTATTTTCCCGATTTCAGAATGAACCCCGCGACTTCCTCATCGCTGGCGAAATTCAGAATAGTCTGAGTGCCGCCATCACCACCATGCTGGGGCGCAGTCCACAGCTCGCCATCTTTCAGGCGATATTTGGCCTGGACCGCATCAATGTACCTTCCATGCCGAATGATCAATTGGACCATCTTGCTGATTTCGCCAGGCAAGGCAAGCTGCACGTCATCGAACGGTGCTCCACCATTGCCACCATATTGCGGACTTTTCACTAAAGCCATTTGTGTTTACCTCTTCGTTTTAAATTTGGAGCCAGTAGAATTGCTGGACTCGTTGAGGAAGAACGACAGTCGCGGGTTGTGTCCTTCGGAACTGCTTACATTTTTTTTATGAGATAAAACGGCCACAGGAAAAGAAATATTTTAATAATTCTTTGGTAATCTACCTCACTGAAACTTCCGTGGATACTACTCTGTGTTCTACGAAAGTATGGAACGAGGGTGGCTTGCATCGACTGTAGCACCGCAGTGACAGCTATAATCAGAAAGATGATTATTATAGAAATTTTATATAAGACAAGGTCACATTTGACTCGGTTAGTAATGTGAGGGCCTGAATGAGTGAGAGAGTGCAGGTACAAGTCGATATTTCATACCACTACCCGCCAGAGTTGCTTGAATTGCTGTGCGACGTGGTGCCACTGCTATTCCGTTCAAAGCAAGGGGTCATCGACTTCTTTGCAGGTGCTGGTGTGCCACTCAAACACCTAGACGACTGGAAATTGAAAATCAGTCAGGATAGAGACGCTGTCAAAAAGCACCAAATGGCACGTTCAATCCTGTGCCGTATCAATGATACGGGCGAGCCAGCTCTTGCATACCGCCGAGAGGTGCTCAAGCGTATTTCTGAGTTCGAAGATTTCTCAAGTTGCTGGGACAATGACCGCCTCAAAGCGCAAGGGCTTGTGGCGCAGATCCAGAAACTTGTACATGTTAAGGACAGTTTCACGCGCATGAATCTGGAGCGGGAGAAAGAGCGTAAAGAGCGGCAGGCCGTTTATTTGGCACAGGTTGCAGCAAAGCAAAAACAAGCCGAGGAACACGCAACGCTCAAGAGTGCGTTTTATAAACTGTTTGGAGAGAAAGATGTTCATAAGCGCGGAAAGCAATTGGAGGGAGCACTCAATAGTCTCTTCGCATCTGCGGACTTTTTAGTTCGTGAGGCATTCACGGTCAAAGGCCAGAAGGGCGAAGGGATTATCGAGCAGATCGATGGAGCGGTTGAGATTGACGGGCAGCTGTATCTTGTCGAAATGAAGTGGTGGGACAAGCCTATCGGGCGAGAGGAAATTGCTCCTCACTTCGTTAGCGTGTATGGCCGTGGAGATGTCGGGGGCATCTTCATCTCCTATTCGGGTTTCACAGCAGGGGCCATCGACGACGCGCGTACCGGTCTAGCACAGAAGGTCTTCGTTCTCGTAGAATTGCGTGAAATTGTGGATGTACTTGAGCGCGAAGGTGACATAAAGGGCTTTTTCAAGCAGAAGATCTTACGCGCAAAATCCGACCGTAACCCGTTCTACAAAATTTCTTACTGACCGCTTACGCCCCGCGTTCGGCGGCGGCGAAGCGTTTGGCCTGGATCTCGATGTAGACGTTGATCAGCGAGACGGCTGCGGGCGTTACGCCGGGAATGCGCGAGGCCTGGCCGATCGTCCGGGGGCGGACTCGCTGGAGCTTTTCGTTCATTTCGCGGGAGAGGCCGCTGACCTGGGCGTAATCGAACCAGGCGGGGATTTCGCGCTGCTCGGCTTTTTTGAGGCGGTCCATGGATTTGCGCTGCTGGTCGAGATAGCCTGCGTATTTGATCTCGGTTTCCACGGTCTTCATCTCGTTGCGGGCGGCGGAAGAAAGTTTGCCAGGAACAGCGCCAGGCTCATTCGTAGGGGTTGCCGCACTGGTTGCTGCGGAAGTGAGCGCAGGTTCGCTGCCGTGGCTTTTTTTCGCTTCAGAAACGGCCGCTGCCGCGACAGACGCGGTTACGGCATGGAAGAAGTCCGGGCACTGTTCGGCGATGACCGGGGTGAAATCTTCAATCACGATCTCCGGACGGCGCAGCAACTGGGCCAGGGTGGAGCCAATGGCGCTGGTCAGCTCGCTGGCCGGCTGTTCGGAATCACTCGGGCTGCCTACATTTGTTCCGGCAGCATTTATTCCAGAAGCCGCGCGCTCCTGCCGGGCGTGGGTGATCTTTTCGAGCAAGTCGGCGGAGACGCGGGTCTTTTCAAGAAAGGCCGCGAGTTTTTGGGCGCGCTCCTGTTTGGCGAGGTAATCGGCCCAGGCCTGGTCGCCGATCAGGCCGATGCGGCGCCCGTGCGGCGTGAGGCGGCGGTCGGCATTATCAATGCGCAGATGCAGGCGGAACTCGGCGCGCGAGGTGAACATGCGGTAAGGCTCATTGGTGCCTTTGCTGATGAGGTCGTCGATGAGGATGGCGGTGTAAGCCTCGGTGCGGTCGAGCACCAGCGGCGGCTCGCCCTTGATTTTGAGGGCGGCATTGATGCCGGCCATCAGGCCCTGGCATGCGGCTTCCTCGTAACCGGAAGTTCCGTTGATCTGGCCGGCGAGAAAGAGGCGGCCAATCTTTTTTGTCTCCAGCGTGCGCTCGAGTTCGGTGGGGTCGATGGAGTCGTACTCAATGGCATAGCCGGGGCGCAGCATCTCGGCGCTTTCAAGGCCAGGAACAGACTTGATGACGGCCAGCTGCACGTCAATGGGCATGGACGTGCTCATGCCATTCACGTAAATCTCATGCGTGTTCAGGCCTTCCGGCTCGAGGAACAACTGATGCGTGGTCTTATCGGGAAATTTGACGATCTTGTCTTCAATGCTGGGGCAGTAGCGCGGGCCGATACTCTGGATTTGTCCGGAGTACATGGGCGAGCGATGCACGTTCTCGCGGATGATGCGATGCGTCTCCTCGGTGGTGAAGGCGAGATAGCACGGCACCTGCTTCTGCGTGATCTTTCGAGTACGGAAACTGAAGGGCGTGGGGTCGGGATCGCCGGGCTGAACTTCAAACTTTGTCCAGTCGATGGTGCGGCCATCGAGACGCGGCGGCGTTCCGGTCTTGAGGCGGCAGCCGCGCAGGCCGAGCAGCTTGAGGGATTCACCCAGAAGCTGGGAGGGCGGTTCACCGCTGCGTCCGGCGGGATAGGTTTGCTCGCCGCAGTGGATGAGTCCGTTGAGAAAAGTCCCGGTGGTGATGATGACCGCTTCGGCGCCGATGGTGCGGCCGTCACGCAGCTTGATTCCCCTGGCGCAGCCGAGGGCGGCTGGGTCAGACGGTCCCTGCCCGATGCCGGAATCAACGATCAGTTCGGCGACCTCGGCCTGCTTGATGAGCAAATTGGCCTGGCTTTCGAGCACTTCGCGCATTTTCACGCGGTACTGCTGCTTGTCGCACTGGGCGCGGGGCGACCACACGGCCGGGCCGCGAGAGGTATTGAGCAAACGGAACTGGATGCCAACCGCGTCGGTGACTTCTCCCATGATGCCGCCGAGCGCGTCCACTTCACGCACCAGATGGCCCTTGGCAATGCCGCCCACGGCGGGATTGCAGGACATTTGGGCGATCAGGTCGGCGTTCAGGGTAAACAGGGCGGTCTTCAGGCCCATGCGGGCCGTGGCCATGGCGGCTTCACAGCCGGCGTGACCGGCGCCGACCACCACCACATCATAATGTTCCGTAAACTTCATGCCTCTCAGTATTTTACAGGTATAGCCCGCCATTACTTAAGTATCTGCCGCTTATGCCGATTTCATGGGAGTGGGTAAGGTGAAGTCCTATAATTCAGCCAGCGACTTCAAAAAAACAGAGATGTATTGATGCCCACAGAAACCCTGCGGAGAACGATTATTTGCCAGTCACCATTATTCGCGAAAACGGCGAGCGGCACGAGGCGCACACGCTGGATTTTTCCAATACCTCGGCACGCCTGGGCGGCCTGGCCACGCTGCTGGTTCCGGGCGAGGTGGTGGAGATTCAGAATGGCTCCGCACGGGGAAAATTTCAGGTGTTCTGGATGGGACCCTCCGGCAGCCCCATGGAAGGCCAGGCGGGAATGCGCAGTTTGGAGCCTAAAAAATCAATATGGGAAGCGAGCACAGTAAGAACCATGAAAGAAAATACGCCATGTTCCGTGACCCCGACTACTCAGTCCGCACCTCAGGAGAAAGAGCTGGCCAATGAAAAACGCGGGCATCGCCGCTATGAATGCCTGGGTTCGGCCGCGGTGCGGTCCCAGGGATCGAAGTTTCCTGTAAGCGGACTGATCAAAGACATTTCCGAGGGCGGCGTGTATATCGAGATGATGAGTCCTCTGCCGGTCGATGCTCCGGTGGTCCTCAAAGCCAGCGTGGATGGAATTGCTCTGGAAACAGAGGGCGTGGTCTGCACCAGCTATCCCATGGTGGGGATGGGAATACGTTTTAAAAACCTGAGCGCGGAAAACCAGGCGAAGCTGGCCAAAATTCTGGAGAAGGCAGGGCACAAGCCCGCCGAAGCCACTCCGGCTCCGGCGGCTTTAGTCATGACCGAACTCAACCTCAAGCTGCGGCTGGATGCCTATGCGGTCCGCGTGCTCCCTGTGGCCTGCCAGACGGTGGCGGAGAATCTGGAGGCGTGGAAGGCCACGCGCACTCCCGCCGAGCTGGATGAGTTACTTGAGGCGGTGCAGGCGCTCTATCGCAAGCTTTCCGGCGACTGCAGCGATGAAGGCCGCAACTACGTCGCCCCGGTCACGCATCTGGACGCACGGTAAATGGACGCGCGGTAAATTTCGCTCAGCGCGCTCTGTCGAGCCCCAGCGTGGCTCCGGCATTGTGCACGGCAAACAGCCAAAAGAGCAGCAACAGCGGTATGTTCTCCAGTTGATTGCCGGCGTATCTCCACACAGGAGTTCCCGGCGGCAGCCACCAGGTGCAGAACACCAGGTTCAGCATGAAAAGAGCGCCGAGCACCGCGAAGGGACGCACCAAAAAACCCAGCACCATGGAAAGACCGATCAGCAGCTCGGCAATTGCAACCGCATAACCTGAGATGACCGGATGGCGCAGCGTGAGCCGAAGCAGCGGCTTCCAGAAGCTGACGGCAGACCTGGATACAAAGTCGCTCACATAGGTCTGATAGCCGCCGTGAGCGAAGTTGGTATGGAGCAGTTTGTACTGCGCGAATAATAAGAACATGATGCCCACGGCAATACGCGCCAGGGCCATGGGGAATGATGAAGTTCGCGTATCTGCCATGAACGGTCGAGTCCTTTCCTTGATTGATTGTAGTTCGGCCCTGATTACTGGCCTTTAAAAACCTTGCCATCCTTCATCACGAAGGTGACGTTTTTGAGAGTGTCTATGCTGGCGAGCGGATTTCCATTCACGGTGATGATGTCGGCAAACGCTCCGGGAGCGATTACGCCCAACTCGCCCGTCATATCGAGCAGGTCGGCGGCCTTTGAGGTAGCGGTTTTGATGGCGTCCATGGGCGGCATGCCGAACTTCACCATGTATCCGAACTCCTGGGCGAGGGAATCACTCCAGGGAAATCCGCCGGCGTCGGTGCCGAAGGCGATCTTCACTCCGGCCTTCAGGGCTTTTTTGAAGGAGGCTTCGTGAAAATTGGCGCGAGCGCGGTCACGCTGGCCTTCAGGCGTATTTTCCGGCGCCCACTGGTAGTAGTAAACAGTCAGCGTAGGCACGTACCACGTACCTTGTTTCAGCATCTGGCTGATGGAGGCGTCGTCGAGATCAAGACCATGTTCAATGGAATCACAACCGCCATCGAGCGCGCGGCGCAGGCCGATTCCGCCATAGACGTGGCAGGCGACTTTGCGCTGCTGTCCGTGCGCTTCATCCACCACGGCCTGGAGTTCTTCCAGAGTGAGCGTGGGCTGGGAGACGAGATTGCCCTTTTTATCCACCCACGAGCGGTGGGTCATGTAGACCTTGATCCAGTCAGCGCCGTTATCGATTTGCTCGCGCGTGATTTTACGCATCTGCACCGGTCCATCGCCGAGCTGTGCGCCTTTGGGTACGGCAATCTCCGGATTGTAGCCCTCCAGCGGATAGCCGCCAGTGGTGGAGATGGCACGCGTCACCACGAACAACCGTGGACCAGGAATAAAGCCGGCGTTGATGGCTTCTTTAATTCCTACATCACCGTATCCCGCGCCTTCGGTCTCCACGTCACGCAGCGTAGTAAAGCCCTGCTCCAGCGCGCTGCGTGCGGCGACGGTGGCCCGTGCGGCGCGATACGAGGAAGGATGCTTCAAAAGCTGGGCATCATAACCGCCTTCGGCAGGGTCTTCTCCCTGCAGAAAGATGTGAGTATGCGTATCGATCAGGCCAGGCAGAACGGTAACGTTAGAAGCAAAGCTGAGAACCGTCGCGCCTGCGGGCGGAGTTCCGCCTTCGGTTACGCTCTCAATTTTGCTGCCGCGAACAATAATCAGCACGTTGTGGCGCGGCTGCGCCGAGATTCCGTCAATCAGCGTGGCGGCGCGGATGGCAATGGCTTTCTCCGCCGCGGGCGGCTGCTGAGCAAAGACCGCGATTGCGAGTGGCGCGAACAGCAAAGATGCGAGCAGAGGAAAACGGCGTATCATTTTGGCCCTCCGATGAGCAAGGCAATAGGAATACGCTCAGCGCGGGATTTGTGCAAGTGCCTATCGACCCCGGCTGTCCAAAACCTTATTCACCAGGCGGTCGGCCTCGCGATTGTATTCGCGCAGCACATGCTCAATGGCAAAGCTTTGCAGTTGCCGGGTGAGCGATTTGGCGCGGGTAAAGAGTTCCTGAAGCCCAGGGTTCTTCACCTTGTACACGCCCTTCATCTGGCGAACCAGCAGCTCGGAATCGCTGCGCACCTTAAGCGCGGGAATTTTATTTTCAACCGCATACTCGAGCGCCCCCAGCAGGCCGGAGTATTCAGCGAAGTTGTTGGTCTGCAGGCCGAGATACTGGCTCAGCTCCTGGATAACTTTGCCCTCGCCATCGCGAATGACCACGCCGTAAGCGGCCGGACCGGGATTGCCCCGCGCGCCGCCATCGATATTGGCAACGAAGGGTTTGGTAGTGGCCGGGGTTGCAGGACGAGCGGGAGGTTCACCGCCGAAAAGAGAAGATTGGGTCAAAGGCCCTCCGCCAGCCTGCTGGCCAGTCGGCCAGGAAGTCCGGCGGCCAGGATTTTCTTTTGCGCTGCGGCAACGTCGTAAGGTATGCGGAAGAAGGTGAGCGCGTCTTCTTCCGTATCGTAAAAAGCAAAGGCCGCTCGCGGATCATTGTCACGCGGCTGGCCCACGGAGCCGGGATTGATCAGATACTTTTGCTTCCCATCCAGGTGGAAGGTTTCGCGCTCGGGCTCTCTTCTGGATTGATAACTCGGCACCAGAACATGGAAGATCTCTTCATCATTGCTCCCGGCAAAGCCGCACTGTATGTGCGTGTGTCCGAAAAAAGTCAGTCGCACCGCGGCTTCGATCAGCAGTGGATAGGCCTCGCGCGCCACGACGATGTATTCGTCTTCATCGCGCGCCGAGCCATGGACGCACTGCATATTTTCGAACGGCGCCACCGGGCCGGCGGGCAGTGCATGCAGAAATTCAAAATTCTCGGCGGAGAGCTGCTGTTGCGTCCAGGTTACGGCCCTCTCCGCGATGGGATTGAAGCTGCCGGCGCTTTCGAGGCCGGTGCAGGCCTTGTCATGATTGCCGCGCACAAAAATGCTGCCCATGTCGCGCACGCGCGCGGTCACTTCATTGGGGTTTGCGCCGTAGCCGACGATATCGCCCAGATTGAAGACCAGGTCGAACTCCGGGGCTGCATCCAGGCAGGCCTGAAGGGCTTCAAGGTTGGCGTGAATGTCGGAGAGGACAAGTATGCGCACGGCTTCCCAGTGAGTGTAACCCAGAACCCCGCGCTATTGCCGGGCGATGCGCACCCAGTGGCCGGGGGCAACCTCTCTCAATGGTATTAGGCCTTGTGAGTCAGTCTGTTTGGCCACGGTTTCGAGCGGCTGGGTACGGTCGGTGCGGAGCGTGGGAATGGCCCGGATCAGGCCGCGAGTGTACGAATGGCGGGCATCACTGAAGATGCGGGCTACCGGCCCCATCTCCACGATTTCCCCGGCATACATCACGGCAACATGGTCGGCCACTCGGGAAATCACGCCCAGATCGTGCGAGATGAACAGCATGGCCAGCCGGTATTTTTCGCGCAGGTCGCGCAGCAGGCTGAGAATCTGCGCCTGAATGGTTACATCGAGTGCTGTGGTCGGTTCGTCGGCAATCAGCAGCCGCGGACGGTTCACCAGCGCCATGGCAATCATGATCCTTTGGCGCTGCCCGCCGGAAAGCTGGTGAGGATAGTCGCGGGCGCGCAGTGCAGGCTCTGGAATAGCCACGTCGTTGAGAGCGTCCAAAGTGCGCCGCCATGCTTCATCCTTGCTGACGCGGGAATGAGCGCGCACGGCTTCAGCTACCTGATCGCCTGCGCGCATCACCGGATTCAGCGCGGTCATGGGCTCCTGAAAGATCATGCTGATGCCCGCTCCGCGCAGGCGGCGCATGGCGGCTTCCGGCAGAGCCAGCAGATCGTCGCCGGCAAAGTGAATCGTGCCGTGGACGCGTGCCTGGGGTGAAAGCAAACGCAGAATAGAAAGCGCCGTGGCCGACTTGCCCGATCCGGATTCGCCCACCAGGCCCAGCGTTCCGGATTCTGGCACGCTGAAGCTTACGTTACGCACCGCCGCCACTTCACTCGCCTGCGTGCGGAAGGCTATGTTGAGATTCTCGACCTGGAGCAATGGAGGGGTCACAAAGAAAAACTACCACTGATTCGGCAGCCCTGTCTGATGATGTTGACTAACCCCCATGTTTAATAACATCAAAGATCAGTGAGCATCAGTGGTAGTCACGATTTGGTTACGCGCTCACCCTGGTTGCCGCAATGCCGGCTTCCACGCCCTTGAGCATCGCCGTACGGATGGCCGTTTCTTCCGCAAGCAATTTGCCGGTCGCGCTGGCGTGGTCGCCTTCCAGCGTAATGAGTCCATCGGCGGCAAGCTCCTGGGCCATTTGCAGCAAGTTTTGTCGCGAGAGATTCACATACTGGCAGTCATAAGGATGCGCCAGCTGCACCGGCTTGTCTTTCCCCAGCCAAAACACGGTGCGCTTGACCAGCTCGCGGACGTCCGCCTCCGGTTGCGCCGGAAACTGAATCTCTTTGCTCCTGAAGTTATAAAACCGCGTGGTCAGGTGGACGGGCTGCAGTTTTCCCGACTTCAGAAAGGCCACCTGGCCGTTATCAATGGTCTTGCGGATGGCGTTGACCACCATTCCTTCGGCCTGCTCCCGTCCGGGATTGCCCATGGACTCCCGAATGGTCTGGGTCAAGCCCACGGCCACTTCGGCATGCAGGTGTTCCGCGCTTTCCAAAAGGTCAACTCGCCCGTGGAGGATAAACCAGTCCGAACCGGACGAAGAAGGATGAAACGGCCATTTCAGTTCACTCACGTGGACCGGAACGCCGGAGAGGGTGACAAATCGCAATGCAGTCATGTAACGGAAATTTTAATACGCAACCGGGCGTGTGAAAACCCTTGATTTTTGCCACGCCCGGCAATTTCTCTCGACCCGCTCCTCGCGATTACATCAAAAACTCCTGCGCGCGCGGCGCAATAGGGTGCTGCATCTCCAGCAGATCGTTCTTGATCTGATTGAGGCCATAGACCAGCTGCTCAAAATCCTGGGACATGCGGCGGAACAGCGGCGCGACCCTGGCATACTCAAAATGCTCGAACTGCGAGACGATGTAGTAACTCTCCTTGCCGGCCTTCACAAAGTCATTCACACTCTCCACCCTGGCCCGGTGCAGGCGATCATGGTTCAGGCTTTCGGGAAACATTCCGGCAAAGAACAGCGCGTAGTCGCCAATATGCTTGCGCACCTGGCGCTCGCGGTCGAAAGAGGGAGCCAGCCCATAAACCGGATCGGACTCCAGCAGCAGCTCGCCTACGTCATGCAGCGGACGGCCTTCCGCATTGCGGATCTTGTACAGCGTATCGCTCTCGCAGAACTCGGCCAGCAAATTGGCTACATAGTTCTGCACGTCATCGCCGCGGATGCCCGCCTGATCATAGGTAAATCCCACCATCTGCTGAAAGAACTGCTGCAACGGATTCGATTCATGGACCATAAGTACACGCCGCCTCTCTTCCGGCTCTTGCTGACACCGCTCCCCGCATCCTTACCGGATGCAAGGCAAAAATATTCTTTAAAGTAGCGCTACTCTGTTGGACGGAAGTATGAACATGATGGTTTTCTAATGCAAGTTATTTTCGTAATGCACGCGCATTTTGGCAGCAGCCCGGCGAGAGTGCCAGCGGCGCATGGTTACTGTAGAACAAGCACTTGTGCGGCGCGACCACTTGCGGCGCTGCATTCCACGTAAAAAAGCCACCGCTCTTTGAAAGAGCGGTGGCTTAAATAACATCCGAATGACTTATTACTGTGAAAGTAGCTTCACTCCGTGCGGCACCAGCGCTTTGGCCCACGGCACATAGGCATAGACCATCACGATCAACCCCACGATGGCGCCCAAAGCAATGGAGTGCCACACCACAAAGCGGAAGATAATGCCTTCATTACCTACCTGATTGGTGGCGGCGGTAGCTACGCAGATGGATTGCGCGTCCACCATTTTGCCCATCACGCCGCCGGCGCTGTTGGACGCCGTCATGAGTATGGGATCCAGATGCAGTTGCTCGGCGGTAATGCGCTGCAGGCTGCCGAACAGTGCGTTCGACGAGGTATCGCTTCCCGTCAGAGCCACGCCCAGCCAGCCAAGGAAGGTGCCAAAGAAGGGGAAGAACCATCCGGTATGCGTAAAGGCCAGTCCCAGCACGGCGTCAGTGCCTGAGTATCGCGTAACGAAGCCCAGCCCCAGCATGGCGGAAATAGCCAGCACCGCCCAGCGCATTCGATAAAGAGTGTGAAAGAAGATGCTGATCAGCTTGTCCGGTCTTACACCACGAATCAGCCCGCCCAGAACCGCGGCCAGGAAGCAGCCCGTACCCGTGGCCGAAAGCCAGATAAACGGGAAGCGCGCGCCTTCCGGAGTTGGTTTCCCCACCACCGGCTTGTCGCGGGAAATCTTGTTATGCAGCGGCGTGTCCCACCCGCCTTTAGGTTTGCCGTCGGCAGTAAGGAAGGCCGGCGTGGTGTGGACGTTCATCCAGGTTTTTACCGGTTTGTATCCCCACAGGAAAACGAAGACCGAAAGAATCAGGAAGGGCAGCCAGGCCTTGAAGACGCGTCCTGCACTGTACCCGCCGTTGGAGCCTCCGGAAACCGAAGGCAGTCCGGCAGCAGCGCCGGAAACCGCCGTGGCTTCATCATCGGAGAACCTCCAGATTTTCTTTGGCTTCCAGAAAAGCAGAAACAGCACAGTGCAGAACAGGGAGAAGAGACCAGCGGTGATGTCCACCAGGTTGCTGTCCATTTTGTTGGACCAGACAAACTGCATGAACGCAAAGGACACGCCCACCACGATAATGGCCGGCAGCACCTCAAAAGTTTCCTTCCAGCCCACCATGGCCCGCACCAGCCAGAAGGGAACAATCACGGCGGTCAGCGGCAGTATGCGCCCGATCATGGCGTTCATATCGGCTTCCGGCAGGGCCGTCACCGTGGCCAGCATATGCACCGGAGTGCCGATTGCGCCCCACGCCACCGGCGCGGTGTTGGCGATCAGGTTCAGGGCGGCGGCATGGAAGGGCTTAAAGCCCAGGCCGATCATGAAAGCGCCGGCAATCGCCACCGGAGAGCCGAATCCGGCGCAGCCCTCGATGAATGCGCCAAAACAAAAAGCCACCAGCAGAAGCTGCAGCCTTCGGTCCGAGGTAATGCCGCCGACCGAAGACTTCATCACTTCAAAGTCGCCGGTGCTCACCGAAATATCATAGAGATAAACGGCGGCCACCACGATCCACACGATATTCATCATGCCGGTGGCAACGCCGTACAAAAAGCTGGCGCCCGCCAGCGAGGCCGGCATGCCAAAGGCAAAGCATGCAACCAGCACGGCGGTAACAGCCCCGGCCAGTGCCGACCAGTGAGGCTTAACGCGCAGACCAGCCATGAGTGTGAAGAGAACAATAATAGGAAGAGCGGCAACCAGGGCAGAAAGCCACCAGTGTCCAAAAGGGTCGTAAGCCTGTATCCACTTGGGCAGGTCCAGCATTGAGCACCTCGCGAAATGGTAATGCAACTGAGTCGGCGAATTATATAGCCAGCACCCGCGTTTGTGCCAAGAACAAAAAAGGTGGGGGAATTCTGCCTTTACGAGCTGCCTATCAGCACGCCGGCGATAAAGACCAGAATGCCGCCCAGCATCACCTGCATGGTGGCGGAAAACCACGGAGATTCCATGAACCGGTGGCGGATCCACGCAATCACAAATAGCTCCACCACCACCACGACCGAGGCGGCCGAGGTCGCCACCACAAAGCTGGGAATAAGAAAGGGCAGCGTGTGAAAAATACCGCCCAGCCCGGTCATCAGACCGCAGACCAGCCCGCGCACCCAGGGATGGCCGCGTCCGGTAAGGCTGCCGTCATCCGAGAGGGCTTCGGCAAAGCCCATGCTGATGCCCGCGCCAATCGAGGCGGCCAGCCCCACGGCAAAAGCGGTATGCGTGCTGCCCATGGCGCGTGTGGCGAAGGCCGCGGCAAAAACCGGGGCCAGCGTGGAGACCGAGCCATCCATCAGGCCGGCCAGTCCGGGCTGGACAATCTGCAGCACGAACAGGCGACGATTGGCGTCGTCTTCCTGCTCGCGGGCAGCAGAATCCAGAGTGCTGCGTCCCAGCTCTTCGGCCCGATGTTCGTGGTCGCGCTCTTCCTGGGCCAGATCGTTGAGCAGCTGGCGAATGCTCGCATCCTGCATCCGGTCCACGGCCTTTTCGTAGAAACGCCGGGTCTCCACTTCCAGCGTGGCCGCTTGCTTGCGGACCGCATCCAGGCGCAGCGGCTTCATCAGCCAGAGCGGCTTGCGATTGATGATGAACCCTTTTACGTCCTGCCGCCGGATCAGCGGAATGTGCTCGCCAAACTTGGCCCGATACAGCTCAATCAGCCGCCGCCGATGGCCCGATTCCTCTTCTCTCATGCCGTCAAACATCGACGCAGTGGCAGGAAAATCCTGGCGCAGACCCTCGGCAAAGTCGGCGTAAATGCGTTCGTCTTCCTCCTCCAGCGAGATGGCCAGAGCGAGGATTTCCTTTTCCGATAAGCTTTCAAAGCTGCGCATGAGGGGTCAACAGGGCGTAACGAGAGATTGTAACGCAAGAGTACCGCCGCCAGAACCGCAACCATCGGAGGGGAAAACTCGTTAACCACAAAGGACACGAATGTTCACGAGGGAATTTACACGAAAAGCCCCTGAACTCCTTTGTGTACCTTCGTGTCCTTTGTGGTTACAAGGGGTTTTCTATTGCGACTTCACTTGGCCACATATCTTCATACCGCCGCCACTAAAAAGGCAGCGACTCTCAGAACGCAACCGATCATTCTTGCCTTGCCTGCTGCATGATATTCCTGCATAGCCGCCTCCACACGAGAAAATTACTCCCCAAAATACGCAGGCAGACGTTAACGACGAAAGAACCTAAGTCCAGAGCACCCCGAACAACTCTGTGTTCCTCCGTGTCCTCTGTGGTTACATGTTTTTTCCAACCGAGATATACTTTCCGGCCATGAGCAAACGCCTTGCCGCCCTTTGCCTTCTCCTTACCGCGTGTACCTTTAGCTTCGCCCAGCAGTCCAGCTTCACTGTAGGCACCGCCACCGCCGCACCCGGCCAAAAAGCCACCGGATACATTGCCGTCCCCGCAGGCGCCGATGCCGCAACCAGCATTCCCGTAGTGGTAGTGCGCGGAGCCAAACCGGGGCCGGTGCTGGCGCTGGTTTCCGGCGCGCATGGCACTGAATACGCGTCCATCATTGCTCTCGAAAAGCTCATCCCCAAACTCGACCCGGCACAGATTTCCGGAACGGTAATTCTGCTTCCCCTGCTCAATATCCAGTCTTTTCTGCAGAAAATCCCGCATGTGAACCCGGTGGACGGCAAAAGCATGAACCGCTTCTATCCCGGCAAACAAGACGGCACGCAGACCGAGCGGGCGGCTTATGCCATCACTAAGCAGGTGGTGGAGCGCTGCGACTATCTCATCGACTACCACGGCGGCGATCTCGATGAGAACCTGCGTCCCTACAGCTACTGGCCGAAAACCGGTAACGCCCAGCAGGACTCGATCACCCACGACATGGTCCTCGCCTTTGGCCTCGACCACATCATCGTGGTTACCGACCGCCCGGCGGACCCGAACGCCTCGCGCTATCTCGACAACACCGCGAACACCCGAGGCAAACCAGCAATCGCCGTCGAGGCCGGACACGCCGGCACGGTAGAAACTGACGACGTGAACGCGCTGGTCGATGGCACGTTGAATGTAATGCGCCACCTGAAGATGCTGTCCGGCGCGGCGCGTTCGATCCAGAACCCGGTGTGGATCGGCAAAATAGATTCCGTAGCCAGCGAGCAGGAGGGAATCTTTTATCCCGAAGTGCAGCGCGGAACCTGGATATCCGCCGGAATGAGGATCGGCTACGTAACCGATTATTTCGGCAATACCATCTTCGAAGCCCGCGCTCCGGCGGATGGCGTGGTGCTCTATCTGTGCTCCGTGCCATCCATGAAAAAGGGCGATACCGTGGCATTTGTCGGCGAGGTCACAAAAGTTCCATAGAAAGCAGATCGTCTCTGATTTGTTCTTCCTTTGTGTGCCTTCGTGTCC
>Ga0070730_10002538_pt1 | contig 16582 bp, 11 predicted proteins | sample Coa_R1_3_FD_66447 | JGI IMG/M metagenome (GOLD analysis project Ga0070730, IMG submission 66447) | Surface soil microbial communities from Centralia Pennsylvania, which are recovering from an underground coalmine fire - Coalmine... | ecosystem: Environmental > Terrestrial > Soil > Unclassified ... | reverse complement strand
GCCCACGGTGCATACATATCATCCGCGTTGATCCAGGCCATGATCTCGCCCGTGCTGTGGCAAAAGCCCTTGTTAATAGCGTCATACTGTCCTTGGTCGGGCTCGCTGCTCCAATACGCGAGTCGATCGGCGTATTTTTGGATGGTGTCAACACTGCCATCCGTTGAACCGCCATCGATGACGATATACTCGCGCGCCGCGTAGTTCTGCTCAAGCACCGAGTTTATCGTATCTTCCAGGTATTGCGCCTGATTATATGATGGGGTGACAATCGAGAGCGAAGGGCTCGCCAGGTGAGACATTCGGCGTCACTTCGCGCGTCGTGCGTGAAATTGGCTCATTAGCCTGTCGTACCAGGTTAAGTAGCGATCCACTTGCAGTTCGAGGTCAAATCGCCGCCGGCCCGCTTCGGCCGCCCGCCCACTAAATTCCTGGCGCAGATCCGGCTTGTTCAATAAAGCCGTGGCGCGTTCGGCCATAGCCCGCCCATCTCCCGCCGGAGTCAGAAAGCCAGTTTGTCCGTCATCAATCTGCTCAGGGATGCCGCCGACCGCAGTCGCCACCACCGCGGTGCCGCAGGCGAGGGCCTCCAATACTGTAGTCGGAAAAGTATCGACTTTAGCCGCATGCAGATAGACGTCCGCTGCCTGATAGTAGGCGGCAACAATGGCTGCATCATTTTCAAACCCAATGTGGCGGATGTCGACTGATCCAATTTGTTCGGCGGGGCCGGCTTCGCCCAGAACCAAGACAGTAAACGGGGTCTCAACGATCTGCTGCGCCAATGTCTGAATCGCCGTTACAAGCGTGGCATAATCCTTCCACTCGTTACGGCGGATCGTGTGTCCAGCAATCAGCGCAACCCGCCCGTCGGGTGGCAGACCAATGGCCCGTCTCGCCTTGACCTGGTCGCCGGGACGAAAAACGGTTAGGTCGACACCATTGGGGATGACGCAAGCCTCCTCCACCGATTGAGCCAACATGGAGCGCATCGCCCGCTCGAGCAGCCAGCGCGATGGCGCAGCAACCCACATACGGCTGCTCGCATAAATGTCGCGCTTTTGCCGCCAGTTCTCGGCCGTGGCGTCCCGACGAACTGCCGGATAAATGTTGAGGTCTGGGCATGATCCGCAGCCGGTGACCCAGCGCATGCACTCGAAAGAATGCGCACAATGCCCGCTCAGCAGCCACCCATCGTGCAGGGTCAACGTCATGGGTATTGCTGCGCTTAGAAACGGCAGAGCGCGCAAGTTGAAATATCCACCGTGAAGATTGTGGCAATGGATGACATCCGGATGCACCGGATCGAAGTCGGGCAAGCAGCGAGCTGCGGGAAAGTGGAAATTCTCGCGGCCGGCCAAAGCGTCGCTCAGTGCTGCCGGTTCAGCCATTCCCTCAGCTAAACGTCGCAAACTCCGCATTCCGCGCAGGCGGCCTTGGTGCTGTTGCGCCTGCCAGGACAGTTGCCACCAAAAACGAGCCCAGCCGCGGCTGGCGAGATGGTTTGGCATAACAAACACGTCGGAGTCTGAGCTGTGCTTGCTTCCGACAGCCAACCAGGACTTGTGGCCGCGCCGGCGATAGGACTGAAACAGGCTCCAGGAAACCTTCTCAGCCCCGCCGGCGATGTCAGCCGAGTTCACCTGCAAAATCTTTAACCTGTTCTCAGACATTAATCGTTGCAACAGCCGTAGAATCTATTCTTGCCCAAAGCTGAGCTCGCGGAGACCACAATTGAGACCCAGCCAGCCGGCGCGCCAAGCTCGAACGCCTCCCCGGTAACCTAGTGGCGATCTCCAATACTGCTTCCAGGTCCATATCCCAAGCGAGTGCGCCCCCCAGCAAACCGACCACCAGCGATAGCCTAGCAGGCGAGTGAATGCCGCCTGCGGGAAGGCTTGGGTGTGCCTATTTTGGCCCTCCAATTTGCTAAGCCAGACCGACATCCGCAGTACAAATTGCTCTTGGGGCACGAATTGCCCCGCGCACAGCGCCTCGTGCAGGTCGAGCTCACCGGCTGATGGTGTAATACCAAGCTGGGAAAACAGGTTCAACTGGATCATCCGTGTTTCGAGCTTGAGGCGCCTAGGCGCGGACTCCTGGCTGCATACTTGGCCTGAATGCAGGCGATGCATCAGAAACACAGTGGGCAGATTCGCGAATGCTGTGCAATTAGCAAGACGCACCCAAAGATCGTAGTCCTCAGTAATGGTGTACTCTGTCCTGTAACCTCCCGCAGACCGGACCACCTGTGTTCGCATCATAACGGCCGGGTGCGCGAACGGAGGCCCTAAAATGAGTTGACTGCGTACCTCGTCGTCGCGCACAGGATAGCGCCAAATACCACCTCCATTGTCACCGATCGTATCGACCCAGGTGCCACTGACTCCAATGTTCGGGTGCGCGGCAAGGAACTTTACTTGCCGCGCCAATCGTCCCGGCTTGCTAATGTCGTCGGCATCCATCCTGGCTATTAATTGGCCGGTTGCATCTGCCAAACCTCGATTGAGGCTGGCTGCCACTCCCTGGTTCGATTGATTCAATACCCGTACTCGTGCGTCTCGCCGCGCATAGTCTGCCAGCATCGGGGTCGTTTCATCGGTAGAACCGTCATCAACAACGACAAACTCGAAATCGCGAAACGTCTGACCCAAGATGCTATCAATACACTCCGTCAGGTATTTGGCGCCGTTGTAGACCGCCATAAGCACTGTGACCTGTGGCATAGGAGCTATCGCCCAACAATTAACGAGCCAGTTTCAGACCCTAGGGCCTCAGCCCTGACAGCGTTCAAATTGAAGATCCACCTCCTGATGGCATGCAGATGAAACAAAGCCCGAGTAGTGATCGACCTTGATACGGTATCCGTCATCGAACAATCGCGCCAAAGCGTCAACTGAGTAACGTCCACTCTGCTCGACCCGGTTATCATACTCTGACTGCACCTTATTGAGCGGGTTGCAAAACGCCACCGAGGTGTCGAAGCAAAGCAAGTCTGGCCGAGACAGCTTAAAATTGACGGCGCTAAACGCCATGGCTTTTTCAAGCTGGTTGGGGTTTTGAAACGGAAGGCGATACAGCAGAGGCAACAGATCAGCTCGACGATAGACCGAACTGGAGACTTCCAGTGGATAAGCAAAATCCGCATCTGCTGTTCCCCAGACATAACTTAATCGCTGGGGCGTAATTTGCTCGAAGGCGGGAAGCTCCTGAGCCCGCGCCAGGGGGTAGCAGCACGTTGTGTTGCGGCCCAGGCGTAGTGAATATCCCAGCGCTGCGGGTCGCGCGCTGAGCGTATCAACCACTTCAAGCAAGGCAAATTCGCTGACGAAAACGCAATCATCGACCAGAAACAAAACGTGACCTGGCACTTGCTGGCGCAACCACCGAAAAAGAAAATTCCGGCGTTGTCGGCGAAAGATTGACAGGCAGCGCACACTCAGGCGGGCAAGGGCCGAATGGTCATGACGAGTTAACGCCGACAGCACATCGTTCCGAAATTGCTGCTGTTCGACAAAACACATATTGTTGATCGTTGCCCACTGCTCCCGAAGCTGCAAATACTGACGCGCACGGCTGGGACTTGAGGCTCGGTAAATGATGGTCAGGTCCGTGTGCTGTGCATCACGGCAATGGATGAAAAAGGAACGCAGCGTGGCGTCGAGCTGCATCGCCCGATCGCGACTAAACACAATGATTGTCGGCTTCACTTGACGCTCTTAATGCCAATAGCGCATCACAATTGGCACTTATCCGCCCAGCAGCCGCAAATAGAGTTGCTCATATTGACTGGCGATATTTTCCCAGGTAAACCGGTTCTTCCAGGCTGCATAGCCATTCTCGCCGAGTTGCTTTCGGTGCCGGGGGTCGTGCATTAAGTCTTCGATTTCTCGCGCGAAGACCTGCGGGTCAGCATCGACCATGCCCTGCCCGATTTCCACCGTTGGCACAACAATTCCTCCGCCCCCGGCGGCCGCTATCTCAGCCGCGTTGCCGCAAGCTACGGTCACGAAAGGTGTATGCGACGCCATTGCTTCGAATAGCACCAGCGGCGAATACTCGATGTTAGAGCCAAATACGAAAAGATCAGCCGCTTGGAAGGCTGCTACCACATCGTGTCGGGGTGGGTCCAGCAGCACAATCCGCTTCTGGCCGAGTCCAGCTAGATTCATCCAGGCGGCGCGCCATCGGCAGCGCCTGGCGCATCCGCCCTTCGAGCTCTCATTACCGATCACCAATAACACACTTGGCCCGATCTGCGCCTGCCGAAAGGCTTGCATGACCAATCGGTGTCCCTTAATGCCAGTATGCGAACCAACGGTCAGTAACAATGGAACGCCCGTCGGGATACCATGGCGTGACCGAAATACCTCTTCTGGCTTGTCAAATTCTTGCTCTGAGGCGCCATTGGGTATCACACTGAAGTGGCTCAGGCCTTGTGTCCGAGCATAGTCGATATCTCGATAATGTTCGGCATGAAACACAAGATGATCGTAACAACGCAAGTCATCGGCTAGCCGGGCAAAATAACCTCGATAGGCTGGTATAAACAAACGCGAAAAACCGCAGGGCGCGATGACCTTGCGACATCGGAGCGATTTGATAATAGGAAAGACCAGATCGGTCGCCCACTGTTGGGCGGCATAGTTCAGCATAACGTCGAAGCGGCTGTCCAGCAGAAACTCCTGGTAAAGCCTCGTCTGACCGCGGATGCCATCAACAGTATTGCCGGTAATGTCGAATTGTTCAATTTTCACGCCGTTAAGGGAGGCGTCAGTTCGGTCGGGATGCGAACTGGTCGCAACGGTAACAGCATGACCGCGTTGCGTCAGCCGCTCTGATATTTGCCGGATGACCTCTTGCGAGCCGCCCACGGACGGGCTATATAACTGTACCGTGTGGAGGATATTCATCCGGGGAGAATCTGAGGCTGCGCCTACAGCTTTTCTAGCCAAACCTGTAATAGTCGTTTTTCGGACTCAGAATCATCGACCAGGCTCAACCGCAACAACTCTTCGGCTGCTTGCCTCCGCTCTTCCAAAGGAATGTACGGTGCACGCTTACGAGCAGTTACTTGTATGTTATAAGTTCCACGCCAGCTCGACCGTCGAAATCTCAGGTCGTGGTACCCAAGTCTTGTCAGTACAAACTCAAATTTGGAGCGGTACCAACCATCGTAATGGACTGCCCAACCAGCCTCCTGCGAGCCAAACAAGTGTCGGAGCACTTTCAATTGTTGTGATTTTGATCCAAACAAGAATGCCCACGCCGACCGATTGAAATCTGGGGTTTCAATGGTTAGGCAACCATTCGCGGCCAGCCATTCATACCATTCCAGCAAGAGCCGTAGAGCCGTTGCCCGATCAAAATGCTCAAAGACGTGGTGCAAACGGATTTCATTCACGCTGCCGTCTTCGTAATTCAGTTGGGTTAGATCAGCGTAACGATCTGCCCGTGTGTTCTGCTGGACGGTGTGCTCCGCGGGCGGGAAATCTATGTTGATATAGCCTGGCAAATAGACTTCGCCACATCCCAGATGTAACCGTAATGGGTGGCCCATTGGCTGTCCTGACTTCTCATCCGCGCTGCGCCACCGTTGCGCAAGTTGACTGCCAACCAGTTGCACCTGTCGGCCTATGCGACGCAGCGCCCAACGCGCAAAGCGGCCTGGGCTCAGGACGCAATACTGTCCCACAATCGCTGCCGTTTCCAGGCGACGCTGCTCACGCCGCGTCGCGGACATCAGCAACTGAAAACACTCGTCAGTCTGGAAGTCCAAACTGGCCTGAACTTGCCGATCCAGCGGTCCGTTTTGGGCGGCAACGTCTCGCACTCGCCGCAACATCATCAGCTTGGCCCGCCAGTGCTCACGCTGGGAGCGCGTGCCGCGCAGGCTAAACTCAGAGTCATTTCGGTAGCGCGCCAGCGGTTGAGGCAAATAGACCAACTGCACCTGGCTGGCCAGCCTCAACCATAAATCATAATCCTCCACCGCAGTTAACTCGGGCGCTTCGCAAAAGCCGCCCAGCTTTTCCAACACGTCCCGCGAAGCCATCACAGTCGACGTAATTACAAAGTTATTAGCCAAAAGCTCAAACAACACTTCACCCGAGGCCCCTTGGTCCGGACCCAAGTAAAGTCGAATTGAATTGGGCTCACTTGTCGTGCAATCATACGCATTGGAGCACACCAGCTCAGTGCTCGGTTGATTTGTTAGGATCTCTACTTGGCGCTCAAGCTTCTCCGGTAACCATAGATCATCCGAATCAAGAAACGCGACGTACTTGCCCCTCGCAAGTCTCAGGCCAGCGTTGCGGGCCACTGCCGGCCGGCCAGAGTGCAGAATTCTCTTATAACGGATATTGTCCTCAAATGAGTTAGCCAACGAGGGCGTATAGTCAACTGACCCGTCGTCGATAACGATGATCTCAAAATCGCGATATGTTTGGTGCTGCACCGATTCAACTGCAGTCAGCAACAGTTCCGCCCGATTGTAGGTCGGAATAATGACGGATATAGTCGGCATGCTTCATTGGCTATCGGCTGACGAGCGCCTCAGTCTGGGTGTTTGGGTTCGCTAGCGCCGATCTCTCTTACATCCTTTGGCTGTGCTGCTCGCGCACGCGCTGAACGGCCGCTGCTCGAAACGTGACCAGGCGTTCGGGTTGTACAGCGTCTTCGCCGCGCGCTCGAAATAAAAAGCAACCTGGATCTTGGACATTCCGCTCCGCGAGCCAGCGATCACAGACCTCGAATGTAGCCGGCCAATCACCAAAAGGCGAAGTCGGCGCAGGCTCTGCCAGGGTCTTGGGTGCATCTGGACGCTTGAACATGCGGCCTAGGCGGCGTTTGATGCCGTGTGAGATTGCCCTCGGGCTTTTGGCCCACCAAGACTGCTTCGCACCTCCTGGCAAGCTTGAACTATAGAAAAGCTCTAGCCAGTCGCTTTCAACATGGACGCGCTGCGCTTGCGTATTAGAATTGCCTTGCGGGTTCGTAACACGCACCCATGTGTCAGCGGTATACCATGCCAGGTTGGCTAAGCCAGCTGTGATGCGCAACGAAAACTCCATGTCCACTCGAGCGAAGGCGGTATTCAGAAGTCCGACCAATGGGATTGAGTCCCGGCGGATCATAAGGCCGAGACCGCAGAATGCAAATGGTCGAGCCTGCTGCTGCCAGAGCTCATACCAACTCTCGTAAATCTCTCCATAGCGCTCAAACAGATCGGACTTTGACCAATTGGCGGCTGCTCCACTGGTCGCCAAAACATCTATCTTCGTGTGCTCCTGCATAAATCCCCTACAGGCCTGAATGCCCGGATAGAAGAACGCATCGTCATCGGTGATGAACTTCACCAGATCGCCCCGTGCCATCAATAGGGCTTTGTTATACCCATGTGCTTCGCCGCGGTCTGGCTCCGAGACGAATTGATCTACTTGCCCCGCCCGATGTAGTTCTGAGAGATATTCCACCGTACCATCATTGCTAGCACCATCGATGACGACAATTTCCTCGTCCGACTGTCGATTGTACAACAGCCGGGTCATGACCTCTTTCAAAAAAGTCAACTTGTTGCGCGTCGTCAAGACATAAGACAATTTGTATTGGGGGGGCATGACTAGTTTTCGAAACCTGACAGTATGCTTGTGTCGCGGCATCCTATCCATCTGACAAGATAGGCTGGCCAGCAAGGCGAGCCCAACACATGGTGCTCCTGCCCATCACGTGTATCCCATCTCCCTAGCGGCTGCCAGCATTTTTTGTCGCGCCCTGATTTTAAGTGGCTTGGCCGGGATTCCGGCATAAATCGTCCACGGCTCTGTGGATTGGCGGACGAATGAACACGCGCCCACCACACTACCCTCACCCAGTGTTACGCCTGGCATAACCACGACATTAGTCCCGACACTGGCGAAATTCTCGAACGTGACTGGAGCGATGATGACGTTATCCCTGTACTGATCTGGTATCGTGGGCCCGACAAAACCTGCGCCCAGGTGTTCATCCGTTCCACATACAATGCGGCTGCCGGCCGCAATCGTCGTGAAATTTCCCATGCTCAGCAACCCTCGGGCGCCGCCGATTACTGTCACGTAGGGTGCAATATGGATGTAGTCGCCTAGTGCCGCAGCTACGGTGCAGTAAAAGCCGCTATCAATGGCTACATGGCTCCCGATACTCACCAGGTGGGGCCGCCGAATTTCCACATTGGCGCTAATGAACACATCGGTGCCGACCGACTTGAGAAGTTGCAAATCAAATTGGGGGGTCATTTGTCCTCCGCGCCTGGCCGGCCAACAGTGATCTTACCAACCGGAGCGTATGGTCGCCACAATCCGACCCATATCTTCCACTGTAAGAGCTTCATGCACAGGAATTGACACCTGCCTCGCCTCGAACTCAGCTTGACCGGGCATATCGTGGCGGAGACCGCCAAACACGGCATTGCGATCGATGCGCAGGTGAACCACCGAGGCGGGAATCCCCTGAGCGCTGAGTTTTCGAATAAAGTCCTCGCGCCGCTCAACGAGCATTGTAAACAGCCAGTAGGCGTGGGACCGATCACCGTCTGCTCGCAGTAGCTGTACACCGCTCACATCGGCCAGTTCCGCGCGATAGCATGCCCCGTTGTGCTGGCGACGTGCTAACCGAAGCGCAAAGTCTTCGAGATTCCCCAACCCAATCGCCGCCGCCACATCGTTGAGATGATACTTGAACCCAGGCTGGGCAATATCATAAATCCGTTCCCCCAGCACAGACGGCTGGCTCTTGGCCCGGTCGATGCCAAACCAGCGCAGCGCCCGGGCGCGTTCGCAGTCGGATTCTTGCTGACAACAGAGCGCCCCGCCATCCCCCGTGGTCAGGTGCTTGATGGCCTGGAAAGAAAACGCGGTAAACCGCGAATTCGCGCCTATTGGATGCCCGTGGTACGTCGCCCCCAGAGCGTGAGCGGCATCCTCAATGACGGCCAGGCCGTGCCTGGCGGCGATGGCATTTATCGGATCCAGGTCACAGGGGTAGCCTCCCCAATGCACGGGCATGACGGCGCGGGTCCGCGTCGTAATCTTCGCGACAAGTGAATCCGGCGCCAGGTTGCCGGTCAACGGATCAATATCCGCAAACACAGGTGTGGCGCCCTGCATCAGGATTGCCAGACCTGTGGCGACAAACGTTTGCGCCGGCAGAATCACCTCATCATCAACGCCGATGCCGGCCACCACGAGCGCCAGGTGCAGGGCCGCAGTGCCGCTGTTGACAGCGACCGGATTGACCAGGCCAAGTTGCTGAGACAGCGCTTGTTCGAAGGCTTTGACTTTGCGGCCCTCGCTCAACCAGCCCGATTGCAGTACCTCGTTTGCTAGGGCAATAGCGCGGCTTGAAACCGACGTATGGAAGAATTCGATTGGAGCATCCACTGGGTCACTGGCCGCAGGCTGGCGAATCACAGAACGCCCTGATAATAAGCAACGGTATCGCGTATGCCTTGCTCCATGGGCGTGAATTCAAAATCAGGGAAGCGTTGCCGAAACAAACGGTCGTCCATGACTTTCTTGGGAGCACCGTCTTGAAAGCGCGGGTTATAGTTTATCTTGCCCGCATATCCCAGCGCTTGCCTAATAAGCTCCACCAATTCTGACACACGATAGCCCTGATTTTGGGCCAGGTTGACGGGTTCGAGCGTAACGCTGCCCCCCTGAATCGTACGCCGAATTAGAGCCGCAAAATCGCGGATATATAGCCATTCGCGTACGGGCCGGCCGGTGCCCCATACTTCGACTTCGGGCTCGTTGTACTTTACGGCCCGCGCGAACTTGATGATCAGCGCATTCAACGCGTGGGTTTTATTTGGATTCGTACTGTCATAGGGACCATACATGTTCGGCGTAATCAGATTGACCGACCGGACCCCATACTGACTGTGATAGCAGCGTGACAGCACAATCATCAGACGACGGGTCGTACCGTATGACAAGACTGATGGATGCACCGCTCCATCCCAAAAGCTGCGCTCTTCGTACAGGTCCATGGTGCCAGGGTAGGCACAGTTGGCAATCGGGTTAATCACCACGACTTCGCGAAGCTGTTGGGCGACCTTGTAAGTATTCAGGATGATACGCGCGTTAACGTCGGCCACGTCGGCGGCAAAGTCTGAGACGAAATTAATGCTGCCGACAAGCGCAGCGCAATTGACGATATAGGCTGGTCGGAACGCGTCCAGTTTCGTCCACGTGGTCGGCAGGTCGAGCAAGTCGCAGCCGTTCGTTCGGCTGAACACCGCTACCGGCATACCGGCCGCCTCTAGTTCGTTCCGCACGTTGCGCCCGGCAAAACCCGTGCCGCCCAGGATAGCCACGCGAGGCCCGTTGTCCATACCCAATTGCCACAACCTTTCTAGTCCAGGCTGTCCCGCCCGGCGCTGATTGGCCGACTCACCTGCTGCCGTTTTTGCCGCTAGCGCCGAACCAGCGGCAGGAAAAGCTGCGGCAAGGTCTCACCATAGTCGAGACGCTTGAAATCCTGCCCGGTCAGGTTGCTTCCGGACACCACTATCGCGCGTGATTGCGGCACGAAGATATAGCCGGCCAAAATCGGCGTGAGCGTATATCCCCCAGCGGTAACATTCAGAATGGTGTACCGACCATCTGAGCCAGTCGCCGCGATAGAAGATACGCCCGCCTGGCCATTGGCCAAGACGACCACACCAGCTACTGGGTTGCCATGTTTGTCGAGCACCTGTCCCTGCACCGAATACGTCTGCCCGGTCACTGGCGTTCCAACAAACGTTTGCCCCAAGGCGTTCGGCGGCACATTGATAGTCCATACCGCTGGCGAAAACTTGTAACCACTTAGGAAAGGCTGGATGGTGTACTGTCCGTTGACAAGACCGCCGAACGCGAACGTGCCGCTCTGATTGGTCGTCGTAATGACGCTGCCGTTCAGCACCATGGTCACACCCGGCATTGGGTTAGGCGTCTGCGGTGAATCGCCGAGGCCAACTACCCGCCCTTGAGCGCCATGCAGCGTGGCCTGGCAGAACGCCGGCTGACTGGTCAGCCATGGGTTGAAAAGCACGTGACCACTCACCGGCACGCCTTGCCCACCGGGGTTGCCGGCATTACTTGGACCGCTGCCGCTGCCCCACCAGTTCTGAGTGGCCGTAATCACATCCGTAGCAACTTCATTATTTATGCCGCTGGTGGCAGTCGGATTGAAACAGTTGCTTTGGGCCGTTGCCTGCACTGTGCCACTACCAGCGGTAGGCAAGATCCGGTCGACGTGGACGGTGTTGTTGAAGAACAAGTTGTCGTGGATGAGCGGGCCCAGATAATGGCCCTGCGGGTCGTGTGGATCGAGAATGTTGCCGCTGCTGTGCGTGTACAGCAGCAATCCTGTCGCGTTCAGGTAAAAGGTGTCGTGCGCCACCACCGGGAAGATGTTCGTACTTCCGATGTCGTATACCGATAAGGCGTAGGTGCCATATTTGAAGAAGGCATAGGCGAGTTGATAGTTGAGCTGCACGCCGCTGCTCTCCAGGTACACGCCGTTCCAATCACCAGGCGCCGGGTGGGTGGCATTGCCATCGGCATTCGTGTCGCCGCCAACGCTATCGTCCAAGTAAGAAGTGAAAACAACCGGCGATCCCTCGATTCCCTGCACGTCGAGCTCACCGGGAGCCTCAATATAGCTGCCATGGTCGAGCTTGACGACGGCGTTCGGACGCAAATTTACCGTCGCCCCGTGCGACTGGTAGGTGTCGTAATTGACCTTCCAGTTCGGGATCACGCAGTGCGTCCCATCCAGCAAACACAAGGTCGGATCCTGCGTAATGGCATAAGGCATTGTCTGGCCATGACTGCCAGTCACTGCCGCCAGCGTGAATGTGCTATTTAGCGGCCGGCTATCATTGAATATGCCGCCCAATCGAATCGCGTCATGAATGCTGTTGACGAACACATTACCCACGTAGCTTGGAAAGCCGGTACCGCCCAGGAACAGCGGAAAATAACTGCCCTGGAAAGTGTTGTTCAGAAGTTGCGGCAGCACCGCCCCAGTGGCTGGCGGGATGGTGATCGTAGTATTGGGAGCCGTGATTGACGCTCCCCGGGGAGAGTTGGGCGCAGCCATGGCTGCGGCGCCCTTTGCCAGGGCGGCCGGCTTGCTGGGCAGAGAGGGCCCGAAGGTTTCAATGATCGGCCAATCGCGGGTGAGCGTCGTGACGCCGTAGGTGTTATTGACAAAAGTCGAGCTACTGACGACTGTCAGCAAGTTACCGTCGCTCCAGGTCTCCAGCGTTACGCCGGAGAAGTTCTGAGTAAATGACGACGTGTTAACGCTCGGACAGGCGTTCAAGTCGGGCCCCAAATTAGCAAAAAAGTAGAGCCCATGCCCGTTATGGCTAAAGGTCGAGTGTGAAAACGTGGGGCAATTGTTCGTGTTATCCGACGTCTGCTCGTCAACCACGATGCCAAACGTTGAATACCGGACATCAATGTAACTGGTCGAAGGCCAACCGATATGCTCGATCTGAACTGCTCGCCAATCATCCATCGCCGGCATTGAGGCACTGCCATCATGGTTGGTATCTCCGGCCACGCTATCATCCAACCACGAGGTCAGAACGGTATCATGTCCAGGCGAACCACTGAAGGTAAAGAGACCATTGTCCCAAATTTGAGTGCCGGGCTTGAATTTGAGCACCGTGCCTGGCGGGAAAGTGACATTCGTGAAATCGTTCCATAGCCATACATCGTGGTCCACGACGTAAGGCAGGGGCTGGCCGCCATCGCCGACGACAATCGGCCATGTGCCGCCAGTATTCGCATGATAACCGCCCAGGCCAATCGCCGGATGAATGTTGCTACTAAACGTGTTGCCGCTGTACGTCGGCCAGCCCGACCCATAGAGCGCCACCGGATAGATGGTGTGACCAGTAAACGTATTGTTGACTACATTGGGCCGCGAAGCGCCGGAGCCAATATAGTTGACCTGACCCTTATTGTCATACGTGACGCGGAGCTCAGTCAGCAATCCGTAGGCATTGCCCTGGAAAGAATTGCCCGTCACTTGCGAATCGATACCTGCCGTCGCGCTGATATAGAAGTCCACACCCACATTGCTGGTCGCAAAAGTGTTGCTGGCGATGTCGGCGTCGTAGTTGGCAAACTCATCCAGCACCGCCAGGCCGCCACCGGTCAAACTATGAAAACTGTTGGACTTGACTGTCCCGCTCACAGGCGAGTTCCACGAGTGGACATACACGCCCCATGTGCCCGATTGGAACGCGTTGTTGCTGATGATTGGCGCCAGCGGTCCGTTAGCGCTCTCCATCCAAATCCCATACAGGCCGCCGATGATGGAGTCATTCGAGATGGCCGAGTTAATCGCGCCACCGGAGAATGTCTTTAGGGCGATGGAGCTGGTGAGGTTGGACGAGAAAGTGACACTCGTGATCGGTGGGGCCACGGGACTTCCCGAATAGTTATAGACGCTGACGCCATTACTCGAGTAGCGCACCACCGCATTATGAAAGTTGGTCGCGCTGTTGTGCAGATAGACGCCGTCCCAATCTCCCGGCGCCGGCGTGGTGGCCACGCTGTCGCCATTCGAGTCGCCGCCGGCCGCGTCGTCCTCGAAAGATGTGAAATAAACAGGATTGGGTGCCGTGCCCTGCATGTTCAGGGCGCCAACCACTTCCAACCAGCAACCACGCCAGATGATTGGCGGGCCCACGCTGACCACGCTGCAATTATTCGCGAATTTAACAACGGCACTGGCCGGTAGGGTCATGGTCGCGCTGGCCCCCACCTGCACCCCGCCCAGACCCGACCCGTCGTCGAACACGACATAGGGAAACGCCTTGCCACTCGTATCCAGGTTCCCGTTGACCGCCGCCAGCGTCCCAGAAAAAGCAAAGTAGCCGTCCAGGCCGATCGCGCGATAGTGATTGCTGCTAAACGTGTTGCCGTTATAAGTTGGGTAGGCAGTGCCGCCGAGATAGATTGGGAAACCCGTCTGATTGGTAAACGAATTACTGATCAGGTTGGCGTTGGACTGAGCGCCTGCCCCGTAATTGGTGCCGAAGCCGTAGGTATTCTGGTTGAATGCATTCCCCGTCACAGTAGCCGACACAACGCCGTAAGACGGCGACAACATCAGGCCATAGATATTCTTCTCAAATGTCCACCCGGCCACAGTCCCGTCCAGCTCCTGGTTGCTCAGGCTCGAATTGAACAGATCGAGCCCGTAGGTGGCATAGCGAACCACAGCCGCGCCAGAAACAACGGCATTGTATGGGTCAAGGCGTTCGATATATATGGCGGCCCAATTGCCGGGGGCCGGCACCGTTCCATTGCCGTCGCCGTTAGTGTCGCCGCCGACACTATCGTCGCGCAGAGACGTAAAAATGACGGGTGCGCCGGTCGTGTCAAGTACTAGCTTGCCGAGAACATCAAGATAGGTCCCATAATGCCCCCCAGGAGGGGCAACTTTTACGATAGTGCCATGAGTAATCGTCAATGTGACTCCACCATTGATGGTGAGCTGGGAGTTGATAACGTAGAGCTTGGTATTGTTCCAAGTAGTGTCCGTGGACAAATTGCCGCCCACGCATACGACGGTTGGGTTGCTGCAGTAATCCGCGTGCGCCGCGCGCTGGGTAAAAGCCAGGCCGATAATCGCGAACAGTAGGGCAATGCTGGGCCGAACCAGCCAGCGAGCCGCCCTAGCCTGCCAACCAGCAGTCTCAAGATTTGACATGCTATATCTCCCCTCCAGAATTGCTCAGCAGCGCGCCCACCGCGCAGGCCGCTCCTTCATCCTCGCTCAGGGCTTCAGAATTCCCGACTGCTGACAGACGCCAAGGCAAATTGAGCAACAGGACGCCTGGCCAGCGACCATCGCGAAACCCTTCTTGGCCGTAATATTTGTTGGGCAAGGTTTGGTCGTCATGAATCTCGAAACGCAACATCGCTCCCGTCCTGCTCGCCATGAACCCATAGACAGTGGGGCGGCCAGGATTGCCATCTGCGCCAATATCCAGCACGTATGCACCCTCGTTCAAGAGTTGGCCAGGCAGCACACATTTGGAAGTCCAGCGCCCCTTTGGCAGCCATTCCCGCTCCCAAGCGCTAGCATCCAGCGCGGTCAACACCTCTTGACCATCTGAAGTCAGCAGCACGAACCCAATGCGAGGCTTATAAAGCGGCTCCGAATTTTCCCAATCTATCTGAACGCCAATGTTAGCGCTGGCCGAAAACTCGGCTGTAGGTTGACCTTCGCTGCCCAAGATTTGTACAGCGCGTAAACACACCGGCATACCATTAGCCAGCGCGAGCGGTGGCACGAATTCCACTTTTCCACCTTCGGAAACTCGATCAAGGAGATATTGTCCAATAGTCTGCAATACTGGCCCGCGGAATCGGGTGAGGCCGCCCTCAAACCATACAACGCCCTGGCATAGACGGCGGACTGCATCCATATTGTGGCTCACAAACAACACCGTCCGTCCCTCACTGGCCACCTCCCCCATCTTTCCCAAACATTTCTTCTGAAACTCCGCATCCCCCACCGCCAGCACCTCGTCCACCAGCAAGATCTCCGGCTCGAGGTGGGCCGCCACGGCAAACGCCAGCCGCATGTACATGCCGCTGGAATAGTGCTTCACCGGAGTGTCAATGAACTTCTCAATGCCCGAGAAGTCCACGATCGCGTCGAACTTGCTCTGGATCTCACGCCGGCGCATGCCCAGCACGGCGCCGTTGAGATAGATGTTCTCGCGCCCAGTCAGCTCGGGGTGAAAGCCCGTGCCCACTTCCAAGAGCGACCCCACCCGGCCGTAGATGTCCACTTCACCGCAGGTGGGCTCCGTGATCCGGGCCAGGATTTTGAGCAGGGTGCTCTTGCCGGCGCCGTTGCGGCCGATGATCCCCAGCACTTCGCCGCGCTTGACCTCGAACGAGACGTCTTTGAGCGCCCAAATGGTGTCGCGGACGGCGCGCCCCCCCTGGTCCCGCAGCGAGCGCGCCAGGCCGGTCGCCGCTCCGCTCAGCGCATCACGCAGGGTGCTGTACTGCTTCTGCGCCGCGCCAATCTGGTATTGCTTGCCCAGCCCGCTCACCCGGATCGCTATATCGCCCATGTGTCGTGTCTACACCACGTCCGCGAACGTCTTTTCCATCCGGCGGAACACCAACAGCCCGCTGGCCAGCAGCGCCGCTATCACCACAACTGAAAGGCTGATCAGGCCGGCCGAGGGCGGCGCTTGGCCCAGCACCGCCCAGCGGAACCCTTCGCTCACGGCCGCCATCGGGTTAAGCCCCATCCACACGCGCCACTTTTCAGGTATCAGGCTCAGCGGATAGACGATCGGTGTCGCGTAAAACCAGATTTGCGACACAAAGGGGATCAGGTAGCCCACATCGCGATACTGCACGTTCAGGGCCGACAGCCACAAGCTGACCCCCAGCGCCGCCGCGAGCGCCAGCAGCAAGAAAAACGGCAGCGCCAAGAGCGCTGGTCCCGGCCGCACGCCATAAAACAGGGTCAGGGCCGCCAGCACAACGAGCGCGATCGCCAGGTC
>Ga0070730_10002537_pt1 | contig 16584 bp, 13 predicted proteins | sample Coa_R1_3_FD_66447 | JGI IMG/M metagenome (GOLD analysis project Ga0070730, IMG submission 66447) | Surface soil microbial communities from Centralia Pennsylvania, which are recovering from an underground coalmine fire - Coalmine... | ecosystem: Environmental > Terrestrial > Soil > Unclassified ... | reverse complement strand
TGACCGAGGCCGAGTACGCCAGGATCGCCGGGATCCTCGGGCGCCGCCCGACCGGCGCCGAGCTGGCGCTTTACTCGGTCATGTGGAGCGAGCACTGCTCGTACAAGTCCTCCAAGGTGCACCTGAGGCAGCTCGCGGCGAAGGCGCCGCCGTCGGCGGCGCTGCTGGCCGGGATCGGGCACAACGCGGGCGTGGTCGATATCGGCCAGGGCTACGCGGTCACCTTCAAGATCGAGTCGCATAACCATCCGTCGTACGTGGAGCCGTATCAGGGCGCGGCGACCGGCGTCGGCGGGATCGTCCGGGACATCCTGGCCATGGGCGCGCGCCCGGTGGCGGTGATGGACGCGCTCAGGTTCGGGCCCGCCTCGGCGCCCGACACGGGCCGGGTGCTGCCGGGGGTGGTGGGCGGCATCTCCTTCTACGGGAACTGCCTCGGCCTGCCCAACATCGGCGGCGAGCTGGACTTCGACCCGTGTTACGCGGGAAACCCGCTGGTCAACGCGCTGTGCGTGGGGGTGATGAGGCATCAGGACCTGCAGGTCGCGGTGGCTGACGGGCCGGGGAACGCGGTGATCCTGTTCGGGTCGGCCACCGGCCCGGACGGGGTCGGAGGGGCCTCGGTGCTCGCCAGCGCGGCGTTCGGCACATCCGAGAGCGCCGGGACGGTCGGTCAGGCGGGTGAGGGCGGTCCGGGCACGGGTGAGGCGGCGGCCAAGCGGCCGAGCGTCCAGGTGGGTGACCCCTTCCTGGAGAAGCTGCTGGTCGAATGCTGCCTGGAGCTGTACGAGGCCGGGCTGGTGGTCGGCATCCAGGATCTCGGCGCGGCCGGCGTGGCCTGCGCGACCACGGAACTCGCGGCGGCCGGGACCGGCGGGATGCGGGTCAGGCTCGACGCGGTTCCGCTGCGCGATTCGTCCCTGGGACCGCCGGAGATCCTGATGAGCGAGTCACAGGAACGGATGATGGCCGTCGTCGAGCCGGGCCGGGTCGCCGCGTTCCTCGACGTGTGCGCCAAGTGGGAGATCCGGGCCGCGGTGATCGGCGAGGTGACCGATACCGGCCGGCTGGTCATGACCTGGCACGGTGAGACGGTGGTGGACATCCCGCCCGGTTCGGCGGCCGACGGTCCGGTCTATGACCGGCCCGCCGCGCGGGGGCCGGATCAGGATGCGCTGGCCGGCGATGACCCGGCCGCGCTGCCGCGGCCCGCGGACGGCGAGGCCCTGCGCGCGGCGGTGCTGGCCCTGATCGGATCCCCGGGCCTGGCCGACAAGAGCTGGGTCACCGATCAGTACGACCGGTACGTTCGCGGCGACACCGTCCTGGCCATGCCGGAGGACGGCGGGCTGCTCCGCGTCGACGAGGAGACCGGGCTCGGCATCGCGCTCGCCACCGACGGCAACGGGCGGTACTGCCGGCTCGATCCTTACCTGGGCACCCAGCTCGTGCTGTCCGAGGCGTACCGGAACGTCGCGGTGACCGGCGCGCGCCCGCTCGCCGTGACCAACTGCCTGAACTTCGGCTCACCGGAAGACCCCGCGGTGATGTGGCAGTTCGCCGAGGCCGTGCGCGGGCTCGCGGACGGGTGCGCCGCCCTCGGCGTGCCGGTCACCGGCGGGAACGTCAGCTTCTACAACCAGACGGGCACGTCGGCCGTGCACCCCACGCCGGTGGTCGGGGTGCTCGGCGTGCACGACGACGTGCGCCTGCGGGTCGGGATCGGGTTCGGGATCGGGTTCGGGGGTGCGGACGAGGCGGCGCGGGCCAGCATCGTGCTGCTCGGCGAGACGGAGGCCGAGTTGGGCGGGTCGGCCTGGGCGCACGTGCTCCACGGCCACCTGGGCGGCCGGCCGCCGGCTCCGCGCCTGGCCGCCGAGCGGCGGCTCGCCGGCCTGCTGGCCGAGGCGGCCGCGGACCGGCTGCTGGCGGCCGCGCACGACCTGTCCGACGGCGGCCTGGCCGTCGCGCTCGCCGAATCCTGCCTGCGCGGCGGGGTCGGCTGCTCGGTCCGGCTGCCCGGCGACCCGTTCACGTGGCTGTTCAGCGAGTCGGCCGCCCGCGCCATCGTCGCGGTCCGGCCGGGTGCCGAGGAGGCCTTCGGTTCGCTGCTGGCCCGGCACGACGTGCCCGGCCAGGCCATCGGGGTGGTCGGCGGCGACGACCTGGTCGTGGCGGGCTGCTTCAGCATCCCGGTGGCCGAGCTCGCCGCGGCCCACCGCGCGACGCTGCCCGCGTTGTTCGGCTGATGCCCGCCATCGGTTACCGTCACCGGTATGCCGCCACGACACCCGGACCCGCGGGGGCCGGACAGCGTGGCGGCCGTCCTGCGCGCTCTGGACGAAGGCATCACGCCCGAGGCCGGGGAACTGCGGGTGGCGGCGAGGTACCTGCTGTACCTGCTCGCCGCCCGCCAGCCCGGCCGGGTCCTCGAGGTCCGGATCCCGCCGGTGGCCGCCGTGCAGTGCCTGCCGGGGCCCGTCCACACCCGGGGCACGCCGCCGAACGTCGTCGAGACCGACCCGGTCACCTGGGTCAGGCTGGCGGCCGGCCGGCTGCGCTGGGCCGACGCCGTCGAGTCCGGCCTGGTCCACGCCAGCGGCCCGCGCGCCGACCTGGCCGCCTACCTGCCGCTGACCTGAATACACTGACGTGATGGCATCCCCAGGCGAGGACCGGCCGCGAGAGGCGTGCGGCGTGTTTGGCGTCTGGGCGCCGGGCGAGGACGTCGCCAAGCTCGCCTACTTCGGGCTGTACGCGCTGCAGCACCGGGGGCAGGAATCGGCCGGCATCGCCGTCAGCGACGGTCACCGCATCATGGTGCACAAGGAGATGGGCCTGGTCGCCCAGGTCTTCGACGAGCCCGCGCTGACCGCGCTCCGCGGGCACATCGCGGTCGGGCACTGCCGCTACTCCACCACCGGCGCCTCGGTCTGGGCGAACGCGCAGCCGACCTTCCGCTCGACGCCCACGACGAGCCTGGCGCTGGGGCACAACGGCAACCTGATCAACACCCGGGAACTGGCCGGCCTGCTCGGCGGGCCAGGACCGGGCCGGACCGGGATCGCCGCGACGTCCGATACCGACGTGCTGACCGCGCTGTTCGTGAGCGAGCACGTCACCCCGCCGGGCGGCGGGGGCGGCGGCGTGGAAGCGGCGGCGGCGGCGGTGCTTCCGCTGGCCAGGGGCGCGTATTCGCTCGTGTTCATGGACGAGCAGACGCTGTACGCGGCGCGAGACCCGCACGGCTTCCGCCCGCTGGTGCTGGGCCGCCTGGCCAGCGGCTGGGTGGTGGCCAGCGAGACCGCCGCGCTGGACATCGTGGGGGCCGGGTTCGTGCGCGAGATCGCCCCCGGCGAGCTGATCGGCATCGACGGACGCGGGGTGCGGTCCAGGACCTTCGCGGCGCCTGAGCCGAAGGGCTGCCTGTTCGAGTACGTCTACCTGGCTCGTCCGGACACCACCATCTCCGGCCGCGGCGTGCACGCCACCCGGGTCGCCGTCGGCCGGCGGCTGGCGGCCGAGCATCCCGCCGACGCCGACCTGGTCATCCCGGTCCCCGAATCAGGCACGCCCGCCGCCATCGGCTTCGCGGAGGCCAGCGGCATCCCGTTCGGCCAGGGGCTGGTCAAGAACTCCTATGTGGGCCGGACATTCATCCAGCCCAGCCAGACCATCAGGGAACGCGGCATCAAGCTCAAGCTGAATCCCCTGCGGGATGTCATCACCGGCCGCCGGCTCGTGGTGGTGGACGATTCGATCGTCCGCGGGACCACCCAGCGCGCGCTGGTCACGATGCTCCGCGAGGCGGGCGCCGCGCAGGTGCACGTGCGGGTCGCGTCCCCGCCGGTGAGGTGGCCGTGCTTTTACGGCATCGATTTCGCCACCCGCGCCGAACTCATCGCCGGGCACCTGCCGACACCGGACATCTGCGCGTCGATCGGCGCGGACTCACTCGGCTACGTGTCGCTGGACGGACTGATCGAGGCGACCGGGCTGCCGGCCGACCGGCTGTGCCGCGCCTGCTTCGACGGCCAGTACCCCGTCGCGGTCGCCGAGAGCGACCGCGGCAAGCACGTGCTCGACGGCTTGGGCGTCGGGTCCTGACTGCTGATCGCGCCTACCTACCGCGACCAGGCGTCCCCGACGTCCTTCCAGGCGTCCATGGCGGAATCAGACCTCAGGTCCTCGTCGTCGTCCTCGTCCTCATCGTCGGAGTCCTCGGCGGGAGAAACTGCATTCCCGTCGCGGGAGTCCCCGCCGACACCCAGCTCCGCACGCAGCCGGTCAAGGTCCGTGTCGTCGCTCTTGTACTTGAGCTGACGGGCCACCTTAACCTGCTTGGCCTTGGCACGGCCGCGCCCCATTGGCTCGACCCCCTCGAACGTCCGGAGCCAGTCAGGCCCCATGATCTCCGCCTCGCTGGTTTTGTGCGTCGTACGACGCCGCCGCCACCCCCGCCACGAGGAGTGCGACGTTCACCAGCATCCGTACAGGTACAACCGTACCCGCTTTAGGCCCCGGATGCCTACGTAGATCCCATGGTGCCGAGCCAGATTCCGCGCAGCCGGCCGACATCGGACATCCGCCGCTCGGCCAGGCGGTCCGCGGCCACCGAGGGAGGCACGCCGTCGGAGTCCGCGATCGCCAGCACCTTCGCGGTGGTGGCGAAGATCTGCTCGGTGGCGGCGCGGGCCCGCTCGAAGTTGAATCCGGCCAGCTCATCGGCCACTTGGATGACCCCGCCCGCGTTGACGACGTAATCGGGGGCATACAGGATGTCCCGGTCAGCGAGCAGTTTCTCGACGCCGTGATGGGCTAGCTGGTTGTTGGCGGCGCCGCAGACGATGCGCGCGCTCAGCCGGTTGACCAGCTGGTCGGTCAGGGTGCCGCCCATGGCGCAGGGGGCCAGGACGTCCAGCCGCTCCGCGACGAGCGCGTCAATGCCCGCCACGGCGCGCACTTCCGGGTGACGCGCACGGAGGTCAGCGACGGCGCCGGCTTTGACGTCGCAGACGGCGACCCGGGCCCCGGCCTCGATCAGGTGCTCGACCAGCCGGTGACCTACCTTGCCCACTCCCTCCACGCCGACTAGGCGGCCGCGCAGGCTGGTGCTTCCCCACGCGTGCTCGGCGGCGGCCCGCATCCCGTGCATGACGCCGAGCGCGGTGAGGACCGAGGAATCACCGGCGCCGCCATGGGCCGTGGTCCGGCCCGTGACGTAACGGCACTCCCTGGCGATGATGTCCATGTCCTCGCTGCGAGTGCCTACATCACAGGCCGTGATGTAGCGGCCGCCGAGCGAGGCGAGGAATCGCCCGTAGGCGCGCAGCAGCGGTTCGGTCTTGAGCTGGGCCGGATCACCGATGATGACCGCCTTGCCGCCGCCGAGGTCCAGGCCGGCCAGCGCGTTCTTGTACGCCATGGCCTTGGACAGCCTCAGTACGTCCGCGAGGGCCTCGTCCTCGGTGCCGTAAGGGTAGAAGCGCGTACCGCCGAGGCCGGGGCCCAGCGCGGTGGAGTAGATGCCGATGATCGCCCTCAGCCCCGTCTGGGTGTCCTGGCAGAAGACGATCTGCTCGTGGTCTGTCCGTCCAGCGGAGCCGTTCTCGCTGTGGGTCATCGCGAACACGTTGGTCACGGAAGCGACTCTCCTCATCCCGCCCGGCTCTGGTTGAGCCGGATCGGGAATAAGGGTATTGCCTGGTATGTCTACCGGCCGGTAACCAGCAGGAGAGATGATCTCGTTACCTGGACTGCCGCCTTTGGGACGTCCTGTATGTCACGATACGACAGTGATGACTTACGCCGCGTATCTCCGGGTCTATGAGCCGGCCTCGGCGTTCCCCGAGCCCGACCGGTCCCGGTGGGCGGCGTACGCGGCCTCGTCGGAACCGGCTTCCCGGCCGGCCAGACGCGACTCGGCGGCGGCGGAGCATCTGGAGGCCCTGCGCCGGGCCATCGCGACGCCTCAGGTCGTGATACCCGACCGGGAGAGCGAGCAGGCGTACATCCGCCGGGCGGATGGCGTCACCTATGTATGCCCGTGGCAGACCAGGCTGCGCTGCCTTATTTCCTATAGCCGCATGCGGTCGGCTCCGGGCTCGCCGCTGGCTGGCACGCTGTCGGCCCGCGATGAGGCCCGGGCGACGGCGGCCGTGGCCCGGCTGGCGAGGGAAAGGCAGCAGGGCGGGGCCAGGCTGCACATCCTGGCCAGTAACTGGGCCGTGCCGCTGGCCTGGTTCGTCCCGTTCGCGGCGGCCGAGCGGTGGCTGGCCCTCGGCCCGGGCCAGGACCGTGCGTCCGCGGCGAAGACCACGTCCGCCACGCGGGCGCTGGTGTACACGACGCCCATGTCCCGCGCGCGCAGGCGGGTGGCGCGCGCCCTGGCCGCGCTGCGCGGCGTATCGTCCGGCCATGCGGACGGCGCGCAGGAACCCCTGCGTGCGGAGGCCGAGCTGGCCGAGGTCGGGAGGTGGCTAGAGGAATTTCACCCTTATTCGCTGGTGGAGCTCGATTATGGGGGGTTGGTTCACGTGCTGAGCGACGAGGCACTACGCGGCGATCAGTCGGTCGCCGAGATCGGCGCCGCGATCGACGCGGCGGCCCGGGGCGACGGCGAGCTCGCGGAGGCCATGTATAAGCGCGCCCGCGGCCGGTGGCGTGCGCTCGCCGAATTCGAGATGGCGAACTGAGCACCGGGTCGTCCCGGGGGGCGGTGCCCGGGCACTATTTCCGAATCTGGTGCGATGCGACTATAAGTATCGCTAGAATCACCGTGCGTGACAGTGATCGGCGGAACAACTGGGCATCCTGGTACAGAAACTTTGCGCCTGGTGGTCGACGCGTCACGGCTGGTGATGGCAATATGGTCCGTGTCGCCCATTTAGGGCATCCCCGACAGGCTCCACACGGAGCACCAGGCACAACAAGAATCGCAGGATCGCAACACTGGTCCAGGAGGAGAGGCCACTCACATGTCCGCACGTACACCAGAGGCTGAGCCGCTGTTGACGCCCGCGGAGGTCGCCACGATGTTTCGCGTCGACCCCAAGACCGTCACACGGTGGGCGAAAGCCGGCAAACTAACCTCGATCCGCACGCTGGGGGGACACCGGCGCTACCGGGAGACTGAGGTTCGTGCACTGCTCGCGGGTATTCCGCAGCAGCGTTCCGAGTGACCATCTGCCGTTTTCACCGGGCGGGCACGTCAGCCCGGCTCAGGGTGGACACGGCGGCACTCGATCAAGGGAAATGGGGGGTCGGCCCCGGTGGGGCATGCCACATCGAAACTGCAGTCCGGCATCGCGACCGATACGCCGGGCAAATCGCGCAGGGCATGCTGCCGGGGCCGGTCCGCTTCGAGGGGAGGGTCGAAGAATGCGTGATCCAGAGTTGGTGGCACGCGCCAAGCGGGCCGCGATGCGGCTGGAATCGGCATGGGAACAATGGCGCGCGCTGCACGGACTCGCAGTCGCGCCCGGGCAGCCGGTCGTCAGTTACGTCGGCTACTCGCTCAAGGAGCCATGGGGTGAGCCCCGGGTCGTGATCGGGATCGACGCCGACGAGGCCGAATCTCTCGCGGCGTTTCTCGACCGCGACGAGTGCGTCCACTGCGCCCAGATACCGCGGCAGCAGGTCCGGCTGTCCGAGCCGTCGCCGGCCAGCACCGGCGAGTACTCGCGGCCGACGCTGCTGAGCGCTCCGGTGGGCCGCAGCGTGGGCGCCCAGGCGACGGATCAGGCCCGCGATCTGGCCGCCGAGCTGGACGGCTGGCGGACGGGTGAGCTGACCGGGCAGGAACCCGAGCAGCTCGCGATCTGGCCGCCGAGCCTGCACGCGGTCACGGACGCCCCGCCTGCCGGCGTATGACTTCCGCCGCGCGGCCGTAACGCGCAGGCATATTCAGTTGATGAGCGGGTTCTCAGCTGCGTCCTAGCGTGCGTTAAGAATCCGGCGGCATGATCAACAGTGACAGGGTTGAGACTCTCGCCCTTTCCGTCTGGGCTCGGGGTGGCCAGGCCCCGCTCCGAGCCCAGACCGTCATCTTGTCCGGCTTCCGCGTCGAGCTACCGCTCCGCCGTTCCCTCACGCGGACGTGATGGGCAATCGCGCTCCGTAGCGATCCGGCGGGTCGGCCGTTTCATTGCCGCGCAAGGTGACATTCTCGATGCCCTCTGAATCCCTTCTATTTGGCGTGCCGATCATTTACCGGCGGCCTGATCCGGCTGGCAGCGAGCGCCTGGCCTCCGCCGACGCAGCTGAAACAAATTGTTGATCTGTTACCTCCCGTGGGGTTACGGTCTAGTCGGCGCCTACACCGCCAGCCAGAGCTACTCGCCTAATTAAGGGGTGACCGCATGGCAGAAGCCGCTACGCAGACGGCGCCTAGCCGGCCTGGGGGGCTTGCCTGGGTCTGGAAACGTCAGCTTCCGCACTACCCGAATACCAACGTCAGGGTGGGCTACCTGGCGGTCACGGTGCTGGCCACGATCACGCTGTACTACGAGCTGTACGTCGGCGGCTCCGTCTCCACGCTGTTCCTGGTCAACCTCCACATGAGCTTCACGTTCCTCGTGCTCACGCTGGCGTTCGGGAACCTGATCGGAGCGTTCGGCTCGCTGTTCGCCGGGCTAACCGACCGGCTCGGCCGGGCCAACCTGGTGGTATTCGGGCTGCTGTTCACCGGGATCTTCGTGGCCTTCATCATCCCGGCGGCGACCAACAAATGGACCTTCACCATCGAGGGGTTCGTGGTCGGCGTCGTCGAGGGCATCTGCCTGGTGGCCACCCCGGCGCTGATCAGGGACTTCTCCCCGCAGGTAGGCCGGGCCACGGCCATGGGCTTCTGGACCAGCGGCCCGGTCGTGGGCAGCCTGATCGTCGCGGTCGTAGGCAGTGCCACGATCCCCACGGTCGTCCTCAACACGCGGTTCTGGACCCACGAGTACCGCATCTGCGGCATCGCCGGGCTCGTCGTGTTCGTGATCGCGTTCGTCGGGCTGCGGGAACTGTCTCCGGCCCTGCGCGATCAGCTCATGGTGACGATGCGTGACCGCGCGCTGATCGAGGCCAGGGCCAAGGGCCTGACCGAGGCCGATATCGAGTCGGCGCTACGGCGCCCGTTCCGCCAGCTGCTCAAGGCCGACATCATCGTCTCCGCGCTCGCCGTCTCGATCATGCTGCTGATCTACTACACGGCCGTAGGGTTCAGCCTGATCTACCTGACTACCGTGTTCGGATTCTCGATCAAGAACGCCAACGGACTCGGCAACTGGAACTGGGGGTTCAACGTCATCGCGGTGATCCTAATCGGGGTCATCTCCGACCGGTTCCGGGTGCGGAAACCGTTCATGGTGATCGGCGGCGTGCTGGCCGCGGTCATGACCGTGGTCTACCTGGAACAGGCCGGGCACCATCCGAGCTACTACACCCTCGCGATCATGCTGGCGCTTCTCGCGTTCGGCCTGGGCGTGGCCTACACCCCGTGGATGGCCAGCTTCACCGAGACCGTGGAGGCGCGCAATCCCGCGCTGACGGCCACGGGCCTAGCCATCTGGGGCTGGATCATCCGGGTGGTGGTCTTCGTCGCTTACCTGCTCATCACCGTCGTGATCAACTCGGTCACCCCGTTGGTGAACTACGGCGGCACGGTGCAGGCCTACGCGACCCAGTACGCGACCCCGCTCGCGTTCGCCAGCGCGCACCCGAATATCGTGGCGACCGCCCAGTCGATCCCGCCGAACGTCCTGGCGACCGCGCAGTCGATCCCGCCGAACGTCCTGGCCACCGCCCAGAAGATCCCCTCGCCGGTCCTAGCCACCGCGCAGACGGACGCCGTTCAGCTCGCGAACGCGCAGAAGTTCGCGCCTGAGCTCAGGGTGATCCAGGCCAACCCGGCGCTGTTCGCCAAGCTGGCCACGTACACGAATCCGGCCAAGATCCCGCCGGCGCTCGTGGCTCAGGCGATCGCGGCCGCAGGCGGCGGCGCGAAGGGCATCGGAATCCTGACCACGATCTCGGCCAACAAGGCCGCCATCCAAGGCGTGATCGCGGTCGCGCCGGCTCTGCAGACCGTCGCCCCGTACGCTGCGGACCTGCAGACCATCGCCCCGTACGCGACGCAGCTGAAAACCATCGCTCCATACTCGACGCAGCTGACGACGATCGCTCCCTACTCGGCCCAGCTGACCGCGCTGTCGAAGATCCCGAAGCCGGTCTTGGCCTACCTGAACGCGCACGCCGCCGCGGTGCAGAAGGCCGCCGCCCAGACCGTCAACCAGTGGAAGACCTGGTACTGGATCTGCTTCGGCGGCATCGTGTTCTTCCTGCTCAGCATCCCGCTGCTGCGCGGCCGGTGGCGGACGCGCGACGCCCGCCGGGACGAAGAGGAGCACGAGGCCCTGGTGCAAGCCGAGCTGGCCAAGCTCCAGGCCCCGGCCTGAGAGAACCGAGCCTGGCGGGCGCCCCGGACGGGGGCCCGCCAGGCTCGTTCGTTGCGTCTACCTGACGAGCACGACGCCTTCCACCAGCGCCTGCTGGAGGCGGTTGGCGGTTTCGACGTCCGGCTTACGCGCGGCGAGCACGTCGGCGTACAGGAACGATTCCCCGAGCCTGACCAGCGCGTAAGCCAGCGCTCCCGGTTCGATGATCGTGACGAGGCCGAACTCGGCGATGTCACGGCGCAGGAGATCCTCGACGAAGGCCACGATGCCGCTCTGGATCTTGCCGCGCGGATCGGTCAGGATGCGGATGGCCACGGCGGGCTCGTCATCGAGCAGCCGGCGCAGTCCGGCGGACTGGGCGACGATGGCGTTGATATGCCGGCCGGTCCCGGGCGTGTGGAGCTCCCCGTCCGGACGTTCGGCTTCCCACCGGGCCGCGGCCGTTTCGAGGGTGCACTGCGTGAGCACCCACAGGGCCTCGCTGAGCAGCGCCTCGCGGCTGCCGACCCGGCGGAACAGGGTCACGCGTGACACGCCGAGCTCGTTGGCCAGGCCTTGCATGTCCAGGCGCCTGCCGTCATGGATCCACCGGGCGGCGACCGCCACGAACCGGCCGGATCTCGTGGTGGCCCGGCCGACCGAGCGGCGCCTCAGGCGGGGAGAAGGCACGTTCGTGACCTGGGCGGCCGGATGACCACGCACGACGACACCAAGCGGGGGGCCATCGGCTCTCCTGGGGGGCGCAAGTGAAGATGTCAGGCTCGCCCCGTGGGCGGGCGGCCTACGTGATACATCTTACCCAGATGTTGCAAAAATCCGGTCGCAGGTGTAATCCTGGCGCCCGTGACCACCCCACACGTTGACGTGCTGATCGTGGGCGCTGGCCTGTCTGGTATCGGTGCCGCCTGCCGCCTGCAGACCGACGCCCCGGGCACGTCCTACGCCATCGTGGAGGCCCGCGGCGCCAGCGGCGGGACGTGGGACCTGTTCCGGTTCCCTGGCATGCGCTCCGATTCTGACATGTTCACCCTCGGCTACCCGTTCCGCCCGTGGACCCGGGCCGAGGCGATCGTCGGCGGGCAGGAGATCCTGCGCTACGTGCGGGACACCGCGGCGGCCTACGACGTCGACAAGCACATCAGCTACCACACCCGCGTGGTGCGGGCCGACTGGTCGGGCCGCGACGCCCGGTGGACGGTGACCGTCCAGGACACGGGCACCGGGGCCCGGACCGAGCGGACCTGCGGCTTCCTCTACCTGTGCCCCGGCTATTACCGGTACGACGACGGCTACACGCCAGAGTGGCCCGGCCGGGAGAACTTCGCCGGGACCGTCGTGCACCCCCAGCACTGGCCCGAAGACCTCGACCTGGCCGGCAAGCGGGTCGTGGTCATCGGCAGCGGCGCGACCGCGGTCACCATCGTCCCGGCCATCGCCACCTCAGCCGCCTCCGTGACGATGCTGCAGCGTTCCCCGTCGTACATCCTGTCCTTGCCCCGCACCGACCCGCTCGCCGAACTGCTGCGCAAGACCCTGCCCGAGCGGCAGGCCTTCGCGGCGGTCCGGTGGAAGAACGCGCGGATGACCACCGTGATCTACGGCTTCTGCCGCAAGTATCCGGCCCGGGCGCGGGCGGTGCTCCGGCGCGGCGCCATCCGGCGCCTGCCGGCCGGGTACGACGTCGAGACACACCTCACGCCCGCCTACGAGCCCTGGGACCAGCGCATGTGCCTGGTCCCCGACGGTGACTTCTTCGCGGCCATCAAGTCCGGCCGGGCCGAGATCGTGACCGATCACATCGAGGAGTTCACCCCGGCCGGGCTGCGCCTGCGCTCAGGCCAGCACCTGGAGGCCGACGTCATCGTCACCGCCACCGGCCTGAACCTGCTCCCCCTCGGCGGGATCGACATGACCGTCGACGGCGAGCAGGTCATCGTCGGCCAGCGCGTGGCCTACAAGGGCATGATGCTCGACGCGGTGCCCAACATGGCCTTCGCGATCGGCTACACCAACGCCTCCTGGACGCTCAAGGTCGACCTGGTCGCCCGCTACGTCTGCCGGATGCTGGTCTACATGCGGCGGAACGGATACGCCGTCGTCACGCCGCGCCTGCCGTCCGAGTCCATGGCGATCTCGCCCTTTATCGACATGACCTCGGGCTATTTCGAACGGTCGCGCTCCGCCCTGCCCCGCCAGGGCGACCGGGCGCCCTGGCGGCTCCGCCAGCACTACTTCAAGGACGCGGCCCTGTTCCGCGGGCCCGTCAACGCGGACGCGCTGGAGTTCCGGTCAGCAGAGACGCTCGTGTCGCAGGCGAGCTGAGACTCGCCGGCCGCACAACGTGTGACCGTGCCGCCTCCGCGCGGTTGAAGCTCGTCTTGTGAAATGGTAACTTATAGTATTTGCTTGGCTACTCTGGGGGATGGCCATCGTGGGAGAGTTCGCTGATCACCGGTTCACCGGGCTGCTGGAGGCGGTGCCAGACGCGATGGTCTGCGTCGACGCGGACGGGCGGATCGCGGTGGTCAACGCCCGGGCCGAGCGGCTGTTCGGCTACGCCAGGGACGAGCTGATCGGCCAGCCGATCGAGATCCTGGTCCCGGACCAGGCCCGCAAGGTGCATCAACTGCACCGGGCCGGGTACGTAGGCGATCCGCAACCGCGGCCGATGGGCACGGGGATGGAGCTTGCCGCGCGGCGCCGGGATGGCAGCACGTTCCCGGCGGAGATCTCACTGTCGGCGGTCGAGGCCGGCGATGGGATCGTGGTGGCCGCGGCGGTCCGGGATGTCACCGAGCGGCGGTTGGCGGCCGCGACCGCGTCCCGGCGGGCCGAGGCCCTGCCCCACCAGATGCCAGCCTCCGCCCAGCAGGAAGTCATCCGGCCGCGCGCGCTGAATCTCAACGACATCGTGGCCAGCGTGGAACTACTCCTGCGCCGCACCCTGGGCGAGCACGTCGAACTCATCATCGACCTGGCCAGCGATCTGCCGCTGGTGCTCGCCGACCCCGGCCGGATCGAGCAGGTCCTGGCCAACCTGGCCGTCAACGCCCGCGACGCGATGCCGGGTGGCGGGAAACTGACCATCCAGACCACCAGCGCCCAGATCGGCGAGCCCGCCGCCACCTTGATCGGTCTGCCCCACGGGCATTATGTGATGCTCAAGATGAGCGACACCGGCTGCGGCATCCCCAAGCACATCCTGAACCGAGTCTTCGAGCCGTTCTTCTCCACCAAGCCCGAGGGTGAAGGAACGGGCCTGGGGCTGGCCACGGTCTACGGTATCGTCACCCGGGCCGGCGGGAACGTGCGGATCTACTCCGAGCCCGGCATGGGCACCACCCTGACGGCCTACCTGCCCGTGACTGCCGTCAACGCTGCCACCGCCACGGCGCACGCCGCGCCTCAGGCCGGCCGCGGCCAGATCGTGCTTGTCGCTGAGGACGAGCCCGCGCTGCGCGAGGTGACCCGCCGCATCCTGGCCGACAACGGCTATCAGGTGACGGCCGTCGCAGGCGGTCCGCAGGCGCTGGCCGCCCTCACCGACCGGCTCGATCACATCGACGTGCTGCTCACCGACGTCGTCATGCCGCAGATGCAAGGAACAGAACTCGCAGCCAAAATCCTCGCCCTCCGTCCCGGCACGCGGGTGGTGTTCATGTCCGGCTACACCCAGGGCCTGCTCAGCGCCCAGGGCGTGCTCGAACCGAGCCACCACCTGATCGAGAAACCATTCACAGAAGCGACCTTGCTCGCCAAACTGCACGAGGTCCTGAGCACACCGGAGGACAACGCCATCCGTGCGCCGGGCCCGCGCGACGCGGAATGGCCCAGCCGGGTAAGGCAGGAGTGACGCTTCGTCCCGGGCGGGGTTCGGTGGGCGTCGCGGCTCGCGGGCCCGCAGGGCCCGGCGTGGTGAGGACCGCGTGGATGCTCTCCAGCAGGGTTTGTTCGGTGAAGGGCTTGCGGAGGAGCATGGCGCCTTCGACAGGGACGTTGAGGGGCCCAGGCACGTTCCAGCTGTAGCCGGACATGAAAAGCACGCCCGCTTCCGGGCGTATCTGGCGGATGCGCTGGGCCACCTCCGAGCCTGACATTTCTGGCATGACCTGGTCGGTCAGGAGAAGGTCAAATTCGTGTCTGGACGCCAGTGCGAGGGCTTGAGCGCCTGTGCTGGCCGCGTGAACCTGGTACCCACTGCGGCGCAGGATGCGGGCGGTGACCTCCAGGACGGCTGACTCGTCCTCGACGATGAGAATGGTTTCGCCGTTCCCCCGAGTGGGAGCGCTCGCCCCGGGTCCCGCGGGCTGCGCGGCCTTCCCCTCAGCGGCGGGGAAGAAGGCGCGGATGCAGGTTCCAGCGCCTAGCTGTGAGTCGACGCTGAGGATGCCCCCGGCCGCGGTCACGATGCCGTGCACGGTGGCCAGTCCCAGCCCCGTCCCTTGCCCGGTCGGCTTCGTGGTGAAGAACGGCTCGAAGATTCGCTTGACCACGTCGGGGCTCATGCCCACCCCGGTGTCGCTGACCGACAAGACGACGAAACGGCCGGGCTCTACGTTCGGGTGCAGCAGCGCTTCGTCGTCGCCGAGCTGGGCCAGGGTGGTCTCTATGGTGAGCGTTCCCCCGTCCGGCATGGCGTCGCGGGCGTTGACTACCAGGTTGACCAGCACTTGCTCGATCTGGCCGCGGTCGGCCTGGACGGCTGGCAGGCCGGGCCCTGGGTGCACGATCAGCTCGATGTTCTCGCCGATGCTGCGGGCCAGCAGGCCCTGCAGGTCGGCGGTGATGAGGCTGAGATCGAGGGCTTCGGGCCTGGCTTGCTCGCGACGGCCGAAGATCAGCAGCTGCCGGGTGAGGGCTGCGGCCCGCTCGGCGGCCGCGCGGATTTGCTCGACGTCGGCCCGCGCCGAGTCGTTGCCGGCGGTCGCCTCCGCCACGAAAGCGGCGCAGTTGAGGATGACCGCGAGCAGGTTATTGAAGTCGTGTGCGACTCCGCCGGCCAGTTGGCCCAGGCTCTCGAGCCGCTCAGCCTGGTGCAGGCGGTTCTCCAGCCGTTGCCGTGCGGCCTGGGCCTGAAGGCGATGCTGGATGGCCTGGTCTTTCAGCGCTTGCTCGTGGGCGGCTTCCAGCTCGCGGGTCCGCTCCGCCACGGTCGCTTCCAGCGAGGCGTTCAGCTGTTGCAGGCGAGTCACCAGCTGGCGGTTTTCGCGGCGAAGCCGGGTGCGGTCCAGGCCGGCCTTCACGCTGCGCACGAACTCATCCGGCGGCACCGGCTTGGTCAGGTAGTCGTCGGCCACGCCGACAGCGGCGATCGCGTTGTCGGTGGAGGCGTACCCGGTGACCAGGATCACGCCCAGGTCCGGGTCGGCGGATTTCAGGCTGGCCGACAACGCGATTCCCGTGGTGTCGGGGAGTCGCTGATCGACCACGGCCAGGTCCGGGCGGCCATCACCGCAGCAGGCCTGGGCGGCCCGGCCCGATCCGAAACCCTCAGCGGTGATCCCGGCCAGGGCCAGGATGTCGATGACGGTCTGCCGCAGCCCCGGGTCGTCGTCCACGATGTAGACCACCGCCGGACCGTCCGCCGGGACGGTATCCGGTGGGGCGGCGGTCATCTGTTCGCCTTGGACGCATCGCAGACCAGGCTGAGCATCCGGCGCGTCTCAAACGGCTTGTGCACGATGGCGAAGGCCTTGGCATCGACCGCGGCGCGCAGCCGGTCTTCCAAGGCGTAGGCGGTCATCAAGATGACCTGCGGCGGCGGGTTACCCATGTCCTGCAGTACCGACACCCCATCGCGCCCGGGCATCTTCACGTCCATCACCACCACGTCGAAGGACTCGGATTGGACAGCGGTAAATGCCGTCTCACCATCGGCGGCTAGGGCGACGCGGTACCCGTGGTACTCCAGGATGGCGGCCAGGGTGTCGCGCATCCCGGGCTCATCATCCACGACAAGCACGGCGAGCGGCCTCATGGCAACACGCTCGCCATCGCGGCGGCCGGGACGGTGATCGTGAACGAGCTGCCCGCCGACGGGGTGCTCTCCACGGTGATCGTGCCGCCGTGAGCCTCGACAACGCGCTTGGTCACGGCCAGGCCAAGCCCGATCCCACGCGCCTTGCCGGTGAAAAACGGG
>Ga0070730_10002536_pt1 | contig 16585 bp, 13 predicted proteins | sample Coa_R1_3_FD_66447 | JGI IMG/M metagenome (GOLD analysis project Ga0070730, IMG submission 66447) | Surface soil microbial communities from Centralia Pennsylvania, which are recovering from an underground coalmine fire - Coalmine... | ecosystem: Environmental > Terrestrial > Soil > Unclassified ... | reverse complement strand
TGGCCTGCGTTGCGCGTTACGTGCGTTGGGCGACGCTCGGACTGGCCACCGTCGCCGCGCTGCTGGTGCTCGGCTTACTGGCTACGCCAGCGGGGCGAGCGCAGGTGTTACTCAATATCGGCGGGCTCCGGTTGAACGAGGCGCTCGCCCTGGACCCCCAGGCCGACGGCCGGGTCACGGCCCTCGGCGAGGCCGAAGGCGTGTTGACTCTGGCGCTCACCCAGGACAGTAGCCACCCGGCGGTCTTGCGCGACGTCGCCGCCGCACGTGCCGCGCACTACGACGACTCCGGCGCCCTGGATGCCCTGCAGCAGGCCGTCGCCTCCTCACGTCTGGATGCCTTCGACATGCTGCAGGTCGCCCACGTCTACCGCGATCTGGGATTTGCGGAAGATGCGTACGCGTGGGCCGCCCGCGCGTATGCCACCTGGGAACGCCTACCCGAAGACGCGGTCATGCAGACGTACGCCCAGAGCACCCTCGCCGTCCTGGACGACGATCGCGCCCGCACACTGGCCGACCAGGCCGAAGCCGCGATGCGGGCGCGCACCTTTCGCGAGGCAACTTCGCTCTTTCAGCAGGCGCTGACGTTCAAGCCAGATAGCCCGTACCTCCAGAATCGTCTCGGCGCGGCCCAGCGGGCGGTGGCAAAGTACGGCGGCTAGGCGTGCGAGCCGAGCTGTTGGACGACGTTGAGGTTGTCCAAGTTGTCCCACACTTCGACGATCCGGCCGTCAACAATTCGGAACACGTACACGCCGCGCACGGAGACTTGCGCATCGGGTAGCGGGTCCCAATCTCCGAATCGCGCCGAGAACGTGGCCATATCGGCCGGGTCGAGCTCCTTGAAGGCACGCTCGAATTGCAGGTCGTCTCCGAACATCGCTGCATTCTCCGGGGCTTGCGCGGTGCAGCCGACCGAGCGCAGGAGCGCCGCATGAAAGACGGCCCGCCGCAGGTCAGTACTCAGGCGCACCGCGCTGGCCAGGCTGCTGGCAACCACGCAGGTCCGCAACCCCTTTTCGAAGGGCCTACCAGCGCCCAGGTCGGTCGTCAGCGACAGCGCGGCGAGGACTTCGGCAAGCCGGATCTGCGTGGCCGCCGCCGGAGACACGTCGACACCCTCCCGGGAATGCTAGTTGCGGCCGGGCGCCATGGCGTAGCCGTGGTTGCGGATCACGTAAAAGACGGGATTGTTGAATTTGTCCCGTGCCAGGTACGCCGTCTCGAGATTCGGCCGGCTGGCCAGCGTCTCGTACGTCTGACGCCATTGGCGCGCGTTGTCGCTGGCCGGATCGGTCCAGGCGACGTTGAAATCGATCACGTACATGGCGCCGCGGGGGCCGACGCGATCGAGAATGTACTGGCGCTTCTCCTCCTCGTCGCGAACCTGCGAGTTCAGATTGATCAGGTTGTCCATATCGTCGGCGCTCATGTCCGCGTACCAGGCGAGTTGGCGCGGAATGCCCGTGAGAATCAAGTCGTCGTGTCGCAAGTTGGCCTGCAGCCAACTCTGGGCGCCAACCAGCGCCTCAACGCGCAAGCCTTCGGCTTTGGTCGCGTCGGCGCCGCGGTCGGCGACGCGGCCGAGTAGCGGCTGACTCGACAACCGCTCGCGCAACAACGGCGACCAGAAGGTCACCAGGACTGCGCCCATCAGGACCGCCACCATCGCGCGCGCCGAGCGAGTCGAGGGGATGAGCAGTGCCAGGGCACCCGCGGCCGCCCAGATCCCGCCACCGGCCACGAGCGCGAACAACGGCACAATCGGCATCAACTCGCGGAACGAGAGCGCCGCCGCGCTGACTTTGGGCGTCACCGCGATGACCAGCCGCTCGGCCAGCACCGCGGCCACCACCAGTCCGAGCAAGGCCAGACCCCAGCCACTCCGGCGCGCGTTGCGCAGGTACAACTCGACCGTGCCAATCGCCACCAGCAGGGCCGCCGCGGCCACCGCGACCCACGGATCGGTCTGGTGCAGCGAGGCGAGATCCCGCCACGGCGTCACCATCGCGGGGATCCAGATGAGCGTGGCGAGGATCCAGCCGAGCACCCACGGGCTCAGCCGCGGACGATGGGTCGCCAGCGCGACCGCGCTCTGGGCCACCAGCCAGCTGAAGCCGACCAGTGTGGCCCACAGGAAGCCAGTGCTGAGCTCGGTCGGACCGATCAGCGTTACCAGCTGCTGCGAGTACTCCGGAATACGCGGAATGGCGTCGCGGACGCTGTAGAAGATGAGCGGGCCGGCGCCGAAGGTTTTCTGCAGCAGTGCGCTGCGCGCGAGATCACCTGGGGCGCGCGCGATCAACACCCCGAAGCCGACAAAGGCGACGAGCATGAGCCCCGCCGCCAGAGCGGCGTACATGCGGCCCGAACTGGTCAGGCGACGACTGAGCGGAATCGCGATCGCCAGGAGCAGAAACGGTGTAAAAGTCACCGCCGCGCTTTCTTTGGTCAGCAGCAACAGGCCCAGACAGATCAGGCCGAGCGCGGCGCTCAGCAGCGACGGTCGACGTATGAACGCCACCAGCGCGGACAGGTACACCAGGCTCAAGAACGTCGCCTGACTGTCGGTCCAGAATCGCCAGGCAAGCTCCTGGAACTCCGGCACGGCCATCAGCAACAGCGCCCCGACCAGCGAGGTCGATCGCGTCAGCCCAACGTAGCGCCCGAGAACAAACGTCGCCGGTATACACAGCGCGTTGAAGAATGCCTGCAGCGTGCGTCCAACGGTGAGCGGGTCCCACGGCACAACGAAGGCCAGCAGGGCCGATTCGACGGCCACAGAGCGCCCTTCGACACCCAGACTGTCTAGCGACACCGATTGGCCGGAGGACCAGCCGCGCGCCAGGTCGCGCGCATTGACGGCGTACAGGTACTCGTCGGGCGTGGGCTCGCCGGCCAGGCTGTTGGTCGTGTACACGCGACTGAACAGGGCTGCGAACGTCAGTGCCAGGACAATCCACGTCATGCTATGACCGAATCGGCGCACGCGCGCCTCCGTGGACGCGGCAACGTCCGACGCGGCCGAGGGACGCGAGGCGCGTCGGCCGACGAGGACAGGGACGGCCATCAGTGGCTGGGCGTGCCGCCTGGGTCCGCCAGCCCGAGTGCTGTCTGCGACGCCGACTCCAACGCCGAGTCCATCGCGGGCGCGGGCAAGACGGGCAGGCCTGCGAAATGCATCTCGACAAACGTCGACGCCGCGCACGCTGGCAGGCCCAGCGCCTCGCAGCGCCTGCGGAGGCGTTCGGCCACCTCGGCATACGCGGGCCCCAGCGCCAGGACGATGAGATCGACGTCGTGCTGCCCGGTGATCGAGGCGAGGTCGTCGGGGGTACCCAGAACCCGCACGCTGTGCAGGGTGCGGTTGCGCGTCGCCGGATCGGGATCAAGGAACCCCACGGGTCGATACATGGCCGGTCGGGAGCGAATGATCGTGCGCAGCACCAGCTCACCCAGATCGCCGGCGCCGACGATGAGCACATGCGGCTGCCAGCGACTCTGCAGTCGAACGAAGCTGTCATTGAGGGCGGCGAAGGATACACGCGACCCGATGAGCAGCACGGTGAACAGCAGGAAGTCAATCACCAGGACCGAGCGGGGAATGATGACGTGAGACACTGCAGACGCCAGGATCGGCAGCCCGATCACGAGGATGGTGCTGCTGAGCACGGTGACCTTGGTCAGGGTCATCAGGTCGGCAATTCCGAGGTAGCGCCACATGCCCCGATACGCCTGAAAGACCAGCAAGAGCAGCAACTTGACCACCAGCACGAAGGCCAACGAGGCGGACAGCATGCCGGGGATGGCGGCGTACGGATCCGGCCCCCGCGCGGCGGGGTTGGGGAAGCCATAGTGGAGCACAAACGCCCCGAGATATGCGACGCAGACCAGAATGAAGTCGAGCGCCGCCTCGCCCAACTCGCGTTTGAACATGATCATCCCGTTGACGACGGGGCGATCGGCCAGGGCGGCCGAGCGTTCGGCGAACTGCAACGGGTTGTAGATGCGGACCTGGGCCAGGAACGCCCCGAACAGGATCGTGATCACCAGATAGACGCCGGCGAGCAGCAAGCTCAGCCAGACGCCGGCGAACCTGGCGACCAGGCCCAGACTGCCAAAGCTGGCGGCCAGCACATACAGGACCAGGACCGATTGCCGCTCGGTGAGGCCGACGGCGACGAGGCGATGGCTCAGGTGATCGCGCCCACCCTGGGCGAGCGGTCGACCTTCGAGCGTCCGCACGATGGTCACCAGCGTGGTGTCGAAGATCGGCAGGCCCATCATGGCCGCCGGGACCAGCAGCACGAAGAGGATATCCGGGGCCATATTGCTGGACCCGAGCAGCGTGATGCCGCTCAGCGTGAACCCGAGGTACATGCTGCCGGAGTCACCCATGAAGATGCGGGCGGGGTTGAAGTTGTAGATCAGGAAGCCGAGCGCGCCGCCGCCGAGGGCCAGACACAGCACGGCCAACGACAGGTTGCCCACTTCCACACTGAACGCGAACAGGAAGGCCGCGGCAATCACCGCCGTCCCGGCCGACAGGCCGTCCATGTTGTCCAGGAGATTGAAGGCGTTGGTGATGCCGACGATCCACAAGATAGTGAGGGGAATCGAGAACGCTGCCAGCCACGGGGTGCCGATCTGCACCCCCGCGACCACCATCACGCAGGCGGCCAGGATCTGGGCGATGAGCTTGGTATGCGGCCGCAGATGGCGGAAGTCGTCGATCAGGCCCGTGACGAACAGCAGCGCGCCGCCAACTTCGAGGCCAATCAGGCGCGTATCGTGATGCGCGAACAGGAAAATCGCAACGCTCGTGCCGACAAAAATGGCCACGCCGCCCAACAACGGAGTGGGCTGGCGGTGCCAGCGATCCTGACGTGGAAGGGCGACCATCCCGTGGGTGCGTCCCCACCGCGCAACAAGCGGGGTCAAAGCGGCGGAGATGCCGAGCGCCACTCCAAAGCAGAGCGCAAACTGGAGCATGTCACCTGTGAACAGGGTCGGCACTGAGGTGATGGTCTTCTCGATGATGCTAGGTCCGCAAAGTCGCCCCGGTCAAATGCGCGAGACGTAACTTGACATGGTTCTCTTCGTCCTTGACTACGTGGAAGGTGCCTTGCGAGAATCGGGCCAGCCTCCCTACGGGCAAGGGAAGCCGCCGCGCGCGGATCGACTACGACGCAAACCGTTTAACGTCGGCGCCCTCGACCCTGTTACCAACAGTCAAGGAGCGCATCTGCCGGTGAACGACTCAGCCCTCGAACACAAGCTACGTGCGCGCTCGGCACGCATCGTGGTCATCGGACTCGGCTACGCCGGCCTGCCCATGGCGGTCGAGTTCGTGCGCGCGGGATTTGTCACCACCGGCTTGGACGTCGACGCGTCAAAAGTTGAGGCCATTTGCAGCGGACGCAGTCCTGTTTCGAACGTCACGGACGCGGAAGTTGCGTCCCTGCGCAGTGGCGAGCGCCTCTCGGCCAGTACCGATCCAGCCGTTCTGGATACCGCGGACGTGGCCGTGATCTGCGTGCCCACACCACTCACGCCAACTGGCGGCCCAGACCTGCGCTTCGTGCAAAAGGCCGGCGCCGCGCTGAGCGAACACCTGCATCCGGACATGCTGGTCGTGCTGCAGAGCACCTGCGGCCCGGGGACCACGTCGAACACCCTGCAGCCACTGCTCGAGGAGGCCAGCGGACTCCGCGCGGGTGACGACTTCTACCTGGTCTTCGCGCCCGAGCGAATCGACCCGGGCAACACCCGCTACACGGTCAGGAACACGCCGAAGATTGTGGGCGGCAGCGACCCTGAATCGACTCGACTGGGCTGCATTCTGTACGCGGCGTGCATTGACGAAGTCGTGCCGGTGAGCTCGCCCGAAATCGCGGAACTTGCCAAACTCGTTGAAAACACCTTCCGCTTCATCAATATCAGCTTCATCAATGAGATGGCATTGTTATGTGATCGATTGGGCGTCAATGTCTGGGAAGTCATCGAGGCGGCTAAGACCAAGCCGTTCGCGTTCATGCCGCACTATCCCAGTCCAGGTGTTGGCGGCCATTGCATCCCAGTCGTGCCACAATATTTGCAGGCCGCGGCGCACGACCACGGTCTGCCAAGTGAGCTTATCCCGGCCGCCAACCGCATCAACGCGACGATGCCGAAGCTGGTTGTCGACAAGCTCGAACGTGCGCTCGAAGAACACGGTAAGCGACTGGTCGACGCGAGTGTCCTGCTGGTCGGCGTGACGTACAAACCTGACATTGCAGATATCCGCGAATCAGCGGCTATTCGAGTGCTTGAAGAGACGCTCTCCCGCGGCGCCCGCGTGGCCTATCACGATCCGCTGATCCCGACGCTGACCCTGGCCGGCGGGACCGTCGCCTCGGTTGACCTCGAGCCGAGCGAAGTCGGGCGGCTGGACGCGGTCGTGCTGCTGACACCCCACTCCAGCATCGACTACGCCCGTGTCATCCGCGCGGCGCGACTGGTGATCGACACCCACTCCGGGCTGCAGCCGCGCGAGGCGCCGAACGTCGTCAACATCTGGGTGCCGGCCGCGCCGGCGGCGGTCGGTCTCCAGGCATCAGCGGTTCGCTAATCTTCGACGGCGGTCAGCCAATCGGGCGTTGAGAGCCGCAGGCGACGCGCGCACCAGCTCAGGCTAGCTCTCAGTTGCCGACGCTGGATCGAGCGCAGCCGCGGCAGAAACGGGATCGGCTCGCGCCAGGCGTGGTAGCCGAAGAAACCGGCGACGGCGGCGACCGCGCCGTCCATCACCGCATCTCGAATCAGCATGTGCTGTGCGTACGGCTCGAGAGCATCGTCCGGGGCCGGGCCACCCTCGCACGTGATGCTCTGGACAAACGTAGCGACGTCGATTTCGGCCGGGCCGACGCTCACAAACGGCCAGTCGAACAGGCGTAGCTGACCACCCGGCTGCAGACGCAGATTGTCAGAGCGAGTGTCGAAGTGGAGCAATGCGCCTGGCGGCGCCACATCGAAGAGGCTTTCGGCCGCGGCCTGCACGCGTGGTAGCTCTGCGCGCAGCCACGCCAGAGCCTCCCCGGCTCGGTCGCCCGCCAGGCCAGCCAGGTTCTCCAGACCGCTCGGCTCCGTGCTGAGTTCCGCCCACTTCCGCGCAAAACCGTGGTGCCCCTGGCGCTTTACCCAGGCCGGCAGATCCTGACCGAGGGTGTGGCGGTGGAAGTCGGCGAAGCCGAGCATGGCTTGTTGGACGGCGGCGCTGGTCCAGGGCGGCACGCTCGCCGGGCCGAGGTCTTCGAGCAGCAGGACGTGCCACTCTGTCAGGCGGAAACTGCCAAGAAACACGGGCGCCCAGGGGCGTATCCAGCTTTCGAGATGGCGATAGACGCGCTCCTCATCGTCGAGCGCGCGGCGCATGAACGCGTTTGATGCAGGGTTGGTGCCCTTGAAGAAGAGCCGGGCACCGCTGGCGAGGATCAAGCGAAAGGTTGGCGAGGGAGCGTAGCCGCCCCAGACGCGCCCGGCGTGTCTGACGCGGCCACCAGCCAGCTCCTCGACCTGACGACGGACAGCCGCCGGGACGCTACGCCACGGCGGCTTGGGTTCCGCGCCGAGCCTGGACGGCATGTGCTCGCGCCCAGGCTAACAGCCGCCAAACCTAGTGCGTGCTGTCCATGGCGGGCATCTCGATGGAGGGGATGTCGACGGCCGCGGGTTGCGCGCTCGAAGCACAGTTGACGCGCGGGTTCCACATGCTGAAGGTGCCCGTTGGATTGTGCTTCCACTCCCGCGAAGAAGCGAGCGCAGCGATGCGGGCGAACCGGCTATGCGTGCCGCTTGATGAAGTCGGTGATGTCCTCGATGACCTTCTGGGTGTCGGGAAAATCGGGGGTGATGCTGAACCGCGGCGGGAGGTTGGGGTAGAGCGGCATCTCGATGTGGCCGCCGCGCCGGGTGTACCAGTCCACGAGGTGCTGCTGCATCTCCAGCGGATGGTTATCGTCTTTGGTGCGCTGAATCACCAGCGCCGGCGGCAGGTCGACCGGTTCGCCGCGTTCGAGGATCAGCGGCGGGCTGCCCTCCGACATGGCTGCCTCGGTACCCCAGTACGCGTCGTGCGCCTTGACGATGGTCTCGTTACCGGCTTTTCTCGCAACCTGGTAGCGATACAGCGGGTCTGAAACGGGCCAGCACGCCACGACATAGGCGAGGCTCGCGTCGACCTCTGGATGGCCCGCGAGCGGCAGCGCCGCGTACCGTGCGTCGCGCGGCCGCAGGCCACCGAGCAGCACCAGGTGGCCGCCGCTGGACACACCCAGGGCGCCTACCTTGCTCGTGCCGCCGAATTCCGCGGCGTGCACCTTGAGCCAGCGAATGGCGCGGTTCATGTCGCAGACCGACGCTGGATAGCCAGCTGCCGGTGGCTGGCGGAAATCGATGGCCACGGTCAGGATGCCCTGCGCGGCCATGGCCCGATTCATCTGCACATCGTTTAGCCGGTCGCCGTTGTTCCAGGCGCCGCCATGCACGTCGACGACAGTCGGAAACGGTCCGGTGCCAATCGGCCGGTACACCCGTGCCAGCCACGGCTGGCCCGCCAACTGCTGGTATTCGACGTCTTTGACGTCGACTTCGAGTTCGACATTCGTGGCCATATTGGCAGTCTACTGCCAGGCGAAGAACGGCTGCTCGATGTGGCCGAAGTGGACGTCGCGGCCGCGAAGCCCGACTTCGCGAAACTGGTACAGGATGGCGGCGGTGGGCGCGTAGACGGTGGTGTCCATCAGGGCAAAGTGCAGCAACGGCTCCAGGCTGAGCGAGCCAGGGTGGTCGAGCTCCTCCAGCGGCACCCGGTAGACCGCCCGCACTTCGTCTGGGCTCGCGACCAGACCCGCGTGCTCAGCCGCCCAGACGACCAGCGGCGAGATCAGGTGGCCCGAGCGACTCACGAAGTCATCCAGCCGACCGAGCACGGCGTCGGCCGGCAAGTCCAGGCCGACCTCTTCGTGGATCTCCCGCAGCGCGGCGGTCGCCGGGACTTCCCCGACGTCGAGACGGCCGCCTGGCAGCGCCCATTGCCCGCTGTGGCGGCGCAGCGTCGCCAGCCGCCTGGTCAGGACGAAGCACGCGCGGCCCGCGCTGTCGGGCAGCAACACGACACCGACCGCCGCGTGCCGCAGCCCGCCAGGCTCCCGGAGAGTCGGCTCGAGTGCGGCGAGATTGGCTGTGATGTGGGCGCGCAACTCGTCTGTGAAGTCGAAATTCATAGGCTCGGGTGCCGGGCGTGACCGAGTGTCCAGATCACGATAAGTACCCCGAGTGTTGTACTGGCGGTGACGAACTCGGCGGCAGCAAAGCCGCCCAACTGGAGCGTCAGGCCGAGCACCGCCGGCGCGCTGAGGATCGCGACGTCACATACGGCGCGGTAGACGGCAATGCCGTGTGCCCGCAACCGCGGCGGCAGCGCGTCGCCAAGCAGGCTGGTCGGGATCGGGTTGGCGAACGCCGCGGCGCCCTGGAACAGCCCGACGAGCAGATAGGTCACCTGATCGTGAATCAAGAACATCAGGAGCTGCGACGCCAGCAGCAGCGCCAGCCCGGGAACGAGCACGCGATACCGCCCGAACCGGTCGCTCAGGCGGCCCGCGAGCAGGACCGCGCCGATGCCCACGGCGTTGAGGGTGCTGAACAGGAGCCCGATCTGAAACGGATCGAGGCCTAGCTGGTCAGCGCCCAGCACGGGGAAGCCCGCGTTCAACAGTCCGTTGCGTGAGAAGAACACCACGAACGTTGCCAGGTAGGCACACAGCAGCATCGGGCCACCGCGGCGCAGCTCGAGCCAGCCTGGCTCGGGCATCTCGGAGCTGACGGCGGTGCGCTCTACGACGAGGCCGACCGCCCGCGCGGCGCTGCCGGCGCGCGTGAACCCGAGTACGGCGAGCAGGCCGACCACGGCCGCGAGCGCGCCCAGGACAAACGCCACCCGCCACCCGAACGAGCCGGCCAGGAGGCCACCCAGCGCTGGAATGACGAGGCCCGTCACCGAAAAGAACGCCTCGCTGCGGGCCATGACCCGTCCCCGTGCGGCGCGCCCTGAGCCGCCGAGGATCCACGCCAGGATCATCGCCTGGGCGATCGAGGAGGCGCCGCCGATGAGCAGCCGGACGGCGCCGATCTGCCACACGTTGGCGGCGAACACGCCCATGGCCGAGGCGGCGGCGCTCGCGGCGAACGCGACCATCAGGACCGCGCGCGGGTTCCAGCGGGACGCGATGCCGCCGGCGGGAAGATCGACGAGCAGCCTGGCGACGCCGAACGCGGCGACGACCCACCCCAGCTCGATGTAGTCCAGGTCGAGATCGGCCCGCATCGAGCCAAGCGACGGCAGCAGCGCCTGGTTCGAAAGTTGAGCGAGCGGTTGGCAGGCAACCAGCGCCCACGTTTCCGCCCGGCCGAGCAACGAGTCGTCGGCGACCGTCATCCTGAGCGCAGGATGACACTTCTCTACGCGGCCGTGCTCCAGGCAGCCTGCTTGCCGGCCGCTGTCCGCCGCAACCAGCGGCCAAGCTCGATGGCGGGCAGGGCTTCGGTGAAGTAGTAGCCCTGAGCCGTATCGCAGCCCAACTCCGCCAGCATCGCCAGCGTGCGGCGGTCTTCGACGCCCTCGGCGATCACGTGCAGGCCGAGGCTGTGCGCCATGTCCACCGTCGAGCGCACGATGGCCGCGTAGCGCGCGCCGGTGGCCAGACGGCTCACAAAGGTTCGGTCGATCTTGAGCGCGTCGATCGGCAGCTCCGCCAGGTACGCCAGTGAGGAATAACCAGTGCCGAAGTCGTCGATGGCGATCTCGAGCCCGATGGCGCGTAACTGACCCAGCACGGCGACGCCGCGCGCGCGGTCGGCCATCAAGACGCTCTCAGTGATTTCAACCCGCAGCAGTCTGGGCTCGACGCGGTGCGCAGTCAGCAGCGCGGCGATCATTTCGGGTAGCCGCGCCTCTTGCAAGTCACGCACCGACAGGTTGACGGCGATGCTGAGATCCAGACCGGCGTGGCGCCAGGCGCGGCACTGCGCCAGGGCAGTGTCGAGCACCCAATCGGTGATGCCTCTGATGAGGCCCGTCCGCTCAGCCAGCGGAATGAAGTGGTCCGGCACGATCAGCCCACGCTCCTGGTGGCGCCAGCGCACCAGCGCCTCGGCGCCGACGACTTCGCCTGTGGCCAGCGCGATCTGTGGCTGGTAGTGCAGCTCGAAGTCATGTGCATCCAGGGCCCGCCGCAGCTCGCCGACCAGCGACAGCCGCGTCGGGCTGTGTTCGTCCTGATCGGGGGCGTAGACGGCGTAGCCGCACGTGGCGCGCTTGGCGACGTACATCGCCACGTCGGCGCGGCGCATGATTTCTTCGGGTTCGACGCCGTGGACCGGATACAGCGCGACGCCGATGCTGCCGCGGACGTCCACTTCGATGCCATGATCTTCGAGTGCCAGTGGCAATTCGACGACGTCGAGCACGCGGCGCGCGGCCAGACACGCGGCCTGCTCGTCGGCGCCGGGCAGAACGACCGCGAACTCATCCCCGCCGAGTCGCGCGACGGTGTCCCCATCCCGGAGGGCCGACTGCAATCGTCGGGCGACCGCGACCAGCAGCACGTCTCCGACCGCGTGACCAAGGGTGTCGTTGACCTCCTTGAAGCGGTCCAGGTCCATCAGGAGCAGGGCTGCCGTCCCACCCACTCGCGAAGCCTGGTGAATGGCGTGCCGCAACCGGTCGTACAGCAGATCCCGGTTGGGCAGACCGGTCAGACTGTCGTGCACGGCCTGGTACGCGAGCGCTTCCTCGGCCCGTTTGCGCTCGGAAATGTCGCGCAAGATGCCGCGATAGGCGATGACCAACCCGCTCTCGTCGCGCACGGCCGTCGCGGTTTCCAACACGGTGAGCACCTGTCCGTCGATCCGCCTGAGACGCACCTCGCGGTCGCGCACGAAGCCCTGTACGCGCATGATGCGCTTGAATTCCTCGCGTTCGTCCTCGGCTTCGTAGAGGTCGGGGCCGATGTCGACCAGCAGCAGCTCTTCGTGCGAAGCGTGGCCGAACAGCGCCCCGCCGGCTGGGTTGATGTCCAGGAACAGCCCGCCCGGCGTGCTCATGTAGATGACGTCGAGACACGCGTCGAAGATGGAGCGGTACTGCTTCTCGGACTGGCGCATCTGCCGCAACAGCCGCCCATTTTCGATGACGACCGACGCGTGGCGCGCCCAGCCGGTCACGAGGTCGACATCGGCCGCCGTGAATGGCCGGGCGCGGCGGCGGATGCTGAAGGCGCCCAGGAGGACGCTCCCGCCAAGCACCGGCGCCACGATTTCGTGAATCCCTGAGAGGGCGTTGGTGCTGGCGATCAGCGGCTGGCGACCAGCCGCCACGCCACCCAGGAGCTCCCCGTCCATGGGCGAGGCCACGAGGGAGGCCGCGTCGGCAGGCTCCTCAGCCAGCACCACCGCCTGCTGAAACGTCCGGCGCCGCAGGTCCCACCAGAAGAAGGCGCCGGCGTCGAACTCGACCACGGCCTGCAGCAGCCCCAGCGCCTCGCGGATGACTTCGTCCAGGGACGCGCTGGAGAGCGCCAGCTCGGAAACGGACAGGAATTGCTGATGTGGCTGCGCGGTCAAAGACTCTCCATGAGCGTGCCGCGCTGGAACGTACGCCCCCCTGATGATCGGTCGCGCGCGCCCGATTGGTGAGGCCTAGCTCGCTGGCGTCAGGTCGACCGCCTCGCTGACCCGCGTGAAGGGAATCTGGGCCGCTTCGTTGACTTCCCGAACGAGATCCGGGGTGGGAGCCTCGAACAGGCACATGCAGTGTGCCTCGCCAGGGACGAAGGTGCTGCGAATGTACCGCACGGGCTTGCCGTTGGCGGTGAACTCTTTCGATGTCTCGATCGCCGCCTTCTGAGCGGCCGCGAGTTGATCCATCGTGATTCCTGGCAGGTCACGATCCACCATGTACACGGGCATCGCAGGTGTTTTCTCCTTTGCGTACGCGATCAGTACGTTATGCGGGACTCTAACAAGTGCGAGCGGCGGTCCAAAGAACCGCTGAGCCTGGCGGGTGCGCGCTGTCGGGAAGGAGCGCGCGCAGCGATGCGGGCAGCAGGCCTCTCAGCGCTTGGCGTCGCGCCAGTGGGCGGCGACGGTGTTGACGGTGCCGGTCGGGATCGGGGACGGCTCGGGGTCGTTTTCGAACTCGGCGGCGGTGGCGCGGACGACTTGCTTGACCAGCGTGAGAATGTCGACGTTCGAATTGCGTCCGAGCTCGGACCGCACCGCCGTGTCGATCGCCTGCCACACGGCCAGTGACTCTTCGAGCGTCTGGCGCACCTCAGGGCCAGTGCGGACCGCCTCCTGGGTCGGCGCCGACCAGCGGTAGCGATGCGCCTGGGCCAGGGTCGCCACGTTCAAGTCGAGCAACCGCCGCAGCGAATTGGCGTAGTCGGAAGACGAAAAGTACAGCGGAAACCCGCCCGCCCGTGAGCCCCGACCACCGACCGCGTCGCCGCTGAACAGCAGACTCTCGCTCTCCCAGTAAAACGACGCCGAGCCAGGCGTGTGCCCTGGCGTGTGCAACACATGGAGCCGCACGTCGCCGCCCAGGTCAACCTCGTCGCCGTCCTCGAGCGCGCGCTCGACGCCCCACTCGCGTCCGAGTAGCTGGCGCTGGAACGCTTCGCTTTGCGGAATCTCGGCCTCCTGGCCCATCAGCCGCAGCGCATCCCGACAGTACTTCTCCAGGTACTTCTCGCGGTCCGTGAAGTCGGCGTCTGCTTTGTGAATGTGAATGCCAGCCCCGGACGCTTCCTGCATCTCGGCGTTGCCACCCGCGTGATCGATATGCAGGTGGGTATTGATGATGACGCGCAGATCAGCCAGCTCCCAGCCCATCTCCTTCAACGCGGGCAGGAGCGACGCCTGGGGCACGCTGGCGGTCCCGGTGTCGATGAGCGTCCGACGCGGCGCGTCGATCAGGTAGCAGTTGACCAGACCGCCGCCCTCGAACGGCGCCGCGATCTGAAAGACCTTTGGATGAATCTGCGCAGCAAGCTTGGGCATCGACCCTAGTTCACCACTTCGGCATGTGCGGCAGCCAGTCGGGGTTGCGTTCCCGCATCGCGCCGACGTCATCGCGCGCCAGTGACGCGCTACCCCGCCGCTCGTACGCCTCGTGGGCCGCCGCAAGCTTGTCCGCGTCGATCGTGACGCCCAGGCCGGGCGCATCCCACAACTCGATCTTGCCGTCCCGAAAGCGGAACCGGTCAGTCTCGCGCACGACGTCGGACGCGGCGTTCCACGGGTAGTGCGTGTCGCTGGCGTAGATCAGATTCGGGATCGCCGCCGCGGCGTGAATCATGGCCGCGAAGCTAATCCCGAGGTGGCTGTTGGAATGCTGGGAGAGACCCCAGCCGAGCGTCTTGCAGATGACGCCCAGATGGCGGAACGCGGTCAGGCCGCCCCAGCCATGGTGATCGCCGAGGACGACCTGCACCGCGCGCTCTCGGAACGCCATCGGGATGTGCTCGAATTCCGTGACGCACATGTTGGTGCTCAGCGGAATGGGCGTGTGGCGTGCCACCTGGGCCATCCCCTCGATGTTGGCGGTCGGGTCCTCGAGGTACTCGAGGTCCGTGTCGCGCAGCTTTTCCGCGACGCGGATCGACGTCTCGACCGACCACGCGGCATTCGGATCGATCCGCAGACCGGCGCGCGGCCCGAAGCGCTGCCGCATGAGTTTGACCGTATGGACCTCGAGGTCCGGCTCGAGCACGCCGCCCTTGAGCTTGAAGACGGTCATGCCATACAGCTCGGCAAACCGCTCGGCCTGGCGCAGCAACTCCTCAGGGGTAATCGCGCGACCCCACTCGTCATCGCCGGCCTCTTTGTAGAACAGGTACGCCGCGAACGGCACCCGGCGACGCGCTGGCCCGCCCAGCAGGTCGTAGACCGGTCGGCCAACAGCCTTGCCGAGCAGGTCCAGGCAGGCCACCTCGATCGTCGAAAACACGTTTGGGCGGCCGATCAGGACACGCAGCGCCTCGAGGTGGTACGGGTTGGCCCCGACGACGTGCCGTGCAGCGGCGTTGAGCTGCTGCACGTACAACCCGCCGCCCGGACCTTCACCCACGCCTTCCAGGCCGTCCTCGGTACGAAGCTGGACAATCGCGCGGAGAAAACTCGACTCGTGGACGCCGTGATGGTTCAAAAGGGGTGGGTCGGGACAGGCGACCGGCGTCACGATCATCTCGCTGATGCGGAGTTTTGTCCGTGTCGGCGCCGCAACCGTTGGGCTCATTGCCCTCAAGTGTATCCGGCACTCATTGCTACACTTTCGCGGTATGCCCCAGCCGGACGCCGACGGTCGCGCGCTGGGCGTCGCGATTTTCGGGGCCGGGCGCGCTGGTCACGGGCACGCGCGCGCCATCGCAGCAACCGCTGGGGCGGAGCTGGTCGCGGTCTTCGATACCGATCGGGAGCGCGCCGACGCCTTCGCGCTACAACACGGCTGCCTGGCCTTTACCACCGCCGATGACGTGCTCAAACGCGACGACGTCGATCTGGTGATGGTCGCCCTGCCGAACTTTTTGCACGAGCAGGCGACCGTTGCCGCGGCGTCGGCCGGCAAACACGTCTTTCTCGAGAAGCCGATGGCGGACACCCTCGAAGAGTGCGACCGCATGCTCGCCGCGGTGGCGGCCAGCGGCGTGCACCTCCTGGTAGCCCACAGCCAGCGCTACTTCGCCGCCACGGTCCGCGCGCGGGAGCTCGTCCAGGACGGCTCGCTCGGTCAGCCGGTGTTTGCCACCGATACCTGGTACAAGCCCTTCGGCGCCGCCAGCCGCCTGCCGTGGTTTCTCGACCGGGCGACCGGGGGCGGCATGTGGCTGATGAACGGCGCGCACATGATCGATCGCACGTGCTGGGTGCTCGACACGTCGGTCGCGTCGGTGCGCGCGTTTATCGGCTCACCGATCCATCAGCTGCCTGCGGACGACGCCAACATGGCCTTGTTGAAGTTGCGCAATGGTTTGTATGCCACGATCGTGCATGCGGGCTATCGGGCGCGCGGGGTCGAGAAATGTGAGGTCGAGGTGACTTGCAGCAACGGGATGCTGCGGTTCGACTCGTACTCCAATCGCGTCGCGGTCGATCGAGACGGTGCGTATGCGGCCATCGAGGTCGCGCGCGTCGAGCCCTTCGCCGAGGAACTTCGCAACCTGGTCGGCGCCGTTCGGGGTCAGGAACCCCTGCGCGTCACCCCCGCCTGGGGCCGCCACATCGTGGAAGTGCTCCTCGCCGCCGAAGAGTCCTCCCGCACCGGCCGCGAAGTGCCAATAGCACCCGTATCCTCCTGAAACCCACCCGCCCGCATCGCTGCGCTCGCTCCGTTCCGAACTTTTCCCCAAGGGGATGACAACGGAGGTTCCCAGACCGAGCGAGCGCAGCGATGCGGGCGAGTAGACTCCGGCGCGCGTTATGGGGTGGCTGAACGATGGCGGTGTCCAGGGGGTGGTGCTGGGCGCGGGCGCCGTGCTGGTCT
>Ga0070730_10002535_pt1 | contig 16589 bp, 14 predicted proteins | sample Coa_R1_3_FD_66447 | JGI IMG/M metagenome (GOLD analysis project Ga0070730, IMG submission 66447) | Surface soil microbial communities from Centralia Pennsylvania, which are recovering from an underground coalmine fire - Coalmine... | ecosystem: Environmental > Terrestrial > Soil > Unclassified ... | reverse complement strand
TCGCGCGCGGCCTTGTTGGTGAAGGTCACCGCCAGGATGTTGCGCGGCGGCACGCCTAGCTGGCCCACCAGGTAGGCGATGCGGTGTGTCAGCACGCGCGTCTTGCCCGAGCCGGGGCCGGCCAGTACCAGGGTCGGCCCTGGCTGGGCCGTCACCGCGGCGCGCTGTTGTGGGTTTAATGAGTCGAGGCTTTCCATGGGTAGCAGGATTTTATCATAGGCGTTCCCGAACCTATTTGCTAACCCCCCTGTTTCGCGTTATCCTTCCGCCAGGCCTAATATGGATGGAGGATAATCGGCTGCATGTATCTCGCCATTGATGGTGTGATCGGCGTGGGCAAGACGTCCCTGGTGCGGCTGCTCCAGCCGGCCTTCGGCGCCCAAACCCTGCTCGAAGTATTTGAAGAAAACCCGTTCCTGTCCGATTTTTATTCCGACCGCGCCCGCTACGCGTTTCAAACTCAAATCTTTTTTCTGCTCTCGCGCTATCATCAGCAGCGCGCCGCACCCGAGCTGTTGGCGCAAGGTCCGCTGATTGCCGACTACACCTTCGCCAAGGATGCCCTCTTCGCGCGCATCAACCTGGCTGGCGACGACCTGACCCTCTATCGCCGCCTGCATGCGGCCTTGGCCGAAAAGATCCCCCAGCCCGACCTGGTCGTCTATCTGCGCGCGCCCACCGCGGTGCTCATGCAGCGCATCGCCCAGCGCGCGCGCGCCTACGAGCTCCAGATGGACGCGGGCTACATCGCCGAGCTAAACGCCGCTTACGACGAGTTTTTCTTCGCCCCCGATGGCCCGCATGCCCGCCAGCCGGTGTTGACCCTGGACACCGAGCACCTGGATTTCGTGTCCAACGGCGAAGACCTGCGGCGCGTGGCAGAACAGATCCAGGCCGCGCTGGGTGTGGGCGCCTACCAGGTGGCGCTGCCGCTGGGAGGCAGCGCTTGAGCGCAAACGCGCGCCCCACCGCGGGCCGCGAGTCGCCCATCGAGCGCGCCACCCTGGTCAAAATTGCCCGCGACACCGCTGCCCGGCGCATGGCTGGGCGGCCCAGCCTGCTCTCGGCCTACCTCATCGGCTCGGTGGCGGCCGGCGAGCCCCTGCTGGGCGAAGCCACCGACATCGACCTGGTGCTGATTGATTCCAACCCACCGCCGGTCGCCCGCGAGGTAGTGCGGCTCACCGACCAGGTGGCCCTGGATATTCACCATCGCAGCCGCGCCGACTACGCCAACCCCAAATCCCTGCGCGGCCATCCCTGGCTGGGCCCCGAGCTGGCCGAGCCCATGTTCCTCAGCGATCCCCAGCACTTTTTCGAGCTGGCCCAGTCCAGCGCGCGCGGCCAGTTCTACCGCGCCGAGTATGTCGCTGCTCGGGCGCGCACCTTCCTGGCCTGGGCGCGCGGCGCGTTCCACATCGGCCTGTTGCCGGGGGCCGAGCCCGAGGCGCCCGTCAGCCTGGACGATTTTGGCCTCGGCCTGTTGTATGCGGCCAATGCCGTCATCAGCCTCACCGGTTTTCCGGGCGCCGGCCGGCGGCTGGCCATGAAGCTTGAAGCCGCCGCCGGCAAGCTGGGCCGGCCGGACTTATACGACGATTTTCAGGCGCTGTTTGGTGGCACTGACCTCCCGGCGCAGCAGGCCCAGGCCCTGTTGGTCGATTGGGTCGAGGCCTACCGCGCCGGCCAAAACACCACCGACGAGCGCATTCACCCCGCCCGCCGGTCCATCTATGAGCGCGGTTTCCGGGCCCAAATCCAGGCCGACCGGGCCGCCGAGGCCCTGTGGCTGATGCTGGTCACCTGGAACGCCTGCATGGCCAACGTGCCGACGCAGGGCGCGCTCCTCGAGCGCTGGCAGGCCTTCCTGGGCCTGCTGGGACTGGCCGAGCCCGAGGGCTATTTTGCGCGCGTCGAGCAGGCCATTGCCTATGTCACCCATGTGGACGAGGCCGTCGAGGGCTGGGCGGAGCAGAATGGCGCCTGACCAGGAAGCTTTGGATGAAGAAATTCATCGCCGTCGCCGGTAACATCGGCGTCGGCAAATCCACCCTGGTGACCCTGCTCAGCGAGCGGCTGGGCTGGAAGCCGTTCTTTGAAGCGGTGGCCGAGAACCCCTACCTGGCCGATTTCTACCACGATATGCACCAGTGGAGCTTCCACTCGCAGATCTTCTTTCTCTCGAACCGGCTGCGCTCGCACCGGCAGTTGGCCGACCACCCTACCTCAGTGGTGCAGGACCGGTCGGTGTACGAGGATGCCGAAGTTTTTGCCCATAATTTGTATGACCAGGGCTATTTGGGCGAGCGCGACTATGCCACCTATCGGCAGTTGTACGAAGTCTTGACCGAATTTCTGCCCCCGCCCGACCTGGTGCTCTATCTGCGCGCTTCCATCGGCACCCTGCGGGACCGCATCAGCCGGCGTGGGCGTGACTACGAGCGGCAGATTACCCCAGACTACCTCGATCAGCTCAATGCCCTATACGAGGGCTGGATTGACCGTTTTACCCTGTGTCCGGTGCTCACGGTGCCGGCCGACGACCTGGATTATGTGGCCAATGCGCGGCATCTCGACCTGATTGCCCAAAAAGTGCTCGATAAACTGCAAGGCAAGGATGAAGTGGTGTTTGGCCCAGAAGAAGTGCAGCGCTACCGGCAAGGGTAGGGGCGTTCGGCTGAACGCCCCTACCCTAGCCCGTAAGGCCATTCCCGTAGGGGCGTTCAATTGAACGCCCTTGGGTAAAGGCGTTCCCGTAACGGCGCTCAACTGCGCAGCGCCCCTTTGGGGTTGAACGCCCACACAACGGCCTCCCTCGTATCCCTTCTAACCAACGATAAACGCGCCAACAGCGCTATGCTATACTTTGCCGGTTTATAGGGCCTTTTGGGATGGCACAGTCTTTCGATCGTGCATTGTTAGAACAACCTCGTTTGGCGCTGCTGTACGAAATCAGCCGCGAGATTTCGAGCCGCCTCGATATTGCCGAGCTTTTGCCCCGGCTGCTGCAGGTGACGTTGTCGTCTATTCAAGGCCATTCTGGCAGCCTGATTGTTCTTGACGAGCAGCGCCGGCTGCGCCATGCCGCCCTGATGGTCGACGGCCACTTTCAGCCCGATCCCGCCCCGCTCATGACGGACACTTTGGAACACGGGCTTGCCGGTTGGGTGCTGCGCACCGGCGAAGTCGTCTATATTCCCGACACGGCCGCCGACCCGCGCTGGTACTGCCGGCCCGAAAACGCCGCGGTTGACACACGCTCGGCCATTGCGGTGCCGCTTTTGGGCCGCCAGCGCGTGGTCGGCGTGATGTCCATTGGCCGGTTGGCGGTGGATGCCTTCCTCCCAGACGACGTGGTCCTCACCGCGGCCATTGCCGCCCAGGCCGGCATTGCGGTCGAAAACGCCGAGCTTTTTGCGGCTGAGCGTCGCGAGCGCGACTTCAGCAACCATTTGCGCGAGGTGGCCCGCACCGTCAACAGCAGCCTGGAATTGCGCCAGGTGCTGCCGCTCGTGCTCGAGCAACTGGCGCGGGTGATGGCTTACGACAGTGCCTCGATTCTGCTGCGCGACGGCGATCGGCTCCACGTGGCGGCCGTGCATGGCTTTGTCGATTCAGAGGCCGTCATGCAGCTCAGTTTTGATGCCCTGAGCGGCCTGACGGGCCGTGTGCTCGGCGAGCGGCGCAGTGTGGTCGTGGATGATGTACAGCAGTCGGATGAGTGGGTGCCCTCCGATATTCCTGAAACCAGGCTCATTCGCGCCTGGATTGGCGCGCCCCTGATCGTCAAGGACGAAGTCATGGGCCTGCTGGCCGTGGATAGCCGCCGGCCGGGCACCTATAACCCGCAGGATGGCCAGGTGGTGCAGAGCTTTGCCGAACAAGCCGCCGTGGCGGTGCTCAATGCCCGCCTGTATGCCGACAGCGAGCGGCGCGCTTATGGCCTGCGCGCCCTGGCCGCCACCGCGCTGGCCATTAACGGCGCCTTCGATCTGAACGAGGTGCTGCGTCTAGTCGTCATGCATGCTCAGGAATGGCTGGGCATGGAAGGCGCCTCGCTGGCGCTGGTCGAGGGCAGCCAGCTGGTATTCCGGCAGACCGTGGGGCCGGTGGCGGATGCGCTGCGCGGGGTCTCCATCCAAATGGGCTCGGGCGTGGCCGGCTGGGTGGCCGAGCATAACGAGCCAATTATCGTGCCTGATGTGCGCACCGAAACGCGTTTTTTTAGCGGGCTCGACGACCTCACCGGCTTTGTCACCCGGTCGCTGGCCTGCGTGCCCGTGCGCATCCACAACCGGCCCATCGGCGTCATTGAAGTGGTCAACCCCGCCAGCGGGCGTTTTGACCCGGATACGCTCAACTTGCTGGAAAGCCTGGCCTCCCTGGCCGGCACGGCCATCATTCAAGCCCAGGCCGTCGACGAGCTGCGCGCTGCCGAGAACCGCTTCTCCGGCCTGTTCGAGGACAGCCTCGACCCGATCTTGATCAGCAACCTCGAGGGCACCATCACCGACGCCAACCGGCGCGCCAGCGAATTTTACGGCATTGCCCGCGCCGACCTGCTCGGCATGCGCGTGAACACGCTCCATCGGGTGCGCACCAACTCGCTGGACGCCGGGCGTTATGCCCCTTTGCTCAGCGGCGAGCCCATCACCTACGAAACGCACATCACCACCCGTGACGGCAAGGAAGTGCCCGTGGAAGTGCACGCCCAGCTTATCGAGCGCGGCCAGGAGAAGTTCATCCACTGGATTCAGCATGATCTCTCGGACCGGGCGGCCCTGGAAGAGATGCGCAACGATCTTATGAGCATGATCGTGCATGACTTGCGCAGTCCGCTGGGCAACATCATGTCGTCGCTCGATATCCTGCGCAGCACGCTGCCCGGCAACGACGAGATGCTCAACTCGCTCCTATCCATCGCCGGCCGGGCCGCGGCCCGTCTCTCACGGCTGGTTGACTCGCTGCTCGATCTGCGGCGGCTGGAGAGCGGCGAATTGCGCCTCAACCGCGTGCCTGTGAACACGATCACGCTGCTCCACGAGGCCGTGGAGCAGGTGCAGCCCACCGCCGAGGCCAAAGGCATCCAATTGGTCACCACGGTGCCCGTTGCCTCTCCGATCGTGCCGGTGGATGTGGATTTGATCCGGCGCGTCGTCATCAATTTGCTCGACAATGCCGTAAAATACACCCCGCGCGCCGGCACCATCACCACCGGGCTAAAATCGTCCCCCGATCTGTTGACCATCAGCGTGGGCGACACCGGCCCCGGCATCCCGGCCGGGGAGCATGTGCGCATCTTCGACAAGTTCACGCGGGTGCAGCGCGAAACCAGCGCCCAGGGCCTGGGCCTGGGGCTGGCCTTTTGCAAGTTGGCGGTGGAAGCCCATGGCGGGCGCATCTGGGCCGACAGCGAACGCGAGGACGGCGCCACCTTTTCGTTCACGTTGCCCATCGTGGCGCCTGAAGAGAATGCGCTTTAGCGCATCTCCCATTTTTTTGGCGCCATGGCGGTCACCCTGAGTGCATATGCCGCGCGCACGCGTTGCATGTTTCGATGCCATGACATTTCGGTCAAATAGGAAAAACTTTCACCCTGAGCGCGGCCGCAATCGCTCGATAACATGGGCCGGCAGGTGCGCGAAGGGCCTCCCGGCTCGGCTTGCTGGGAGCATGTCCTGAGCAGCGCGGCCGCAATCGCTCAATAATATGGGCCCGCATGTGCGCGACTGCGTAGCGCCCCTTTGGGGATGGGCCTCCCGGCCCGCTAAACTGCTAAGATGTCCTGAGCAGCGCGCATGCGCCCAACCGGTTTACTGACCACGGTCGCGCGCGACACCTGCCCCCGTGGGGCAGAGTTTCACCCGGTCAGTCTGGCAGCCGCGATAAGGTTTTAGTTCGCATGCAGAAACTTGCCAAAGACATCTATGTTGAATCCGGCTTTGCCGGCGTCACGGTCGGCGCTGTTGTCACCTCCGAGGGCATCGTTTGTATTGACGCGCCCACGCACCCGGCCGACGCCCGCCGCTGGCGGCTAAAGCTGACCCAGTTGAGCGACGCGCCGGTAATTTTCGTGGTCAACCTGGACCATCACCGCGACCGGGTATTGGGCGCTCAGTGGTTCGAAGCGCCGGTCATTGCGCACGAAGCCACCTCCGACCGTCTGCGCCAGTTGCCCGAACTGTTTAAGGGCGGCCAATCCGAAGGCGGCGCCGACTCGGATCTGGCCACTGACCTGGCGGGCGTGCGGCTGGTCACGCCGCTGCTCAGCTTCTCCGACCGGGCCGAATTGAGGGTCGGCGGCCACGCCATCCACCTGGTGCGGCGGCCGGGCAGCGCGCCCGGCGCCATCTGGGTTGAGCTGCCGGCCGAAAAAATCGTGTTCGTCGGCGATTCCGTTACAGTTGGCGCCCCGCCGCCCATGCAGGAAGTGGACCTGGACGCCTGGATGGAAACCCTGGCCGAGCTGCGCAAAGCGCGTTTTCCGGCGCTTGTCATCGTGCCCGGCCGCGGCGGGTCGACTGACAAAAAAGCCATCAAGCCCATGCAGGACTTCATCCGCAAGACGCGCCGCAAGCTGCAAACCCTGGCGCGCGCCCGCCGCCCGCGCACGGATCTGGGCGGCCTGGCCGCCGAGCTGGTCGAAGATTTCCATGTGCCCGTGGCGCTGCGCGAGCACTATGCCCGCCGGCTGCGCGTCGGCCTGGAGCATCTCTACGATCAAATGACGGCGGCCCCCGCCTCATGACCGAACCACCGGCTGGGCCATATCGGCCTTTGGTGGAATACACCCGCGGCGGCATGGTCGAGTCCATTCACAACGGCGCTATCGCCGTGGTGGATGCGCACGGCCGGCTGGTGGCCTCCTATGGCGACCCAACCGCCGTCATCTTCCTGCGCTCCAGCGCCAAGCCGTTTCAAACCCTGCCCCTGCTCGAAAGCGGCGCGGCCGAGGCCTTTGCCCTGCCGCAGCGCGAGATTGCCCTCACCTGTGCCTCGCACCTGGGCATGGACATGCACGCCGAGGCGGCCGCCAGCATTCAGGCCCGCATTGGCGCCAGTGAGCGCGACTTGCTGTGCGGCACCCACGAGGTGCCCGATCCGGAAACCGCGCGCCGGTTGGTTCTGACCGGCCAGGCGCCCACCCCCAACCGCCACAACTGCTCGGGCAAGCACAGCGGCATGCTGGTGCAGGCTCGCCATCGCGACCTGCCGCTGGCCGATTACGTCAATCCGCGCCACCCGGTGCAGGAAACCATTCTGGCCACGTTTGCCGAGATGGTCGGCCTGAGCCCCAGCCAGGTGGTGGTGGGCGTCGATGGCTGCTCGGCCCCCAACTTTGCCGTGCCCCTGCTCAATGCGGCGCTGGCCTTTGCCCGCCTGGCCGACCCCAGCGGCTTGCCCACCCGGCGCGCCACCGCGCTGCGCACCGTGTTCAATGCCATGACGGCTTACCCCGAAATGGTGCGCGGGCCGGGTGGCCTGGATACGGAGATGATGCGGCGGCGCCCAGGTCAGTTGGTCACCAAAGGCGGCGCCGAGGGCTACCAGGGCCTCGGCCTCGTGCCCGGCGCGCTGCAGCCCAATTCCCCGGCCCTGGGCGTGACGATTAAGGTGGCCGACGGCGCCAGCCGGGCCGTGCCGATTGTGGCCCTGGAAGTGCTGCGCCAGTTGGGCCTGTTCGGCGCAGCCGATTTTGACGCCCTGGCCGAGTTCAATCTCGCCCCGCGCGAGACCCTGCACAACTTCCGCGGCCTGGTGGTCGGCGAGGCTCGCCCGGCCTTTAGCCTTGATTTTTCAGGGCTAAGTGTTTGACGACTCGCGCGCGCCTATGGTATGATCCAACCCGCTACTTCGCGGAGCCTGCTGCCCACGCGGTTGGGGCAGCCGCACGTTAATATCGGCCATTTACGAGGGCGAAACCTATCAGCGCGTCAGACTATCGTCTAAACGAACAAATTCGTGTCCGCGAAGTTCGGGTCATCGGCCCGAATAACGAGAACCTGGGTGTGCTTCCCATCCAGGAGGCCTTGCGCATTGCGCGCGAGTCCAACAAAGACCTGGTAGAGGTCAGCCCGACGGCGGTGCCGCCGGTGTGCCGTATTCTGGACTACGGCAAGTTCCTCTACGAGAAGTCGAAGAAAGACAAGGAAGCGCGCCGGGCGCAAAAGGTGATCGAAGTTAAAGAGATCCAATTGCGGCCGAAGACCACCGACCATCATGCGGGCTTCAAGGTTCGTGACGCGCGTCGCTGGCTGGAAGAAGGCAAAAAGGTTAAGGTCCGCATCAAGTTCCGCGGACGCGAAATTACATACCCGCAGATCGCGCGCCAGGACTTGATGGACATTGCCAAGGAGCTGGCCGACGTGGCGGTGGTCGAGCAAATGCCCGACCTGGAGGGCCGCACCATGTTGATGGTGCTGGGGCCCAACCCGAAACGGATCAAGCCGGTGGCAGTGGCGGAGAAGAAACCCGACACGCCCGACGGGTCTGACGGGCAGACTGAGAAGGCCTAGGCAAGCGAACCGGGGCTGAAACCAGGCCCCGGTTATTTTTCGGCTGACGCTGTTTCAGCCATGCAAGGAGTGAGGACGTGCCGCGCAAACCTAAACTTAAAGGCAAGCAAAAGCTCAAGACACACAAGGCGACTGCCAAGCGCTTTCGCCTGACCGGCAGCGGCATCCTGGTGCGCACCAAGAAGGGCAAGGGCCATTTGCGCCGCCGCACCTCATCGCGCACCAAGGCGCTGCTGACTGAAATGATCCCGGTGAAGGGCAAGAGCATCATCCGGCGCGTCAAGCGCCTGGCGCCCTATATGAAGAAGTACAAGGCCAACCCGCCGGCTTAGTTCTCCGGCCACGTCGTGGACAGAGTACACTCCGGCCTGTCGTGCGGGCGACTCATGGCGCAAACACGCGGCATTACCGCGGGCCATGGGCTGTTCGCGGAGGTTATGCAATGACTCGTGTTAAGGGTGGTCCCCACCCGCATCTGCGTCACAAGAAGGTTCTGAAGCTCGGCAAGGGCAAGCGCGGCGCCTATCACACCCTATTTAAGCGCGCCAACGAAGCCATGCTGCACAGCCTATGGTATGCCTATCGCGACCGGCGCAACCGCCGCCGCGACCTGCGCCGGCTGTGGATCGCGCGCATCAATGCCGCTGCCCGCCTCAATGGCCTGTCATACAGCCGGCTGATTGACGGCCTGAAGAAGTCCAATATCGTGCTGGATCGCAAGAGCCTGGCCGACCTGGCCGTGCGCGACCCGCAGGCCTTCACCAAGGTGGCCGAAGCCGCCCGCGTCGTCGCTCCCACCGCCTGAACGTCATGTTCTGACTCGAAAAAGGGCCGCGGCGTTGTCCATCGCCGCGGCCCTTTTCGCGTCTATAATGCCCCTGCGATCGAATGTTTTCCCAAAACGGATATCACCAACACGAAGTGTTGGTGATATCCGTTTTGGGGTAAACAAAATATCCTTATGATCAGCTCGGTTGCCAATCCCAAGGTCAAGCTCATCCGCAGCCTGCACGCTCGGCGCGCCGTGCGCGCAGCCGAGGGTTTGTTCGTGGTGGAGGGCGTGCGGCTGATCGAGGAGGCCCTGCGCGCTCCGGGCGCGCCCCGCCTGGCGCTGCATGTGGACGGGCTGGACGCGCGGGCGCAGGTCGCGCTGGAGCAGTTGCGCGCGCGCGGGGCCGCCGTCGAGTTGGCCACCCCCCAGGTGATGGCCGCCGCCTCGGGCGCCGAGGCCCCGCCCGGCCTTTTGGCGGTGGTGCCCATCCCCGCCCTCGCGCCGCCGGCGCCACTTACCCTGGCCCTGGTGGTCGATGGCCTGCGTGACCCTGGCAACTTGGGGACCATCCTGCGCACGGCTGACGCCGCCGGTGTGCAGGTGGTCTTTCTGGCGCCCGGCACAGTGGACGCCTATAACCCGAAGGTGGTTCGCGGGGCGATGGGCGCCCACTTTCACCTCCCAATCCTGGCCCCCGGCTGGGATGGCCTGGCGCAGCGTTTGGCCGGGCTGGCGCTCTGGCTGGCCGAGGCGCGCGCCGCGCAAACCTATCAGCAGGTTGATTGGCGCCTGCCTTCGGCCCTCATCATCGGCGCGGAAGCCGCCGGCCCCAGCCAGGCCGCGCGCCGATTGGCGCCCGGGCGGGTGAGCATCCCCATGCCTGGCCAGGCCGAGTCGCTCAACGCGGCGGTGGCGGGGGGCATCATCTTGTTTGAAGCCGCCCGGCAGCGAGCAAGTCAACAGGTATAATCGCTGGACGATGAACATCCGCAATTGGTTCACCTCGCGCTCCAACGGCCCCGACAGTTCCATGCCGCTGCCGCCGCCCCCGCACCAGCCGCCGCCCATGCTGCGCGAAGAGGGCATGTTCGATCTGCGCCGCGGCCGCCTGGCCAATGGCCTGCGCGTGTGGGTGAAGCCGCGCCCCGGCACGGCCACGGTGGTACTGCTGCTCCAGGTGCCGGTGGGCTCGCGCAACGAGACCGAAGCCAACAACGGCATCAGCCACTTTTTGGAGCACATGCTGTTCACCGGCACGGCCCGCTGGAGTGAAGAAGAAGTGGTCGAGGTCATACGCCGGCGCGGCGGCGAGTCCAACGCCCGCACCGCCCGCGAAGACACGGTCTTTTGGCTGCACCTGAAGTCGGAAGATTTGGAGCTGGGCCTGGATTGGCTGTCGGAAGTGATTTTTCGGCCACTGCTCCAGGAAGATAAGTTCGACAAAGAGCGCCAGGTCATCATCCAGGAAAAGGGCGGCGAGATCGGCGGCCTGGAGCAGGTGGGCGATTGGATCGAGGACCTGGGGCTGGGCTGGAACGTCTTCCGCGCCGTGCGTCACCGGCTGTATCCCAAAAGCTCGCTGCTGCTGCCCGTCATCGGCGTCGACCGCTCGCTGCGGCGCATCCGCTATCAGCAGTTGCTCGACTTTTACCATCAGCACTATCTGCCCAACAATATGACCCTGATTGCCGTCGGCGACGTGGAGGCCGATGGCCTGCTGGCGAGCGCCGCCGAGCGTTTGGGCGGCTTCGCGGCGGGGGCGGTGCCCGCCCGCCCGGTCACCCCGCCCGCCTTTGACGGGGGTTTTGATATGCGGCTGCACGGCCCGAATGTTAACGAGCAGGGCCAAATTCTGCTGGGCGCGCCTTTGCCGGGCCTAAACCACCCCGACCGCTGGGCGCTGGGCGTGCTGGCCGAGATCTTGGACACCAGCCTGACCCAAGACATCCGCTTCAAGCGCGGGCTGGTCTATGGCATTGACGTCTACCCGGCGCAGTTCACCGACGTGGGCCAGTTTGTGGTCTATACCACCGCGGACACCAGCAAATTCGAAGAGATTATTGCCGAGGTGGAGCAGCGGCTCGACCAGGCCATTCAGGGCAGCCTGGAGCTCAAAACCGTGGCTGAGGCCAAATCGGCCATTCGCGGTCGGCTGCTGCTGGGGCTGGAGACCAACGCCGATCTCGGTTGGTGGCTGGCCGAGATGAGCCTGTTTCTGACGGACGAGCAGGCGATTCCCGACATGTTCGCCGCGATCGACGCCGTTAGCGCCGCCGACGTGGCCCGCGTGGCCCGCGAATATCTTGTGCCTGAAAAGCGTTTCCGGGTAGTCCACCGCCCCGGCCTCACCCCGGCCTCCCTGCGCGGGCCGGCGCTGCTGGGCGCCGGCCTGGCACTGACGGGTCTGGGGGCCTGGCTGTGGTCCAAGAAACGACGAACTGACTGAAGCGGCGAGATACCTGGATCAGGCGCGATTCCCAAAACGGGGCTTCATCGGCGCATTGGTCAGTTGAACAATCCCCGTTCCATCAGCGTTCACGTGGTAGATTTCGAAAAAATCCTTGATAGTAGCCCACGGCGCCGCCGCAAGCCAGGAGGCGTTCAGCCCGCGCCGGCGCCGCCGACAACGGCCAGCGGCGTTTGAATCAATAACTGCACATCGAGCCAGAACGACTGGTGCTCGATGTAGTCAAGGTCCATGCGCACCATCTCGTCGAAGCTGACCCGGTTGCGCCCGCGCACCTGCCACAAGCCAGTGATGCCGGGCGGGGCCGCCAGCCGGCGCATGTGCCAATCCTGGTACAGCTCCACCTCGTAGGCAATGGGGGGGCGCGGCCCTACCAGGCTCATCTCACCGCGCAGCACATTGAACAACTGCGGCAGCTCGTCCAGGCTGGTTTTGCGGATCAGCGCGCCGACGCGCGTCACGCGCGGATCGCGCGCCAGCTTGAGGCTGCCAGGCTCCCCGGAAGACAATTCGTCCGGGCTCAAGTTATCCTGGATCAAGCGCGTCACATGGGCTTGATGGAGGCCGTCGTCGGCGTTGGCCACCATCGACCGAAATTTGAGCATGGTGAAGGGATGCCCATTTTCGCCGATGCGGCGCTGGCGATAGAGCACCGGGCCGGATGATTCAAGCCGGACGGCGAGCGCAATCAGCGCCAGCACAGGCGAGATGAGCAGCAGGCTGAGGGTTGCCAGGACCAGGTCGAAGGCGCGCTTGGACACACGCCGCCAGCCATAGATGCCCTGCTGGCCAAGGTCGACCACCGGGATGCCGCCAAAGCCTTCCAGCGATGCCCCTGGAAATGACAGCGCAAACAGGTCGGGGATGACGTGGACCCGAACGCCGTACTGCTGCAGGATGTGGCACGTTTCCACCAGCCGCTCGTGGGCGCGCAGCGGCAGCGCCACGATGGCATCCTGAATGTGGTACTGAGTGACGAACTGCGCCATCTGGTCGATCCCGCCCAATACCGGCACACCCTCGTAGAGCTGCCCGCGTTTGAGCGGGTCGTCATCCACATAGCCCACCAGATTGACATCCGCCCAGGCATATTGCCTGAGCTGCTTCACGGCCGCGCGCCCGGCCGGGCCGGCCCCGGCCACCAGCAGTTGCCGCCGAGAGAAATGGGAGCTCGGGTCCAGCCGCCGGCGATAGGCCCACAGGGCCACGCGCACCCCAAAGAGCACAGCCAGCGACAAGAAAAAGAAGATGACCAGCAGCAGCCGGGAGGTGGTGCGCAGGGTGAAGAAGAGCGTGCTGGCCAGGGTCAGGGTCGAGATGCTGATTGCCAGGAACACGTTCAGCAGCTCGGCCTTCAGCGTGGCATTGCGGCGGCCATCATAGGCGCCCAGCAACACCAGGAAGAATGGCCAGATGACCGCCACCAGCAATAGAACCGGCGGCTGCAAGAGACCCGGATACCAATTCAGCCCGAGAGGAATTTCATAAAAAGCCCGGCTGAGCGTTGGCGAAGAATCGATAAGCCGCGCCTTCAGCCACGCCGCCAGGATCAATGCCAGCATGGCGCCCAGCCAGTCAACGGCGGCGGTTAAAATGATGCGTTTGGTGCTGAATTGTCGTAGCATCGAGGAATGGATACGCTATAATGCGCTTTGGTGCCCGTTGACGAAGTGAGCTCAATTATACACAGAGTCAAGTGGTCGGGCGAAGATCGTGATTATGTAATCGCCACGAACTTAGCGCCGGCCGAGGAGATACCCAGCATGGCCGAACTGCATCAATTCACGGACGCTAATTTCCAGCTTGAAGTTCTTCAGTGCCAAACGCCAGTGCTAGTTGACTTTACGGCCGAGTGGTGCGGCCCGTGCCACATGCTGGCGCCGGTCGTCGAGCAGCTCAACGCCGAGTGGCAGGGCGCGGTGAAGGTTGGCCAGTTAGACGCGGACGCCAACAACCAGTTGGTGACGCAGTATGAGGTGCTGGGCCTGCCTACGCTCATCCTGTTTATAAACGGCCAGCCGGTGGAGCGCCTGGCCGGCTATATGCGCCGCGAGCGCATCCTGTCCAAGCTAAAGCCGCACCTCGTCTAGAAGACGACACCCGAAACAAATCGAGCGGGGCCGGCTCAGCCGGCCCCGCTCGATTTGTTTCAAAGCCATTTTATTGGGTGGTCCGGGGGTGAATGGGGAACTGCAAGTAGAAGGTGCTCCCGGCATAGGTCTTCTCGTCGTGGCCGGCGCTCTCCACCCAAATGCGCCCGCCGTGCGCGCGCACCACCCCGCGCGCAATGGCCAGTCCCAGGCCCGGTCCGCCGCCCTTGAAAATGGTCTTGCCCGACGAGTGCAGCGCCACGGAACCCACCTGGTAAAACTTCTCGAACACCAGCTCGTGGTGCTCGGGGTCGAGCCCAATGCCGGTGTCTTGCACGCTGATCTCGGCCGCCGGCACGCCGTCGGCCAATGTCACCGGCCGGGTGCGAATGACGATGGTGCCGCCATCGGGGGTGTACTTGATGGCATTGATAATGACGTGGTGCAGCGCCTTCTGAATCAGGGTCGGATCGGCATTGATCGCCGGCGTCTCGGGCGAGTGCTCGATGACAATGTGCAGTTGGCGGCCCTCGGCGTCATTTTCCAGCCGGCGCACCAGGTCATTGACCACACTCCGCAGCGGCACCGGCACCACCGAGATGTGCACCCCGCCGGGCTTGTCGCTGTCGATGCGCGTCACGTCCAGCATGGCATTCACCACTTCGTGCAGGCGCTCGGTGCCGTGGCTCAGGCCCTCCAGCACCTCGCGCCGGGTGGCATCGGCTTTCAAGTTCTGGTCCAGCTCAAGCACATTCAGATAGCCCATCATCACCGTCAGGGGCGTGCGCAGCTCGTGCGCCGCCACTTCGATGAACTCCAGCTTGTTGCGGTCGAGCTGGGCCAGCACGCGGTTGGTGCGCTGCAGGTCGGTGATGGCCACCTGGTCATTGGCGCGCATGCGGTTGAGGGTGGTGCGGATGATGCTCATCGCCAGGCGCGGGCTGCGGTTGAGGATGTCCTCGAAGTCGGTCTTGGCGATCTCGAGCACCTCCACCCCGGTGGCGGTGCGCACGCTGGCGGCGTGCGGCGCGTTCTGGATCAGGGCCATTTCGCCTACATAGTCGCCCGGCCCCACCCGGCGCAGCACCCGCTCGCCTTCTTGCTGGCTCACCGTCTTGGTGATGAGCGCCTCGCCCTCCGCCAGGATATAGAAGATGTCTTCGCGTGCGCCCTCGTTGCACAACAGATAGTCGGCGGGATAGCGCTGCACGCGCGTCACCGCCGCCAGCTCGTCCAGCTCGTTCTCCGACAGGCCGGTGAAGGTTTGCGACAGCAGCGCCAGCTTGCTGACGGTATGGAGCGCGGGAGCGGTCACGGCGGCGCTTTCAGTTGGCCGAGGGCGCGGCCGGCACCGCGGCATCGGCCGCGGCCAGCGGGGCGTCGCCCGCCGCCACATTGGCGGCCTGGGGCAGGGTGAAATGGAAGGTGCTGCCGCGCCGAAACTCGCTTTCCACCCAAATACGGCCGCCCTGCAGCTCAACCAGGTTTTTCACGATGTTCAGGCCCAACCCGGTGCCGGTGGCCATCTCGCGCGCCGTGCGGTCATCCGAACGGAAGAATTTTTGGAACAGCTTGCTCTGGTCCTCGAGCGAGATGCCGATGCCCGTGTCCTGCACGGCAATATGCAGCCACTGGCCCAGGCGGGTGCCGGCGGGCAGGCTGCCGGTCTCGGCCGTCACCCGCAGGGTGACTTCGCCCTTGTCGGGCGTGTATTTGTAGGCGTTCGACAGCAGATTGGTCAACACCTGCTCGGCGCGGTTGAGGTCGGCGTACACCGCTGGCAGGTCGGCCGGCACGTCCACGTTTAGCACCTGCTGCTTGGATTCAAACAGCCCGCGCGTGCCGCGCAGCACCTCCTCCACCACGGTCTGGAACGGCACGGCCGCCAGCTCCAGGCGCAGGCGGCCCGTCTCGATGCGCGTAATGTCGTTCAGGTCGGTCACGATGGTCGTCATGCGGTCAAGATTATTCTTGATGGTCGTCAGGAACTGGCGCTGCGTGTCATTAATCCCGCCCACGGCGCCCGCCAGCATCAGCTCGGACGACATCTTGATCGAGGTCATGGGCGTCTTAAGCTCGTGCGCCGCCACCGAGACGAAATCGCTCTTGGCGATGTTGGCCGCGATCACTTCCGTATACAGCCGGGCATTGGCGATGGCGACCGAGGCGTGGTCCAGCAGGCGGGTGACGAAGGCCACCTGCTCATCGCTAAAGGCATCCGGCTCGGGGCTTTCCAGGTTGATCAGCCCGATGGTCGCGCTCTCGCGCACGATGGGGATGGTGAGCTGTGAGCGCGTGGCCGGCAGGATGCCGCGATAATCTGGGTCGGCGCGCACATCGCGCACCCGGCTGAGCTGGCCGGTGCGCACCACCCGGCCCATGATGCCGCGGTCGGTGGGCAGCGGCCGGTCGCGCAGCTTTTCCACCGTGTCGCCATAGCCGCTGGTGGCGATGATGCGAATGCCGTCCTCGACCACCATGCCCACCGAGCCGGCGTAGGCGCGCGTGTTGCGCATGGCCCAGTCCAGGGTGATGTCCATCACCCGCTGCACCTCCAGCGCGGCGTTCAGCTCGCGGTCGATGCGCTGCATCATCGACAGCTCGGCCACGCGCTCCGACAGGGCCTGGTCGGTTTGGGCGAACAGGCGCGCGTTCTCGATGGCCACCGCTGCCTGCCCGGCGAAGGCCGCCAGCAGGTTGCGGTCTTCGTCGTTGAAGGGCGCGCCATTTCGCTTATTGATCAC
>Ga0070730_10002534_pt1 | contig 16596 bp, 17 predicted proteins | sample Coa_R1_3_FD_66447 | JGI IMG/M metagenome (GOLD analysis project Ga0070730, IMG submission 66447) | Surface soil microbial communities from Centralia Pennsylvania, which are recovering from an underground coalmine fire - Coalmine... | ecosystem: Environmental > Terrestrial > Soil > Unclassified ... | reverse complement strand
TCGCGAGCGCGTCGCGCTGCTCGGCGGCGTTCACCGTCGAGTAGTGACGCTGCATGCGCTCGGTCAGGTGACCGCTGATCGATCGCGTGACGAGGTCACTCACCTGCGCCGCACGCGCCAGGTCGTTGAACGTCCGACGAAGCGCTCGCTGGGTCACGTGCTTGGCCAGCGGAACGAGGCCGTTGCCGTCCACCTGCTCCATGAAGGCATCGACCGAGTGCGCGGCGGCGTCCACCATCTTCGGGAGGAAGAACGCGGGGAACTCGTCGGTCACGACGGCGCACGCGCGCGAGCCGAGCGCGGCGAGCAAGCCCTTGCCCGCCCCGGGCGATGGCTCGACGTACGGGTAGTAGCGGATGCCCGCGCGCTCAAGGCGCGGCACGTTGTCCGCCATGCCGTCGAGGACGAATCTGTGGAGGCGATCCGACGCCCACGGGTAGTCGACGCGCAGCGCCTCGAGGACCACGAGCGGCTTGCCCAGCGCGCGCGCCCACGCGACCGCGCGATCGAGCGCGAAGCTCGCGTGCACCCGGCGCGCCGCGATCATCCAGTAGAGGACGAAGTCGCGCTCCGCCGCCGGCGGCCGGTCCGCGGCGGCGCGCACCCGCACGTCCGGCGCTCCTCCGACGTGGTAGGCGTTCACGGGCCCAGCCACGGTACGTCATCCTGTAATGTGCGGGCGACGGGGATCGACCACGCCCATGGACGAAGCGTCGAAGCGCTCGGTTCTGCTCGTGGCGGCGCTGGGGTACGCGACCCTCGTGTCCCCGCTCGTGGTCCTCGCGGGCATTCTCCTCTTCGTGGCCGAGACGTGGCAGGGGCACGTGTACGCGGTCGCCGGGCTCACGCTCCTCGCGCTGCCGCCGCTCGTGGTCCGTGCCCTGCCGCGGCGGCCACGCGCGCGTGCCGTGGCCGCGGGCGCCGCGCTGCTCTTCACGGGGCTCGTCGTCCTCCTCTATCTCGGCTCGCCGCAGGGACGCCCGCTCCCCGGCTCGCGCCTCCGGTCCGAGTTCCTCGGCGACGCGCGCTACCGGCGGCTCGCGGTGGCGGCGCTGCTCCCCGAGATCGACCAGGTCAAGCTCGGCACGTACGCGGCGCCGGTCCTCGATCCGCTCATCGATCGCCACGAGGCGGTGCACATCCGCGAGGTCAGCCTGCGGCACTACCGGCCCATGGAGCGCGATCCCGAGCTCGTCGCGCTCGGGACGGTGATGCCCGATGCGTACGCCGACCGCGACGCCGCGCACCTCTACGCCTACGCGCCGCCTCACGACGGAGCCGACGCGCCCCCCGCGATCGTCTTTCTCCACGGCAGCGCGGGCGCCTTCAAGGCGTACTTCTACCTGTGGCGGCGCTTCGCGGACCGGACAGGGACCGCGGTCGTGCTCCCGAGCTTCGGCTGGGGCAACTGGTACGAGGCGGGCGGCGTCGAGGCCGTGGAGCGGGCGCGCGCGTGGGCCGTCGGGACGCTCGGCGCCGATCCGAGGCGCATCTTCCTCGTCGGCCTCTCGAACGGCGGCACCGGGGTCACGCGGGCCGCGGCGGCCAACCCGGGCGCGTACTGCGGAATCGGGTTCCTCTCGGGCGTGCTCGAGGACGGCATCCTCCGTGGCCCGAAGAGCGCTCCGCGCGCCCTGCCGTGGCCGATCTTCATCCTGCACGGGCGCGACGACGATCGGATCCCGATCGACGCGATCGATGCGTCGGTGGAGCGCCTGCGCGCCCAGGGCGGCGCGGTCGACTACCGCATCCTCGAGCGCCAGGATCACTTCCTCTTCTTCGACCGCGACGAGGAGGTGCTCGCCGCCTTCGAGGAGTGGATGCGCGGAGCGCTCGCGCGGCGGTGCGCGACCCGCGAGGACGGCACCCCGTGACGCCCGCGATCCCCTCGATGGCCGCGATCCCGGTGCGCCCGGAGTACGAGGCGCTCGCGCGCGAGTTCGGCACCTTCGCCGAGCCGTTCGGGGTCACGGTGGACGCCTCGCTCGAGCGTGACCTCGTCCTCGTGGCGGCGACGTTCGAGGTCGTCGATCGCCACGTGGACGCCATCGCGGACGCGAGCGAGCGCGCGGCCCTGTGCGCGGCGACGCTCGACGAGCTGCGTGTGGGTGGCCCGGGCACGAGCGCGGCGGCGCTGGACCTCCCCGGGGAGATCGCGCGCGCCATCGCCGCGCTGCGTGCGCGCCTTGCGAGCGTCGAGCCGTTCGCCGTGGAGCTCGCGCGCTTCTTCGCCCGTACCGAGCGCCTGCGCTGCACCGCACGCCACGGCGAGTACGTGCGCTGCGTCGCCGACGAGGCGCGCTGCGCGGCGGAGATGACGCTGCTGGTGGTCCCGGTGGCCGGCGGCTCGCGCTTCGCGCGCTTCTTCCGCGTGCTCGCCGAGATCGCGAACCTCGTCGACAAGCTGCACGACGTCCGTGGCGACTGGTCGCGAGGCGAAATCCGCGTGCGCCCCGGCTGGCGGCTGTACGCGCGGTTGAGCGTCGCGCTCGCGGCGCGCGTCCCGGTGCTGCTCGTGCTCTCGCCGCGGCCGCTGCGCCTCGCCGCGTGGGGAGCGCGGTACCTGCTGGACGGCCCCGGACGCGCGGTGGACCACGCGCGAGGGTGAGAGGACGTCACCGCGCGCCGCGTCGGCGCTCTTCGCCCTCGCACTCCACCTCGGTCCCCGCCAGCGCGTCGTCCGGTCCGAGGTCGCTCGTGTGCACGCGGACCTGCTTGGCGGGCATGCTCTCGACGCGCTGGCGCACGATCGAGCGGCTCCCCTCCTTCTGCCACTGGCGCATCAGCCCGCGCAGCACCGCCCCCTTGTGCCACGTGACGACGAAGATGGCCGCCATCCACCCGAACATGACGAGCGGGATGCCCTCGGGCACGTCGAGCATCTTTCCGAGCACGAGCGGCACGAGGATCCAGCCCAGCCCCCACAGCAGCCAGAGCAGCCGGCGGACACTCTTCACCGCGGCGTCCTCGCGCGCGCGATCGTCGGACGGGACGAGCTCGATGCGCGGCGGGGCGCTCGCGGGCGCCGGGCGCGAGCCGCTCACCGTCGCCGGTCCGTCGAGCGCCGCGGCGAGGCTGCTCGCGCGCAAGTCCGGATCGGGCTCCAGCATCCGCTCGAGGGCGGACACGAGCTCCGGGCTCGCCTTGCCGCGGAGCGCTGCATGCACGTCGACGCGCAGCCCCCTGTGCGGCAGCTTCTCGGGCTCGACGCCCGTCAGCGCCGCCAGCGCAGTCGCGCCGACCGCGTACACGTCGCTCGCGGGCAGGGCGCGCCCCTGGAGCTGCTCGGGCGCCATGTACCCCAGCGTGCCGACGATGGTGCTGTTGTTCCCGCGCCGGAGCGACTCGCTCACCGCGCCGAAGTCGACCAGCACGTAGCTCCCATCCGGGCGGCGGACCACGTTGCTCGGCTTCACGTCGCGGTGCACGACGGGGCTGCCACGGCCGTGCAGGTAGGTGAGCGCGCGGTCGGCGGACGCGAGGAAGCGGCGGACCTCGGTCTCGCTCAGCGCGCCCTCGCGCTTGCGGATCGCCTCGAGCGTCTCGCCCTCGACGCGCTCCATCACGAGGTAGAGGGCGCCGTCCTCCTCGAAGTGCTCGACGTACCGCGTGACCAGCGGGTGATCGAGCGAGGCCAGCACGCGCGCCTCGCGCTCGGCGAGCTCGACGTCCTTCCAGCTCAGTGCGCCACGGACGTCGAACCGCTTGATCGCGACCGCGCGGCTCGTCGCCATCTCGGTTGCCGCGTAGGTGACGCCCTGCGCTCCCTCCCCGAGCTTCCCGGAGACGACGTACCTACCCCCACCGAGGCGCGTCTCGGAGTCCATCGCATCCTCCTTCTAGCAGGGACTGGCGCTCCACGCGCGCAACGGTCTCGTGGGCAACGGTTCCGTGGCGTGCGGCGCTCCCCGGAGCCACGCTTCGCGGATCGACGCTGGCCACGCGCGGTTGATACCGTAGACGGATGCCCGCGTGGCAGGCGCTCACGCGCGACCTCGACTGGGACCCCACGTACGTCACCGAGCGGGAGCTCTTCCCGGAGGACGTCGCCGGGACGCCGTGGCTCACGCACGAACAGTGGGCCGGCTGGGAGGAGCCGTACAAGACGACGTTCGCGGAGTACGCGCGCACGCAGCACGAAAAGGAGCGCGCCGTGCTCGCGCTGCGGCAGGCGCTCGGCGCCGCGCGCGCGGTGCGCGGGGTGGACCGCGCCTGGCAGTCCGTGGCCAAGCTCCACGGCGCGACGCTCGCCCTCGGGGAGTTCGCGGCGGTGGTCGGCAACCTGCGAGCCGTGCGCTTCGCGCGCGCGGCCGCGTGGCGCTCCACCGCGGCCTTCGGCGCGCTCGACGAGGTGCGCCACACGCAGATCCCCCTGCTCTTGCACGCGGACCTCGTGCGTCACGACGCGCAGTTCGACTTCACGCACCGCCTCTACCACACCAACAACTGGGTCTCGATCGCGGGCCGGCACTTGCTCGACGAGCTGCTCATCGCGAGCAACGCCATCGAGCTCGCGATCGCGACGAACTTCGTATTCGAGACGGGCTTCACGAACCTGCAGTTCATCGGCCTCTCGGCGGTGGCCGATCGCGTGGGCGATCACCTGCTGCGCACGACGCTCGAGAGCATCCAGACCGACGAGGCGCGCCACGCGCAGATCGGGCTGCCGACGCTCGAGCGCGTCGCCGCCGAGGACCGCGCGTACGCCCAGTACCTCGTCGACAAATGGTTCTGGCGATCGTGGCGCCTGTTCTCGACGGTCACCGGCATCACCATGGATTACCTCACGCCGCTCGCGCACCGCGGGGCCTCGTTCAAGGAGTTCGTCGAGGAGTGGGTGAGCGCGCAGTTCCTCGCGTCGATCGAGCGCGTGGGCCTCGAGCGCCCCTGGTACTGGGAGCACTTCGTGCGCTCGATCCGCCACGACCACCACATGATCTACGCGAGCGCGTACAGCTACCGCGCCACGGTCTGGTTCGACATGGTCGTGCCCGGGCCCGCGGAGCGCGCCTGGCTGCGCACGCGCTACCCCGAGTCGTGGGACGCCTTCGAGCCGGTCTGGGATCGCGTCACGGCGCTCTGGAAGGAGGCCGACGCCGGGGTCGACTTCGCGGTCCACGGCGCCGCCATCCCCACGTTCTGCAACCTGTGCCAGCTCGTCCTGTCGAGCGGCTCTCCCCAGCACAACGAGGCGTGCGACCTCGTGCGCGGCGGGCAGAGGTACGTGTTCTGCTCGGCGCCTTGCCGCTGGATCTTCGAACGGGAGCCGGAGCGCTACGAGGGCTCGCCCGACGTCGTGAAGCGCGTGCTCGCCGGCAAGGCGCCCGGCAACCTCATCGAGTTTCTCACCCGCTACAGCGGCCTGCGCTACGAGGTGTGGGGCAAGGACGCGTGCGCCGGGGATTACCCGTGGCTCGAGCGCGGGAGCGGGCGATGATCGTACCCCTGTACGGCTTCGTCGAGGGCGACACGATCGGCCTCGTGGTGCTCGCGCGGGGCGACACCACGGGCGCGCAGATCGTGGCACAGCTCAGCGACGCGGCGAGCGTGCGCGTGGACCCCGCGGGTCCGTGGAGGCTGCTGGCGCGCGGAGGCGAGGTGCCCCTCGACAAGACGGTCGAGGAGCTCGCGCTCGCGCCGTTCGAGCGCGTCGACCTGCGGAGGCGGTCGTGAGCGCGCCGCGCGCCGCGATCGCCGCCGACCGGATCTGGGACGGCGAGATGATGGGGCTCCGCATCGACGGGGTCGCCGTGCTCATCGTGCGCGCAGGCGGCGCGCTGCGGGCCTACCGCGACGCGTGCGCGCACCAGGGCGTGCCGCTCAGCGAGGGGACGCTCGAGGGCACGACGCTCACCTGCCGCGCGCACGGCTGGTGCTACGACGTCGCCACGGGGCGCGGGATCAACCCGTGCGACGCGCGCCTCGTGCCGCTGGCGATCGAGGTGCGCGACGGCCAGGTGCTCGTGGACGCGAGGGGGGTGACGGCGTGACGGGCCCGCGCGAGGGGGCGAAGGCGCCGAGGCTGCGCGTCGGTCCGGTGCTCGTGGACGACGAGGACGGCCGCGCGGTCGCGGCGGCGATCGCGGATGCGAACGAGGGCGTCGAGGTGCTGCACCGCGACGGCTACCTGCGCGTCTCGGCGCCGGCCCCGTGCGTCGTCGCGCGCGCCGACGTCGAGGAGCAGCTCGGCCGGCCGTTCTCGCTGCGCGGCGACCTCGAGAAGGCGATGACGTCGTTCCAGGGGCGGCTCCAGCTCGACGACGAGGTGGCGCGATGGCTGTGAGGACGCTCGTCGGCCAGAAGACGTACACGCACCTGCTCGGCGCGCGGCGCGTGCCCTCGGCGTACGAGGTCGCGACGAGCCGCCTGCTCTACTACGTCGACCAGGGGATGGCGGTGCGCACTCCGGTGACCGCCTGGTACGAGCGCTGGCAGGCCGGCTCGCCGCTGCGCGCCGCGGACTGGGAGGCGTTCGCCGATCCCGCCGCCACGACGTACGCGGCGTACGTCCAGCGCCGCGCCGAGCGCGAGCTGCACGTGAGCGAGGTCCTGCGCGGCGCCGCGGAGGGAGGCGACGCGGAGCTGCCGCCCGCCTACGAGGCCGAGCTGGCGCGCGCGCTCGGCGTGCTCCGCTTCCCCCGCCACGCGCTCATGATGACCGCGGGGTACGTGGGCAGCCTCGCCCCGACGGGGCGCGTCACGACGATGAAGGCGTTCCAGGTGGGCGACGAGCTCCGGCACGTGCACCGGCTGGCCGAGCGCGCCGCGCAGCTCGGGGACATCGACGCGATCGCACGGGCGTCGCGCGGCGACTGGGCCGAGGGGGCACCGTGGCAGCCGCTGCGCCGCCTCGTCGAGGAGCTGCTCGCCACGTACGACTGGGGGCACGCGTTCGCGGCGCTCGATCTCGTCGTGAAGCCGATGCTCGACGCGATGGCCGTGACGGAGCTCGCCGCGCGGGCGCACCGGGCGGGCGACGTCGTCACGCGCGAGGTCCTCCGCTCGCTCGGAGAGGACGCCGCGTGGCACCGCGACTGCGCCGCGGCGCTCGTGAAGACCGCCGTCGCGCAGGAGCCGCGCAACCGCGCGGTGCTCGCCGGATGGATCGAGGGCTGGGCCGCGCGCGCCGCCGAGGCCTGCGCCGCGGTCGCACCCGTCCTCGGCGTCGACGCCGGCGTCGCGCGCGACGCCCAGTGCGCGCTCGCCGAGGCCTGCGGGCTCGGGGGTGCGCCGTGAACCCCGCGCTCCTCGAGCACATCGAGTCGACCCACGACTGGAAGAGCGACGCGGTGGGCGTCCTCGACACCGATCTGCGCGTCCGCGCGTGGAGCGACGCCATGGGCGCGCTCACGGGCATGGAGGCGCCGGCCGTCCACGGCGTACAGCTCGGCGATCTCTTCCCGCGCCTCTGGGGGAGCGACGCCGCGCGCGCCCTCTCCGATGCGCTGCGCGGCGAGTACACCCGCGTGAACGCTCCCTTCTTCGCCGCCGCGACCCCGGCCCAGGGCCGCGACACCGAGGCCTTCGTCTCGCCGGTCACCTCGCCCCGCGGCATCTGCGGCTGCCTGCTCGTCGCCCGCGCGCGCGACGCGAGCACCGCCGAGGAGCGCGAGGACGCCGCCCGCGAGCAACGCTTCCGCGCCATGGCCGACGCCGCGCCCGTGCTGCTCTGGAAGGCGGGGACCGACTCGCTCTGCGATTTCTTCAACCAGACGTGGCTCGACTTCTCGGGCCGCACCATGAGCGAGGAGCTCGGCGTCGGCTGGGCCGAGGGCGTGCACCCCGAGGACTTCCAGCGCTGCATGAACACGTACATGCGCGCGTTCTCCGCGCGCGAGCCCTTCGAGATGGAGTACCGCCTGCGGCGCCACGACGGCGAGTATCGATGGATCCTCGACCGCGGGGTCCCCCGCTTCGGCCGTGAAGGCGCGTTCCTCGGCTACATCGGCTCGTGCGTCGACATCACCGATCGCCTCGTCGCCGAGCAAGCGGCGCACGCGCTCGCGCGCGATCTCGGGCGGGCCAATCAGCAGATGGAGCAGCTCCTCTACGCGGCGTCGCACGACCTGCACGAGCCCATCCGCATGGTGACGAGCTTCCTCGAGCTGCTCGAGCGGCACGCAGGCGGCGCGCTCGACGACAGGGCGCTGCGCTATCTGAGCTTCGCGCGCGAGGGCGGCGCGCGCATGGGCAGCCTCGTCGACGGGCTGCTCACGATCTCGCGCGCGCGCTCGGCGAAGCCCACCCTCCAGCGGGTCGCGATGCGCGAGATCGTCGAGGTCGTGCTCGACGACCTGTCGTCCGCGATCGCCGAGAGCTCCACGCGGATCGAGGTCCGCGATCTGCCCGTCGTCAACGCCGATCCGGCCCTCTTGCGAAGCCTGCTGCAGAACCTCATCAGCAACGCGATCAAGTTCCGCTCGACCGCGCCGCCGATCGTCGAGGTCAGCGCGGAGCGCCGCGGCGACGAGTGGGTGATCTCCGTATCGGACAACGGAATCGGTTTCCGTCCCGAGGATTCGTCGCGTGTATTCGAGCTCTTTCGCAGGCTGCAGCCACGCACCGAGCGCCCGGGGAACGGAATCGGTCTCGCACTTGCGCGCGAGATCGTTCTCCGCCACGGTGGTCAGATATGGGCCAAGGGCGAGGTCGACCGTGGCGCGACCTTCTCGTTCACGATGCCCGTGGTAGCTTGAGGACGGGGGGACGTGATCCTGCTCGTCGAAGACAACCCGGGGGACGTGTTGCTTCTCGAGACCCAGCTGGAGGCCGCCGGCAACGACATCCCGCTCCGCGTCGCCAGCACCACCGGCTACGCGCTCGGCGTCTTGCGCGCCAGGCCCGCCGACCTCGGGCTCGTCATCGTCGACATCCGCCTCGCCGGCTGCGACGGGTGGGAGGTCCTCGAGGCGCTCGCGGGCGATCCGGCCCTCGCGCGCATCCCCGCCGCGGTGCTCACGTCGTCGTCGCGCGCCGACGATCGCACGCACGCGCGCGCGCTCGGCATCGAGACCGAGAGCTACTTCATCAAGCCCGTGGGGCTCGAGGGCTACCGCGACCTCGTGAGCCGGCTCGTCGCGCTGCACGGGGTGCCGTCGTGAGCGCCGCCATCGCCGCGGGCGACGGCACCATCGCCGCCGCGCGCAGCCTGCTCCTCGTCGAGGACAACGCCGCCGACACGGAGCTCGTCACCGTGCTGCTCCAGGGGACGCGCTACGTGGTCACGCCGGTCGACACGATCGCGCGCGCCGAGCTGGCCCTCGCCGACCGCACGTTCCACGTCGTGCTCCTCGATCTGCACGTGCCCGACGCGGCGCCGCTCGAGGCGGTGCGCCGCGTCTCCGCGCGCAGCGGCGGCGCCGCGGTGCTCGCGATCACGCACTCGAACGCCGACCTGGCGATGGACTGCCTCAGCGCGGGCCTGCAAGACTTCATCCGCAAGTCGGGGATGACGACGGCGACGCTGGTGCGCGCGCTCGACCACGCCGAGGTGCGCGCGCGGGCCGCCGAGGTGGCGCGCCGCCTCGAGCTCGCCGAGCGCCGGGCGACGCTCGGCGCCATCGCGTCGTATGTCGGGCACGAGATCAACAACCAGGTGTCGCTCATCCTGAGCGGCCTCGAGCTCGCGTCGAACGACCTGCGGTCCATCCGCTCCTATCTCGGCGGCGATCAGCTCCGCGTGGTCGAGCAGGTGCTCGGCTATCTCGACGATCGCATCGAGGCCGCCGAGCGCTGCGGCAACATCGTGCGGCAGCTCAAGCTGCTGGGGACGCCGCAGGACAGCGCCGCGCCGATCGCGCACGTCGCCGCCGTCGTGCAGCGCTGCGTGCGGACGATGGATCCGATGCTGAGCCGCAACGCGCTCGTCTCGCTCGACCTGGCGTCGTGCCCGCCCGCCGCGATCGAGGAGCACAAGCTCGCCCAGGTCCTGGTGAACCTCCTGCGCAACGCGGCCGAAGCCGTCGAGGGCGCCAAGGAGCACCGCATCGCGGTGCGCCTGCGCGAGGTCGGCGGTCAGGTGGTCGTGTCGGTGTCCGACACGGGGCCGGGCGTCCCGCCGGACCGCATGTCGTCGCTCTTCCGCCCGTTCTTCAGCTCGAAGGCGGGGGGCACCGGCGTCGGGCTCGCCGTGTGCGCCGAGATCGTGACCGCGGCCGGGGGCAGGATCACGGCCGAGTCCCCGAGCGGCGCCGGCGCCACGTTCACCGTCACGTTGCCGCGCGCCCGGGGCGCCACGCCGCCCGCGCGCCGGGCGCCCATCTCGGACCCCCCTCCGCGCCGCCTGCGCGTCCTCTTCGTCGAGGACGACGGGATGCTGCGCCGCTCGGTGACCATGCTGCTGCGGCGGCACCACGAGGTGCTCGAGGCGCGCGACGGGCGCGAGGCGCTCGAGATGCTGGCCACGCCGCCCCCGCCGGACGTCATCGTGTGCGACCTGATGATGCGCGGCATGGACGGCGTGGAGCTCTACGAGACCATCTGCAAGGATCACCCCAAGCTCCGCAGCCGCTTCGCGTTCCTCACGGGCGGAGCGTTCACCGACGCCGCGCGGCAGCTGGTCGACTCGCAGCAGGTGGTCGTCATCCAGAAGCCCTGCACGTACCGCACGCTCTCGGCGGAGATCGTCCGCCTCGGCCAGGGCTCGCCGCCCGAGGGGTGAGCCGTCGCCGGCGTCGTTGAACGAGGTCGTCCGCGATCGTAAGAACTACCGTGACCATGCCGAGGAGCCGCTCGAATCCCGGTACCGCGGCGCTCGCGACGCTCTCCCTCCTGGTCGGCGCCTGCATGGGCTGGGGTGCGTGCTCCTCCTCGCCGCAGGGCCACACGGCCGGCGCGGGTGGAGACGATGGCGGCTCCGGCAGCGGCGGTTCCAGCGGCGGCTCGAGTGGGGGCTCGAGCGGCGGCTCGAGCGGCGCGGGTGACGGCGGACCCGCTGCGTGCACGGCGACCGGCGCTTGCAAGCAGCCGCCGTCCGGCGCGCAGGTCTGCATCACCACGGTCGACGTGTCGCTCCAGGACCCTGGCGGCAAGGCCATCGTCGGCCTGCCGGTCTTCGTATGCGGCTCGAACGTGTGCAGCTCACCCGCGTTCACCGACGCGACCGGCGCCGCGCACGTCGCCGCCTGTCTCGCGTTCACGAGCGGCTCGCTCAAGCTCGTCTCCGATCCGCAGTGGGAGCCGTTCGCGTCGCTGCTCACCGGCGCGGGCCCGAGCTTCTCGGTCGGTCACGTCACGATTCATCCCCTGCCCGCGAGCGGCGTCGCCCTCGACGGCGTGGCAGGCGGCACCTTCACGTCCGGGGGCGTGTCGCTGACGCTCGCGGCGGGCACCACCGTGAAGGTGGATGTCGAGCACACCAGCGCGGACAAATCGCTCTTCCGCGCCGTCGAGGTGCCGGCCAAGGACCTGCCCGAGGGCCTCGCGAACACCGTCGACGACGCGTGGGCGCTCGCCCCCCTCGACACGACGCTCTCGCCGCCCGCGGCGCTCAGCCTCCCCAACGCACCCAAGTACGCGGCCGGCGCGCAGGTGGACGTCTACTTGAACGGCGCCGACGCGGAGCACACGACGCCGCCGGTTCCGTGGGGGACGTGGGGGATCATCGGGACCGGGACGGTGTCGGCCGACGGGGCGACGATCGAGCTGCCGGCGAGCGCGGGGCTGGCGGAGATCATGATGGTGGGGGTGAAGGGGCATTGAGGGCGACGGCGGACGTCGACGGCGATGGCGACCGCGACCGCGACTTCGACCTCGGCGGTCCCGGTCGTCGTTCGGGGTCGGGGTCGGGGTCGGGGTCGGGGTCGGGGCCCTACGCGTCGATCCACCGCGGTGCCGCGCTCATCTCCGGCAACCCCACGAGCCGCTCCTGCGGGCGGAACGCGGCCTTGTACCGGAGCGACGCGCACCCGGCCACGCAGTACCCCAGGTACACGTGCCTGCGCCCCGACGCGCGCGCGTCCTCGACGAGCGCGAGGACGTTGGCCGTCCCCGGCGACAGACGCGCGTACGCCGGGTCGTAGAAGAAGAACGCGGCCGACAGCGCCCGCGGCGTCTCGTCGAAGAGGCCGAGGCCCACGAGCCGCCCGCCCGCGTCGTCGTCGTAGAAGGCCGCCTCGCGCGCGCAGGGGTGCTCCCACGCGAACTCGAGCTTGTAGCGCTCGCGCGTCTGCACGTTGGGCTCCCATCCGCGAGCCTCCTCGCGCGCCGCGTGCCACTCCGCGTAGAGCGCGAGGCGCTCGTCGTCCACGAGCGGCGGCCCCACCACGCGCCGCAGCCGCGCGCACGCCTTGGCCGCGCGCCGCTGGCTCTTGCTCGGCGCGAACCGATCGACCACGACGCGCACGCTGACGCACTCGCCGCACGCCTCGCACGCGGGCCGGAAGTAGATGGGCCCGAAGCGACGCCACGCCCGCTCGAGGAGCACGTCCATCTCGACGGGTGTCACGTCGAGCATCACGCGCACCTCGAGGCTCGCGCGCTCCGCCGGGAGATACGCGCACGTGTGAGGCTTCTCGACGATCCGCTCGATGAGGTGCACGGCCCTGTTCAATGCTACTGTTCGCGCGCCTTCCAGTGAGCACGGATTCGCGCATCACCTACAGCGTCGTCGTGCCCGTCTTCAACGAGGAGGGGAACGTCGAGGCGCTCGCCTCCCGGGTCGTGGCGGCCATGGAGCGGCTCGGCGAGCCGTTCGAGCTGCTCTTCGTCGACGACGGGTCGCGCGACAAGACGCCCGCGCTCCTGCGCAAGATCGCGGCCGCCGACGAGCGCATCCGCGTCGTGCGCTTCACGCGCAACTACGGGCAGGAGGCCGCCGTCGAGGCGCTCTACCTCAACGCGCGCGGCAAGTGGCTCATCCAGATGGACGGCGACCTGCAGCACCCGCCCGAGGAGATCCACCGCCTCGTCGCCAAGAAGGACGAGGGGTACGACGTCGTCTACGGCGTGCGCGAGGAGCGCAAGGACGCGCTCTTCCGCGTGGCCGCGTCGCGCGCGATGCAGTGGAGCATGCGCTCGATGATGGAGATCGAGCTCCCCGAGGACGTCTCGACGTTCCGCCTCATGAGCGCGCCCATTGCGCGCCTGGTCGCAGCCCTGCCCGAGCGGCGCAAGTTCTTCAGCGCGCTCATCGTGTGGAGCGGGGCGCGCATCGGCACCGTGCGCGTCCGCCACGAGGCGCGGCACGCCGGGGCCACGCACTACAACTTCACGAAGCTCCTCAACCACACCTTCGACCTCATCGTCGGCTTCTCGAGCAAGCCGCTGCGCTACATCGGGACCGCGGGCTTCGTCTTCGCGCTCGTCGGCCTGGGCCTCGGCATGTGGGTCATCGCGCGCAAGATGCTCTGGGACTACGGGATCATGGGGTGGCCGTCGCTCTTCGCGGCCGTCGTCATCCTCGGCGGCATGCAGCTCATCGCCACGAGCGTCATCGGCGAGTACATCGCGCGCATCTACGTGCAAGCGCAGGCACGGCCCCTCTACAACGTGGCCGAGCGCCTCAACTTCGACGCGGCGCAGGCCGAGGACGAGCTGGTGCGCGCGTCGCTCACGCCGCACCGCATGCGCGACATCGTGCCCGTCTCCTCGCGCGAGGGGGCCCCGCTCTCGTCGCCGTCGTCCGAAGCCGCCGCCCCCCGGTTCGCCAAGGAGCCCGCGCAGTGACGCGAGTCGTCGTGGTGGGCTGCGGCTTCCCGCAGCTCTCGCTGGTGCGTGCCGCCAAGCGCCGCGGGTACCACGTCGTCGGCGCGGATCTGAACCCGCGCGCCGTCGCCGTCGCCCTCTGCGACGAGTTCCACGCGGTCTCGACGAACGACGTCGACGGCATCTCCGCCCTCGTGCAGCGCACGCGCGCCGACGCCGTGACCACGACGGGGAGCGAGGTCGCGCTCAAGGCGACCGCCGAGGTGGCCGCCCGCCTGCGCATGCCGTTCTACGCGACGCCCGAGACGGTGCGCCTCTGCCAGGACAAGGACGCCATGCGCGCCGCCTACCAGGCGCGGGGCGTGGCGGTGCCGACGTTCGCGCGCTGCGCGTCGCTCGACGAGGCGACGGCCTTCGTGCGCGCCCACGGCTGGCCGGTCGTGGTGAAGCCCTCGCGCGGCTGGGGCCAGCGTGGCGTCGCGCGCGTCGACTCCCAGGCGGATCTCGCGTCGGCCTTCGAAGAGGCGCGCGCACACTCGGCCTCCGCGGGGCTGCCGCTCGTCGTCGTCGAGTCGTGGCTCGAGGGGCGCGAGTACTCGGTCAACGGGTGGGTCGAGGAGGGTCGCCTCGCCGGCTACTGCGTCACCGAGCGGATCACGGTGCCCGGCAACAAGCCGCTCGGCGTGATGATCGCCGAGGTCTGGCCGTCCGGGCTCGCGCGGGCCGACGAGGCGCGCGTCATCGACGAGGCACGGCGCGGGGCGGCGGCGCTCGGCCACGTGCGCGGGCCCTGCTACTCGCAGGTCGTCCTCGGGCCGCGCGGGTGCGTCCTCTTCGAGACGGCCGCGCGCCTCGGCGGCGGCTTCGACGCCGACGTCACGCGCCTCGCGAGCGGCGTCGACCTCTACGATCGGGTGCTCGGCGTCGCGGTCGGCGACGGGGCGCTCGAGCGCCAGGGCGTCGTCGTGCCGGCGCACGGCGGCGCGATCGCCAAGTTCCTCGTCGGCCGCCCCGGCGTGGTGCGCGCCGTCCGCGGCCTCGACGAGGCGCGCGCGGTCGAGGGCGTCGACGACGTGGAGGTCTTCGTTCCGGTGGGGGGGCGCGTGATGCCGCTGACCGACAGCGCCAAGCGCGCGGCGTACGCCCTGGCGCACGGCGACTCGCGCGGGCAAGCTACCGCTCGCGCCGACGCGGCGCTCGGTCTCGTCCACATCGACACGGAGGCGACGTGACGTCCACGCACACCGCTCGAAACGGCACGACCGGCTCCTCCGGCGTGTGGCAACTCTTCAAGGAGCGCCGCACGCGCGACGCGCTCTACGGCGACGCGTCCTACTGGGACTCGCGCGCGTCCGCGCGCCGCGGCATGGCGCGCTCGCTCTGGCCGTCCAACGTCTACAACGCCCTCTGGGACGAGCGGCAGCGCGAGCTGCTCGTGCGCACGCTCGGCGAGGTGACCGGCCGGCGCATCGTCGACGTGGGCTGCGGCACCGGGCGCATGTCGCGCTGGCTCGCCGAGCAGCGGGCCGCCCGCCAGGTCGTCGGCGTCGACTTCTCGCAGGCCACCGTCGACGCGGCCCGCCACGAGTCGAGCGCGCTCGTCTCGTCGGGCATCCTCGAGTTCGTGCAGGGCGACGTCGTGCAGGGGCTCGACCCGGTCGGCGTCGGCCGCTTCGACGACGCGGTGGTCCTCGGGTGCTTCTCGGTGGCGTGCCGCGACCGATCGCAGCTCGGGCGCGCGATGGGGAGCGTCGCGCGCCTGGTGCGCAAGGGGGGCCGCGTGCTCCTGCTCGAGCCGATCCACCGCTCGCCGCTGCTCCGCCGCGTGCTCGACCTCGGCATCCAGGACTGGGTGGCGTGCGCGAACGCCGCCGGCCTCGCGCTGGCGAAGGCCGACCGCATGGGCTTCGTGCCGGTGCGCCTCGTCTTCAGCGTGCGCGACCTGCCGCGGCCGATCGTGGCGCCGGTCTTCGGGGCGGGCGAGCGCCTGCTCGACGCGCGCCCGTGGCTCGAGCCGCTGGCGGACTACAAGCTCTTGCTCTTCACGCGGTCGTGACCCTCGCGACCGGCGCGCTGCTCTTCCTGGCCGCCATCTGCGCCGGCGCGATCAACTCCGTCGCGGGCGGCGGGAGCTTCGTCTCGTTCCCGGCGCTGCTCTTCGCCGGGGTGCCGGCGATCTCCGCCAACGCGACGAACTCGGCCGCCCTCTGGCCCGCGAGCCTCGCGAGCGCGGTCGCGTACCGGCGCGAGCTGGGCGGTGCGCGCGAGGGGGCGCTCGCGCTGGGGATCGCCGCGGCCGTCGGCGGCCTCACGGGCGCGCTGCTCCTGCTGAAGACGAACGAGAGCACGTTCGTCCTCCTGATCCCGTGGCTGCTGCTCTTCGCGACGCTCCTCTTCTCGTTCGGCGGGACCCTGGCCAAGCGCCTCACGCGCGGGCGTCACGCGCCGTTCGCCGTGGGCGTGGCCGCCCAGGTCTTCATCAGCATCTACGGGGGCTACTTCGGCGGCGGGATGGGCATCATGATGCTCGCCGTGATGACGCTCCTCGGGATGACGCACATCCACACGATGAACGCGCTCAAGAACGTCCTCGCGGTGCTCATCAACGGCATCGCGATCGTCCCCTTCATCATCGCCGGCCAGGTGCAGTGGGCGCCGGCCGCCGTGATGATCGCGGGCGGCATCACGGGGGGCTACCTCGGGGCCGCCGCCGCGCGCCGCGTGAGCCCGCGCCACGTGCGCGTCCTGGTGCTCGTCATCGCGTGGGGCATGACAGCGTACTTCTTCGCGAAGACGTACTTCCTGTCGAGGGGGCCGTGACCGGGTGCTGCTGCGCGCGCGCTGATCTTCCGGCGCCTCAGGAGCACGGTGCCTCGGCCCCATTCACGCCGGGCCCGACCCCGCCGTGGCGGTCGTTGGTCTCGTGCGTCGAGATCGCACTCCGGCAGTGAC
>Ga0070730_10002533_pt1 | contig 16601 bp, 13 predicted proteins | sample Coa_R1_3_FD_66447 | JGI IMG/M metagenome (GOLD analysis project Ga0070730, IMG submission 66447) | Surface soil microbial communities from Centralia Pennsylvania, which are recovering from an underground coalmine fire - Coalmine... | ecosystem: Environmental > Terrestrial > Soil > Unclassified ... | reverse complement strand
CACGGGGCAGTTGCCGTTGTTGCCGTTGTGGACCTTGCACCCCGGCGTGCAGAAGCCCGCCGGCGCCACCGACGTGTCGCAGACCTTGCCCTGCGTGCAATCGGTGTCCTGCGAGCAGCCGCAGAAGCCGTTCGACTGGCACACGGGGAGGTTCTCGGGATCGCACAGCGAGGGGTCGGCCGTGCTGCACTGGGTGCACTCGCCGGCGAGCGCGCCTGCCTCCGGCGAGTTGCACGCCGGGAAGAGCGGGTTCTGGCAGCTGTTGGTCGGCGGGCTGGTGGCCGCATAGTTGCCCGCGCACGCGACGCATACGCCGCCCGCGCTGCACACCGGCGTGGCGGGCGTTGCTGCGCAGTCGGCGAACGTGATGCACGCGTGCGCCGCGCGCGCCCCCGCGAACGAGGCTGCGAACGCCGCGACCGCCAGACCCGCCCTCATGGCACGCTGCATGATCCGTCTCCTCCCGGTTACTGCTTGGGCGGGGCCGGGGGCGCCGCCTCGACGATGTGGAACTCGACGCGCCGGTTGTTGCGCCGCCCATCGTCCGTGCCGTTGTCGTCGATGGGCTTCGTCATGCCGAGGCCCTGGCTGGTGAGCCGCCCCTTGTCGATGCCGTGCGCGACGAGCCACTTCATGACGGCCGCAGCGCGCTTCTGGCTCAGGTTCAGGTTGTACGGCGCGCTGCCCTTGTTGTCGGTGTGGCCCTCCACGCGCACCTTCGCGATCTCGGGGTGCCCGCGCAGGACGTTCGCCACCGCCTCGAGGATCGGGTCCGACGCGGGATCGATCTCCGACTTGTCGAAGCGGAACTTGATCTGGTCGCGGATCTTCACCTGGCCGGCGACGATCTGCGCCATCGGGCAGCCGTTCTTCTTCGGGTCCTCGTTGGGCGGGCCCGGCTCGTCGGGGCAGGCGTCCTGCGAGTCGATGATCCCGTCCTTGTCGCGGTCGGGCGGGCAGCCGTTGGTCTTCGGATCGTCGGTCTTGACGCCCGGGACGTCGGGGCACGCGTCGACCTTGTCGGGCACGCCGTCCTTGTCGCGGTCGGGGCAGCCGTTGGTGGCCGGATCGTCGGTGTGCGGGCCGGCGTCGTCGGGGCACGCGTCCTCGCTGTCGATGATCCCGTCGCCGTCGCGATCCGGGGGAGGCGGCGGCGGGGGCGGCGGGGGAGGAGGCGGCGGCGGAGGCGGGGGCGGAGGCTCGGGCTTCGCGTACGACGGCGCCCACTCCACGCTGAGCAGTCCGCGCACGACCGGCTCGCCGTAGGCGCGAGTCAAGCCAGGGCCGACGCCCGCGCCGAATCGCCAGTCGCGCGCGACGGTCACGTGCGCGCCCGCGAGCAGCTCGAGCGGCGTGTTGTTCTTCTGGAACGCGCCGTCGTTGCTCGTGACGATCGTGCTCCCGTAGAGCTCGAGGCCCGCGACGAGGCGGTCCTCCCACGTCTTGACGCCCGCCGACGCGGCGAAGAGAAAGTCGCTCCCGAGGCCGATGCCGGCGTAGCGGTCCTGCAGGCCGCGGTAGTCGAACGCGAGCTTCGCCGCGTACACGAACACGTTCGCCTGGCCGGCCACCATCACGCGCGGCTCGGCGCGGGCCACGCCGTCGCCGGTGTAGTCGTTGCGGCTGCCGGTGGGCACGAAGAGCTGCGCGCCCGCGGCGAGCGTGAACGGCTCGCCGTACTCGCCGACCAGGCGCACGTCCGCCCCGAGGCGCAGGTCGCCGACGTTCTCGGAGGGCGGGGTGAACGTCGTCCCCGCGAGGGCGCCGGTCACGCCGTCCTGCCACGCGTACACCGGGAGATCGAACCCGACGCGCAGGCGGTCCCAGAGCACGAGCGTCGCGCCGGGGTGAAGGACCAGGCTGTCCTTGATGATGCTCGCGCGGATCGTGTTGTCCGCGTTGTAGATGACCAGCGGCCGGTACGCGTACTCGCCGACCAGGCCCACCGCGGGGCGCACGTGGCCGCGCAGGTCGAGCGACTCGTTGGCGAACCAGTCGCTCCCTCGCTCCGACGGATCGAAGCGGTTCTCCGCGAAGCCCGGCGTCTGGGCTCCGGCAGTGAACGCGGTGGTCGCGAAAAGCACCTGGACGGCCGTGGCCGCCGCGAAGCGTTTGGTTCCGATCATCCCCTGTGATCCGGAGCTAGGAGGAGCTGCGGCCCGCCAAAAAAGACAAAGGGCGAGTACACAATTGTTGCGCTCGCCGCGGCATCCGCGTCAAGAGGCTGTCTCTCGCTGCATCTGCAAAGGGTCACACCGTCCCCGATAGTCACCCCGACGCGCGGGCTGGCCCCCATAGGCCCCCCGACAAGCAGAGTGACCAGCGGACTGGGCGGGTGTAGCCTCCGAGGGTCGTGGGACGCCGCGAGAACACGGCCGTGCAGAGCGATCGCCTGAACGCGAGGTTCGCGTTCGCGCTGGCGACGCCGCCGCGTGGCAGCAACGCGCGCGCCACGGGCGTGCGCGTCCGGGGCGACCGCGTGGCCGATCGCGGCCCCGCCCGGCACTGGGAGCAGCACGCGGTGCCGTGCGTCATCCTGACGCTTGCCCAGCTCCGGGATCTGCCCCTCGACAGCCGCGACGCCTACGTGCTGTCGCTCGTGGACGGCAGCCTGACGGTGGAGAGCATCCTCGACGTCGCCGCGACGCCGGAGGACGAGACCAGGGACATCCTCGATCGACTGCTCTACCTCGGCGCGATCGGCGTGCACCCACCGACCTCCGATTTCTGAGGCGGGCGGGTTTCAGTCACGCTGGCCTGTTCCGCCGGGGCCCGATGCTCCTATAGTCGCGGGTCCAGGATGGCGGTCCCTCGATGAACGTCGTGCGCGTCCTCGTCGCAGGGCTGGCCTCCTGCATGGCGCTCACTGCCGCCCGCGCGGCCCTCGCGCAGACCACCGCGAACGGCTTCGCGCTCGACCGGTTCAACCCGTCCGAGCGCGGCAGCGAGTGGTTCTCGGAGGACACCCTCGACCTGCGCGGCGACCCGGCCGGCGCGGCGGGGATCGTCGGCGAATGGGCCGTGCGGCCGCTCGTTCTCTACAACCCCGACGGGAGCGAGCACGCCGTCCCGGTGCGCGACTCGTTCATCCTGCACCCCGGCGGCTCGTTCACGCTCTTCTCGCGGGTGCGCCTCGGGCTCGACGTGCCGATCGCCGCGTACCAGGACGGGTCGGGGGCGACCGCGGGCTGCGTGACGTACCCCGCGGCGACCGGCGGCGGCGTGGGCGACCTGCGGCTGGGCGCCGACGTTCGCATCCTGGGGAGCTACCGCGACCCGATCTCGCTCGCGGCGGGTGCGCAGTTCTTCGTCCCGTCGGGCAACCGCGGGCAGTACCTCGGTGACGGCTCGTTCCATGCGCTCGTACCGCGCGCGCTCGTGGCGGGTGAGGTGAGCTGGTTCGTGTACTCGGCGCACGTGGGGTTCCATTACCGCGGCCTCAGCTCGTCGCTGTCGGGGGCCACGCTCGGCAGCGAGGTCGCGTTCGGGGCCGCCGCGGGCGCCCGCCTGGCGGACGAACGGCTCGTCGTGGGGCCCGAGCTCTTCGGCTCGACGACGGTCGACTCGGGCGCCTTCAGCGGGAAGACGACGGCGCTCGAGCTGCTCTTCGGCGCGCACTACCGGGTCGGCTCGGTGGTGCGCCTGGGCGCCGGCGTCGCGCCGGGGTTGACGCGCGGGTACGGCGAGCCGGCCGTCCGCGTCCTGCTGTCGGCCGAGTGGGTGTCGCCCTTCGAGGCCCCGCCGCCGCCCGAGCCGGCGAGGCCGCCCGAGCCGCCCCCGCCACCTCCCCCTCCGCCGGATCGCGACAAGGACGGCGTGCTCGACGCCGACGACGCGTGCCCCGACGTGCCGGGCGTCAAGACCGACGACCCGAAGACGAACGGCTGCCCCGCCGACAAGGACAAGGACGGGATCCCCGACGCGGACGATGCCTGCCCCGACGTCCCCGGGATCAAGACGGACGACCCGAAAACGAACGGCTGCCCGCCGCCCGATCCCGACCGCGACAAGGACGGCATCCCCAACGACGCGGACGCATGCCCCGACACGCCGGGGCCCCCCAACCCGGATCCCAAGAAGAACGGATGCCCGGCCGCCGCCATCGTCGGCAAGCAGATCGTCATCCTCGAGCAGGTGAAGTTCGCGACGGGCAGCGCCGCGATCCTCCCCGCGAGCAACGCCATCCTCACCGCGGTGCTCGACGTCCTGACCCAGCACCCCGAGATCAAGCACCTGCGCGTCGAGGGCCACACCGACAACGTGGGCACACCCGCGTTCAACAAGTCCCTCAGCACGCGGCGCGCGGCGTCGGTCGCCACGTGGCTGAAGCAGCACGGGGTCGATGCGGGGCGGCTGTCGAGCGAGGGCTTCGGCCTCGAGCGCCCCATCGACGACAACGCCACACCTGCCGGTCGTCAGAACAACCGCCGCGTCGAGTTCCACATCGACGAGGGCGGAGGCCAGTGACAGAGTCCAACCATCGAGGGGAGCTCGCGCGCATGGAGAGGCTGCACCGTTCGCGTTCGTCCCGCCTCGCGGCCGCGGCCATCGCGGCAGGCGTCGCCGCCTCGGTCGCGTGCACGGAGTCGCCGTCGACCGCGCCGCCCGAGGCCGTGGCGACCGCCTCGAGCGCGCTCAACGATATCCAGTACTGCGACTTCACGAGCGTCGCCGGTTTGCAGCTCAACGGTAACGCGACGCACGTGGGCACGACGGTGCGCCTCACGCAGGACGTGGCCAACCAGGACGCGAGCGTCTTCCGGACGTCGACGCTCGCGCTCACCGCGACGACCGACTTCCATACGCACTTCCAGGTCACGATCACGCCCGCCGGCAGCCAGGCCGACGGTGTGACGTTCGTCGTCCAGAACGACCCTCGCGGGGACACCGCCCTCGGCGGCAACGGCGGCGGCATCGGCTACGGCGGGCAGAACGGCGGTACGCGCATCGCGAGCTCCGTCGAGGTCGAGCTCGACACCTTCCAGAACGGCTGGGACCCGAACGCCAACCACGTCGGCATCATGCTGAACGGCCTCGAGACGACGCACGTCGCCGTCGCGACGCCGGCGTTCGCGCTGGCCGGCGGCGCGCCCATCGACGTGTGGGTCGACTACGCTGCCGCGACGACGACGCTGCAGGTGTTCGTGTCGAACACGACCACGAAGCCGGTCGCCGCGCTCGTGACGTCGAACGCGGTGAACCTCTTCGCCACGGTCGGCGCCGCCGCGTTCTTCGGCTTCACCGGGTCGACCGGCGGGTCGCACGAGGTCCACGTCCTCGATAGCTGGATCCTGAGCCTCGGCGCGCTGAGCGAGTGCAAGTGTACGGCGGACGCGCAGTGCGGCGGCGCGACGCCCTTCTGTGCGCCCGCGGGCGATCCGCTTGCGGGGACGTGCGTCACCTGTGTGACGACGGCGGAGTGCGACGCCTCGCCGAACACGACTACTCCCATCTGCAACAAGACGGGCGCGACGGGCGTCGACACGTGCCGCGCGTGCGCGACGAGCGCCGAGTGCACCGCCGCCGGGCTCGCGAAGGTCTGCGTGGCGGCGGGCGCCCACCAGGGCCAGTGTGCGCAGTGCGCGACCAACGGCGACTGCGCGTCGCCGACGCCCGCGTGCGTCGACACGGGGGCGACCAACCAGTGCGTGCAGTGCGCGACCAACGCCCAGTGCTCCGGCAAGACGCCCGTGTGCAGCCCGACCGCGCACACCTGCGGCCCGTGCACCTCCGACGCGAGCTGCGTGTCGCCGACGCCCGCCTGCCAGACGAGCGGGGCGCTGCAAGGCGAGTGCACGCAGTGCTCGGCGACCAACAAGACCGCGTGCACCGGCGCGACGCCCGCGTGCGATACGGCGACGGGGACGTGCGTCGGCTGCGCGGTGGACGCCGACTGCCCCGGGGCCGACTGGTGCAACGAGACCGCGCACTCGTGCACCCCGAAGCTCGCCAACGGCACCGCGGTGCCGACGGACTCCGCGCACACCAACCCCACGCTCAACGGCACGTGCACGCCGGCGGCGGGGGCGGTCGTGTGCGTCAGCGGCGTCTGCGACACGAAGGACAACGAGTGCGGCTACGCGAACGGCGACGGGCCGTGCACCGTGGGCAACGGCGGGACGGTGTGCCGCTCCGGCGTGTGCAGCACGTCGGGCGTGTGCGAGCCGAGCGGCGGCTGCGCGACCGACGCCGACTGCGCCAAGACGCAGTGGTGCGACGAGAGCACGTCGACGTGCGCCGCGAAGCTCGCCAACGGGAGCGCGGTGCCGACCGATCCGCCGCACACGAACCCGACGCTGAACGGCACCTGCACGTCCGCGGCGGGGGCGCTCGTCTGTCAGAGCGGCGTCTGCGACACGAAGGACAACGCGTGCGGCTACGCGAACGGCGACGGCCCGTGCAACGGGGGCAACGGCGCGACCGTATGCCGCTCGGACGCGTGCAGCGTCAACGGCACGTGCGAGCCGAGCGGCGGCTGCAACGTGAACGGGGACTGCAAGGACCCCGCGAATCCGCTGTGCGACCCCGGGACGCACACGTGCCACGGCGGTGTGGACGCCGGGCCCGAGGCCGGCGCCGAGGCCGGCGGCAGCGACGGCGGCCCCGCGGACGCGAGCATCGAGGCCGGGGCCGACGCGGCCCCCGCCGACGGGGCGGCCGATGCCCACGACGCGAGCGGCAGCTCCAGCGGAAGCTCGAGCGGCAGCGGTAGCTCCAGTGGAAGCTCCAGCGGGAGCGGCAGCAGCAGCGGGAGCCCGGGCGAGGGCGACGCCGCCGCCGACAACGGCGGCTACCTCGAGGGCGGCGGGATCGGCTGCTCGCTGTCGGCGGAGAGCGCGGGCACGAGCGGGGGATGGATCGTCGCCCTCGCGCTCGCGGGTGTCACTCGCAGGCTGCGCCGCAGGGGCGCGCCTTGATGCAAATGACCGAGCCGTGATCGGGCGCGCCGCTGTGGCGTCCCGTCTCGCAGGGGAGGCGTTTCTGCGGAGCGCGTGGCGCGAAGGCTGCGCTGGCGACGCAATCGCCGCGAGGCCAGTTGGTCCGGGCGTTGCGTTGTCATCTAGCGATGGGCTCCATCGACAACGCACGAGGTGACGGAGGCGCGACGGACGCCCTTCACGGCGCCCGCGTGCTCGTGGTGGACGACGACCCGGACCACCGGAACATGCTCGCCGTCATCCTCGCGCACGAGGGCGCGGTCGTGTGCCCGGTCGAGAGCGTAGAGGGCGCGATGCGCGAGGTGCTGCGCGAGCCGCCCGACGTCATCGTCACGGACGTCCGCCTGAACGGAGAGACCGGGTTCGACCTGCTGCGAGGTCTGCGAGCGCTCCCCGCGGACGCCTCCCGCGGGAGGCTGCCGGTCGTCGCGCTGACGGGCTTCGCCGACGAGGAGGGCCCGGGCGATCCGGATCACGTGTTCGACGCCCGTCTGAGGAAGCCCGTGGACTTCGACGAGCTGGTGGCCCTGGTCGCCGGCCTGCTGCGCGGCGCGCGGGGCGAGAGCGCGACGAGCTAGAGGTCGTTCCGCCTACGCCTTCGAGCGCGCGCCGGCGCGCACACCGAGCACCTCGCTGTGCTCGGGCCACGTGTCGCGGCTGCCGAGGCGGTTGAGCAGCGTGACGAACTGCGCGGGGAGGACGCCGGCCTTCTGGAGCAGCGACGCGATCGCGTCCTCCGTGAGCACATCGCACTGCGGCACCTGGACCGCTCGAGCGTCCCTCTCCATGACGACATGGCCCCTCGACCGGCCCACCATGCGGAAGCCCGCGAGCATCATTGCGCGTGCGAAGTCGTACCCCGAGACGCGGTGGTCGACGAGGCTGGCGCCGTTCGTTCGTCCTCTGCTCTCGTAGAGCGCCTCCTCGATCCGGCGGACCACCTCCAGGGGCTCCGTGGGCTTGTGCACGATGGCGACGTGCGGAGGCGCCACGACGTCCGGGTACCCGGTGCAGATCACGGTCGGCATCGCTTCGAGGTCGAGGGAGCCTTCGAGGGTCGCCCGGACGATCAAGGCCACGCCGGTGTCGCCGGGCAGATCGTAGTCGGTGACCACGGCGTCGATCCGCCCGGTCCGCAGCAGGGGCAACGCGTCCTCCGCCGACGCCACGGGCAGAGCCCGAAAGCCCTCGGCCTCGAACGCATAGGCAAGCAGGTTGCGGCCGTCGTCGTCGTCCTCGACGATGAGGATCGTCGCGGCTGCTGGCGTATCGCTTCGGGTGGAAGACATGGCCACCATGGGTCGCGCCCTAGTACGCGGCGACCACGTTGCACTTGGCGGGCCGCCGGCCTCGAACTGGCAAAAAAGACGACCATGCGTGGCCGAGGTGCGAGCTGCACCCGAAGCCCCGACGCCACGAGCGAGGCGCGGCGCCACGCGTCGAAAACGGGGTGCGACATGTGGCCGGCCTCACGGGATACGCGCTTGCTCGACGGTCTCGCGCTCGTCGCTCCGTGGCTCGCGACTTGCTCAGGTTTTGCGCGCTCAAGGGAGGAGTGTGCTCGAGCGGATGAGCGCGCCGCCGTCGCATGTCGATTTGCTGCTGGTCGATGACCGCGCGGCAAACCTCCTGGCGCTCGAGGCGATCCTCGAGGGTCCCGACTACCGTCTCGTCACGGCATCCTCGGGCCAGGAAGCGCTCGACGCGGTCGCTCGCCACGACTTCGCGCTCATCCTGCTCGACGTGGCGATGCCGGGGATGACCGGCCTCGACGTGGCCGACCGCCTGAAAAAGGACGAGCGCACGCGGACCATCCCGATCCTCTTCGTCACGGCGGTCGCGACGGGGATGGACGACATCTACAGGGCGTACGACGTCGGCGCCGTCGACTACCTCATCAAGCCCTTGGACACGCGCGCCGTGCGGGCCAAGGTCGCCGTTTTCGCGGACCTCTACCGGCAACGCAGGCAGATCGAACATCAGGCGCAGCTCCTGCGCGAGACCGAGCGCAGGGAGCACGAGCTCAGGATGGCGGAGCTCCGGGTCGCGAGCGACGAGCGGTACCGCAAGCTGGTCGAGGGCATCGACCACGCCTTCGGCTGGTCGGGCGATCCCGACGCGAATCACCTCTCGTTCGTCAGCGGCAGGGCGACGGCGATCCTCGGGTATCCGCTCGAGGAGCTCGCCGAGCCCGGCTTCGTCCTCGACCATGTCCCCGCCGAGGAGCGCGACGCCGTCCGGCGCGCGTTCGAGGCGGCCCGGAGCGGGAAGCGCGACGAGGAGGTCGTGCACCGGCTCCGCGCCGCAGACGGGTCGTTTCGCTGGTTCCACACCGGCGTGAGCGTCACGGTCGATCCGCTCGATGGGCGTGTCGAGCTGCACGGTCTCTCGGTGGACGTCACGCAGCTGAAGGAGGCCGAGCAGGAGGCCGCCAGGGCGACGCAGGCACGCGACGAGGTGATGCAGGTCGTCGCGCACGATCTGCGAAACCCGATGGGGTCGGTCCTGATGCACGCCCAGCGAGCCCGCAAGGCGCTCGCCGCCGGAGAGGCGACCGGCCCCGTGATCGAGTGGATCGAGCGCATCGAGCGAGCGGCGCACACGATGGAGCGCCTCATCGGCGATCTGACGGACCTCGAACAGCTCGAGACGGGCCACATGTCGATGGACCACCAACCCCACGACGTGACCGCCCTGCTCTCCGAGGCCGTCGCCGAGCTCGAGCCCCTCGCACGCGCGAAGTCGACCGTCCTCTGCATCGACGCCGACCCGGTCCGTGGCGTGCTCGTACGATGCGACCGAGGCCGCATCCTGCAGGTGCTCTCGAACCTCGTGGGCAACGCGATCAAGTTCAGCCCCCAGCATGCGCCGGTCCGGGTCGCGGCCCGGCTCGACGGGGAGATGGTGCGCTTCGCGGTGACCGACGCGGGGGCCGGCATCGAGCCCACGCAGCTGCCGATGGTCTTCGGCCGGTACTGGCAGGCCAAGGAGTGGGCACGCATGGGGGTGGGGCTCGGGCTGACGATCGCCAAGGGTCTCGTCCAAGCACACGAGGGGCAGATCTGGGTGGAGAGCGAGCGCGGAAAGGGGAGCACGTTCACCTTCACGCTCCGCGTCGCCGTGCCCGAGGGGCGGGCTGCCGCGAGCTGATCGCGGCCTACGCCGCGGCATGGGCCAAGGCCGTAGTCGCCTATCCCGATACGCCCACATCGCCGCATGAGGCAGGCACGCGCCGCGCGCGGGTGGCGTGGGGCGAATCGGTGACCGCGGTGCTGCCGGGCCCGACGATTCGTAACCGGGGGGCTCTGCGGGAGAAACCTGGCGGCGCGGTGCCAGCGCTCCGATCCAGGCACGGCCCTTGTACCTCCCCTCGGTCGAGACGCGCATCGTTCCCTTGCGCGCTTCGGCAATCAACCAAGGAGGACACCATGCTTCGAATCTCGTCAGTTGTGGGGGTCGGCTTCGCGACGGTGGGTCTTGCGTGCAGCGGCGCAGGAGACGGCTCGCCCGAGGCCGTGGCCACGAGTGAGGCGCGCGTGACGCTCTCGGCGTCCGGAAACGGGTCGACCAGCGAGACGCTGACGGCGACGAACGTCGCGTCCGGGGAGGTCGTGGCCACGCACATGGCGACGATCGCCGCGGGCAGCGCGACGCTGGTCGATCTGCAGCTACCGGGGGGCAGCTACGCGTTCTCGGTGCAGGCGTACGACGCCAGCCACGCCGTCCGTCTCGGCTCGGGGAGCGTGACGGCGACCCTCGCCGCCGCCTCGACGACCGACCTGAAGCTCGACACTTCGATCGACGCATCCGGCGAATCGGCCCAGGTTCGAGGCCAGGCGAGCGTTGCGCCGAGGATCGTCGGAATGCAGGTCGACCTGCCGGCTCAGGGCTCGCTGTCCGCGACCACGCAGCTCGATACGCTCGCCGCCGTCCACGTCGATGCCGTGTCTTCGGTGCCGGGTGATCTCTCGTTCTTCTGGTCGGGCTTCGGGGTGAAGGGCGCCGTCCAGGGATCATCGACGATCGACCTCTCGGCCGCGGCAGCGGCGACGCAGACCAGCGGGACCCAGGTCGTGCGGGTCGTCGTGCAGGACGCCCTCGGGGGAACGGCAGAGGCCAGCGCAACCGTGAACCTCACCCCGGGAGCGTCCGCCACGGGGAGCGCCACTGCCGGAGGCGGTTCGGCCGGGGTCGGCGCTTCCGGCTCGGCCTCGGGTGACGTCGGCGCGGGGGTGAGCGCCGGGTCTTCGAGCGCGTGCCTCGACGCCGACGCGCAGTGCGGCGCCGGCTGCGACGCCGCGCTGGCGGCGAATCCGGCCGCGGTCACGGCTCACGCGTCGTGCGAGACGGGCTGCGTGCTGGCCCTGGCCTCGTGCGGGCTCTAGCACGACGCTGCGTCGGAGCTCGAGGGGGCCGCGTGGCCCCCTCGGGCGCGGAGGCGCGATCCTTCGCGAAATGACGGGCGGGCTCTCCTGGGCCCGGCACTTGCTGTGTAAGGCTCGCGCAGTGCACCCAGTCAGGTATCCGCGAGAGCTCGCCAGCCATCTGCTCCAGGCGATGACGAGGGCTCGCGGCGCGCCCCTCGCCGAGGAGAGCGTCGCGGACGGGAGCATGCCGGCTCCCGGCGAGGACGCGCTCGCACGGATGCTCGACGTCACCTACGTGACGTCGCAGTGCAACGAGGAAGGTCGCCCGTGCGAGTTCACGGTGGCCTACCTGTCGCCCGAGCGAGCCTCCGCGCAGGGGCACGGTACGTTCCCTTTTGTCTCGCCCGTCCCCTTCGAGCCGGTTCACCTCCGCAAGCTCGCCCCGGCGACGGACCCGGCGCTCACGTGCGTGGCGGTCTGGCCGATCGGGGGCGACGCGCTCGGGATCTGGGGACTGATCCACCAGGGGGACCGGACAGCCTCGATCGATCAAGATCTCCGCCCGACGTTCCTGCATGTTCGCGTCCTGCGGCCGGGCGCGTTCACCGTCCACTACGGCGGGGCGACGGTCGCCCTCTTCGTGACCGATCACTGGCACGTCTTCGAGAGCCGTCTCGACCTCGTCGGCATGCTTCGCGGGCCGCTGACCGACGGGAGGCGCGCGCGGGAGTTCGTGCGCCTGGCCAGCCGGATGCTCTCGCTCGGCCACGGCGGGACGATCCTCATCGTCGACCGGGAGCACACCATCTCGGGGCTCATTCCGCACCACGCGTTCACTCACCCGCGCTCGCCATCGCGCTTGTTGCGAGAAGCCTTCGAGGCGGACGAGCGCTTCACGCGGAAAGAGGAACGCAGGCAGGAAGGCGAATCCGAGGCGCACTTCCTCAGGCGCCGTCGCGACGCCGAGCAAGCCCACGCCGACGCCCTCGACTTCGTCGCGAGGCTGACCGCCGTCGACGGAGCGCTGGTCATGCAGGAGGACCTCGGCGTGGTCGGCTTCGGTGCCACGATCCAGATGGGCACGGAGGACGATCCGCTGGTGGTTCTCGAGGATCCTCGCTCGCCGGGGACCGAGCGAGAGGTCTCCGTCTCCGTGGTCGGCGGCAACCGCCATCGCTCCGCGGTCGTCTTCTGCAAGCACCAGGAGGGCCTGGCGCTCGCGCTCGTCGCCTCACAAGACGGCGACCTCTCCCTGGTGGGACGAAAGGACGACGGGCGCGCGCACGTCATTCGCCCGTTCGAGCTCGGCGAGGGCATCTGACGACGGTGGCCTGCCTCGAAGGCGGCGTCGCTAGCCCTCCTGCCGCGCGGGCCCGCGCGGACCCGCGTCGTCGGCCTACAGATGGCCGGTGAAGTACAGCAGCGCCAGCACGAGGAGGACTAGCCCGGCCGGGGACCAGCCTACGTAGCCGTAGCGCGAGTGTCCCCACCCGCCTGCGCCGACGGCCAGCACGAACACGACGAGTAGAACGATGAGCAACATGGGTCTCTCCAGTCGGCGGCGCGCTCGCCTGCGTTGCACGCGGGCTCGCTTGCGTGTGGAGAGACCATCGTGCACGAGCCGAGCCACTTCTCCCGGTCGTGTGCCGCGCGGCGCCGTACTTGCAATCCGGTCGACGGCACGTGAGCGCGCGCGAGCGAATCCACGCTCGCGCGACTGCGAAACGCAACAGCTACTCCGCGAGAGGATCCCGCCATGGGCGAAATCATCGACAAGGTCAAGGGCAAGGCAAAGCAAGCCGCAGCGGCCGTCACGGGGGACAAGGAGCTCGAGCGCCGGGGCAAGGTCGACGAAGCCAAGGGCAACGTCAAAGGTGCCGTCGAGGACGTCAAGCACGCGGTCAAGCAGGCCGTCAGGAAGTAGCGCCACCTTCGCAGACTCCGGCCCGGCGTCGTGCATCTCGCGAACGCGATCCCCGGCGACCTCGGCCGGCTCGGGCGAGCGGTGCACGGCGCCGGCGTCGCGGTCTTCGCGCGCGGCCTTCACGGCCTCGCGGTCGGGCGGGGCGGTGGCGGCGATCACGTAGCTCGATGCCTCCGAAGCAAGACTTCCTAGGTCCGGTAGGGCAATCCGCGTCTCGCCGCTCTAGGCTGGCGGCCCATGAGCCTCCTCCTCCACCTGTCGGACCTGCACCTGCGCGCGTCCGATCCTGCGCAGGCGGTCGTGCTCGAGAAGCTCGTCGGCGCGCTCCGGACCGAGCGCGACGCCGCCGGCGCGAGGGCCGCGTCGGTGGTCATCACGGGGGACGTCTTCGACTCCGCGCCGGATGCGGCGGGCCTGCTGACGGCGTTCTTCACCCTTCACGATCGCATCCTCGAGGCGCTCGGGGCCGAGACGCCCATGGTCGTCTTGCCCGGCAACCACGATCGTCGCCGCCTCGGCTTCGTGGGGCCGCACCGCACCGCCCCGTTCGAGGCGCTCGCCGACGCCGCGCGGGGGCGGCGGATCTTCGTCTCGGGGACGCGCTCGCCGCTGCTCGCGGAGATCGTGCCGCCGGAGCTCCACCGCCTGCCGGCGCACGTGGTGGCGTACGACTCGACCTTCCTGCCCGAGGGCCTCATCAGCGCAGGCGGGACGCTCCGGCTGGAGGACCTGCTGCACGCGCACGCGCAGCTCCCGGACGACGACCTGCCGCTCGTCGTCCTCGTGCACCACCACCTGATCCCCACGCCGGTCACCGACGTCAGCGGTCTCGACGACACGCACGCCCCGCGCCTCGCGCGGTGGCTGCTGCGCGTCGCGGTGCCGGCGCTCGTCTCGCACGGAGACCGCGAGGAGCTGACGATGACGGCGCTCGGCGCGGGGACGGCGCTGTCGACGCTGCACGCGTTCGGCCGTCCGGTCTTGCTGCTGCACGGGCACAAGCACGTGCCCACGGCGCGCCTGCTGTCCGGGATGACGAGCGGGTGCGGCGACCTGCTGCTCGCGTCGGCGGGGACGGCGGCGCGCCGCGAGCGCGTCCACGCGGCGCACGATCCGGACGCGGCGAGGCTCTGGCCGTCCTTCAACGCCGTCGAGCTCGATGCGGCCGGCGTGCGGATCGAATCGGTGTCCTTCTTCCCGAAGCGCTCGACGCGGCCGTCGATCCGCCGCCTCCTGGCCGACGTTCGCCGGCAGGGGCCGAAGTGGGAAATCGCGTCGGGGTCGTTTCGCGCGAACGATCCCGCGCCGCGGGTCCAGCTCGACGAGGCGCGCTACGTGCTGTCGCCCTCCCCGGAGACCGCGCACCGCTGGGACGCCGTCTGCGAGCGGACGATCGAGCTAATGCCCGGCGCGCGGCTGCGGCGCTACGCCGAGTTCGTCCGGACCTCGCCGCGCCCGCCCGGCGGCCCCCGCACCCCGCGCAGGAACAGCCGTCCCCTCGAGCTTCGTATGGGCGGCACGACGCGGTACGCGATCTCGCAGGCCGTGTGCCGGACGCTCGCGGAGGCCGCGCGGAGCTACGGCGCGGGCGTCGCGTTCGAGTCGGTCAACCTCCTGTGCCGCTACGGCGCGCAGCGGGCCTCGCTGTCGCTGTGCAAGGACAACCTCGACGGGGCCGCGCCCTTCGCGAGCGTCGTGGATCTCGCCACCGGGCGCGAGCGGCCGGTGCGGCTCCGGTCCACGGAGCGCGAGTGGACGGCGTCCGCGGAGGGCTGCCCTCCGCGCTCCTTGCTGCGGATCTACTGGGCGATCGGCGCGCACGCCGCGGCCGCCTCCACGAGCGGGAGCCCGGCCCTCCGGGCGACGGCAGGCGACTTGCGCGATCCGCGCGGTGCCTTACGGTGATCGCGTTGCCCGGCGCGAAGCTGCGTGCCGAACGAACCTACATGCGCCGCATTCCGCTGCTCGCCGGTCTCGCCCTCGTCGCCTCGTCTCCTCTGCTCGCGTGCAACGGTCCAGCTACGTTCGGCAACACCGACGTCGCGTGTCGGCCGCTGTCGACGACCCGGGCGGCGCGGCCCAACGGCTGGGGTGGGACCGTCTTCACGATCGTGATGGAGAACCACAGCGCGGACCAGATCTTCGGCAGCAGCGACGCGCCGTACATCAACGCGCTCGCCGCGCAGGGCGCCGTGGCGTCCGGGTACCACGACTCCTACGTGCACCCGAGCGAGCCGAACTACCTCTGGATGGTCGCCGGCGAAAACTTCGGCATCCTGAACGACGGCGATCCCGGTCCCTCGAACACCATCTCGGCCACGGCTCACCTCGCGGACCAGATCGAGCACGCGGGCCTCACGTGGAAGGCGTACGAGGAGGGGATGGGCGCGCCGTGCGGCCTTTTCTCGCACGACCGCTACGCCGCCAAGCACGATCCGTTCGTCTACTTCGGCGACGTCAACGGGTGGAACGGGGTCACCTTCGCGCCCGGCGCGCGATGCAACGACCACGTCGTCGACTACACGCAGCTCGCCGCCGATCTCGCGGGCTCGCTGCCCGACTACGTCTTCATCACGCCGAACCTCGACCACGACATGCACGACGGCACGGTCGCCGAGGGCGACGCATGGCTCGCGAGCCAGGTGCCGCTCCTGCTCGCGTCGGACGCCTACAAGAACGGCGGCGCGCTCTTCCTCGTCTGGGACGAGGGCGCGGAGCAGGACGACGATCCCCCGTTCCTCGTCGTCTCCCCGCACGCCCGCGCCGGGACCGTGTCGAGCACCGCGTACGACACGAGCTCGTTCCTGCTCACCGTCGAGAAGATCCTCGGCGTCGACGCGCTGCCCTGCGCCGCGCAGCCCGCCGCCGTGCAACCGATGAGCGATCTCTTCGCCGTCCCGCTCCAGTGAGGAGCGCCGACGGGCGGGAGGCGAGCGAGGTCGCCCGCCAGGGGAGCGTCCACTGGCGGGGCCCGAGCGATGCACCCCGCCAGTGAAGAGACGACGGGCGGGGGTCGAGACGAGAGCGCCGCCAGTGCAGCGTCGACTGGCGGGTGTCGAGCGAGCGCGCCCGCCAGGGGAGCGATGGCTGGCGGCGATCGAAGCACCGCACCCGCCGGGGATGGCTCGAGGGGCGGGTTTCGTTGGACGGATGCCGCCAGTCGAGCGATCGTTGGCGGGTCACGATGTCCCTCTATCCGTTCTTGCTCGTGCGCTCCCGCCAGGTGCTGGGCTTCACCCAGCAGGAGCTCGCCGACTTCTTCGACATCGGGCTGCGCAGCGTGCAGCGCTACGAGGCCAACAGGGGCGCACCGTACACGCTCGACCTGTGGAAGCTCGCCGATGCGGTGCGTCCGCACGATCCCGGGCTCGC
>Ga0070730_10002530_pt1 | contig 16618 bp, 17 predicted proteins | sample Coa_R1_3_FD_66447 | JGI IMG/M metagenome (GOLD analysis project Ga0070730, IMG submission 66447) | Surface soil microbial communities from Centralia Pennsylvania, which are recovering from an underground coalmine fire - Coalmine... | ecosystem: Environmental > Terrestrial > Soil > Unclassified ... | reverse complement strand
CCAGCCGCACTGGGACCGGGCCACCGCCTCGATGTCGGATTCCAGCGGCGCGTCGTACCGCTTGTGGTAGGTCGCGTGATCGCCGATCACGACTATGACCGGCGTGCCGGCCCGGCGGGCGTTGTGCAGGTTGGCCAGCCCGTTGCCCAGGCCAGGCCCGAGGTGGAGCAGGACCACGGCGGGCTTGCCGGCGATGCGGGCGTACCCGTCGGCGGCTCCGGTCACCACACCCTCGAACAGGCCCAGCACGCCGCGCATCTGCGGCACCGCGTCCAGCGCGGCGACGAAGTGCATCTCCGACGTGCCAGGGTTGGCGAAGCACACCTCCACCCCGGCGCCGGCCAGGGTGCGGATCAGGGACTGCGCACCGTTCACCCCCGCGACGCTACGGCCTCCCCGCCCCCACCGCCAGTCACCATCCCCACTCCACCTCGCCCGTCCCCGGCCGAGGTGATCGATGTGACGCCGCTGCAGCTCATTCGGCAGCTACGTCACATCGGCACTGTCCGGAAGGGGGTGCAGCGCGGCGGATAATTACGAGCGGCCGTCGTACCCGCCTGGATACGCTGCGCATATGCCGTCAACGGGTCATCTGCTCGCCTTTGCGCTCATCTCGTTCGCGCTCATCGTCGTGCCCGGGCCGAACGTGCTCTTCGTGATCAGCCGTTCGCTCATGCTCGGCCGGGCGGCCGGGGTCGGCACCGCCGTCGGTGGCCAGATCGGTGTCTACCTGCAGGTCATCGCGGTGGCCTTCGGCATCGGCGCGCTGGTCGAGCGTTCGGTGGCGGTGTTCACCGCGATCAAGCTGGCCGGCGCCGTTTACCTGGTGTACCTGGGGGTGCAGGCGATCCGGCACCGCCGTTCGCTGCAAGACGCCATGGTGTCCGTGGCCGGCCGTAAGGGAGCAGCCAGGATCCTGCGGGACGGGATCGCGGTGGGCGCCAGCAACCCTAAGGCGATCGTGTTCTTCGCGGCCGTGCTGCCGCAGTTCGTGAACCGGCCGGCCGGTCACCTCCCGGCGCAGATGCTGCTGCTCGGCGCCGTGTTCATCGCCATCGCGGCGCTGTCCGACAGCATCTGGGCGGTGGCCGCCGGTACCTTCCGGGGCTGGCTCACCCGCTCACCCCGCCGCCTGGAACTGGTCGGCGGCACCGGCGGCCTCGTCATGATCGGCATCGGCCTGACCCTGGCCCTGACCGGCCGCAAGGACTAACCGCACCCCGCTTTCCAGGTCAAGCAGGCGCCGCTTGCTGGGCAGGCCCCCGCCATAGCCGGTGAGGCTGCCGTCCGAACCGATCACCCGGTGGCACGGCACGATGATGCTCACCGGATTGCGGCCGTTGGCCACGCCCACCGCCCGGGCCGCCATGGGCTGCCCGATCCGGCCGGCGAGCTGTCCATAGGTGACCGTCTCGCCGTAACCGATGCGCAGCAGGGCGTCCCAGACCCGCCGCTGGAAGGCGGTGCCCTCAAGCGCCAGCGGCAGGTCGAACGCCTGGCGGCGGCCCGCGAAGTACTCCTCGAGCTGCCGCTCGGTCCCGGCCAGCACCGCCTCGTCCTGCTCGGCCACCTCTCCGGCGCCGCCGGGCGCGGCCGGCTCCCGGCCGTTCATGTACAGCCCGGTCAGCGCGCCGCCCGAGGCCAGCAGCGTGAGCGGCCCCAGCGGGCTGTCGATCACGGTGCGCGACACCCGCGCACCGCCACGATCCGATCGCATTCGGTTCCTCCTTGACAGGGTCAGGCCGGCAGCTTGTTGATGGCGTGGTCGCTGGTGGCCCAGAGGTACTGGACGGCGTAGGACCGCCAGGGGCGCCAGGCCGAGGCGCGCTTGGCCAGCGCGGCCGGGGTGGCAGGCAGCCCGAGCTCCCGGGCGGCCAGGCGGACACCGAGGTCGGTGGCCGGGAAGGCGTCCGGGTCGCCGAGGCCGCGCATGGCGATGGTCTCGACCGTCCACGGCCCGATGCCGGGCAGGGCGGCGAGCTGGTCCCGGGCCCGCTGCCAGTCGCTGCCCGCGCCGAGGTCTATCTCACCGCTGGCCAGCGCGGCGGCCAGCCCGGTGAACGTGTCGCGGCGGGAGGCCGGCATCGCGAGCAGGGCCGGATCCAGCCCGGCCAGCGCCGCGGGCTCGGGGAACAGCCGGGACAGACCGCCGCCGGTGTCGCTGACCGGCTCCCCGCAGGCCGCCGCGAGCCGCGCCGCATGGGTGCGGCCGGCCGCCGTGGACACCTGTTGCCCCAGCACCGCACGCAGCGCGAACTCATCGGCATCCACCGTCCTGGGCACCCGGCGCCCCAAAGCCTTGGCCACCAGCGGGGCGAGCTCCGGATCGGCCTGCAGCACGTCGCAGGCGGCCACGGGATCGGCGTCCAGGTCAAGCAGCCGCCGGCACCGGCTGACCGCGGTCGCCAGGTCCCGCAGGTCGGTGAGGGCGATCTGGCAGGCGACGTGGTCGGGCATCGGCCGCAGCGCCACCACGCCCTGGCCCGCGGGCAGCCGCAGGGTCCGCCGGAAGGCGCCATCCCGCCACTCCTCGACCCCGGGAACCGCGGTGGCGGCCAGATGGCCGAACAGGTTGTCAGGAAAGAACGGAGCCCGCAGTGGCAGCCGCAGCGACAGCTCCCCACGGTGGGCGGCGAAGTGACCGCGAGTGGCCCGCTGCCGCAGTTCGGTGGGGGAGAGGGCGAATACCTCCCGTACGGTGCCATTGAATGCACGGATACTTGCGAATCCCGCAGCGAAGGCTATGTCGCCCATGGCCAGCTCGGTGGTCTCGATCAGCAGTCGCGCGGTTTGTGCCCGCTGGGCCCGGGCCAGCGCGAGTGGCCCGGCGCCGAGCTCGGCGAGCAACTGGCGCTGGATCTGCCTGGTGCTGTAGCCCAGCTTCGCGGCCAGGCCCGGTACGCCTTCCCGGTCGACCACGCCATCGGCGATCAGCCGCATCGCCCGGGCGACCACGTCGGCGCGCACATTCCACTCCGGCGATCCCGGGCTGGCGTCCGGCCGGCAGCGCTTGCAGGCCCGGTAGCCTGCCTGCTGCGCCGCGGCCGCGCTCGGGTAGAAGTACATGTGCCTGGGCTTGGGCGCCACCGCCGGGCAGCTCGGCCTGCAGTAGATCCCGGTGCTGCTCACCCCGACGAAGAACCAGCCGTCGAACCGGGCGTCCTTGGCCTGAACCGCACGGACGCAGCGCTCCGCATCCTCGAACATGCGTCAAGGCTGCCCCGCCGCCCGAAGGGTCGCTAGCAAATTTGCGACATCGTCGCTCAACCGGACGATGCTGTCGCGAACCTGCCAACCAGCACCCGCCAGCCCAGCAGGAACAGCCCGAGGAAGGCCAGCGCCACGAAGATGAAGGCGACCGCGGTGCCCTGCCCTGACACCACCCGCAGCGCCATCCCCAGCGCGGCCGTGCTCAGCCACACCCCCACTCCCGCGCCCAGCACGGCTGCGGGCCGCCGCCAGGCCCGGGTGACCAGCCAGCCCACGGCCAGCCCGGTCAGGAACGGCCACGCCGTCCCGGCCAGCCCGGCCAGGGTCTCACCCTCGGTATGGCTGGCCCGGCCGACAGCCACGAACGCGGCCACGCAACACGCGTCCGCCAGCCCGCCGGTCACCGCTCGCACGGATCAACCATAGTGAACGGGGGTTAGCACCACCCCCAACCGGGTGGGCATCCCCATGGCCCAGGCCGGAGCGGTCCAACAGGCTGAGGACACGTCTCGGCAACCTTGAACCCCACTCGCATTCCCGCCGGCCAGCGGGTGGCCCGCGCGCCGTTTCCGGCGCAACCGGAGAAATACGTTTGCCCTCGCCGAGCGTTCGTGGATACCGTCGAAACCCATCCCTGACCACCTTGAACGGATGCCTTGCCATGCCTGCGCGCGCGTTGACCGCCCGGTTTCCGGTGCTGGCCGTTCGTGATTTCAGGCTGCTGCTCGCCGATCGGCTGCTGGCGCCTGGCGCGTTCGCGTTCTCGCTGGTGGGTGTCGCCTTCGCGGTCCTCGACGCGACCGGCTCGACGGCGGATCTGTCCTACGTACTGGCCGCGCAGATCGCGCCGACGCTGGTGTTCGCCCTGCTCGGCGGGGTCTTCGCGGACCGTATGCCACCGCAGCGGGTGATCATCGCGGGGAACCTGATGATCGCCCTGGGCGAGGGAACCTTCGGCCTGCTCGTCCTCACCGGTCATCCCCGGCTGTGGCAGATGATCGCCCTGGAGTGGGTGACGGGCACCGGGATGGCCTTGTTCTATCCGGCCTCGCAGGCGCTGCTGCCCAGGGTCGTGCCCGGCAGGCTGCTGACCCAGGCCAGCGCGCTGAGCCGGATGATGATGAATGCCGGCCAGATGGGCGGGGCCGCCATCGCCGGACTGGTGGTCGCGGCCATCGGCCCCGGCTGGGCGCTGGCCGTCTGCGGCCTCGGCATGATCGGCACCGTTCCCGTGCTGCTGAGCATGCGGGCGGTGGCGGCCGAGCGTACGCAGACCCACGGCATCGTCCGCGAACTGCGCGACGGGTGGTCGGAGTTCTGGTCGCGCACCTGGCTGTGGGTGACCGTGGCTCAGTACCTGGTCGTGATGATGGCCTGGTACGGCGGCTTCCAGGTGCTCGGGCCCGCGGTGGCCAAATCTCACCTGGGCGGCCCCGCGGCCTGGGGGGCGATCACCGCCGCGGAGTCGGTCGGCTTCATCGCCGGCGGGCTGCTCTCGCTGCGGTACACGCCGCGGCGGCCCGTGCTGTTCGTCGTGCTCATCGGCATGACGATCGCCCTGCCGACACTGGCGCTGGCGATGCTGTGGCCGCTGCCACTGGTCTGCCTGTGCTCGTTCGCCGTCGGGGCGGCCGTGGAGGCGATGATGGTCCAGTGGACCGTCACGATGGCCACGCACATCCCGCCGGACCGGCTGGCCCGGGTCTCCTCCTACGACGTGCTGGGCTCGACCATGGCGATGCCGGCCGGGGCGCTGGCAGCCGGCCCGATCGCCGCCGCGATCGGCGTCTCGGCCACCCAGTACGCCGGTGCCGGGCTCATCCTGGTGTCCTCCGCCCTGGCTCTCATCCCACGCGAGGTCAGGACGATGCCCTCGGTCCCGGCTCGGGAAGAGCCGGCGCAGGCGCCGGCGATCGTGTCTAGCATGACAATGTGACTGACGCCAAGGACGGTTTCGAAGACGAATTTCTGGTGCCACGGCCCGGCCAGTCCGTGGTCGCCGTGGCACCACCGGGAAGTGGGCCAGGCTACTGGGCCGGGGCACCCTGCGCCCTGGAGTGGGACGGAGACATCTACCTGGCCTACCGGTTGCGGCGCCCGATCGGCATGGGACGCGGCTACGCCGTGGAGATCGCCAGGTCCGGCGACGGCGTGCGGTTCGACCGGCTGCTCACCATCACCAAGGAAGAGGTGGGCGCCGAGTCGCTGGAACGGCCCTGCCTGACCAGGACGCCGGACGGGAGGTGGCGGCTGTACCTGAGCTGCGGCACGTTCGGGACCAAGCACTGGCAGGTCGAGCTGATCGAGGCCGCCAGCCCGGCCGAGTTCGACATCAGGCAGATCCGGGTCACGCTGCCCGGCGACCCCAAGACCGCGGTCAAGGACCCGGTCATCGTGTACTCCGGCGGCTTGTGGCACCTGTGGGCGTCCTGCCACCCGCTGGAAAACCTGGAAGAGACCGACCGGATGGTCACCGACTACGCCACCAGCGTGGACGGCTTCGACTGGACCTGGCACGGCACCGCGCTCGGCGTCCGTCCCGGCGAGTGGGACGCCAGGGGAGTGCGGGTCAGCGCGGTCCAGTTCGCCCAGGACAAGATCATCGCCTACTACGACGGCCGGGCCACCGCCGAGGAGAACTTCGAGGAACGCACCGGGGTGGCGGCCGGCGACGAGCCCACCACGCTGACCGCGCTCGGCACCGGCCCGCTGGCCCAGTCCCCGCACAGCGCCGGGGGCCTGCGCTATCTGACCATCGTGCCGCTGCCCGATGGCAGCCGCAGGATCTACTACGAGATGGCCAGGCCCGACCATGCCCACGAGCTCAGGACCGAGCTGCGCTGACCGGCAGCCCGGGGCAGCCACCCGGGGTCACGCCGCGCGCGGCTGGCCGTTCCTGGCCTGGCGCTGCCCGTCGGGCCTGCTGCCCACCATGCCGCCGGACCGCTCCCTGGGCCGCAGCCAGAAGCTGAAGTCGTCCCCGGTCACCTGTTCGAGCAGCCGGATGTCGGCCTCGAACTTCGGCAGCACCAGCTCACGTTCACCCCAGGTCAGCGGCTGGCGCGGGGGAGCGCTGCGCTGGAGCTGGTGCTCCAGCGAGTTCGTCACCGAGGCCGCTGCCCGGCCGGGCAGGAACCTGCCGGTGGCCGCGGCGATCCGCAGGGTCCGCGCCAGGGTGCGATAGCGCAGCGTGGCCGCTGGGTGCGCGGTCACGTTCTGCCTGGGCACCGAGCCGATCCTCCCCGGCTCGACGCCGAGGAACGCGCAGATCCGGTCCAGCGTCTGCGCCGGGTCGTCGACCAGCGAGAGGTACCGCAGGATCAGGACCTGATCGCGCGGGAAGACGCGGTACAGATGCTCCAGTTGCCCGCCGTACTTGCCGAGGCCGGTGTAGTGCCAGAAGCTGGCCCAGCCAGCCTCGGCCCGCTGCGGTTCCTGCTCGCAGGCCCGGACGAAGTCGCCGATGGGTTCGAGCCCGGCCGACCACAGGTGCGTCCAGTTGGAGTGCGCCCGCTCGACCGGATCCCGCAGCACCGCGATCAGCTTGACGTCCGGCACCAGATCGCGGATCCGCTGGTGCGCGTCCAGGTCATGCAGGTACAGCGGGGTCGACTCGCCACACAGCGCGCCCGGCGGCGCGGGGTCGAAGAGCGCCTCGTAGTCCGCCCGCCGCCAGATGTGCTCGCGGTAGGTCTGCACGTCGCCCGGGCCGCCGCGGGCGGGCGGTGGCCCGTCGGAGAGGAAGAACTTCGGCTCCTTCACCGCGGACATGTACAGCCCCGGATGCTGGGCGAGCGCCGCGTGCAGCGCCGTGGTGCCAGCCTTGGGGGCTCCGATTACCAGGAAGTCGGGCAGTGTCATTCTGTCTCCCAGGGAGGCAGGATTTATTTGACGATAAAACCGATCTATTTGGTTAAGAATACATCGATGGTAGCGCAGCCCGCGCCCCTACCCGGTACCCCGGTAGTTATCCCGGAACGTTGCGTGCGGTCCCGGCGATACCGAGTCGCGCCCCACTAAGATCGGCCTGATGGCCAGCCTGCTCGTCGTCCACCACACCCCTGCCATCCAGGCTATGTTCGAGGCGGCGATGGATGGCAACAGCGACACCACCGGTGCGGTCGATGCGGTCGAGTCCATCGCCACCGGCCTTGACTGGCGCCGCAGCCGTCCCCCGGTCTGGGTAACCGGCGAGCCCGCCGGGGCCGGCCTGGGGTCCTGCTGGGAACTCGCCGCCACCCTGGCCGCCGGGCAGGCCGAAACGGCCGGCCCGTGATCGTCACCATCACGCTCAACGCCGCCCTCAGCGTCTCCTGCCAGACCCCCCGGCTCCGCTGGGACGCCACCAACCAGGTCAGCCACGTCCGGCACCGCGCGGGCGGCCGCGGCGTCGCCGTGGCCCGTGTCCTGCACACCTTCGGCCACGAGGTACTCGCGGCAGGCTTCGCCGGCGGCGAGACCGGCGAGCTGATCCGCGCCGACCTGGCCCAAGGTGGCATCCCCACCGCCTTCACCAGGATTGCCAGCCAGTCCCGCCGCCGCACCGAAATCCTGGACGAGTCCACCGGACGCCACCTCAGGTTCAGCGAGCCGCCTCCCTACATCACCACCGAGGAACTGGGCCGCTTCGCCGCCGACTACCGCCGTCTGCTCGCCGACGCCACCGCCGTCGTCCTGTGTGGCAGCCTCCCGGCCGGAATGCCTTCGGAGATCTACGCCACCCTGGCCACCTACGCTGCCGAAGCCGGCATCCCGGCCATCCTCGCCACCGGTGGCCCCGCCCTCCAGCACGCCGCCCCCCGCCGCCCCGCCCTGGTCATTCCCGACGAAACCCCGGACCCCCACCTCCTGCTGACGGCCGGTGCGGGCGCCGTAGCCCTGCTGACCGGCCACAAGGTCCACATCATCACCCCGGACAAGCAGTGGCAGGCCGCCATTCCTCACCTGGCAGCAGCCCCACCATGGCCCCGCGATGCCCTGGTCGCCGGCCTGGTCCCCGGCGTCCTGCTCAACTGGTCCTGGCCCGACCGCCTCCGCCACGCCATCGCCCTGGCCGCCGCCGCAACCCCCGCCGGGGAAGTAGACCTGACCACCTACGAGCACCTGATCCCCAAAGTCCGGATCGACCCACCCGGATAACCTCTGACCACCAAGATCACGTCGGTCGAAGCCGAGCTGATGGCCCATCCCAAGGTCGCCGGCGTGGCCGTGTTCGGCGTGCCGGATGAGGACTGGGGCGAGCAGATCAAGGCTGTCATCCAGCCGGCCGCCGGCCAGCAGCCTGGCCCGGATCTCGCCGCCGGGCTAATGGCCTCGCTGGCGGGGCGGCTGGCCAAAATGAAATGGCCGAGGAGCATCGGCTTCATCGCCGGCATGCCCCGCGACCCGGCCGGCCAGCTCCGCAAGCCGCACCTGCGCGACCCGTACCGGGCCGGTCACGAGCGCGCCATCCGAGCCGTCCCGCGCTCGGTCACATGCCCGTCTTCCTGGGCTAACGCAAGCCGATCATGTTTGAGCAAGATCAGTAACCGGGTAAGTACCGCGCGTGACGGGGGACACGTAACCGCACATCACGGCCTTGGCGTCCTCCCATTCTCATTCGGAATGGAGCGTGTAGTGAATAAACGAATCGTTCTCGGGAGCATCGCCTCGGCGACGGCTCTCGCGTGCGTAATATCCACCTCGGGACCGGCGCTGGCGGCGCAAGCCAGCACACCGCCCGCACCCAATGCGATCACTGGTGCGATCTCCGGCGTGACCAGCCCGGCATCCGGCGCGTCCACGGGCGCGACCAGCACGCCCAGCAACGCCGTCAGCGGCGCCACCAACAGCGCCACCAACGCTGTCAACGGTGCCACGAGCAACGTCGGCAACACTGTCAGCGGCGTCACCGGCGCGGCGTCCGGTCCGCTCAGCAGCGCCACCGGCACACTCAACAGCGCCACCGGCGCGCTGTCCGGCCTCACCGGCTCCGGTTCCGGCGTGTCCGGGCTCGTCGGCCTGGTGAGCAGCCTGCTGACCACCGTGCTGAACCTGCTCAGCGGCCTGCCGCTCATCGGCGGCCTGATCAGCAGCCTGACCAGCTCGCTCGGTGGGGTCACCGGTGGCCTCACCGGCACGCTTGGCGGCGTGACCGGCGTGACCGCCGGCCTCGGCGGCCTGACCAGCGGCCTCACCGGCAGCCTCGGTGGCCTCACCGGCAGCCTGGGCGGCGCGACCGGTTCGAGCGGCCCACTCGGCGCCCTCGGTGGCCTGACCGGTGGCCTGGCCGGACTGCTACCCGGCGCGAGCAGCGCGGCCAGCAACACCACCACGCCGTCCACCGGCGGCGGCCTGCTCGGCCTCCGCAAGGAGCTACCCGGCCTGCGGCGGCTCAGCGCACGGATAGCCGCCCTGCGCCCGGTCGCCAGGGAGTTGCAGACCGCCCGGGCCATCCTTCAGCGGGCCGAGGCCACCCAGCCCACCGCGTCCAAGTAAGACCCAGCCCCACCCGCACGCGGGCCGGACCCCAACCGGGGCCCGGCCCGCACCACCACCACCACGGTCAGCCCACACTCCAACCGGGGGTGATGTCCCATCGACCGGGCGGCACAGGCCAGCCCACACCCCGGCCCCGGTACGGTCCTGCCCGGCTTCCTGCCGCCGGGCCAGGCCGCCCGGTCAGGAGGCCGCCGGGGGAGTACCGGTATAGGCCGCAGTGGTCCGCCCGGCCGCCGCCCGGGCCACAGCCTCATCCTCGCCAGCCGCGATGTGAGCCGCACACCACTGTTCGCCGCTGAGCGCGACGAACCGCTGCCCCTCGGCGGATCCCAGCCACGCAGCCTTCTGCGCGGAGCCGGCCAGCTCACCACCCAGCAGATGGAGGTCCAGGCCAAGCAGCGCCAGGTCCCAGCCGATCCCGACGGCGCCGGGGCCGAACTGGTCCCAGTGCTCATCGACCGGCGCGATGTGGTCCAGCTCGAACCGCGTCGACTCCGGCGCCAGGGCGGTCAGCCGCACCTCGATCCAGGACACGCTGCCGCCGAACTCCCAGGTCGCGGCGAAGCCCACCGGCGGCTCGCACCGCTCGATCTTGCCGCCGGCGTTGCCTTCGAGCTGGTAGTGGCCACCCAGCCGCAGATCGCCGGACACCGGCAGGAACCAGCGGGCGATGCGCTCGGGGCTGGTGCATGCCGACCAGACGTCGGTGATCGAGGCCGGGTACGTCCGGCCGATGGTCATGACCCGGGCCTGGCCCACGTCGAGTGTCCGGCTGCCCACCTGGCGCCGGGCCGAATTGATCTGCTGGCTGACGTCGATCATGAGGCGTCCCCTTCCCGTCTGCCGCGGGCCAGCTCGGTTGCCAGCGCCTCGAGATGCGGCTCCCAGAACCGGCGGAAGCGGCCGAGCCACTCATCCACCTCGCGCAGCGGCTCGCCGCGCACCGCGTACAGCCGCCGGGTGCCCTCTGGCCGCACCGACGCGAACCCGCTGTCCCGCAGCACCCGGAGGTGCTGCGACACGGCCGGCTGCGAGATCCCGAACTCCACCCGGATGACCGCGCACACGGCGCCCGACGTCATCTCCTGCCCGGCCAGCAGCTCCAGAATCCGCCGCCGCACCGGCTCACCCAGCACATCGAACGCGTGCACCTGGCCAGAGTATCAGTATCTACTTATATAAGTCGAGGCGCAATAAGTGGAGCACGCGCAAGGTCAGCGCAACGCCCGGCACCCCCGTCATCTAATCTCAAAGAGTAATCACCCAACTACTGTAAGTGTGCTAGCGTCCTTTCCGGCTCCTGGGACCGGTTACGTCGAGACCCGCGCCACCCCCTAGGCGGGCGCCGGGTATAGCGAGGCCGGCTGACCCTTCCGCGTGGTCCAGGGCCCGCATCTTCCTCGCGTCCGGAGTCGAAATGGAGCATGTCGTGAAGAAACGGCCTACGTGCCACACCCAGCCTGTCAAGATCATCGCCCGCGGCGGTCTCGCCGCCGCGTCCGCGTTCGCGGTCAGCGTGTTCGCGGCCGGTGCCGCGTTCGCGTCCACCCCGGGCTCGACCAAGCTCGTGCCCTCCGCCGGCACCGTGCCGGCAGGCCTCACCAGCCTGGACAACGGTGGCCTCCCGGTGACGGCCTCGCTGCCAACCCTCGGCGGGGGCGGTCTCACCGGCGCGGCGTCCGGCCTCGGCCTGCTCTCGGCCCTACCGCTGGTCAGCAGCCTGGGTGGCGCCGCTCCGGCGGCCACCCAACAGCGCGCCCTGGCCGCCGGACAGCCTGCCGGGCACGTCAAGAAGACGCTGACCCCGGCCAGCAACGCGGTCGGCAGCGTTCGCTCCGGCGGGCCCGTGACGGGCGGCCTGAGCGGTCCATCGGGGGCGCTGCCGAACGCCAGCGGAATCACCGGCCTGCTGAAGGGGATCCCCCTGACCAGCCTGCTCGGCTCGGTCAAGTGAACCGCGGGGCCCGTCCCTGAAACGGACTGCCCAGGGGACGGGCCCCGGCACTATCCGGGCGTGGCCTCGGTGGCCTGCGCTTCGGCAAGCACCTCAAGCAGAAGGGTCGTCGCCGGTGGATCCGGCGGCGCGCCGTAGACGTGGGCGAAGACGCGCCGGCACGTGCCGGGCAGTGGCTCGGCCCGCACCCCAGGGTGGCGCGCCGCCTGCAACGCAAGACCCGCCTGGGTGGCCACACCCAGGCCTGCCGCGACGAGGGCCTGCACCGCCAGGCAGTCATCGGTGGTGAAGGCGATCTTCGGGACGAACCCGGCTAGCGCACACTGCCGCAGCAGATGATCACGGCAGCGTTCGCAGCCAGCGATCCACCGCTGGTCCGCGTAGCCGGCCAGCATGGCTGCCCCGGCCAATCTCTGCGGCCCGGTGACTTGGTGACCAGCGCCGGTGTTCGCTGTCACCAGATAGACGGGCTCGTCCAGCAGCAGGATGCCGCGCGTTCCCTCCTCTTCTTCCCCGGAGGTGCTTCCCGCCCCGTCATGCCTGAAGATGACCGCGACGTCCACGTAGCCCGCGCGTAGCATGCGCAGCGCTTCGGGTGGCTCGGCCTCGGTCACCGTCAAGTCGATGCCCGGATGCGCGGCCTGCAGCCGGGCCGCGGCCGTGGGGACGATCGTGCCAAGAGCGGACGGGAAGGCGGCCAGCCGCACCCGCCCTTCTCGCAGCCCCACATGTGCGGCCAGTTCGGTTTCCGCCGCCTCCAGCCTGCCCAGGATCTCGGCCGCCCGGTCGGCCAGCAGCCTGCCCGCCTCGGTCAGCCGGATCCCGCGGCCCACCCGCTGGAACAGCGTCGCACCGGTCTCTGCCTCCAGCCTGGCCAGGTGGTGGCTGACCGAGGGCTGCGCATAGTTCAGCGCCCGCGCGGCCGCCGTCACCGACCCATGCCTGGCGACCGCTTCAAGCACCCGCAGTCTGGTCAGGTCGAGCATGCGTCAAAGCATAGATGTGATCGATTGATCAGAGCGTCATTCGTGGTTTCACACATAAAATCGCTGAACGATGTCGAAGCTGGCGATCCGCTAGGCTTACCGGCTGCCGCCTAAGTCAGGTCAAGATAATCTTGTGCGGAGTCGTAGGCAAAGGTCAGGATGGTCTGCCGGGTGACCGCTTCCCGGGCGACACGCAGGGCCGCGGCGATGTTGGCACCTGTTGAAATCCCGGCAGCGATCCCTTCTGTGCGCATCAGCAGCCGCATTCCCTCGGATGCTTCCTCCTCCGAGACCGTGATCATGTCGTTGAGGACCTCGGTGTCCAGCGCAGGCGGGATGTAGCCGATAGACAGGCCCTGGATGCGGTGATACGAGAACTTCTCGGCGAACAGATCGCAGCCCGCTGGCTGCACTCCATGCACGAGCAGCCACGGAAAGGACTCTTTGAGTACTTCGCCGACACCGGTCACGTGCCCACCGGTCCCGATCCCAGCGACAACATGATCAATGCGCCGCCCGTCGAGGTCGCGCAGGATTTCTGGCGCAGTACCGTCGCGGTGCGCTTGCGGGTTGGCCGGGTTAGCACCCTGGTTGAGCAGCACGTACTCAGGGTGTTCCAGCAGGATCTGCTGCGCTAGCTCACCGTGTGAATCGTTGCCACGCCGGCTGTCCGACAGGACGATCTCGGCACCGAGCGCACTCAGCAATCGCTGCTTTTCCCGGCTGTAGTTGTCTGGAATGACCAGAACCACCCGGTAGCCCAGGACCGCCGCCGCCATCACGATGCCCATTCCAGTGTTGCCGCCGGTGGGCTCGATTATGGTCTGCCCTGAGCCGGGGATCAGCTCCCCCGTGCGTTCCGCTGCGCGGATCATGCTCAGGGCGATGCGGGCCTTATGGCCGCCGGCCGGGTTGACCATCTCCAGCTTGAGCAGTATGTCGCACCCGGTTTCGCTGGCCAGCCGGCTGAGCTGGATCAGCGGCGTGTTTCCGACGGCGTCGAGTATGGATCCCAGAAGCACAGGCAAGAACTTCCCGCTAGAGCCCGGCCGCCGTCATGGGCGGCAGCGTAGCCACTGATTCCTTCATCGCGTACCAGGTTGTTCCCCAGATCAGGCAGATCACCAGGCAGAGTAATGCCAGTCGTACCGTCGTGCGGTCGCCACGCAACCGTCTCCGCGTCAATTACCCTCCGGCTGTCAGGTGCTGGACTTGTGCAGCGCCCGCCAGACCGCGCGGAGCTGCGTAATCAGGACACGTTCACCGCTAGGCTCCGTGATTCTTAATGCGGCGCTCATGGGAACCGCGCGGCCACCCGTGATGCGACAGGTGAGCCTGGCGGCAGCGCGTTCGATAATTTGCACTCCACATGCATGAATCTCATTGTCGGTGGCATCCACCACCGTTAGGTCGGCATCCGCGAGCCCAGTCCCGTGGACTTCCAGCCAATCTGTGCCAATCGGGACAACCCCGTACACCTCGAGCGTCGAGTGCGGACCGCGGATTTGGCACTGGTTCATCAGCCGGACCTGACTGTACGCTGGCACGCTGGTGACCAAGACCGCGTGCGGGCATATCCGGGTATCACTGCCAACCACGATCGGGCCGAGAAGGCGCGCAAAGGCCCCAACCTCCACGCGATCTCCGAGAGTGGGATGGCGTTTGCCCGTGGAATTACCCGCGATCCCGATTGCTCCCAGAATCACGCCTTGCAGAATGTAACAGTCATTCCCAAGGACCGCGGTCTCGCCGATCACTGTGCCCGTCGCGTGATCAAGGGCGAACCGCTGGCCGATCGTAGCCGCGGGATGGATCTCCGTGCCCGTACGTACCTTGGCGTCTTCTGAGATACGGCGCGCGAGCCTCGCCCGCTCCGCGTCCCAGCCCGTCACTCCTGAGGATCCCCCGGTCAGGATGGCGTGCGCCAGCCGGTATGCGGAAACTGCTTGGTAGGAGGCATAAGAGTGAGCGACGTACTCCCACGACGCCTGCGCAGCAGGATCTCGGGCGGTGAGAGCCATGAGGTCATGCACCAGCAGATCCGCCGCAGCCGAGGTGGCCCCGCGTAGCCGTGGTATCTGGTGTACGCCTACATACCGGAGCAGCAGCTTACGCACATGGCGGTGGACGTACCGGCGGCACGCCAAGGTCACCGGCAGTGGCGCAGGCTCTGACGAGCCGGCGGCGGCACCCAGAATTTCCGTAGCCTGGCCAGGCTGATCCCTCCGCTCAAGGATCATTATACCCTTTTCCCCTTGTCCTGATCAGGCGCGTACCCCAGCTCTGCGGCATTCATCTCGTGTGCCACAACAATGCCGTTGGCTGTGCTCCATGGTTTGCCTGCGCTCCATGGTAAAGCACCAATAGGGCTACTGAAAGGTGTATTTGATATGATATCGGGAATTAGGACATTCCTGATCGGAATAGGCAAGATATATCAGGAGAACCTGATATGTCCTATGTATGGCAATATGCTAGGGTTTGATAGTATTTGCCGGATATACGGAAATTGTCGCGAGCATGCCGCCGTACCTGCATCCCATGCCCAGCCCAACGCCGCAGGTACCCAACTCAAAGCCGCAGGCCACGATCGCTTGGCCCCACCCGCCCGGGTCAGATCCGGCCGGGGCTGGGCTGCGGTTTCAGGAGTCTGCTTCCCGAGTGTCCCGGCCCTCCAGGAGGGGAGCGCTGGGATTCCTGACCGGGCGGCCGGATTGGTGGGCGCGGCGCCAGGCGATGCCGGACAGGGCTTCAAGTACGACCCGGTTGGCCAGGAACGCCGTCACCTCGGCGTGATCGTAGGGCGGCGAGACCTCGACCACGTCGATCCCGGCCAGCGGCATCTCCATGGCGATCCGGCGCACCGCGTCAAGCAGTTGCCGCCCGGTCAGCCCGCCCGGCTCCGGCGTGCCGGTGCCCGGGGCCATCCCCGGGTCGACCACGTCCACGTCTACGGACAGGAACACGCCGTCGCATTCGTCGGTGGCGATGGCGAACGACTCGTCCAGGCAGGCATCCAGGCCCCGGGCCGTGACCTCGGCCATCTCGAAGCTGCGCATCCGCTGGCCGGCCATCCAGTCCAGGGTCTCCGGCTCAGGCCAGTAGCCACGCAGGCCGAGCTGCAGGAACCGGTCACCACGGACCGCGCCCGACTCGATCAGCCGCCGCATCGGCGTGCCGTGCCCGTGCAGCGAGCCCCACTGGGTGTTCCCGGTGTCCGCGTGCGCGTCGAAGTGGATCACTGACACCCGTCCCCAGCCCACGTGCCTGGCCACACCGGTCGCGTTGGGCAGCGCGATCGTGTGGTCGCCGCCCAGGATGACCGGCAGCGCCCCGGCCTGGCCGATCTGGTGAACCGCGTCTTCCAGCCGCCGCAGCGAGGTCTCGGTGTCGCCGGACGGCATCGCGATGTCGCCGATGTCCACCACGCGCAGCTCGGCCAGCGGGTCGACGCCCAGGGCCAGGTGCGGCCGGGACGCGTCGTGCGGCAGGTAGTCGGTGCAGCGGATCGCCTGCGGGCCGAACCGCGCGCCCGGCCGGTGTGAGGTCCCCCCGTCGAACGGGGCACCCACGATCACCACGTCCGCTCCCGCCCAGGAGCCAGGCTCGGCCAGATCGGCCGGCGGCACGCCGAGGAACGTGGCGTCCGGTCCGTACATGTTGCCCAGCCGCGTCATGGCCGCTCCCGCTTAAAATCCGCTCTGAGTTGGCTGTGAGTTCCAGCCGAATGCCCGATCAGGCTATCGGTCTCAGGTTGGCCAAGTACCCTCGGCTGCGTGAGACGGATGACGCTGCCGCGCTGGACCAGGCCGTCGACGTCTCGTGTGCGGGCCGGCGGGCTCGCGCTCGCCGCGCTCGCCGCGACCACCATGCTCATCCAGGGTGACCAGTCCGCGCTCGCCCAGGCCGTGCACGGCATCGAGCAGCAGTTCGGGCTGTCCGACCAGGTCGTCGGGCTGATACCGCTGATCATGGCGGCCTGCGCGGC
>Ga0070730_10002529_pt1 | contig 16618 bp, 17 predicted proteins | sample Coa_R1_3_FD_66447 | JGI IMG/M metagenome (GOLD analysis project Ga0070730, IMG submission 66447) | Surface soil microbial communities from Centralia Pennsylvania, which are recovering from an underground coalmine fire - Coalmine... | ecosystem: Environmental > Terrestrial > Soil > Unclassified ... | reverse complement strand
CCCCGAGTACGCGCAGCCCGCTGCAGAAGAGACTCACGAGAGAACATCGCTCGATCTGCCTTACACGGCCGAGGTCCCGTACGTGGAGCCGACAGCCCACGACCGTCTTCTCGCCGCCAAGGCCGCCGAAGAAGCCGCCCGCCAAGCCGAGATCCGCGCCCAGCTCGAACGCGCCTCCCTCTCGCTCCGCCGCGATGAGCGGGAGCGAGCCGAAGCCCCTGCCGCCCAACCGGCCGCAAGCGTGCGCTCCGACGGCGCCGCACAAGTGGCGACAGCCGCTGCCGGAAGCCTGCCCCGAGCGGAGTTCACCAGTGCAACTGGAGCAGTGCGCCGCAGCTCTGTGGAGAATTCCACCAATAAGAAACCGCCGGCCCATGTGAAACCAGCTCCGCCGAAAAAAGCCAATGGCGCGAGCGCGGGATAGGGAGGAATTGACACGCAACGATGGCAGGAGTATGAGAGAGGGCGAAATGGAGCCTCCATGAACGCTCGATGTTTTGTGGTGGTTTTGCTCTGTGCCTTCTGTTTGAACTCCTCGTCCCGGAGTTCCTCGCCGCAGGTATCAACCGATAACGATGTGACTCCCTTGCTGTTGCCTGGATTGGGGACGCATCACCATCCAATTTCCACTACGAACCCGGAAGCGCAGAAATATTTCGATCAGGGATTGATGCTGGTGCTCGGGTTCAACCGCGCGGAGGCGGTACGCTCGTTCCGGCGCGCTGCACAACTGGATCCGAAGGCGGCGATGCCGTACTGGGGCATGGCTCTGGCATACGGACGCCACATGAATATGATCGACGGGGATGTGCAGCCGGAAAGGGCATATGCGGCGATCCAGAAAGCGCTGGCGTTAAGCGCGAACGTCTCGCCGAAAGAACAGGAGTATATCCGCGCGCTCGCCCTGCGGTGCTCGAATGATCCCAACGCGGATGGAGACAAGCTCGACGCGGCTTATGCCGGCGCGATGGGCGAGTTAGCCAGGCACTACAGCGATGATCTGGATGCGGTGTCGTTCAGCCTTGAAGCGCACATGGTGCCGCACCGGTATGAATGGTTTCACGAGGACATGCCGGCAGAAGGGACGATGGACGTAATCCGGCAGATCGAAGAGGTCTTGCGGCGGGACCCGTATCATCCGCTGGCCAATCATCTTTGTATTCACATCCTCGATACCGCGCATCCTGAACAGGCGCTGGGCTGCGCTTACAGGCTGGGACAAGTGGCCCCGGGACTAGGCCATCTCCAGCACATGCCGGCGCACATTTTCTTCAACGTCGGCGACTACGAGATGGCGGCGCGAGTGAACGAGCAGGCGGCGGCCGCGGAACGGGAATATCAGAAGCTGGCGAAACCGGGATACACCACCTACACAACGCTTTATTACCTGCATGACCTGCATTTTGTATCGCGTTCGCGCACGGAGCAGGGACTGTTTGAAGAAGGAAAGGTTTGGGCGGAGGATTTGGCGGACTACATCCGTCCAGTGCAGGACCAGTGGCCAATGATTTCCGACTACTATCTTCCTGTGCCTCTGCTGAACCTTTTGCGCTTTCAGAGGTGGGATGAAATTCTGAAGATGCCTGAGCCGGATTCGCACCGGCTGATCAGTGGCGCCCTTTGGCATTTTGGGCGCGGAATGGCCTTTGCGGCGAAGAGACAACGAGAGTTGGCCGTCGCTGAGCGTGCGAAACTCGACCAGGCGCGCCGGGACATGCCTGCCGATACCATGTGGATGTTCAACAAAGGCCAGGATCTGCTCAACGTGGCGTCGCTGGTGCTGAAGGCTCGGATCGCGCAGGATCAGGCACAAGCTGTCCAGGCTTGGACGCAGGCGGTGAGCGCGCAGGACTCTTTGGCATACGATGAACCTCCGCCATGGTATTACCCGATTCGCGAGTCGCTCGGCGCCGCGCAATTGAGGGCGGGAAAGGCCAGCGAGGCGGAAGCTACGTTCCGGGAATGTCTTCGCGGGAGCCCGCGAGATGGGCGCGCGCTCTATGGCTTGATGGAATCGTTAGAGGCACAACAGAAGCAGGATGCGGCCGAGTCGGTGAAGGCGGAATTTCAGAATGTTTGGAAAGGAAAAACGCTGCCCAAGGTTGAGGATTTCTGATCCCCATTATCAGGGGATTTCGTCGCATGCCATTGTCTGCTGATGATCGACCCGAATGCTGGCCCAGCCTGCCGCTGGACTCGTGGAAGGACACGTATGCCACGCTCCACATGTGGACGCAGATCGTGGGCAAGGTGCGGCTCGGCCTTACGCCGCTGGTCAATCATTGGTGGAACGTCCCGCTGTATGTGAGCGCGAAAGGGTTGACGACATCGCGAATCCCGTATGGTGACCGGGCATTCGAGTTGTGGTTTGATTTTATCCGGCATCAGCTTGTGCTCGATACCAGCGACGGGATTTCCAAAACACTAACTCTCGCGCCGAGGAGCGTCGCGGATTTTTATCAGGAATTCCGAAGCATGCTTCGTTCCGCCAACATCGAAGCCAGGATCTGGCGGATGCCCGTAGAAATTCCCAATCCGATTCCCTTCGATGAGGACCGGGCGCACGCGTCGTACGATCCGAAAGCGGTGGAGAAGTTCTGGCGGATTTTGTTGTCGGTGGATTCCGTTTTGCAGCGGTTCCGGTCGGGATTCATCGGGAAGTCGAGCCCCGTACATTTCTTCTGGGGAAGTTTCGACCTGGCGGTGACGCGCTTTTCCGGTCGTCGAGCACCGGATCGGCCCGGAGCCGATGTGATCACGCGAGAAGCGTATTCGCACGAGGTGAGCAGTGTGGGGTTCTGGCCAGGTGCGGAGAACGTCAGCGACGCTGCGTTTTATGCCTATGCGGCGCCTGAACCCGAGGGATTTAAGGACGCGCAGGCGGAGCCGCGAGAGGCTTTCTATCACAAGCAACTCAACGAATTCGTTCTGCCCTATGAAGATCTTCGAGCGGCGCAATCGCCCAGCCGGGCCTTACTGGATTTTTGTCAGAGCACGTATGAGGCAGCTGCGAAGCTGGCGAAATGGGATCGCGCTGGGCTGGAGAGGTCTTCGGTGTAAACTTCTGTTTACGTCTGGGGGAACAGGTGATCGAGAACCTCTATGAACTGATCGGTGGGCACGAGACGATTAAGGCCGCGACGGAGCGCTTTTACGAGCGCGTGCTGGCGGACGAGAACCTGCGGGAGTTCTTCAACGAGACCGACATGACGCACCTGCGGTCAAGGCAGGTGATGTTCGTATCGATGCTGCTGGGTGGGCGAGTCTATACGGGCAAGGACATTTCTGCGGCCCATGCCAGGCTGCGAGACCACGGCCTGAGCGATGCGCACTTCGATCTCTTCATTGCACATTTTCGTGCCGCGCTGGAAGAGGTGGGTGTTGAGCCTGAGAACGCTGAGAAAGTCTTGAAGCCGCTGCAGCGCACGCGAAAGACTGTGCTGGACGCGTGAGCGAATTCAGAAGTGAGAAATCAAAATACGCCGCGCAGCGGGCTTCGGTTGTGAAGGAGGTCCAATTCCGGAGAGCCGGCTTTGGACCTCGATCAAGGGCGTGAACCTAGAACGCAGGCTGCGCGATGAATCCGTGGCGGTTTCCCGCTGAGTCAAAATAGGAGCCCGCCAGATCGCGCGAGTCATTCATGCCGAATGGCTGCGTGGATTGGGAGACGGGATAGCTCACCACCTTGAAGGTGATGGATTCCTTGTCGCCCGTGCCCTCGTTCGACTCTATGTGCGGGGCGAACCATGCCTCCTGCGTTGTTGATACCTCGCGCGACGGTGGCGGCTGCTCCCGGCACGTCAACCGGAGCGTAGGTGAACTGCGCCAGACAGGTGGAAGCAAGGGTGAGCAGCACAGCCGACAGCAAACCCCAGTACATCAGAATCCTCCTGCAGGGGCTTGGCGAAGGTTGGATTACGGACTGACGTGCTTGGTTGCCGGGCTAGAGTGGCCGACAGTCGCGGCATTGGGATCATGGCCTGACCGGACGCCGAGAAGGAGGAGCATGGTGAAGCTAGGCAATCCGTTCACTAAAACAGAGGATGTAGCCGTCGGGATCTTCGACGTAAAAATCGAGGCATGCCCAGGGCTGTTCTTCCAGAGGTTTCAATATTTGAGCTCCGCGGGCCAGTAACTCGTGGAACAAGGCTCGGATTCCCGACACGGATATGAAGGCGTCGAGATGCTCGCTCCGTTTTTTGAATTCTCTCTCTGCAGGCATTCTGTGCCCATGCTTAAGGTGGATGGCGAATCCGTCACGCACGACGCTGGCGTAGAACGACTGATACACAAAGTCGAGTTGGAAGCCAAGCTTGTCTCGGTAGTAGGCAATCGAACGGTCAAGATCTTCGACGAGAAATTGCGGGGCGATCCCGGTGAGGTGCGTAGCGCGGTCAATTGCGGCTGAGGACATCGGATTCCTCCACGAAAGCTGGAATTTACCACGTTTCTGGTTGCGGCATCATTTTTCGAGAACTGGCGATTCGCAAAGTCCTCACCAAGCGTGAACGCCTTTGGGGCTGCTAAAATCAAGGGTTCTGTGGAACTGCTATGTCCCTAACCAAGCAACAAGCGCTGGAGATGTTTGAGTCCGACGACCTGATCGGGATCGGGATGGAGGCTGATGCCGTGCGGCGGCGGCTGCATCCCGAGGGCGTGGTCACTTACATCATTGACCGCAACATCAATTACACCAACTTCTGCACGGAGTATTGCACCTTCTGCGCGTTTTACCGGCCGCTGAAAGGGCCCGCGGCGAAGGAAGGGTACATTCTCGACTTCGACACGATCTACGACAAGATCCGCGAGACGGTGGAGCTCGGGGGCACGGGCGTGCTGATGCAGGGTGGCTTGCATCCGGATCTCAAGATTGATTGGCACGAGAAGATGCTGCGCGGCATCAAAGAGCGCTTTCCGAGAGTGCATCTGCATTGCTATTCGGCGTCGGAGATTATTGCGATCGCGGAGTACAGCGGGCTGACGATCCGCGACACGATTTTGCGACTGCGGGATGCGGGACTGGATTCGATTCCGGGCGGCGGGGCGGAGATTCTCGATGACGAAGTGCGCTACAAGATCGCGCGGCTGAAGTGCCTGACTGAGGATTGGATCAATGTGCATCGGACGGCCCATCAGATCGGGATGCGGACGACCGCGACGATGATGTTCGGTGTCGGCGAGAAGTACGAGCACCGGATCAATCATTTTCAGCGGCTGTATGACTTACAGCAGGAGACGGGCGGGTTTACGGCGTTTATCCCATGGAGCTTTCAGCCGGCGAATACGGCGCTGGGCGGCCGACATTGGGACGAGGCGACGGCAGTCGAGTATTTGAAGGTGCTGGCGATCTCGCGAATCTACCTTTCTAATTTCTTGAATGTGCAGTCGAGTTGGGTCACGCAGGGATTGAAAGTCTGCCAGATGGGCCTGCGGTTCGGCGGGAATGACGTTGGGTCGGTGATGCTGGAAGAGAACGTGGTGCGCGCGGCGGGGGTGACGAATTGCACGACGGAAGAAGAGCTGAGAAGGATTATCCGCGATGCGGGGTTCCGGCCGGCGCAGCGGGATACATTGTATCGGCAGTATTTTTTGAACTAGTGTAGTGCCGCCGTCCCGGCGGCTGTGCCGCGGGCGTCCCGCCCGCGAAGCGTGAGTCTTCTCAAAGATTGAAGCTTTTGATTGGTTCAGGCGGCGGGGGCGAGACGCCCCCGCGACAGCCGGCAGGATGCCGGCGCTACCTTGCGCTATCATTTTCAAAATGGGATATCCGATCAAGAAGTGTGTGGTTTGTGGCGAGGAGTTTGAGTTGAAGCCTGGCAAGCCGGGGTTCGCGAACCGGTGTCCGTCGTGCAGCGAAGAGGATGCTGGGGATTCGAAGGGGAGTTCGGGGCCGAGTGACAAGGAATTAAGCGCGGCGCGGCGCGAGGCGATGAAGAATTTGTTGTATCGGAAAGATAGTTAACTCCAGAGCCGCAAGGGCTGAAGCCCTATTATTTTTTCCACGCCTGACGCAGCGCTGAAGCGCCGCTCTGGCACGGTTCTCCGAGGTGCCAGAGCCTCTTACTGGTGAGTTTCAAAGAACCGCAACGTGCAGTGTTCCTCGCGATTGGTAACTTTCGGCGGGAGTTCCTTACCGCTAAAATATTGATTGGGACGCAAGGTACGCCGATAGAAGTATTTCTCACCAGATAAGGGTCATGCGATTCCTTCTTTCATTCTGGTTGATTTTGTTGGCCGCTATGTTAGCGGCCCAGAATCCGTCTGACCCCGTGGTTTCCTCAAAACGCGCGGTAGTAGAAGGCACCGTCACCAAGGATCCCGACAGCCAGCCGGTGAAAAAGGCATTGATCGAGTTGATCGCCGAGAACCAAGCGGAGGGCGGAGACTACACGGCGCTGACCGCAGCCGATGGAAGCTTCCGCATCGAAAATGTGTTGCCGGGCCGGTACCACTTGTTTGCCGAGCGCAGCGGATTTCTGGACGCTGACAAGAACCGGGGCCGCAGCGAGGGCCGCATCCTGACGCTGCACGCAGGGCAGGAACTGACGGGTGTGCATATCCGCCTGCAGGCGGCGGCGGTGATTCGCGGGCGCGTGACCGATGAAGATGGCGATCCCATGCCCAACGCCGACGTGAGCGTGTCGCGGCAGACGTTTTCCGGCGGCCACACTCGTTGGGAACAGCAGGGGGCTGAGCGTACCAATGACCTGGGTGAGTATCGGATTGCGAATCTGCCCGCCGGAAATGTGTACGTCACAGTGGCGCCGCCGCCGGATTTCAAGACTTTGATCGAGGCCGGAGGCGCAGCTGCCGCCCACTCTGCGACAGCGCCGGCGAAACCGGCGACTTCGTATCAAACGACGTACTACCCGGGCACTGTGGATCGGAGCCAGGCAACCACGATTGAATTGCACGCGGGCGACGATTATCCGGTGAATTTTTCCCTGACGCCAGGGCCAAGTCTGAATATCCGGGGGACCGTGGTCAATCTGCCGCCGAAGACCTCGGCCACCATCATGCTGCAGGCGCGCGATTTCAGCCTGGTCTTGAATGGGACGGAGATGCACAAAGATGGGTCGTTCGTGATCCGCGACGTGTCGCCGGGCAGCTATACGATTCTAGCTACCGTGGAGGGGTCGCCAATCCCCTTGACGGCGCGGCAATCGGTGCAGGTGGGGTCGAGCGATGTCGAGAACATTCGCCTGGCGCCACAACCGGGAGCGACATTGCGTGGCCGCTTGCGCCTGGAAGGCCGAGGGAATAGCGGATTCGATCGCAATCAGATTTTTCTGCTGCTTGAGTCCATGGATGGCGAACCGGAAGGTGCAATCACGGTGAGCGAGAGTTTTTCAAACCTGACACAGGTTGGGGCGGACGGAAGCTTTCAGTGGGTCGATGTTCCCGCGGGAAATTACTACGTGCAGGTCTCCACCCGCGAAAATGGCTCCAGCGAGGAATGGTATGTGAAATCGGCACTGGCGGGCGGCCGCGAGGTAAATGATTCGGGATTCGCCGTGAACGGCGGCAGCGTGGTCATGGATGTGGTTGCCAGCGCCAACGGAGGGATTGTCGAAGGAGTCGTTGCGGATCACAAGGGCGGGCCTATCGCGAACGCCGTTGTAGTGGCTGTGCCGGACGAGCGGATGCGAAAGAGAACGGATCATTTTCGCAAGACGGTGAGCGATCAAAGCGGGCATTTCACCCTGCGCGGAATTCGTCCGGGAGAATACTCGATACTGGCTTGGGAGAGCGTGGAGGGCGAGGCCTATTACAACCCCGAATTTTTGAAAGCGTATGACGGGCGGGGGACCGCCGTGAGGATCGTGGAGGGAGATCGGAAGACGCTGCAGGTGGAAGCAATGGCCGAGGAGCCTTCCTCCGACTAGTTTTGCCTGAGGCGCATTTTTGGCTCCTTACAAACACAGGGTCCCTCGACTCCGTCTTCATCCGTTGCGCGGACGAAGACTCCACTCGGGATGACATAGTGTATAAGTCTCCTGGAACGTACCCAGCCCCTTTCTCCTACCTTTCGCTCCCGTTCCGATACGAAGAGTGGCCGAAAACAACCAGTTCCGGTGAATCTCAACCTACAATAAAGCAAGTATTATCAATAGCTTAACCTTGCATCCTCATCTCCCTTGCAGACATCCAATTAAGTAAGAAAACCGCGCTCAGGAGGAAGCAATGATGACGAAGCTGGCAAGATGGAAAACGATGGCCGGAAGCTGTTTTCTGGCTGCTCTTCTGTCTGTGCCCGCATTGGGAGCAGACAGTTACAACAACAATAATCGGCACGCGGCAATGCCGGGCACGTTGAATTACGTGGAAGGCCAGGTGTCGATGAACGATCAGTCGCTGGACGCTAAGTCTGTTGGCGTCGTCGATCTGCAGAATGGTCAGGTATTGGAAACCGGAAACGGCAAGGCTGAGATTCTGCTGACGCCGGGGGTGTATCTGCGGCTGGGTTCGAACAGTTCGGTGAAAATGATTTCGACCAACCTGACGAACACGCAGGTCGCGTTAAACAGTGGCGAAGCGATGCTGGAAGTCGACAAGCTTTATAAAGAGAACGACATTCGCATCAGCCAGCCGGGCGCGAATACGCGTGTGGTGAAGACTGGTTTGTACGACTTTGACGCTGCGAACCAGGACGTCCGCGTGCTTGAAGGGAAGGCGATCGTATCAGCCGACGACCGTAATACGACTGTGAAGAAGGATCACGAGGTTGCGCTCAACGATGCGAAGGTGAAATCGCGCGGGTTTGACGCAAAGGCTGTTACGCAAAATGACGACCTGTATCGCTGGAGCAGTCTGAGGTCGGAATACTTGTCGGAAGCCAACGTCGACACTGCCCGGTTGTACTACGCGAACGGATGGTATGGACCGGGATGGTGGGGTCCGGGGTGGTACTGGAATCCGTGGTTCGCCGGGTTCACCTTTGTTCCGGGCGGAGGGTTCTTCTACAACCCGTTCGGATGGGGCTTCTACTCGCCTCTGGTGGTGTACCGAGCGCCCGTAGTACTGGTGGGTCGTGGATACCGGCACTTTGATGGGACGCGTCCGGTGGCAATCGGACGAGGATTTCACAATCACGCCGTAACTACAGTTCGTGGCGGCATGGCTTCGCGACCGATGGGTGGCACAGTTGCCCACAATGGTGGCTTTCACAACGCGCCAGTCCATCGATAAATCACGGTTAAAGAAAAACGAGGCGCGCTTCGGCACGCCTCGTTATTTTTTTGCCTCGACGTAAAGACTCTCGCGGCGGCGTACTTCGAGGTCGAGCTGGTCGATCTCAGGGATTGCGCTGACGCGGTAGCTAGTCACTTCCGCTTCTTCAAAGCCTGCGCTTTGCAGCATGTGAATCAGAGAGCGTCCGTCAAAGGTTTGGGTGACGCTCGATCCGGGATGCAGGAGGTCACGCCAGGTGTGCAGCAGGGTGACTCGCTTCATGAATTTTTCTGCGGCCAGCGGGGTCGTGTCGGCCAGGTATTCGCGGGCGGCCCGCTCCAGATCGGGGACCACAATGCGCAAGATCCCCCCTGGCTGCAGCACTCGTTTGCACTCTTTGGCAAGCTGCAAAGATTCGTCATGGCTGAGCTGATGAAACGAGTGCGAAAGATAGATGAACCGCACAGTGTTGTCGGCGAAGGGAAGTCCTTTGCGAACGTCGTGGCGCTGCACATTTTTGGGCCAGTTGGGTGTTTTCAGGAGAGTTCTTAGAAGTGGAATTCGCGAGAGGAGAATCGTGGGCGAGTTGTCGAGGTTATGCCATCCGCTGACAGTCGACAGTCCGCAACCGATGTTGAGTTTGATCTCGACTTCAGGGGCGGACATGGGTAGATCGTAGCAAAGTAGATCGTAGCAAATAAGCGTTCGGGCGACTGAGACGTAGCGGGCGAGGACGCCGGGACGGCGGCGCTACGAAGGCTACGATGATCGCCTACTTTACTATTGGCGAGCTGGCGTCTGCCGGTTTGGTGTCGTCACCGTGGATCTTGCCATCGTCTTCGGCGTAGAAGGAGCGGTGCTGCGCGTCGAGAGTTTTCGGCGTCATGGTCAGAACGTAACTGTCCTTTTTGCCTTTGAAACTGGCGGTGTAGTCTCCGCGGTCGGGATTCACCATGCGCTTGGTGAAGGATCCGGAGTGGACGAGTTCATTCAATGAAGTAGCGTAGTGGTCGTATTGCTTGTTGAATTGCTTCTGGGCGCGGATGACGACGCGCATGTAGGCAAGGGCTGCTGCTTCGGAGTCGGAACGGGCTGGGTCGCCCTTGAATTTGGGGGTATAAGAGGAGGCAGGCGCAGTTTGGTCAGGGGCGGCGGGCGCTTGTTGAGCGAGAAGCGACAATGAAAGAACGAAAATAAACGGAAGAATGAGGGCGGTGCGTCTCATTTTTGTATTCTCCGACACGAGGGCATTAGAAAACGACCACAGGGGCTAAAGCCCGTTCAGTTTGGCGTTTGAACGCGGCCCTCAAAGGGCCGCTCTTCCACGGTACTACTGGCGATTGCACGCTGTCATCCTGAGCGAAGCGAGGGATCTATGCATCTGGCCGGGTGCCGGCACAATGTATAGACCTTCGGCGCCAAAAGCTGCGCCTCAGGATGACGAGGGCTGGCAACGCGAATTGCAGCCGCGGATTGGCGTCAAAAAATGCTCTTTTCACGCGGCAATTCCATGTTACTCCCGTAATTTCACTTCGGTCACCTTCTCTTTGCAGGAGGCCGAATTATCACTATGCTGAGTACAAAGAATCTAACCCTACAAGGGACAACTATGAAAGCAGCAGTCGCCAGAAAACCAGTAATACGAATCGCGGTTGTGGAGAGCGATCCATTGCGCTTTGTCGGATTCCGCGCATTGTTCGATTCAGAGCCCGAGTTCGAACTCGTCTCCGCCGCGCTGCCCGAGATCAGCACGCTGCAGAATATCGATCTCATCCTGCTCGGAAACCGTTCCGGGCAAAACCTGTTCGATGTGATGGCCAGCCTGAAGGCCCAGCGGCCGGATTTACGAATTATCGTGACCGGCTCCGGCATCGATGAAGAGACCATTTTGAAGGCGATTGCTTCGGGGGCCAAAGGCTACGTGGATGAGGCCGCTACGCCGGCGGAATTCGCGCAGGCGATTCGCATCGTGCATCAGGGATCGGTATGGGCCCCGCGTCGCGTGCTCTCGATGTTCATCGAGCGAGTTTCGTCGGCACCTGGGCGTATCTTCCCGGCAGGCCGCGTGACGTTTACCGACCGCGAGAAGGAAGTTCTCGAGATGCTGGTGGCCGGACGCTCGAACAAAGAAATTGGTTCTCAGCTCGGAATTGAAGAGCGCACCGTGAAGGCGCACGTTGCGAAGCTGATGCGCAAGGTCGGCGTGCAGAACCGCATTGCGCTTTCGGTCCACGCCATTACACATTCGTTGGTAGCAACGAAATAGCTGTGAGCCATGAGCAGTGAGCAATGAGTCAATTCCGAACCTGGTTTGCTCAAAGCTCACGGCTCATAGCTCATTGCTGACAGTTAAGAACCAGCCTCGGCCCGTAACTCCGGGCCACTTACCTTCGTAATCTTGCCGCTTTTGTAGACCTGCCACATACTCGCATCACCTACCACAGAACCTGGGAGACGGGGTTGAGAGTGGCGATTAGGGTCACTGCTTTCAGCCCCGCATTTTTTTGTCCGCAACACCCCAGAACCTCAAAAACGAACTGGACCAAAGCAATCAAAGCGGCATCCTGAAGGCCAAGGGGCAGGATTGCGTTGTGCCGGTACAACGATTTGCGTTCATTTACAATCGAAAGTACAGATTCCAAAAATCTCTCGGTGGGTAGGTGCTATGAAGAAGTTCGTGTTGTGTGCGGTAGTGGTGTGTTGCGGAGCGTTGGCGTTCGGGGCCGATGAGCCACAAAGAGAATCGAAGGCCACGGATCGGGTCCAAGCGGCAGGAGATGTGCTGAATGAGATCCAGTCGGCGCCGGATTCCGGGATTCCGGGAGAAATTCTCAGCCGGGCGGAGTGCGTCGCGGTAGTGCCCTCGATGTTGAAGGGCGGGTTCATGTTCGGCGGGAAGTACGGCCGCGGACTGGCGAGTTGCCGCACTGCGAAAGGTTGGAGTGCCCCCGCTTTCTTTATGGTCACTGGCGGCAGCTTCGGATTCCAGATTGGCGGACAGGCCGTCGATCTGGTGATGCTCATCATGAACAATGAAGGCATGCAGCACCTTTTATCGAGCAAGTTCGCACTGGGAGCGGATGCTTCGGCGGCCGCGGGTCCGGTAGGCCGCCATGCCGAGGGCAACACCGACTGGAAGATGCGGGCGCAGGTCCTGACGTACTCGCGGGCACGTGGAGTATTTGCGGGCGTGAGCCTGAATGGCGCCATGCTGAAGCAGGACAAGGACACTACACGCGAATTTTATGGGCACATGGTCACGCCCAAAGCCGCCCTTACGGGGGAAATCGAGGCGCCGCAGAGTGCGTATCCATTCTTGAGTTCGCTTTCGAAGTGGGCGCAGGATCGAGCGCAATGAGCAATGAGCTAGACCAGTTTTAGTGGGAAACAGACCTCATAGCCTGACGCCTTCTCGAATTATGAATTCTCCGACAATTGCGCCGGCGTTAGCGGGATCGGTGCTCGGCAAAACGGGCAATGATTTCGTGATCGCCGAGTGGAAAGATGCAGGGGGTCCGCCCGGGCCGCCGCGCTGGATCGCTCCTCTGCATCTTCATCGCAAGGATGATGAAGCCTGGTATGTGCTCGAGGGTACGCTGTGCGTCCGCGTGGGAAAAGACATTGTGGAGGCGAACGCGGGTTCGGCCGTGTTCGTGCCGCGAGGAACGCCGCATACCTACTGGAATCCTGGGCCGGGATTAGTGCGTTACCTGCTGGTGATGACATCGAATATCTACTCACTGATTCAGGAGATTCATTCGATGACAGACCGCTCGCCGGCAGCGCTCTCAGCCGTGTTCGAGAAGCATGATTCGGTAAGGCTCGAGGAATAGACCGTCGAGCTTCGCTCGACGGGACAGCCGAGGGGCGGCTGTCCCTACATCCGGGTACATCCGCGTGATACAGTGACGCTTCCTGATGCGCCGGAAATTGGAATACGCGGCAGCATGGCCGTTTATAAAAGCGTTCGGCATCCTGCCGCGTCCTGTTTCCCGGGCGGTTGCGATCAGCCTCGGACAGGCCTTCTACGTCCTCCACTTCCGTCTGCGGCAAGTCGGCATGCGCAATCTGGAAATGGTTTTTCCAGAGAAGAGCCTCTCAGAACGCAAGCGCATTTTGCGTGGAGTGTTTACTTCCCTCGGCCGGCAGCTTTCGGAATTGTGTCAATTCCCCAAATACACGCCCCAGAACGTGGATGAGGTTGTGGCTTATGACGGCCTGGAGAATTACGAGCGGGCGTACGCGCGCGGCAAGGGAGTGCTGTTTCTGACCGCGCATTTCGGCGGATGGGAGCTGTCTGCATTTGCGCATTCGCTTCACGGACATTGGGTGAACATCGTGATGCGGCCGATGGACAACGAGTATCTCGACCGCATGCTGCAGCGATATCGCACCATGCACGGCAACAAGGTCGTCCCTAAGGATGATTTCGTGCGCGGGTTGCTGGCGGCGATGAAATGCGGGGAGACGGTTGGAATCTTGATGGATACGAATATGACTCCGCCGCAGGGAGTGTTCGTAGATTTTTTCGGAATCCCGGCATGCACGGCGAGCGGCCTGGCGCGCATTGCGTTGCGAACCGATGCTGCGGTTGTGCCCGGGTTCACGATCTGGGATGAAAAGCTTGGCAAGTACCGGCTGCGGTTTGATCCCGCGCTCGAATTGATTCGGACGGGCGACCTCGAAGCCGACATCGTCGCGAATACGCAGAGGTTTACCAAGGTGATCGAAGATTACGTGCGGCAATATCCGGACCAGTGGTTGTGGGTGCATCGACGTTGGAAGACGCGGCCGGAAGGGCAGCCTTCGTTGTACTAACCTGGACGGGGTTCGAGTTGCCACCCCGAACGTATCCGTCATCTAAAGAATAATGGCGTACACCTGGTTCATTCTGCTGCTGGCAATCGCTGGAACGGCTCTCCTGCTGTTGCTCCTGCATGGGACTTCACTCGGCGACACTCTGCATGACCGCATTCCGGACAGACCTCGTCGGCGGCTCTTTGTCGCCTCCGTCAGTTTCTTTCTGACGTTCGCGGGAGTGCGCGGCGTGGTCTACGGCGTGGAGCATCATATTCCGCCATTTCACTTCGTTCAGTTTCATGGGACACATATTCATCATCTGGTCTTCGGCATTCTAATTTTGCTGTTTGTGGGCTATGGGTGGCTGTGCGAGATCGGGACGGGAGCCAGCCGTTCCTCGATCCTCGTAGGTCGGCTTATGTCGATTCTCTACGGAGTGGGTGCGGCGCTCACGCTGGATGAATTCGCGCTGTGGTTGAACCTGCGGGATGTCTACTGGGCGCGCGAAGGACGCGCCAGCATCGATGCAGTCATCCTATTCGGCGCCTTGCTGGCTGCAGGAGCCTGGGGTGCTCCCCTGTGGAGATGGAGAAGGCGGCGGCATAGTGGAAAGAGCTGAGTTTTCGCTTCTCCTGTTCGGTTGCAGCAGCGCCGTGGAAATCCTGCGAGGCGCTATTCCGGTAAAATCGGATAGTCATGGAAACTGTCACGAATTCTCATCCGACTACCCTGCAAGAAATTGCCGACCTCGAACGCAAATATTTGCTGACCACCTATAACCGCTATCCAGTTGTGCTGAGCCGCGGGAAGGGTGTTTTTCTCTACGACATCGAAGGCAAGAAGTACCTCGATTTTGTTTCGGGCCTGGGCGTGAATGCGCTGGGACACGCGCACCCCCGGATCGTGAAAGCGATTCGCGAGCAAGCGGTCAAGCTCATCCACGTATCGAATCTGTACTATCACGAATATCAAGGGCCGCTGGCCGAGAAGTTGTGCGGCCTTTCGGGATTGAACCGCGCGTTCTTTTCCAACAGCGGGACGGAGGCGATCGAAGGTTCGATCAAACTGGCTCGGCTGGCGGGACATCGCGCCGGGGGCGAAGCCAAGTGCCGGCTGGTGGCACTGGAAGGCTCGTATCACGGCAGAACGTTTGGTGCGCTGTCGCTAACGGGCCAGGACAAGCACCGCAAGGGATTCGAGCCGATGCTCGAGGGGGTGACGTTCGTAAAACAGAACGACATCGAAGGCCTGCGGGCTGCCATCAACGACAACACCTGCGCCATCGTGCTTGAGCCGATTTTCGGCGAGGGCGGGATCCACGAGTGCTCGGTGGAATTTCTGCGCGAATGCCGCGCGCTGGCGGACCGGCATCGGGCGGCCCTGATCTTTGACGAAATTCAATGCGGGTTGGGTCGCACTGGGACGATCTTTGCGTTTCAGAGTTTCGGCGTGACGCCGGACATCGTGGCGATCGCGAAACCGATTGCGGCGGGATTGCCGCTGGGCGCGTTTATTGCGAAGGAAGAGTTCGCATCGGCAATTTCGCCCGGCCAGCATGGCACAACCTTTGGCGGCGGGCCACTGGCCTGCCGGATCGCGCTCGAATTTCTGGCGATCGTGGAAGAAGAAAAGCTGCTGGAGAATGTCAACAAAGTTGGCGCGTACTTGCAGCAGGAGTTAAAAGGTCTCGTCGAGAAGCGCAACGCGGCCATTGGCGTGCGAGGCCGCGGTTTCATCCAAGGGATTCAGTTGGAAATTCCTGCTCGCCCGATTGTGGATGCAGGGCTGGCCGAAGGAGTCTTATTCAACAGCACGCAAGACACGGTTGTGCGTTTCCTGCCGCCGTTCCTGCTGGAAGAAAAGCACGTGGACAAGGGAATTCGTGTGCTGAAGAAGCTGCTGGGGAAAAGGAGAAAAGCCGCAGCGTAACGGTCTTGGTTGATAGGTGTTAGGTCTTAGGTGAAGAGATTTCCGCCGTGCCTAAGACCGAAGGACCAGCACCCAAATAAAAACGGGGAGCCGAAGCTCCCCAAAGTGAAGCGACAGAGGCGTTGTTTCACTTACATAGGAATCAGGGTACCGCGAAAGAGTTGTCCTGTGAACCGGAGTTTTTCGAGGATGTACGAAGGGTGATGGGCAACGTTCAGGAGAATCCAGCACCAGCCGCTAGTACGGGCGGCCAAGGCGTGGAAGAGTGCTGGATGGATTTTGACGGGGCGCGTATGCGCTACCTGCGCGCAGGCTCGGGCAGGCCGCTGATCCTGTTGCACGGTTTGCTGGCTTATTCCTTCTCCTGGCGTTATGCGATGCCCGCGCTGGCTCCTCATGCGACTGTCTTCGCGCCGGACATGCTGGGAGCAGGATTCTCAGACCGGCCGGAAATCGACCATTCGATGCGGGCTACCGCTCGCCGCGTGTTGCGATTTGCGGATAACCTGGGCCTGACCACGTTCGACCTGCTGGGGACCTCACGAGGTGGCGCCGTAGCCATGTGCACGGCTGCGGAAGCGCTGCGCGGAGGCACGTCACGAGTGCGGCGTTTGGTGCTGGTGGCGCCCGTGAATCCATATTGCTCCCAAGGCAGACCGCTGGCCGCATTTGCTGGTACGCCTGTGGGGGCAGCAGTAGTAAAAGCCCTGCTCGAGAA
>Ga0070730_10002528_pt1 | contig 16623 bp, 15 predicted proteins | sample Coa_R1_3_FD_66447 | JGI IMG/M metagenome (GOLD analysis project Ga0070730, IMG submission 66447) | Surface soil microbial communities from Centralia Pennsylvania, which are recovering from an underground coalmine fire - Coalmine... | ecosystem: Environmental > Terrestrial > Soil > Unclassified ... | reverse complement strand
GCGAGGGCACCGGTGCCCGCCAAGACCTAGACTGCTCACCGATTCGATTGCCGCGCTCGCGACGCCGCCCGGCCGCTCGGCCCTCGCGCTACTCCGCCTCTCGGGTCGCGATGCGTTTGCGATCGCCGCCCGCTGTCTCGAGCCCTTTCACTCCACCCCGTCACGCGCCGTGTTTCGCGCGCGGCTTTCGCATCCTGACTCGCGGGAGCCCATCGACGAATGCCTCGCCGCCTGTTTTCCAACGCCGCATTCCTACACCGGCGACGATCTGGTCGAGATCTCGACGCACGGCGGGCTGCTCGTCCCGGCGGCCGCGCTAGCGGCTTTGGTCGCCGCGGGCGCTCGACCCGCCGAGGCGGGCGAGTTCACCCGGCGCGCCGTGCTGAACGGCAAGATGGATCTGCTGCAGGCCGAAGCCACCGCCGATTTGATCGATGCCGGCTCGCCGGCGCAGCGGCGCCGCGCGCTACAGCAGCTCGAGCGCGGGCTCTCCGATCGGCTGGCCGGCTTGCGGGCCGAGATCCTCGAGCTCGACGCGTTGATCGCGTACGACATCGACTTCCCCGAAGCGGATGAAGGACCCGTTACTCCCGAGCGTGTGCGCCGTGCGTGGTGCGTCGTGCGTGATCGCGTGGCAGATCTGCTGAAGACCGCGCCAGAAGGTGAGCGGCTCCGGGAAGGCGCGCTGCTCGTGATCGCGGGCCGGCCGAATGCCGGCAAGTCCTCTCTCTTCAACGCGCTGCTCGGCACCGAGCGCGCGATCGTGACGGAGATTCCGGGCACCACGCGTGACGCCATCGAAGCGCACGCGGTGATCGAGGGATTTCCGTTCCGTCTCGTCGATACCGCGGGATTGCGAGAGAGCGAAGAGCGGATCGAACGGCTGGGGATCGAGATCTCGAAGCGCTATCTCGAGGCAGCGGATTTGATTGTGTTTTGTCGTGACCGCGCGGAGGACGAGCTTCCGGATGTGGGCGATACGCCCGTAGTCGAGGTGGTGACGAAAAGCGACCTGCCGAACCGCCCGTCCGCCCATCGGCCCGACAGCCCGCCGGTCTCCGTCGTGACAGGCCAGGGCCTCGCCGAGCTGCGCCGCCGGCTCGCGGAGATCGCCTTCGGCCGGTTGCTCGCATTGGGAGACGTGGAGCCCGTGGTCACACGCGCCCGCCATCGCGCAGCGCTCGATCGCGCCCGACTCGAGCTCGACGCGTTTTGGGATGCACGGGCGAGCGGCGTCGATGCGGCCGCGACGGCGACGCATCTTCGCGCCGCCGTGCTGGCGCTGGACGACTTGATCGGCGCGGTTACACCAGAGGATGTGCTCGACCGCGTGTTCGCGGCGTTCTGCGTGGGGAAGTGAGCGCCCTACGGTGCGACGAACTTCTTGGTCGTTCCGCGCAGCGCGCTCGTGCCCGCCTTCGGACGCCACAGCGCCGTCTGCTCGATCAACTGCGCGAGCTCCAAGTCGCTCGCGGTAACGCCGCCCGCGCTGTGCGTCGACAGTTTCACCCGCACTTTGCCCCAGCTCACGGCGAGATCAGGGTGATGGTCGGCGGCTTCCGCAAAAAAGCCGATGGCGTTCACCAGCATCAGCGTCGTCGACCAGCCGTCAGTCGTATAGTCGCGGACGATCTCACCATTCTCTAGACGCCAGCCGGGCAGGCTCTTCAAACGATCGGCGATCTCCGCCGGCGACAGCTTAGTCGAGGGTTTCACGGTAGCTCGCTGACTGGCCGAAGTTCTCTTCCACTTCGACCTCGATCGTCTTGAGGTGAAATGCGCCGAGATCGGCCCGGACGCGTCCGGCGAGATATTGCGCCAGCATCTCGACGGTCGTGTTGGGGATCGGCAGGATGACACAGTCGCCCGCGGGAAACACGTAGCGCGGCTGCCCGGCAAACGCGACGCGCACGCTGCCGTTGTCCTCGGAGATCTTGAGCTGCGGGTTGTCGCGCGGCAGCAGCACCCGATGGTCGAGCTCGGCCGTGAGGCTGCGCATGATCTTCTTTACGGCGGAAAAATCGACGACGAACCAGCTGTCTTCCTCGAGACCGCCTTCGACGACGAGACTGGCCCGATAGTTGTGCCCGTGCAGCTTCTCGCAGCGGTGGCCGGCGAACGTGATGAAGTGCGCCGCCGCGAAGACGAGATCTTCCTTCGTGATCATGACTTTGAAATCGCCGCTGGGGCCCATATACCCGCGTAATCTACTCGGGAGCACTCCCGGGGGCTTCGCCCGTCGCGACTCGCCAGACCTCGTCCGCCAGCCATTCCAGCCGCTGCTGAGCATAGTCCAGCTCGGCCGGAGTCATCGTCTTGGCGCGTCGCGCGATATCGCGCGTATGGCTGAGCAGCTCGTCCAACACCTCGCGGAGCGGCCGGTTCCGCCGGCGCTCTGCTACGGGCGGCGCCGCGTGCGACGGTGGTGCCGCGGACTTCTTGCCGCGGGTCGTCACGCCGTCTGGATCCCCATGGCGCGGTCGTCTGCCTGGCGGACCTCGTCGACGGTGGCACGCACGGTCGCAGCGGCGCCGTGCTCGCTGAAATAATTCTCGACCAACCGCAGGCCGAGGTAGTATCCCGAGCGCTCGGGCAGGACCTTGCCCGCGAGCAGTCGCGCTGCCGGGCTCATGCCGCCGGACAGATACCGCAGCTTGAGTCCCAGGCCCGTCGCCTCGAGGTCGGTCGTGGACGCGCGCCGCAGGAACGCGTCCAGCTCGCGCAGCCGGCGGAACTGGCGCCGGTTGTAGCCGAAGTACTCCCACGGCTCGAAGCCCGGCGCCACCGCCTGCGCGGCGGCGATCGCCACGCCCTCATTCACGACAAGCTCGCGCAAGCTGGCGCGCGACGCGATTTCCCAGGCGTCGTAATAGCCGCCGCCGCCGAGCTCGGAGACGAGGCGGCGAATCGTCGCGCGGCTCGATGGGGACGTGTAGCGGAGCGCATGCGCCACTTCATGCGCGATCCAGAGCGGTAATAGCGCGGGCGCGAGGCCCATGCCGTACGTCTGCGCGTTCGCGCGGCCGGTGAAGTGTTCGAGACAGACGAACGCGATGCCGCGTCCGCCGACGACCAGCTCACCCGCGTTCGCGGCGCCGACGCCGACCATGATGTACAAATCCACGGGACAATCGGCCTCGAGCAGCTCCATCGCGCGCCGCAAGGCGTCCTCGGCGACGGCAACCACATCCACGTCGTCGAGCAAGCGCGCGAGATCGGACCGGTCGGCACGCACAGCCGCAGCGATGATGGGATCGGCATGGGGCGACGCCGGATCGAGCACGTAGTTCTGCCAATACGCACCCAACACCGGACGATGGCGATCGAGATACTGGTGGTATGCCGCGGAAGGATCGGGCGCGGACAGCGTCGCGAGGAATTCCGGAACGAGATTGACGAGCATTGAGCGGTTGCCGGACCCAATTTGGGAACCGGGCCGCCGCGAGACAAGCGCGCGGTCAGCGCGTGCGACTTGACAACTCGTGTACTAGGCTTTCGGCGGCGTGCGCAACCGGCGGCTGATCTCCGTGAGAAACTTCCGCTCTGCGGGGGTGAGGCTGTCGACGCCGCTCGCGATGATCTTGTCGAGCACGCGATCGACTTCGGCGTTGGCGCGCGCGTCCGGCTCGCCGCGCGTCTGCGCGCGCGGCGCCGGCGACGACATGCTGCCGCTGCGACTCGCGCGCGGCGGCTGTGAGACGAGCACGCTCGATTCGGAATATTGACGCCCGCGCCGCTCGCCGCGTGTCGCCCACCAATCCTGTCCTTTGAGATACAGCAGCGCCGTGCCGACACCGCCCAGGTGCGCGAGGTGCGCCACGCCGGTGCTCGCGCCGAGCAGCGCGAGGACCAGATCGAACCCCACGAGGAAAGTGACCAGCCACTTGGTCGGAATCGGATCCGGCAGCGGAAAGATGAACACCGGATGATCGGGCCAATACCATGCGAACGCGACGGCGACGCCGAGGACCGCGCCGGAGGCGCCAATGATCAGTGGAACGGGAACGAGCTGCTGCAACGCAAAGGAGAACGCCGCGCCGCCGATCCCGCACAGCAGATAGAAGAGTATGAATGACCGGCCGCCCATCCGCTCCTCGACGGACGAGCCAAACACGAAGAGCATCAGCATGTTGAAGAGGATGTGCAGGATGCTTGCGTGCAAGAACATGTACGTGAGGAACGTCCACGGCCGCACCCACGCGTTCGCGGGCGCGAAGCCGAACGCCTCGAGAAAACTCGGGGACGTCAGCAACGTGCTCTGCACGAGGAAAACGAACAGGTTGACGACGAGTAACCGTCTCACCCACGGGGTCAACCCGTACATCCGCTGCGGGCCCATCTGTGCTCCTACGTGTCCTGTGTGCTCTCTAGTTTTTTATCCCCCTTTTCCGGTCCTGTTGTTCCGAGCCAGCTTGGCAATACGCTCGCACAGCTCCGGGAAAGGGATGCCCGCCGCCTGCGCGGCCTGAGGGAACAGACTCGTACGGGTCATGCCCGGGAGGGAGTTCGCTTCCAAGCAGAAAACGTCTCCCTCTGGACTCACCCGAAAGTCGATCCGTGAGTAGCCGCTGAGCTTCAAGGCGCGGTGCGCCATAATCGCATACTCCTGCAATTGTCGGGCGAGCAGGGTATCGATCTTGGCCGGGAACGTCTCCTCCGACATCCCCGGGGTGTACTTGGTCTCGTAGTCGAACAACTCGTGCTTCGGGACGATTTGCCCGACCGGCAACGGCACGTCGCCAAGCACGCCTACGGTCAACTCCCTCCCTGGAATGAATTGTTCCGCCATCACCTCGTCGTCATAGCGGGACGCCAGCTTCACTGCATCGCCCAGATCCTGCGCCTTCTTCACCAGCGTCAATCCGACAGATGAGCCTTGCTTCGATGGCTTTATGATGACCGGCCAACCAAGGGCGGTGGTCACATCCCGCGCGGTTACCGGCGCCATGAACCATGCTGGAACCGGTACGCCGGTCGAGCGGAAGAGTCGCTTGGACAGGTCCTTGTCCATCGCGAGCGCGCTCGCCAGCGGACCGCTGCCGGTGTAGGGCACACCCACAACGTCGAGCACGGCCTGCAGCGTGCCCCCTTCCAGGGCACCGCCGTGCACCGCAAGGAACAGCACGTCCGCATGCTGGACCGCATCCAGCTTGGCCAGCCCTTCCGACAGCATCCGCCGCTCGCGCTCGGCCAGCGCTTCCACACTGGGCGGCGTCAGGCCCACCGCTCCACCCAGCAGCTCGCGCTCGGCGCGCTCGTCGAGCAGGCCCCCCCCGCTCCCCCCGCTCCCCGCGCTCCCCGCGCCGGCGAGGTCGACGACGGCGACATCGTGGTTCCTGCCACGCAGGGCCGTCACGATCTGCGACGCGCTCGCGAAGGCTACGGCGCGCTCGGACGTCGCTCCGCCGGTCAGCACGGTGATCCGCATCAGCGAATACCGGCCAGCTGGTGCAGCAGGTCGTAGCGCGTCACGATGCCCACGACCTTGCCGTTGCGACGCACCAACGCCGCGGGGGTCGTTCGCGATAGCAGCGTCGTGAGCAGCGAAACCGGCGCATCCCCATCCACGATCGGGAACGGCGGATCCATGACATCGCGCACCGGACTGTCCAAAGTCTTCTGCTGGCCGATCGCGCGCGCCATCAGCGCCTGTTCCGAGACGGCGCCGACGCAGTCATTGTCCTCGAGCACGGGGAGCTGCGAGACGTTGTAGGTCGTCATCAGGTTCAACGCCTGGCGCACGGAAGCCTCAGGCGCGACGTGAATCAGCGGCGGAGCGTCACCCGTCTTCGCCGCGACCAGACGCGCGACGGTCGGCCGCTCGTCGTCGATCAGCTGGTTCTCGCGTAGCCATTCCTCGTTATAGACTTTGCTGAGATAGCGCTCGCCCGTGTCGGCCAGCACGGTGACGATCAGGGCCTTGGGATCATCGATGCGGCGGGCCACGTCGAGCGCCGCCACCATGTTCACTCCGGTCGATCCGCCGACGAAGAGTCCCTCTTCCTTGGACAGCCGTCGCGCCATCTGCATCGCGTCCTTGTCGCTGACCACGACCCATTCGTCGATCACATCCCAGTGCAGCGACGTGGGAATCTTGTCGCCCCCGATGCCCTCGACCTTATAGGGTTGGCCCTCACCCTTGTGGTGGTTCCGGGCGTACTCGGTGTAGATCGAGCCGGCCGGGTCACCGGCGACGACGCGGATCTTGGGGTTCTTCTCTTTCAGAAACTTGCCGGCGCCGCTGACCGTCCCGCCGGTCCCCGGCGCGCAGACGAAGTGCGTCACCTTGCCATCGGTCTGCTCCCAGATCTCCGGTCCCGTGGTGTGGTAATGCACGTCGGGGTTGACGGGATTGTAGTGCTGATCGGCGAAGATCGCGTTCTCGTGCGCCGCGGCGATCGCCCTGCCTTTCATGATGTAGTTGTCGGGGTGATCGGGCGGCACCGCCGTGGGTGTGATGATGACCTCGGCGCCAAGCGCGCGCAGCAGCCGCGCTTTTTCTTGCGACATCTTGTCGGGCATCGTGAAAATGCAGCGATATCCCTTCACCGCGGCCGCAAGCGCGAGGCCGACGCCGGTGTTGCCGGACGTGGCTTCGACAATCAGACCGCCCGGTCGCAGCTTCCCCGCTCGCTCCGCTGCCTCGATCATCGCGAGGCCGATCCGGTCCTTGACCGAACCGCCGGGATTGAAGAACTCGGCCTTGGCGTATACCGGCGTGCGAACGCCGCGCGTGACCCTGTTGATCCGGATCAGCGGCGTCCAGCCGATGGTCTCGAGGACGTTGTCGTACGGCTTAGTGTGCTGAGGCACTCGTGTCGGTGCGGGCCTTGGTCGTGTCGGCTGGAGCCTTGGTCGTATCGGCGCGCGCTTTCGTCGTGTCGTTCACGACGGGTGCGGCGCGTCGCCGTGGACGTCGCGCCGGCGGTGGTGTGGCAGGTGGTGGCGTCAGCGCGGGCGCCGGAGCGGGCGGCAGTGTGACCGTGCCCCCCCCTCCCCCCGTGGCCGTGGTCCCGACCTGCCGGAATTCGACTGGCTGGAGAAACTCGGTGGCGACCGGAACGCCATGGCGCTTGGCCGGCGCGAAGCGCAACGCCCGCGAGCCGGCGACCGCCGCGGAGTCGAGCGCCGGATAGCCGCTGCCCTCGGCGACATGCGTGGATTCGGGAATCAATTTGCCGGTCGAATCGACGAACAACCGCAGCGTGACGTCGCCTTCGACTTTTTGCTCGAACAAGCTCGGAGGATAGGCGATCGGGATGTCCGGATTGAGCGCAACGGGCGCCTCCGATTCCGGTGGCGCCTGCGCGTCGCCTCCCGGCGTGTCCGGCTGAGCCGAGCGCCGGCAGCTCACGAGCGCGATCAATCCCAGAATCGTGAGCGCTCTCACGAGCCGTCCCCGCTTCCTCCATCCCTGCGACGTTTCTGCCACGCCGCCAGACGGTTCAGCGCCTCGAGGGGCGAGAGGGAGTTCACGTCCAGCCCGTCCAACTCGAGCAGCAAGGGATCGGGAGGGGCGGCAAAAAGACCGAGCTGCGTTGCATCGGGCGATGCCGGAGGCCGCTGCCTGGCGACGTGATGCCCCGCTTCGAGGAGCTTGAGGACTTGCCATGCGCGATTCACGACCGGAGCCGGAAGACCCGCCAGCCGCCCCACGTGAACGCCGTAGGAACGGTCAGCCCCACCCGGCTCGAGCCGGTGCAGGAACACGATCTCTTCGCCGACCTCTCGCACCGCGACATTGAAATTGCGGGCGTGCTCGAGTTCTTCCGTGAGCTGCGTCAACTCGTGATAGTGCGTCGCGAAAATGGTCTTGCAGCCGATCGTGTTGTGCAGGCACTCCGTGACGGCCCAGGCGATCGCGACGCCGTCGTAAGTGGACGTCCCCCGGCCGATCTCATCGAGCAATACGAGACTGCGCGCGGTGGCGGCATGGAGGATGGCGCTCGTTTCGCTCATTTCCACCATGAACGTCGACTGCCCGCGCACGAGATTATCCGACGCGCCGACGCGCGTGAACAGCCGATCGACCACCCCGATCCGCGCGCGCTTGCACGGGACGAACGAGCCCATTTGCGCGAGCAAGACACACAGTCCAACCTGCCGCAGCAGCGTGGATTTGCCCGCCATGTTCGGCCCGGTCAGCAAGATCACGCGCCCGCCCTCATCGAGGGCGACATCGTTCGGGATGAATGCCTCGCGCGGCATCATGCGCTCCACCACCGGATGACGGCTTTCGTGCAGCACCAGCGCGAAGTCGCTGGTCACATCCGGACGCACGTACCGCTCGCGCTCGGCGACGTCGGCGAGGGCGGTCCAGACGTCGAGTCGGGCCAAGTGACCGGCGGTCGCTTGCACGCGGCCGATTGCCTGCGCAACGCCGCGCCGCAGCTCGTCGAGCACCGTCGCCTCCCGGGCGGCGATGCGCTCTTCGGCCCCCAGCACCTTGGCTTCGTACTCTTTCAGCTCGGGGGTGACGTAGCGCTCCGCTCCGGTGAGCGTCTGGCGGCGCTCGTAATCGGAGGGGATGCGGTCGCGATGGGTGTGTGTGATCTCGATGTAGTAGCCGAAGACCTTGTTGAACCCGACTTTGAGCGAGCCGATTCCGGTACGCTCGCGCTCGCGCGACTGCAGGCCCGCGATGTACTGCTTGCCGCCGTCGCGGGCGGCTTTGAGATCGTCGAGCTCGCGATCGTAGCCCGTTCGGATCGAGTCCTCATCATCCAGCTGTGCCGGCGGCCGATCGACCAGTGCCCGGCTCAGCTCGTCCCCAAGATCGGCGAGCAGATCGAGCTCCTGAGCAAGCCTGTCGAGCAGGCCGGACTGCTCGCGGGCCTCGATGCCGCCCAAGGCGCCCGCAACGTCGGGCAGCCGCAAGATCGAATCACGCAGGGCACCGAGCTCGCGCGGCGTGGCGCGGCCGAGGGCAGCCCGGCCGGCTAGGCGCTCGAGATCGCGCACACCGTCGAGCGCCTCGCGCAGCCGCTCCCGGCCGCGGCCATCTCCGACGAGCACCTGGATGGCGTCCAGACGCGCGTTGATGGCCGCCGGATCGATGAGTGGGGCAAGAAGCCAGCGGCGCAGCAGGCGGCCGCCCATGGGAGTCAGTGTCCGGTCGATCACGTCGAGCAGCGTCGATCCGGACGCACCGGCGCGCAGCGGCTCGACGAGCTCGAGATTGCGACGCGTCATTTCATCGAGCGGCAACACGTCGCCACGCCGCACGATTGTCGGATGCGCGAGATGCGGCAGCCCGCCGGGCTTCAGCTCACGGGCATAGCGTAGCAAGGCGCCGGCAGCGCCGATGGCAGGCCGGTCGTCGGGTCCCACACCCAGGCCATCCAGCGAAGCAATGCCGTAGACCCGGGTCAGATCGTCACGCGCCAGCTCGGCGTCGAATTCCCAGGCCTCGCGCGCGGTGACGGTGGCCCCGGGCGATGCGAGAGCGCCGTCCACGGGGATAACCAGCTCGCGGGCTTCGTAGCGGGCCAGGGCGGGCTCGATTTCGGACGACGGCACGACCTCCAGAATCAGCTCACCGGTCGTGATGTCCAGCGTCGCCAGACCGGCGACGCCCGCGGTGTCGCGTGGATCGACAGCCACGATGTAGTTGTTGCGGTTGCGTACCAGCCAATCGTCGGTCAATACCGTGCCAGGGGTAACCGTTTCGACCACCGCTCGCCGCACAACGCCTTTAGCCACCTTCGGATCTTCCACCTGCTCGCAGATCGCGACGCGGTGCCCATTCGCGATGAGGCGGCGCAGATACTCGGTGGCCGCCTTCACAGGCACACCGGCGAGGGGTACCTCAGCGGCGCCGCCGTTATTGCGCGACGTGAGCGTCAGTCCGAGCTCGCGCGCGGCGAGCTTCGCGTCGTCCTCGAACATCTCGTAGAAGTCGCCCATGCGGAAAAACAGGATCGCCTGGGGATGGCGCGCCTTGATGTCGCGATACTGCTGCATGAGTGGTGTTTCTGGTGGAGTCACCGCGGTCATGGCTCGTCCACGACAAACGGCTGTCCGCCGACCTTTTGCTTGAGCCGGCGCTGCACCCGCGTCGCTTCATCGTGGGTGGCGTAATGACCGACACGCACCTTGAAGAAGCCGGTCGAATCGCGGATGACGCGCGCCTCGAAGCCCATGACTTTGAGCCGGGTGAGCATGTCATCCACTTGCGCCGCGCTTTTGACCGCCATCACCTGGACGGCATAGGCATGCGGCGCACCGGGTGAGGCTGCAGCGGACTTCGTGGTATCTGGTGATGTGGGTGCGCCGGTCGCCGTCGTGGGGGCGGGGGCCGGGGCTGGTCCACAGCGCGCGGCGTAGAAGCTCACCTGGTTCTTGAACTCGACATCGTCGCCCGCGCCGTCCAACGCCTGGCGGATCAACTCGCAGCCGCGCGTTTCGTTCTTGAGGTCGAAATAGGCGCGGCCGGCCAGGAAGTTCGCGCGCGCGCGCAGCGGTGAATCGGGATAATCGCGATTCAGCCGCTCTGCGGCCTGCGTCGTCTGCGCAGGATCGTGCTGTGCGAAATAGAGCTGCGTGAGAAGCAACAAGGCGTCATCAGCCCAGGGGCTCGCGCCGTACTCGACGACGATGCGATTGAGACGCGACGCGACCGTCGCCGCGTCCGGCGCGACTTTGGCGGCGGCGAGCAGCGCCTGGGGATAAGAGGTGTCGCTTGGCGGCAGGGACGCGAGCAACCTGCGGATGATGGCGCGGCCCGAGTCGACCTGGCCGGACTGCGCGAGACGCAGGGCCTCGACCAGGCGTGTGTCCGTTTGGGCGGCGAGCCCGGGTGCGGAGACGGCCAGCAACCCAGCGACGATCAGGAGCACCCGTTTCACGCAGCCTCCTGCTGCAGTTTCGCAAATCCAAGCACGAGCTGCGTCACGATCCCGCGATCGTCGCTCAGGGTCGCAGTCTTTAGCGCATTGTCCGCCGCCAATGCCGCACGCAACGCATTGCCCAACTCTGTCGCGGTCCAGAGCGCGCTCCATGCGGCCCAGCGCGCGGCTTCTTCTTTGTAGCTGCGGAGTCCATAGGGACGGACTGCCTGGATCTGGCGATACAGTGTATCGGGCAAGCGCGCGACGTTGATGCCGCGATCACGCTCGGCGCGCGCCAGCGCGGTGCCCACGAGGTGCGTGCCGAGCAGTGAAAGAATCTTCACGCCACTCATGCCCGCTTGCTCGAGGACGGGCTCGACGAGCTCCGCGGCGCGCGCGGCCTGGCGCCCCAACGCCGCTTCCACCAGATCGAACAGCGTTTCACCCCGGCGCACCCCAACCTGTCTGGCCACCTCGGCAGCCGTAATTGCGCGATCGCCCCCCGGCGCGAGGGAGGCGAGCTTCTCGAGCTCGCGGCTCAACGCGCTGAGATCCGCGCCGCCCCCGACGGAGCTCAAAAGCAGCTCGGCGGCATCAGGCGCGAGCGTGATACCGAGCGTGGCGGCTCGGTGGTGTACCCAGCGCGGCACGCGCTCGGCCGCGAGCGCGTCGAGCTCGACTGCGGTGGCTGCGCGCAGAATTTCGGTATCGGGCTCCTCACCCGCTGCGACGATGAGCACAAGGACCGTGGTCGGATTCGGTGACGCGAGGTACCGTACGACCTCATCGCGCAATTTGCTCTTTCGCTTACCCACCTGCTCGACGCCGCGAATCACGACCGCCCGGCGCTCTGCCAGCATCGGCGGCGTGTTCACGAGCGCGTGGAACGATTCGGGCGTCAAGTCGGCGGCGAAACGCACATCCAGATTGAAATCCCGGCCGGTTTCGACGGCCGCGTCCACCAGGGCGCGGACCGCCTCGTCCTTGAGGACGTCTTCGTCGCCGTACAGCAGATACACGGGTTGCAGGACACGAGCGCTCTTCTTCAGGCTGCGAAGAAGCGCATCGAGGGTGAGCGCCGCCATTCAGCGAAGTTACCGCGCCCTTGTGCCCTGAGAAAGGCTCCTGATTGGAAAGACGATGTTGGTACGTGGATCCTGGAAGGAAACGAACGGCAGGCTCGCGCTGGCGACCGGTCGCGGGAACGCGGCCGGCGGCAGCACGGGCGCGTGGGCGATTCGTGGACGGTGAATGACCTCGAACACGAACAACGACAGCGCCGAGAGAACCAGCATCGTCGCCGAGACCCCCGCTTGCGCCGGCATGCGCGGCACGCGGCGCCGCTCGACCGCGATTCGCGCGTCGAGCCGTTGCCGGAAGTCGGGTGACGGACTGATCGGAGCGCTGTCGTGGAGGGCGCGAACTGCTTCACGGATCGTGACGTCGTAACGGCGGCAGGTAGCGCAATGCGCCAGGTGTCGAGCGAAGCGCCGCAGCTCCCGGTCAGAGGTGATCAGACCGTCGCGATAATCGGTATGACGTTCGAGGAATTCCGCGCACCGCATGGTGGAAATCTACCACCCCGGCCGCGGGGTGTTCCGCAGCCGGGGTTAACGACTCCAGGATGAGGCTAGACGAGAATCGGCCCGATGAGCTGGGCGAAGCTGTTGCGCGCCCGATTTAGGCGGCTCTTGACCGTGCCCAAATTGCAGCCGGTGATTTCGGCAATCTCCTGGTAGCTCTTTCCCTCGAGCTCCCGCAGCACAAAAACCTCCCGGTGATGCTCCGGCAACCGCTGCACGCACTGATCTACGGCATCCTTCAGGAAACGCTTGCGATAGAGATCATCCGGCCGGGCGGTCGTGTCCTCGAACTGCAACGGCCGGTGATCCGCTTCCCAGTTCTTCTTTATGGTCTGGAACAGCACGAGTGGATTGCGACTGCGGTTCCGCAGCTCGTTCTTAGCCAGATTCGACGCGATGGTATAAATCCACGTCGAGAACTTCTTGGTTTGGTCGAAACGATGCAGATGGCGGAAAACCCGGATAAAGACCTCCTGAACCAGGTCTTCTGCCCGCTCGCGGTCACCGATAGTCCGATTGACGAAATTCAGCAAGCGCGTCTGATAGCGGTCGACCAGCGTACCAAACGCCTGCGGATCACCCGCCAGGTGGCGCATTACCACATGGCCGTCATCCAGCTCATGCAGCGCTTCGCGCTGCAAAGCCCGCTGGGTATCGACGGCCGGGGTCGGACGCTTGAGCGTGTTCCGCATGGTTACCCTGGTGTTTCTGGCCGAGACAGCGAAAACACTGCGCTGATTTACTTTAGAAGCAGTTGGCACAAACCGTGCCTCCCAGGCGATTGGACTAACCCTCTGCAAGACAACTGGTTACGACTCGCAGCGGTATGCGAGATGAAAATATTGTCCTCCGCAGAGGACGGCACAATTCCACATTTGATCTAGATCCGAAGGACGGCGAGGACTAATGCCGCAGGTTGAAACCCGCTACGAAGAGGAGGCTCAGCGCGGTCTTCGCATCCGTTATTACCCCGCTCCTCACGAGTTGCAGCGCCTCCGAGAGCGGCTTTGGCATTACTTCTATGAACTCGTCGGGTTCTCGGGCATGCTTGTCCTTCGTCAAGTCGGATGCCCAAAAAAGGTGGATGCGTTCGTCTGTAAAACCCGGCGTCGTCCATATAGTAGTAAGACGCTCGATCCGTCCTGCTTTCACACCGACCTCTTCCAACAGCTCACGGCCCGCACAGGCCGCCGGATCCTCGCCAGGATTCAAGCGGCCGGCGGGGATCTCGATCAGAGGTCCGTTCGTCGCGTACCGATACTGTTGGATGAGCAGCACCGTCGGATCGTCGCCGTGCGGATCGGACGCGAACGGCACGACGGCCGCCGCACCCGGATGGCGAATCATCTCCAGTTGTCCGGTTGAGCCGTCAGGGAAGCGCACCGTATCCACATCCAGATCGATGACTCGGCCGGAGTGGATGCGCTTGCTGGCGAGCTTCATGGACGACTCCTCGGTTCTAGCGCTGGAATAACCAGGTGAAAGGCACCTTGAATCCTTCGGCGAACAGGTACCCCGTATTGCGCCGTACGTTGGCGTGGATGGGAGAACCCGCGGCTGGTGACGTGTAGGGTGTAAGGCCGAGACGTCGCGCAATGATTTGCAAACGCAGCATGTGGAAACCATCGCTGACCAGCAGAACGCGGCGGCTGTCCTTGCCGTCGAACCATCGCTGCACCTGCTCGATCGACGAATACGTGTCGTGTCCCCCCGCGAGCGGGATGACCGCCTCACCCGGCAGGCCCACGCGCACGAGGTAGTCGCGGCCGACGTTGGCCTCGTTGAGCGAGTCGCGCAAGCCGACGCCACCCGTTACGAGAACGACGGGCGCCAGGCCGCGCTGATAGAGCGTGGCGGCGTGATCGAGCCGCGCGCGGAAGACCGGCGAAGGCCTGCCGTTGTACTGGGCGGCGCCGAGCACCGCGATGGCGTCGGCGTCACCAGCCTGATCGTGCGTCGCCTGGACGGCGACGGCCACCACCACCGCCGCCCACACGACCGCGATGACCACGATGGTAGCGAAGATCGCGCCGACGACACGCCGGCCGGTCCAAAAGGGCATGCAAGAAGATAAAACGTGCGTCGTACGTCGTGCGCCGGGACGGAGGGGTTTACGGCTTGGTGAGGATCTCTTCGAACAGGGAGATGGCTCGAGGGTCGTTGCTCTGTCCCAGCCAGAAGATTGCTTTCCGGCGGACTTCGGGATCCTTGTTGCTGCGGGCGATTTGGATCAGTGCCGGGACGCCCACGTCCCGTGGCTCCTGCGAGATGGCGAATACCGCATGCTCACGGACCTCGCGATCGACTGAGTTGTCATCGACCAGGTCCTTCAGATCCTTCACCGCGGCTTCGCCGGCGGCTTGGCTGAGCCAGAACACCGCCTGGTTGCGCACATGGGTCGGGGACGAATTGCTCCGCGCCAGCGTGATCAGGTCCGGCCAGATGGTGACGGAATCCGCCAGCGTCGCCGGGAAGATGGCTTCCTCGGCGGCGCGCCCGCTGCCGTTGCGTGCGAGCTCGAGCAGAAAGTTCGCGGCCTCCCGCGCGCCCACGGTGCCGAGGTCGGTGACGCGGGCGGTCGCCGGCTTCCAGTGACCGCCGACGTACGTGCGCAGCTTGATCACTTTGCCGTCAAGCACGTCGAGCGCGAGTCGTACCGGGCCCGAGTCGCAGGGACAGGGCGTGTCGTCGTCCCAGTCGGAGTTCGTGGTGATGCGGCGGCGGCCGCAGGTGCCGTCCGAGCAATCGAAGGAGATCGTGCCCGCGCCATTGCCACAAACGCCGTCGCGCGCGGCATAGGTCAGATGGACAATGCCGTCCGGCGCCTTGGCGATGCGCTGGCTGAGCGATTGGGCAGACGCCGTCGAAGCTGGCGCCGCCAGTGCGAGCAACACGCATGCACGACGCATGACGTACGACGCGCGATTGTTCATTGGTTGATGATCTCCAACAGCGCCTGAGCTGCTCTGGGATCGTGCGACTGGCCAAGCCAGAAAATTGCCTTCTTGCGCAGCTCGGGATTCGTTTCATGGCGCGCGATATCGATCATCTTGTCGATAGCCGCCGGGTCGTGACGCTGGGAGTACACGAAAATCAGCTGCTCTTTCATGTCCTCATCAGTCGTGCGGGCGTAGAGCTGGATGAGATCGCCGAGGTCGGCGCCCGACTGGCCGGCCCAGAACAGCGCTTTTTTGCGAACGTCGATGTCTTCGCGCGTGTTCAGCGCGAGATCCATCAACCAGCGCGTGTTCTCGGCAGAGTGCATCTGCGAGATCGCGAAGATGACCTTTTCCTTCAGATCCTCGTTCGTCGTCTTTCCGTACAGGTCCCGCAGGAACGCGGCACTCCCCGAATCGTGCGACTGGCCGATCCAGAATACGGCGCGCTCCTTGGCATCTTCAGGCGCATCCGCGCGCGTCGCAAAATCGCGCAGCGCTTGGATTGCGCGCGGGCTGTGAATCTGCGAGATCGCGAACAGCGCCTTCTCCAGCAGATCCTCGTCCGTCGACGTATGAGCGATCGAATCAAGCGCGGTCAGTGCCTTTTCCGTGCCCACCTGCGACAGCCAGAACACGGCTTGCTCGCGGACGTCGGAGTCGGGGTCGTTACGCGCAACGTCGAGCAGGATGTCCTCGGTCTCCGCCGTCCGCTTCTGCGACAACACCCAGACTGCTTTGCGCCGCAGCTCCGCGGCGCAGGGATCGCGCTTCTTCAGCACGCCTTTGAGAATTGGGACCGCAGTCTCCGGATCCATCTGGTTCAACGCCATCAACGCAGCGATGCGTGGATCATCGTCCTCGTTGGGACAGGTCGTGCTCGTTGTGTCCGTGCCCGCGAGCTGTTGGAGACGCACTCTCGCGTCCTGGTTACCGCGCCGGGCCAGCACCCCGAGCACACGCGCGAGCAGCTCCTGGTTGTCGCCGATGGTGGCGGCGCGCGCGTAGCGCGACTTCTGTTTGTCGAGCAACACCACGGCTTGCTGCAGGTTGGGATCGTCGCCCGTTCGATACAGCGCGAACGCGGCCCAGTAGTACGCGTCCGGAGTGTAGCTCGACCGCTCGTAACGATTGATCAAATCCGTGAACAGCTTCGCCGCCTCGGCGTAGCGACTGCGATTCAACTGCTGGCGCGCGGCACGATAGAGCGAGTCACCGGGGTCCTGCGCATCCCAGGATGCGCGCGGCTCGGTGGCAAATTCCCGCCCTGCGAGG
>Ga0070730_10002526_pt1 | contig 16631 bp, 12 predicted proteins | sample Coa_R1_3_FD_66447 | JGI IMG/M metagenome (GOLD analysis project Ga0070730, IMG submission 66447) | Surface soil microbial communities from Centralia Pennsylvania, which are recovering from an underground coalmine fire - Coalmine... | ecosystem: Environmental > Terrestrial > Soil > Unclassified ... | reverse complement strand
CCTCGCAACCGGCGACCACATCACCCTCACCGGCGTCTCCATGACCGCCCTCAAGGCCGGATGGATCACCGAGGTCGACAGCCTCTTCGGATCACCCTCCGTCGCACCACCACCTATCGATAACCTCGCGGGCGGCGCTGTCGCCGCCGCTGGCCAGGTGGCGGCCCCGGCGGCCCAGATTGGCGCCGCCGCCGCCTCGGCGGCAGCGGTTGTGGCCGCGCCCGCAGCGGCCATCGCCACCGTCCATGGCGTGTCGCTGGTCGGTGGATCGGCCGCGGAGACGCTTACCGGCGGCGCCGGCGATGACACCATCAATGGGGGCGGCGGCGCTGACCACCTCATCGGCGGTGCGGGCAACGACACCTACATCGTACCCAACTCGTCGGCGACGATCATCGAGAACGCCGGCGGCGGCACTGACACGGTCATCGCCAAGGGCGACTATGTGCTGGGGGCGAACCTCGAGAACCTGACGATCAGCTCCGACGCTACCAACAGCTGGGCTGGAACCGGCAATGAGCTGAACAACGTCATCATCGGCAACGCCGGCGCCAACAAGCTGAGTGGCATGGCCGGCAACGACACCCTCGACGGCGGGGCGGGCAACGATACGCTTACCGGCGGCGCGGGCGCAGACGTTTTCCGGTTCAATCATGGTGGTGGCGCGGACGTCGTCACCGACTTCTCCTACGCCGACGGCGACCGGGTGCACGTGACCGACAGTCACTATACGGTCTCCCAGGTGGGGGCGAACACCGTCATTGACCTGGGCGGCGGCGACACCATGGTGCTGCAGCACGTCACGCTCTCGACGCTGCACAGCGACTGGATCATGGTGGGCTAGCGCCGCCTCGGCGCACCTTGCCCCAACAGATCGACGCCCGTCCGGCGACCGCCGGGCGGGCGTTGGCGCGTCTGAACCGTTGGCCGCGCCCGTGGGACCTACGCTGGGTCTCGCAAAAGTATCTTCACACCTGCCGGCTATTGCGCGAACCGGGGTGCGCGAAGTACGGGGACGGCCTGCAGTTTGCCGGCGCCGATCATGGAAGCAGCGGTGAACGCACGTGACGACCGACCAGACGACCTTTCCGCCGAGCCCGCGAGCCACGCTTCACCGATGACAGCCGGCGCTTCTCCCACAGTCACGCGCGTGCTGGCCGGCGAGCTGTGCACGGGGTGCGGCCTTTGCGCCTCGGTGTCCCGGGGGATCGAGATGGGCTCGGCTGCGCCCGGCTACAATCGTCCGGTGCAGAGCGGGCCGGTCTCCGCGGACGAGGAGCGGACGATCGCCCAGGCTTGTCCCGGCGCCGTCGTCGCGGCCTGGCCGCGGGCGGGCGAGGTGCATCCCTACTGGGGCCCCTACAGGACCGTCGCGACCGGCTTCGCCACCGATCCGGCCGTGCGGTTCCAGGGATCCTCGGGCGGCGCGATCACCGCGATTGCGATCCACGCCCTGCGGTCCGGGCTGGCCGACCGGGTCGTCCATGTGACCGCCAATCCCGCCGACCCCGCCGGCAACATGGTCTCGGTTTCGCGTACGCCGGCCGAAGTGCTGGCCGGCGCGGGCTCGCGCTACGTCTCGTCTTCGCCGCTCAGCGACATCGACCGGCTGCTGGACGAACCCGGCGCCTTCATCTTCATCGGCAAGCCCTGCGATGTCTCGGCGCTCCGGCGCCTGGGTGAGGTCGACGCCCGGGTCGCGGCGAAGGTTCCGTTGATGCTGGCCTTCTTTTGCGCAGGCATCCCCAGCCGCGCCGCGGTCGGCCGCGTCCTGGCGGCCCTGGAGGTCGCGCCCGAGGACCTCCTGGCGTTCCGCTACCGCGGCAACGGCTGGCCCGGCAAGGCGGCCGCGGAGACCCGCGACGGGCGCATCGCCGAGATGACCTATGAAGCGAGCTGGGGCGGGTTCCTGTCCCACGAGGTGCAATTCCGCTGCAAGATCTGCCCGGACGCCGTGGGCGGAGTGGCCGATATCGCCTGCGCCGATGCCTGGTATGGCGGCGAAAGCGGCTACCCGAGCTTTGAGGAGATGGAGGGGCGCAGTCTGGTAGTGGCGCGCACGGCCCGCGGCCAGGAGGTTCTCGATGCGGCGCTGGTCGCCGGCAGGCTGGTGATCGAGCCTCTCGACCTCGCCGAGATCGACCTGATGCAGCCGAGCCAGGCGCGCCGCAAACGGCTGATCCGCGCCCGGACCGCGGCAGTGCGGCTATTGGGTCGGCCCACCCCGAAAATGATGAATCTGCGGGTCGCTCAAGCCGCGCGCCTCGCGCCGATGCGTGAGGCGTTGCGGAATTTCCTGGGTACGCTCAGGCGAGCTCTTAACGGCAAGCTCAGTCGTCGCTGATGTGCGTAGCGAAGGCGGCGAGGTCAGCGTATCACTTCGTTAGTGTGCGGTAGGGATAATCAGAGGGTTGCGTCGGGAAACCGGCAGAGGCGCGGGCATGAAACACAGACGACTCACAGTGCTGGCGCTTGTCGGGACGGCCGCTGTGGCGTCAGCCGCCCATGCGCAATCGGAGTCCGGGCCGTTGGCGCCGGGCCAGATGGCGCAGGCCCGGCAAGCTCGAATGGCGCAGTTCCTGCTCAGCGCCAACGCCGAGTACGACAGCAATGTCGTGCGGGCATCCCCGACGCTGGCGGCGCAGGAGGGCCTCCACCTCGCCGACACCACCTATTCGCCGACCCTGAACGCCAACCTCGTGCTTCCCGTAGGCCGCCAGGCGCTGTTCCTCGATGGGAACGTCGGCTACGTGGCGCACCAGGAGAACACCCGTCTCGACCATGCGAAGGCCGATCTCAACGCCGGCGTCGGCAACAAGCTGGGGCCTTGCGGCAGCGTGCTGACGGGCGGCTATTTCCGCGGTCGGAGCGAGCTTTTGAACACCGCCCTCGCGACGACGGTGCAGGATCTGCAGGAGATCAAAAAGGTCGATTTCGGCCTGACCTGTCTGCGGGCGCCCGGCCTCGGCCTGAACCTCGACGCCTCGCGATCCTGGGCCACCAATGACGCCCCGACACAGAGCAACGGCAACTATCAATCGACCCAGCTCACGGGCAGCCTGATCTATTCACGTCCTTCGACCGGTACGATTGCACTGACCGCCGCAGATGTGGAGACGGACTATTCGCAGGTCGGCCTCCTGGCGCTGGTGGGCCCCTCAGGCTACAAGGCGCGCTCGGTCGGGCTGCGCCTGGAGCGGAAGCTTGGCGGCCGCATCGAGGCGACCGCCACAGTCTCCTACACCAAGGCGGAGATTGAACAGCCGGTGCTGCTCGCCGGGCCGGCAACGCCATCAGCGCGCGATTTCACCGGATTGACCTACACGGGCGATGTGACCTTCCGCGCGTCTAGCCGGCTTTCGGCGCATGCCGGGTTCGACAAAGAAGTGAAGCCGTCCCTGATTCCCGGTGGGTCTTTCGAGGTGCACACCGAGTATATTGTCGGAGTGAAGTACAATCTCGGGTCACGCATCGAACTGGGGCTCGACGGCCAGGATCGCAATATCATTGTGCATGGAGATTTCCCGGCGGCGCTGGCGGCCACAACTTTGACAGACGCCCACGTCAAGCTCATCGAGGCGACTGCGCGCTACAACCTGACCAAACGGTTGTCGTTCCTGCTGACAGGCGGCCGTGAGACGCGTGACGCAAACAACGCGCTATTCGAATATAGCGACAACAAGGTGAGCCTCGGGACTGAGGTGAGATTCTAAAGGATGATCGAAGGCGCACGTGACATGAAGGTATCGAGCGACATCTGGCGGGTGGCGGCCGTCTGCCTCGCAATTCTGGCGCCATCCTTTGCCGCGGCTCAGACGCAGCAGGCCGCGCCACCCGGTTCTGCGCCAGTTGAGGCGCCCACGCCGCCGACGGCGGCAGCTGTCCCGCCCGAGGGCCCCACGGCGGTCGCGGAATCGTCGCAGTATCCGCTCGGGCCGCAGGATGTCATCGAATACAACGTCCTGGGAACGAACGACAAGGTGCGCGCACGGATCGACGCCGATGGCACCATTCAGACGAATCTGGGCGGCCGAATTACCGCGACCGGAAAGACGCCCCGCGAACTGGGTACGGAGATCGCCAAGACCCTCAAGGCGGGCGGCTTCTATGCCGATCCTGTCGTGAATGTCGATGTGGTGGGCTACGCCAGTCGCTATGCCACGGTCCTGGGCTCTTTCAGCCAACCGGGTCTGATCCCGCTCAGCCGCGACTTCCATCTGTCGGAGATTTTGGCGCGGGTCGGCGGCGTACGCCCTGACGCGGCCGACTACATCGTCGTGCGTTCGGACACGGGTCCGGAGAAGCGCTATCTGATCTCCAAGCTCTCGTCGGGCGATCCGGCGAGCGATCCGCTGGTGAGACCCGGAGACAAGATTTTCAGTCCGCAGGCGGAGATCTTTTACATTTCGGGTGAGGTCAAGGCGCCGGGCACCTATCCGTTGCGCAGCGACATGACCATCGCCCAAGCGATCGCCCGCGGGGGCGGCTTGACGGACTCGGGGTCGGAAAACAAGGTCAAGGTCCGGCGGGGCGACAAGGTCATCAAGTTGAACGGTGACGCCAAGGTGGAGCCCGGCGACGTGCTTACCATCGGCGAGCGCCTCTTCTAAGCCGTCCGTCAGGAAAGCCACATGAGCATCATCCAGTTCATCAGAATTCTGTGGGCGCGCCGTATGCTCACGCTCTTGACCACCATCGCGACGGTGGTTGGCGCGGTCATCGCGATGCTGATCGTCCCTCCGAGCTATGAGGGAAAGACGCGGGTGATGCTCAACACCCTGAAGCCGGATCCTGTCACTGGCGAGATGATGCAAAACGCAGCGATGCGGACGTTTATCACAACTCAGACTGAGCTGATCCGCGACATCGGGGTGGCCGGCCAGGCGGTAGACCAGCTTGGATGGCTCGCAAATCCCGAAGCCATTCGTCAGTACAACGGTGCTAGCGGGCAGGATAACGACCTGCGCCGCGCCATGGCGCAGCGGATCATCGACCGCACAAAGGTTGATGTGGTCCTCGGCACCAACATTCTTGAGATCACATTCCGCGCGGCGACGCCGGACGAGGCGCGCTCGATGGCCAACGCCCTGCGCGACGCCTATGTGGAGTCGACGCTCAACGCACGTCGCCGCGACGCGGCGCGCAACGCCGATTGGTATACCCAGCAGGCAGTGAAGGAACGCGACCTGCTCGGCAAGGCTGACGCGGCCAAGACCCAGTACGAACGTGAAGCCGGCATCGTTATGCAGGACGAGAAGACCGATGTGGAGACCGCGAGGCTACGGGCGCTGGCCGCTCAGCCGGGCCTGAACGCACCGATGATTGCGCCGCAAGCGGCGCAGAGTTCGCCGGCGGCCCTGCAACTGGCGCAACTGGACGCTGAGATTGCCCAGTCGTCGAAGACGCTCGGGCCGAACCACCCTCAGATGATCCAGCTCAAGAGCCAGCGCGCGACGCTCGCAAAGGTGGTGGCCGACGATCAGGCTGCGGCGCGGAACGCTTCAGCCGCTGCCGTGCGGGCTATGAGTTCGAGCGCCGGCGCGCTGGACGCAGCCGTCCGCCAGCAGACCACCCGGGTGATCGCCAACCGCGACAAAATCGAGCGCCTCAATGAACTCCAGGCGGAGGTCAATCTCCACCGCGAGCAGATGGAAAAGTCGCTGCAGCGGGCTGGCGAGCTTCGTCAGGAAGCCGCGGTGGCCGACTCGGGTATCACGGTGCTGAGCGAAGCCGTCACCCCGCACGATCCGTCGTTCCCCAACGTGCCGCTGATCTCCTTCGGGTCGGTCGGACTTGGGGCTGCGCTGGGCTTGTTCTTGTCGTTGCTCCTGGAACTGCTACGCCGACGCGTGCGCGGCAGCGAAGATCTCGACCACGCCATCAATGCGCCGCTGCTGGCGGTGATCTCGACCCACCGCTCGGACCGCAAGGTGAAGCCGGCGCGGGCGGGCAAAGCGCTTAAGCCAAGTCGCGCCCGCACGGCGGCGGCCTGACGGACCTTGGGAGGGCCAATGGCAGCCACAGCTGCAGCCAGCAAGAACCCGGCGGAGCCGGTTCGCGCCGGCGATGATGATATCTCGTTCACGCTCGCGCCTGGGCTAGTGGCGCTCGACGACGAGGTCAATACGCGGACGGAGGCCTTTCGTGGCCTGCGGACGCACATCATGGCCCGCCATGTCGGCGAGGGGCGGAGATCCATCGTCGTCTGCGGTCCGACGCCGGCCGTGGGCTGCACCTTCGTCGCCGCGAACCTGGCCGTGGCCCTGTCGCAGATCGGGGTGAACACCCTGCTGATCGACGCCAACATGCGCGAGCCGGCGCTGGACAAGATCTTTCGGCCGTCGCGGCCGGTGACCGGCTTGCAGCAATGCCTGGCGGGTGACGAGGGCTTTGCCGAGCATATTCAGCAGGACGTGTTGCCGAACCTGTCGATCCTCTTCGCCGGGGGCGCGACAGCGAACCCGCAAGAGCTGCTGGCCTCAGAGCGCTTCGCTTCGCTGATGAGTTTCTGCCTGCGGGAGTTCGACATGACGATCGTCGACACGCCGCCGGCGAACAGCTGCTCCGACGCGCATCGCGTCAGCACCGTCGCCGGCTACAGCCTGATCGTCGCGCGGAAAGACAAGACCCTGGTGAGCGACATCCGGGTCCTGGCCGATCAGCTTGAGAACGACTACGGCCGCGTCATCGGCACAGTCCTGACCGAGGACTGATGACGGCTCAAAGCACGCCCACAAGCCGCCCATCCATTGCGCCTGCCTTGAAGCACTGGCCGCTGGTGCTGGCGCTGGCCGCCCTTGGAATCCCGACTCTGATCACACTGGGCCAGCAGGTCTGGTCGACGGAGATCGGCGCCCACGGCCCGATCGTGCTCGCCACCGGCCTGTGGCTCGCTTGGCGGCAGAGCGACCAGCTGAAAAAGGACGCCCAGCCGGGCGCGTCCTGGCTGACGGCGCTCGGCCTGGCGTTTTCCCTTGCCCTCTATGTGTTCGGGCGCGCCTACGAATTCATGGTCCTGGAGGTCGCGGGGCTCTACGGCGTCTGCCTCTCGTTCCTGCACGCCTACGTCGGCGTGCGCGCGATGTTGCGGAACTGGTTTCCCATCCTCTATCTCGGCTTTGTGATCCCGCCGCCGGGCTGGGCTATCGACAGCCTGACGGCGCCCTTGAAGGAGTTCGTCTCCTACGCCGCCACGACCATCCTCCAGGCAGCGGGCCTGCCGATCATCCGCGAGGGCGTCACCCTGATGGTCGCGCAGTACCAGCTGCTGGTAGAGGACGCCTGCTCGGGGATGAACTCGCTGATCGGCCTGATCGCCATCAGCCTGTTCTACATCTACCTCGCCCGTAACGCGTCCTGGCGCTATTCGATCTTCCTGGTTAGCCTGGTGATCCCGATCGCGATCCTGGCGAACATCATCCGGATCATCATTCTGGTTCTACTCACCTATTTCCTGGGCGACGGCGTCGCCCAAAGCTTCCTGCATGTCACCGCGGGGCTGTTCCTGTTCGCCATCGCCCTGTTGCTGGTCTTCGCCGTGGACAGTCTGGTGTCGAGGTTCCTGCACGCCCGCCGCAAGGCCGCCGCATGATCGCGCGCCGGGATTTCATCATGGGAGGCGCTGGCGCCGCGGCCGCGGCGCTGGCTTACCAGCTTAAGCCGCACCACAAGCTCAATCTGCTGGGCCACCGTAAGATGGCCGATATCGTGCCGGTCTCCTTCGGCGTCTGGTCGAGCCAAGGCGAGAACTCGCTGGTGACGCCGGCGACGGAGGGCAAGCTTGCGGCGCGGCTCTACAACGAGATCGTGAGCCGCATCTACACGCAGGCCGAGACGGGCGAGCAGATCATGATGCTGATCGCCTACGGCGACACGCAAAGCGACCTTTTGCAGCTGCACAGGCCGGAGGCCTGCTATCCGGCGGTTGGCTTCCATCTGGCCTCGGCTCAGACCGCCGCCATCCCCTTAAGCCCGCACGCGGTGATCCCCGGCCGGCGCGTTCTCGCCGAACTCGAAGATCGGCATGAGCGCATCGTCTACTGGACCCGGGTCGGCGAGTTCCTGCCGGCGACCAGCAACGATCAGAGGAAGGCGCAGCTGAAGACGGCGATGCAGGGCTTCGTTCCGGACGGCGCGCTGTTCCGGTTCTCATCGCTGCGCCCGGATCCGTCCGCGTTCGACGTGCTCGACGGCTTCATTGCCGGCCTTGTGCTCGCTGTCGCTCCGACCAACCGGCCGCCCCTGGTGGGTTCGGCGCTGGCGAGCGAAGTGGGCGTCTAGGAGGCCGTCACCAACTAGGTTCCATCAGGATTTCTCCAACTCGGCGTCGACTAGGGCCCGCTCATCCACGTTTTTCTTGATCGCCTTAAGGAATAGGTCCGTCAGTTCCGCACAATAGTTGTCGAGCAAGGCGTCGATCTCTCCGCGGCTGTGTGCCAAGTCGGCGCGAAGCTTTTCGCGGTCGTCGAAGCTGTCGAGGGTGAACTTGAGCGCGGTATCGGTGTCCAGCCCGGTCACCGGAACGATGTGCGGATAGCCCAGCAGGCCTTCGAACAGGCCGATGAACTTGCGGCTGTAGGCGACCGGCACGACCGCCACGCCACTCGAATAGGCCGCGATGCACGCGTGCATTCGCCCGGCGACCAGGAAATCGAGGCCGGAGATGTAGGACTTGGCTGCCGACGGCGAGGTGAAGTTCGGGACCCGCTCGGCCTCGGGAAACTCCGTGGCAAGGCGATCGGCGACCCGCCCGTCGTCGTCTTGCGGCAGCACATCGCTGTTCACGTGGCAGATGAGTTTCACCGAGACGTTCGGCCGCTCGAGCAGAGCGGCGATCAGCCGGCGCGTGTAGGCGGCATAGTCCACCTGCATGCCGAACTCGTTGGCCCCGCTATAGCCCCCGTTGAACAGCAGTCCGGAGACGTTGAGGCCGACCTCGACCACGGTGGCGTTGGCCTTCTGGCGCGACTCGAAGGGCAAGGCGAAGGCGACATCGACTGCCTGTGACACCGGCGTCTCAGGGGCCATCCTGCGTGCGACATCCAGGGACAGCGGGTCTCGAGCCATCACGAACGCCGCGCGCTGCATTGCATGCGCCGCCAGGAAGGTCTGCGGCTGACGGTTAAACGGGCCGATCGTCTGCGGACTGAGGCCCAGCGGCACCCGCCTGGCGATCGCCATTATCTTGCTGAGCCAAAGGAAACCGAACCGCTTCAGCCCATAGATGTCGGCGAAGCTATCGCCGCCGCCGATATCGAGCACGCAGTCGAGATCCGCCAGGGTCCGCCAATAGGTTCCACCCGGAAGCATAGCCCGGGTGTTGATGGCGAGGTCGTCGATGTCGGGCCCCGAGACATAGTGCGGCACGGCCGGATCGACGAAGCCCAGGATGTGGAAGCGGGGCTCAAGGCCGGCAGCGGCGGCTGCGCGGCGGGCGAGGGCTATGTTGCTGACGGTCAAGGCGCCGACCCCCAGATTTCCGGAATTCACTGAGTGCCAGAGCAGGCCGATCGAAATGGTGATCGGCGCGACGCCAGAATCCACCTTCATTCGTTCTGCCCTGCCGCCATCTTCACTTGAAGCTCCCTACCTTTCATAGAAGTGCCACCAATAAACTAAGACTCCGTCCATCAGCTACCGCCAGGGGCGCGGCAACAAGTTTGAAGGACTTCTCACTCACCCTGGCGGCGTTGCAAAACTCGGCGCCTCGGCCGCCCGCCGATCTTCCCGTCATCCGGTCTAGCTGGTAGTCACTCACCCATGCTGCAAAACCCGTTTTCGAACTCGCCGGTCCGCATCGCGGTCCTGGGTCTTGGCTATGTCGGCCTGCCGCTGGCCGTGGCGTTCGCTGAGCATTTCGATGTGCTGGGGTTCGACATCAACGCCGGACGAGTCGCCGAGTTGTCGCGCAGCGAGGACCGCACGCTGGAGGTCACGCCGGACGAGCTGAAGGCGGCCAAGCGTCTCAGCTTCAGCTCGAACGCCGAGGACCTGAAGGCCTGCAACGTCTTTGTCGTGACGGTGCCGACGCCGATCGACGACCACAAGCGCCCCGACCTGACCGCGCTGCTGGCGGCCAGCCGCACGGTGGGCGCGGCGATCTCCAAGGGCGGCGTGGTGGTCTATGAATCCACGGTCTATCCCGGCGCGACCGAGGACGACTGCATCCCGGTGGTCGAGAAGGTTTCGGGCCTCACCTACAACCGCGACTTCTACGCCGGCTACAGCCCTGAGCGGGCCAATCCGGGCGATCCGAACCACCGGCTGGCGAACATTATGAAGGTGACGGCCGGCTCGACGCCGGAGGCCGCCGCCTTCGTCGACGCGCTCTACGGCCAGGTGGTGCCGGCCGGCACCCACTGCGCCAGTTCCATCCGCGTGGCCGAAGCCGCCAAGGTGATCGAGAACACCCAGCGCGACCTCAACATCGCGCTGATCAACGAGTTCGCGCTGATCTTCCGCCGCATGGGGCTCGACACCAGCGAGGTGCTGGCGGCGGCGGGCACGAAGTGGAATTTCCTGAACTTCCGCCCAGGCCTGGTGGGCGGCCACTGCATCGGGGTCGATCCTTATTACCTGACCCACAAGGCTCAGCAGCTTGGCTATCATCCTCAGGTGATCCTGGCGGGCCGGCGGATCAACGACCTGATGGGCGGCTATGTGGCGCGCGAACTGATCAAGGAACTGATCCGCCGCGGCGGTGCGCCCAAGGGTTCGCGAATCCTGGTGATGGGCTTGGCCTTCAAGGAAAACTGCCCGGACCTGCGCAATACCCGCGTCGTCGACATTATCGGCGAGCTGAAGGAATACGCCGCCACCGTCGATGTCTGGGACCCTTGGGTCGACGCCGCCGAAGCCAAGCACGAATACGGCCTCGACGTGATCGCTGCGCCAAAGGCCGGCGCCTACGACGCCATCGTGCTCTCCGTCGCGCACAGCCAGTTCGCCGAGATGGGCGCGGAGAAGATCCGCGCGCTGGGCAAGCCGGGCGCGGTGCTGTTCGACGTCAAGAGCATGTTGCCGCTGGGCGCGGCGGACTTGCGTCTCTGAAGGATTGGCCGTGACGACACGGATCTTTCTGCGCGACGACGACGTAGGGGCGCTGACACCGGCGCTGACGAGCTTCGTTGGCCGGTTTGCAGCCCGCGGCTTGCCGGTCAGCTACCAGATCATCCCTGAGCAGTTCACGCCGGAGGCCGCTGCCTTCATGCTGGCCGAGCGTGCGAAGGCGCCGAACCTGATCGAATTCGGCCAGCACGGCCTGCGCCATGAGATGCAGGTCCGCGGGAAGACCGAATACTATGAGTTCGGCCCCGAACGGACCTACGCGCAGCAGTTGGCGGACATCGAACAGGGTAAGGCGCTGCTACAGGCGCGCCTGGGCGCCGGCGAGGCCCTGCGGGTGTTCACGCCGCCGCGGCACCGCTACGACCGCAACACCCTGAAGGCTATCCGCGCGACCGGCTTCTCGGTGCTGTCGGCCTCAAGCTATGCGACGCCGAAACATCGCGCCGCCTATGCCGTAGGGCGCGCGCTGGGTCTGACCAATCTTGGACGCCCTGGCGTGCCCTGGCATGAGCGGGTTCGGCCCGACTGTGGGCTATTCGAGCTTTCCGTGGCGGTTGGCATCGACGATGGCGACTACATCGTCGGCTCCGCCGATGACGTCATGGCTGAGATCGGTCGCTCGAGGCGGCACATGTCGGCGCTGGGCGTGCTGTTCCACCACCAGGTCTTTGCCCAGCCGGACGGCGAAGCGCACCTGGACGCGGTGCTAGATGGTCTCCAACGGCTTCCAGATGTCACCTTTCACACGCTCGGCGACCTCTACGATCACCGAGCGGAGGCCGGCCGCACGTAGGCCTCAGGGTCGGTAGTAGTCCAGGTACCAATCCACGAAGGCGCCGATCCCGAACTCGATGGAGGTGGAGGGCGCATAGTCCAGGGCGGTCTTGGTCTCCTCGACGTCGGCCTCGGTGCGGGCGACGTCGCCGGGCTGCATGGGGAGCAGGTTGATCTCGGCCTTCTTGCCGAGTTTCTCCTCCAGCACCTCGATATAGCGCATCAGCTCGACCTTCTGGCTGTTGCCGAGGTTGAGCACGCGCCAGGGGGCGACGCCGCTGGTGGCCGGATCGGGGTTCTGCGGGTCCCAGGCGGGATTCACCTGGGTCGGGCGGTCGACGGCGGCGACCAGGCCACTGACGATGTCCTCCACATAGGTGAAGTCGCGCTGCATCTTGCCAAAGCCGTAGACGTCGATCGGGCGCCCCGCGAGGATCGCCTCGGTGAACTTGAAGAGCGCCATGTCGGGGCGGCCCCACGGGCCATAGACGGTGAAGAAGCGGAAGCCCGTCGAGGGGAAGCCGAACAGGTGCGAATAGGAGTGCGCCATGCCCTCGTTGGCGAGCTTGGTCGCCGCGTAGAGGGTGATCGGATGGGTCGCCGGATTGTGGACGTTGAAGGGCATGTTGCCGTTCGCGCCATAGACCGAGCTGGTCGAGGCGTAGACCAGATGCTTCGGCTGCGTTGCGCGGCAGCCTTCCAGGATGTTCAGGAAACCCACGACATTGGAGTCGACGTAGGTGCGCGGGCTTTCCAGGCTGTAGCGGACGCCGGCCTGGGCGGCGAGGTTGACCACCGCGTCGGGCTGGAACTCGGCGAAGAGGGCCGAAAGCCCGTCGCGGTCGGCGAGATCGATTTGCGCGTGCCGATAGATCTCGTCCTTCTCCAGGATCGCGCGGCGCGCCGCCTTCAGAGCCGGGTCGTAGTAGGCGTTCATGATGTCGAGACCGACGACCTCATCGCCGCGCGCCAGGAGGCGGCGTGACAGGTGGAAGCCGATGAACCCGGCCGAGCCGGTGACCAGGACCTTCATGGCGCCTCGAACCCTCTCATTTTCGCCCTGCTCGCGTGGTCGGCGCTGAAATCTCGACGACGCAGCGCACGGCTACCGCTAGGCTTTCTGACGTTCAGATACGGGGGTGTCATGAAGATTTCCTACCTCGCGCTGGCCGCTGCCTTGCTCTGCGGCGCCGCGCCGGCCGTGGCTGTGGCCAAGGCTCCGGTCACCCACGAAGCGATCTGGATGATGAAACGGGTCGGCGCGCCGGTGGTCAGCCCTGACGGCAAGTGGGTGATCTATTCGGTGGTCGAGCCGTCCTATGAACCGGACAAGTCGGTGAGCGATCTGTGGCTCGTCCCCACCGCCGGCGGGACGCCCAAGCGGTTGACCAACACCAAGGCCGGCGAGGGCGGCGTCTCCTGGTCGCCGGATTCGACGAAGATCGCCTTCACCACCAAGCGCGAGGGCGACGAGGTGGATCAGGTCTATGTGCTGGACATCGCGGGCGGCGGCGAGGCGCGACGGATCACCAGCCTGTCGACCGCGGCGGCCAATCCCAAATGGCGGCCGGACGGCCAGGCGATCCTGTTCGAGACCATGGTCTGGCCGGGCGCCCTTACCGACGAGGCCAACAAGAAGGCCGCGGCCGACAAGAAGGCGCGCAAATACAACGTCCGCACCTATGAGCACTTCCCGATCCGCTATTGGAACGAGTGGCTCGACGAGCGTCTGCCGACCGTCGAGGTCGTGGGTCTGGAGCCGGGCGCCAAGCCGAAGGACATCCTGTCGCCGACCAAGCTGGCGCACACGCCGGGCTTCTCCGGCCCCGAGGGCGAGACCAGCATCTCGCTGTCGCCGGTGTGGAGTCCGGACGGCAAGGAGGTCTTGTTCTCCGCCACGGTGGAACACTGGAACGCCGCCTTCAGCGAGGTGAACTACCAGCTCTGGCGCCTGCCGGCCGACGGCGGCGAGGCGACGCCCGTCACGTCCGAAAAAGGCGGCTTCCGCGAACCCACCTTCAGCGCTGACGGCAAGACGCTCTACTTCAACTACAATCCGCGCGTCGAAGGCGAGGTCTACAACCTGGCGCGCTTCTCGAAGGTGGCCTGGCCCGCAGGCGGCGAGATCACCCAGGTCGCCAAGGATTTCGACCGGGAGCCGGAGCGGTTCCAGATCACCCCAGACGGCAAGACCGCCTACATCCTGGTTCCGGAGTCAGGGAAAACCAACCTCTACAGCGTGCCGACCGCGGGCGGGAAACCGGCGCTGGTGATGGAGCCCGCGACCGGCGGCTATGGCGCGCTTACGATCCCGCAGAAGGCCGCCAAGCCGCTGCTGATCGCCACCTTCTCGAGCTCGGTGAGTCCGCAGGAGATCGTCCGCATCGACCCGGCGGCGAAGAAGCATGAGAACCTGACCAATGTGGATACGGCCGAGGCGGCGAACCTCGACTGGGCGGCGCCGATCCACTTCGATTTCGTGAGCGCCGGCGGGCGCAAGATCCACAACATGATCTTCCTGCCGCCGGGGTTCGATCCGTCGAAGAAGTATCCGCTGCTGGTGTTCATCCACGGCGGCGCGGCCAGCATGAACGCCGACCAGATCAGCCTGCGTTGGAACTACCACCTGCTGGTCCAGCCCGGCTACGTGATGCTGATGAGCGACTACACGGGCTCGACCGGCTATGGCGAGAAGTTCGCCCAGGCGATCAAGCTTGATCCTCTCAAGGGGCCGGGCCTGGAAATCGACCAGGCGGTGAACGAGGCGCTGAAGCGCTATGCCTACATCGACGGGACCAAGATGTGCGCGCTCGGCGCCAGCTACGGCGGCCACCTGGTCAACTGGCTGGAGGCCACGACCACCCGCTACAGGTGCCTGGTCAGCCACGCGGGCGAAGTGGATCTCCTGACCCAATGGGGCACGTCGGATGGCATCTACGGCCGCGAGGTCACCAACGGCGGGCCGCCCTGGGAGGGCAATCCGGTCTGGAAAGACCAAAGCCCGATCACTTACGCTAAGAACTGGAAGACCCCGATGCTGCTCTCCATCGGCGAGCGGGATTTCCGGGTGCCGATCAACAACACCCTGGAAAACTGGTCGACGCTGCAGCGGATGAAAGTGCCGAGCCGGCTGCTGGTGTGGCCCGACGCCTGGCACTGGATCCTGAAGCCCGAGGACAGCCGCCACTTCTACGCCGAGGTCGACACCTGGCTGGCGCACTACCTGAAGGACGGGCCGCCATCGCCGTCGCCGGCGGCGATGACCACGGCGAAGTGATCGCCTTGGCTGCGTCTGGATGCGACCAAGGGCCGTAACTTTGCGCTATGGGGTTGAGACGGTCAGGAATCGCTGGCGCGCTGTATGCAGGCGGGCGATCAGCCTTTAAGAGACTGTTCGAAAATGACCGCGACGGGCAGTGATTCCGCGCGGTGTGTGGGGCCGAGGAGCGTCAGTATGAGCCAACGCATCGTCCCGGGACTTGAGCCCGCGCCGACGAAACACGCGAAGCTGCTACAGTGGGTTCGCGAAATCGCCGCGCTGACCGAGCCGGACCGGGTGCGCTGGTGCGACGGATCGCAAGCCGAATGGACCGAGCTGACCGGGGAACTGGTCGCGGCCGGGACGCTGAAACAGCTCAATCCCGCCAAACGGCCCAATTCCTTCTACGCCGCCTCCGACCCGCGTGATGTGGCGCGCGTCGAGAGCCGCACCTTCATCTGTTCGGAAAATCCCGAGGACGCCGGCCCGACCAACAACTGGCTCGACCCCGCCGAGATGCGCTCGGACCTGAAGGACCTGTTCAAGGGCTGCATGAAGGGGCGCACGATGTACGTCGTGCCGTTCTGCATGGGGCCGCTGGGCTCGAAGATCAGCGCGATCGGCGTGGAGATCACCGATTCGGCCTACGTCGCCGTATCCATGAAGATCATGACGCGGATGGGCCAGGCCGCCCTCGACCAGCTCGGCGAGGACGGCTTTTTTGTGCCGGCCGTACACTCGGTGGGCGCGCCGCTGGCGGCGGGGCAGGCCGACGTCGCCTGGCCCTGCAACGAGATCAAGTACATCGTCCACTTCCCCGAGACCCGGGAGATCTGGTCCTACGGCTCCGGCTATGGCGGCAATGCGCTGTTGGGCAAGAAGTGCTTCGCGCTGCGCATCGCCTCGGTGATGGCTCGCGACGAGGGCTGGTTCGCCGAGCACATGCTGATCCTGAAGCTGACCTCGCCGCAGGGCGAAGTTCACTACGTCTCGGCGGCCTTCCCGAGCGCCTGCGGCAAGACCAACATGGCCATGCTGCAGCCGACGCTGGCCGGTTGGAAGGCCGAGACCATCGGCGACGACATCTGCTGGATGCGCTTTGGCGACGACGGTCGGCTCTATGCGGTGAACCCGGAGGCCGGCTTCTTCGGCGTGGCGCCGGGCACCGGCGAGTCCACCAACAAGAACGCGATTGCGGCCCTCTACGCCAACAGCATCTTCACCAACGTGGCGCTCACCGATGACGGCGATGTCTGGTGGGAAGGGCTGACCGACGAAGCGCCGGCGCACCTGATCGACTGGCGCGGCAAGGACTGGACGCCCGACAGCCTGGAGCCCGCGGCCCATCCGAACGCCCGCTTCACGGTGCCGGCCTCGCAGACCCCGGTGATCGCGCCGGAGTGGGAAGACCCGGCCGGCGTGCCGATCTCCGCCATCCTGTTCGGCGGGCGCCGCGCCAGCGCCGTGCCGCTGGTCAACGAGGCCCGCGACTGGGCGCACGGCGTGTTCATGGCCTCCAACGTGGCCTCGG
>Ga0070730_10002525_pt1 | contig 16638 bp, 14 predicted proteins | sample Coa_R1_3_FD_66447 | JGI IMG/M metagenome (GOLD analysis project Ga0070730, IMG submission 66447) | Surface soil microbial communities from Centralia Pennsylvania, which are recovering from an underground coalmine fire - Coalmine... | ecosystem: Environmental > Terrestrial > Soil > Unclassified ... | reverse complement strand
CCACGCGCCGCCGCCTGCGCATCCCTTCCAATTCCAACAATGTCAAACAACAGCCCGCCTTCTTCACCAACACTCTGCTTCGTCAGCAGCGCCGGCACCGTCAGCGGAGGCAGGCTTTTACGCTTGCCTCGGAACCAAGTCAACAGGCTTTTTTGCTTTTTTTCGCTTCCTTTTCTTCCTGCCGTCAACCTCGTTCGGAGGCCTTCGACAGGAGCGACCAGAGGTATTTTCCCCGGCCGGAAACGAAGCGCAAAACCCGCGTCGCCCTAGTTCCATTTCCCGATTTTTCGAGGCGCCGCCTTGCTTTTTAGCGGGCCCCGTCGCGTCGGGAAGCGGCTTATACGTCCGCTCGCCGAACCGAGTCAACAAACTATTTTCAAAAAAATTCGGCCCCGCGCGCAGCCCTCCAATGCCCCCTCGCAAGGGCGGGCCCGGCCCCTCACATAAAGCCTCGCGATGGCGAACGACGAAGACCCCCTGACCGGCGCCGAGCGGGCGCGCTATTGGACCGTGGCCGAGGGCGGCGGCACCGAGCTGCTGGCGGCACGCTACGTCACCCATGCCTTCGTCCGGCACAGCCATCCGACCTATACGATGGCGGTGATCACCGCGGGCGCCGAGCAATACCGCTATCGCGGCGCCCTGCACCGGGCCGGACCGGGCCAGATTGCCCTCCTCAATCCGGACGAGCCGCATGACGGCTGTCGTGCGGTCGAGGAGGGCTGGCACTACCGGGTCATGTATGTCCCGGCCACGGCTTTCGCCCTGCTCGCCCCCGACCGCCCGGCCCTGCCGTTCTTTCCCGAGAGCGTCGTGCACGACCCGGCTCTCGCCGCCGCCTTCGTCACCCAGCACCAGGCCTTCGCCGACCAGCCGTCGCTCGCCCGCGAGGAAGGCTTCCTCGAGCTCATCGCCCGCATCGCCGAGCGCCATGGCCGGGGTTTGCCGGCGCTGGCGACGGCGCGCCGGGTCGGGCACGAGCCCGGCCCCGTCGCCCGGGTGCGGGCCTATCTCGACGAGCATCTGACCGAGACCGTGCCGCTGGCGCGACTCGCGCTGATCGCCGGGCTGCATCCCCTGTCGCTGATCCGCGCCTTCCGCCGCGCCGTCGGCATGCCGCCCCATGCCTACCAGACCGCGCGGCGGATCGCCCAGGCCCAGGCGCTGCTGCGCCAGGGCCTGGCACCGGCGGCGGTCGCGGTCGATTGCGGCTTCGCCGACCAGAGCCATTTGACCCGCGCCTTCAAGCGCGTGGTCGGCGTGCCGCCGGGCCTGTACCGGTCAGGAACGTACAAGACCAGACGCCCGGCAGCACCCTAGCCTCGGGGCATGACCCTAGAAGATCCGCCGATTCGCTTCACCCTCAACGGGCTCACCCGGGGCTATGTCAAAACCGTGCCGATCGCCGTCGGCGTCGCCGTGTTCGGCCTGGCCTATGGCCTGCTCGCCGGCCAGCACGGGCTGAGCCTGGCCGAGACCGGCCTGATGAGCGCGCTGGTGTTCGCCGGCTCGAGCCAGATGCTGGCGCTGCAATTATGGGACGATCCCCTGCCGATCGCCGGCATCGTGCTCGCCGCCGCGATCATCAACCTGCGCTATGTGATGATGACGGCGGCGCTCAAGCCCTGGCTCGGGCGGCTCGGCAGCTTCTCGTCCTACGGTAGCGTGTTCTTCACCGCCGACGAGAACTGGGCGGTCAGCATCGCCGAGATGCGCGCCGGCGGCCGTGACGCCGGCTTCTTCGTCGGCAGCGGCCTGGCGCTCTGGAGCTTCTGGCTGGTCTCGGGCCTGGTCGGCCGGGCGTTCGGCGGCGCCTTGCCCGCACCCGAGCGGCTGGGGCTCGACTTCATCGGCACGGCGGTGTTCGTGGCGCTCGCCGGGCGCATGTGGCGTGGCCGGCGCGATCTGCTGCCCTGGCTCGCCGCCGGCATCGCGGCCGCGCTGGGCTCCGCCCTGCTGCCCGGTGCCTGGTACCTGCTGGTCGGCGGCCTCGCCGGCAGTCTGGTCGGCGCCTGGCGCGACACAAGGCGCGCGATCCGGCAAGGAGCGGTCCATGGCGTCTGACCTGTCGCTCCATGCGCCGACCCTGATCGCCATTCTCGGCATGGCGGCGGGCGTCTATCTGATCCGCTTCACCGGCTTGTTCCTGGCGCGGCGCGTGACGCCCACCCCCTGGGTCGAGGCGTTCCTCGGCCATCTGCCCGGCGCCATGTTCACCGCCCTCATCGTGCCGGCGGTCATCCAGGGCGGCACACTCTATATAGGGGCTGCCGTGGCGACGCTGGCGAGCGTGCGATTGCGGGCGCCCCTGATCGTCTGCCTGGCCGTGGGCATCGGCACGCTGCTCGTGCTCAGAACCGTCACACAGCACTGATACTATATATAGAGACGCGAGCCGATCCGCGGATGGAACGAGTCCGCGAAATCTGGCAAGGGATTTTTTGCCAAAATCTCGCCATAAACCGCGTTGCATCCACCATATTTTGTGGCACCCTCTATCTCCGAGCCTACATACGGGGTCTTGCGGATCCCGGGATCAGTGCCGAGCGGGGGCCGCGGCTGATCCGCTCAGATGTCGGCGAAACAGATAATAGGGGCTAAGACGACCATGCGGATCTCTCGTCGATTCACGACTGAAGGTCACGATCCCTACGCGGCGATCGAGTTCACGTCGGCCACGAGCGAGATCCGCAATCCGGACGGCTCGGTGGTGTTCCGCCTGGCCGACATGGAGGTGCCGAAGGCCTGGTCGCAGGTCGCCTGCGACATCCTGGCCCAGAAATATTTCCGCAAAGCCGGCGTGCCGGCGGCCCTGAAGTCGGTCGCCGAGAAGGGCGTGCCGGTCTGGCTGCGCCGCCAGGTCCCGGACGAGAAGAAGCTCGACGCGCTGCCCGAGAAGGAGCGATTCGGCCCCGAGAAGTCGGCCAAGCAGGTGTTCGACCGCCTGGCCGGCACCTGGACCTATTGGGGCTGGAAGGGCGGCTATTTCGATACCGAGGCCGACGCCCGCGCCTTCTATGACGAGTTGCGCATCATGCTCGCCCGCCAGATGGCGGCGCCGAACAGCCCGCAATGGTTCAACACCGGCCTGCATTGGGCCTATGGCATCGACGGCCCGGCCCAGGGCCATTACTACGTCGACTATCAGAGCGGCCAGCTGACCGCCTCGGCCAGCTCCTACGAGCATCCGCAGCCGCATGCCTGCTTCATCCAGTCCGTCGCCGACGACCTGGTGAACGAGGGCGGCATCATGGACCTGTGGGTCCGCGAGGCGCGCCTGTTCAAGTATGGTTCGGGCACCGGCTCGAACTTCTCCCACCTGCGCGGCGACGGCGAGCGGCTGTCGGGCGGCGGCCGCTCGTCGGGCCTGATGAGCTTCCTCAAGATCGGCGACCGCGCCGCCGGCGCCATCAAGTCGGGCGGCACCACCCGGCGCGCCGCCAAGATGGTCACGGTCGACATCGACCATCCCGATATCGAGGCCTATATCGACTGGAAGGTGGTCGAGGAGCAGAAGGTCGCGGCGCTCGTCGCCGGCTCGAAGCTGGCGAACAGGCACCTGAACGAGATCATGACGGCCTGCATCGAGGCGCGGCCGGACCTCGGCGACGGCGCGTTCGATCCGAAGAAGAACGGCGCGCTCAAGGCCGCCATCAAGGCGGCGCGCCGGAGCATGCTGCCGGAGAACTATGTCCAGCGCGTCATCCAGTTCGCCCAGCAGGGCTACGATTCGCTCGATTTCCGCGTCTATGACACGGATTGGGACAGCGAGGCCTACCTGACCGTCGCCGGCCAGAACTCGAACAATTCGGTGCGGCTCACCAACGACTTCATCGAGCAGGTGCTGGCCGACGGCGAGTGGAACCTGACCCGCCGCCTCGACGGCAAGGTCCACAAGACGCTGAAGGCGCGCGAGCTCTGGGAGAAGATCGGCCACGCCGCCTGGGCCTCGGCCGATCCGGGCGTGCAGTTCGACACGACGATCAACGAGTGGCACACCTGCCCGGAGTCGGGGCGCATCAACGCGTCGAACCCGTGCTCGGAATACATGTTCCTCGACGACACGGCATGCAATCTCGCCTCGCTCAACCTCTTGACCTTCCGCGATGCCGCCGGCGAATTCGACACGCCGTCGTTCGAGCATGCGGTCCGCATCTGGACCGTCGTGCTCGAGATCTCGGTGCTGATGGCGCAGTTCCCGAGCCGCGAGATCGCCCAGCTCAGCTACGAGTTCCGCACCCTCGGCCTCGGCTATGCCAACCTCGGCGGCCTGCTGATGGCGGCCGGCTACGGCTATGACAGCGAGGAAGGCCGCTCGCTCTGCGCCGCGATCTCCGCGGTGATGACCGGCATTGCCTACCGCACCTCGGCCGAGATGGCGAAGGAGCTGGGCCCGTTCCCGGGCTTCGCCAAGAGCCGGCAATCGATGCTGCGCGTCATCCGCAACCATCGCCGCGCCGCCCATGGCGCCGTCGACGGCTACGAGGGCCTGGCGGTGAAGCCGGTACCGTTCGAAGCCGCGCAATGCCCGGACGCGACGCTCGCCGCGGCCGCGGCCCGCGCCTGGGACGAGGCGCTGGCCTTGGGCGAGGCCCATGGCTATCGCAACGCCCAGGCGACGGTCGTGGCCCCGACCGGCACCATCGGCCTGGTCATGGATTGCGACACGACCGGCATCGAGCCCGACTTCGCGCTCGTCAAGTTCAAGAAGCTGGCCGGCGGCGGCTATTTCAAGATCATCAACCGCATCGTGCCGGAGGCGCTCGCGACGCTCGGCTACGGCCCGGAAGCGACCGAGGCGATGATCCGCTACGCCGTTGGCCACGGCACCTTGAAGGGCGCGCCGCGCCTCAATCACGAGACGCTGGCCGCCAAGGGCTTCACCGAGACCGAGCTGGGCAAGCTCGAGGCCGGGCTCGCCTCGGCCTTCGACGTGAAGTTCGCGTTCAACAAGTGGACGCTCGGCGAGGCATTCCTGACGACCACGCTCGGCATCCCGGCCGAACGCCTGAACGAGGTGTCGTTCGACCTGCTCGCCCACCTGGGCTTCTCCAAGGCGGATGTCGAGGCGGCCAACACCTATTGCTGCGGTGCCATGACGCTCGAGGGCGCGCCGGGGCTGAAGGAAGAGCACCTGCCCGTCTTCGACTGCGCCAACCCGTGCGGCCGGATCGGCAAGCGCTACCTCAGCTGGGAAAGCCATATCCGCATGATGGCGGCGTCGCAGCCGTTCATCTCCGGCGCCATCTCCAAGACGATCAACATGCCGAATTCGGCGACCGTCTCGGAATGCAAGGAGGCGTACCTCTTGTCCTGGCGCCTCGGCATCAAGGCGAACGCGCTCTATCGCGACGGCTCCAAGCTGTCGCAGCCGCTGTCCGCCTCGCTGATCGACGATGAGGAGGACGAGGACGCGATCGAGAATTTCGCGGCCATGACGCCGGCCGAGCGCGCGCCGATCGTCACCGAGCGGCTGATCGAGCGGGTCGTGGAAAAGGTCGTGCACCGGTCCGACCGGCGCCGCCTGCCGCAGCGCCGCAAGGGCTATACCCAGAAGGCGATCGTCGGCGGCCACAAGGTCTATCTCAGGACCGGCGAATACGAGGACGGCAGCCTGGCCGAGGTGTTCGTCGACATGCACAAGGAAGGCTCCGCCTTCCGCTCGCTGATGAACAACTTCGCCATCGCCGTCTCGATCGGCCTGCAGTACGGCGTGCCGCTGGAGGAGTTCGTCGAGGCCTTCACCTTCACCCGGTTCGAGCCGGCCGGCCAGGTCGAGGGCAACGACACGATCAAGATGGCGACGTCGATCGTCGACTATCTGTTCCGCGAGCTCGCGATCTCGTACCTGGACCGCACCGACCTTGCCCATGTCCAGCCGGCGGATCTCGCCCCGGACACGGTCGGCGCCGGCGACCAGGAAGGCCTGCTGCCCGACACGGCTGCGGCGACCCGCAAGGCCGCGGCGACGTTCGAGAAGATCCAGCGCGCCGCGAGCTCGGGCTTCGCCCGGACCAAGCTCACCGTGCTGCAGGGCGGCCTGCCGGCCGTCGCCTTCGCCGGCACCTCGGCGCTGGCGCTCGCGACTGATCCCCACGTCGGCCATGTCCATAGCCATGATCATGCGCATCAGGCCCATGGCGGCGGCGACAGCCGGTCGGAGCAGATCCGCGAGGCCCGGATGAAGGGCTACGAGGGCGACAGCTGCGGCGAATGCGGCAACTTCACGCTGGTCCGCAACGGCACCTGCATGAAGTGCAACACCTGCGGTTCCACATCGGGGTGTAGCTGATATGACGACGACTCGGAGCTACGGTGGGCGGACCGTAGTTTTCCCCGCGTAGCCAAAGTTCATATCTGACCGAAGCAACAGTCTGCCCCCGGGGCTAAACCAGGGGCAGGCTGATTTTTTTGCAATTATTGGCGTTTAGATCGCTCGCTAGAAAGGAATGCCATCACGGTCGTTCTCAACTAGGAGATTCCCTCGCGCTCCCCTTGCGTGCGAATTAGGTCGAAGCAAGCTTCTCCCCAGTTCGCGCGCCCAAAATGCCACCGTCATCATATCCAGGGTGTTGTATGACGACAGCCGCTTGGCGGTTCATGATCGTCATCATACGATGCCCCATGATGTAAGGGTTGTTCGACGAGCGGCTGCTCGTAAGCGGCGACGGTCAGACCGACGACACGGGGCCGGGGGGAGACCTCCGGCCCTTTTGCCGTCAGGCGAGTGCCTCCGACGTGACGAAGCGCACGCCCAGGCCCTCGAGCCGGGCGCGGGCCGCGGTCATCGTGTCGCCGCCCTCGCCCGTCGGCAGGGCGATGGCCCGGCAGGCATCCTCGATGACGAATGCCGCGAAGCCCTGGCTGACCGCATCCTCGGCCGAGTAGGCGACGCAAAAATCGGTCGCGAGCCCGGCGAAGAAGATGCGGGCGAAGCCGCGTTCGCGCAGGTAGCCGGCGAGTCCGGTCGGGGTCCGCCGATCGTTCTCGAAGAATGCCGAGTAGCTGTCGATCGCGACCCGGAAGCCCTTGCGCACGACCAGCTCGATCTTCGCCGCGTCCAGGCCCGGATGCAGCGCCGCGCCCGGGCTGCCCTGGAGGCCATGATCGGGCCAGAGCGTCTGGGCGCCATAGGCGAGCTGGATCGTCTCGAATGGCGCGCGGCCGGGATGGCTGCTGGCGAAGGAGCTGTGCCCCGCCGGATGCCAGTCCTGGGTCGCGAACGCATGGTCGAAACGTTCATTGAGCAGCCGATTCGCGACCGGCACGACCGCATCGCCGTCCGGCACGGCCAATTCGCCGCCCGGCATGAAGGTCGGCTGGATGTCGATCAGCCCGAGGATGTCGCGCCGGCGGTCGATCGCGATCCGGTTCATGGCCCTCACTCCTCTGCCTGATGCGGAACCGCCTCCGCACTGACCCGTTGCCCGTGTATGCTAGCGGGAAAACGCGCCCGGGCGGAGACGAACCATGGCCAGAGTCCTCGGTGTCGGCGGCATCTTCTTCAAATCGCGCGACCCGGCCGCGCTCGGCGCCTGGTATGCCCGGCATCTGCGCCTGCCGGTGACGCCGCCGCAGGGCGCCAGCCTGCACCCGGAGCGGATGCCGCCCGGCGGCTTCACCATCTGGGCGCCGTTCGCGGCCGACACCGATTATTTCCGGCCGGCCGAGCGCGATTTCATGATCAACCTGGTCGTGGACGACCTCGACCAGGCGCTCGACCAGGTCGCGGCCGGCGGCGGCACCATCGTCGGCACGATCGAGGAATACGACTACGGCCGGTTCGGCTGGTTCCTGGACCCGGACGGCAACAAGGTCGAGCTGTGGCAGCCGCTCGTTCCGCCGGATGAGCCCGAGGTCGCCTGATCTCGGGTCCCTTGCCGCCGTCACCGCGCTCGCCGCATGATACCGTCATGCGGCTGCCGACCGGCGCCGCGGCTAGAGCCCGATCCGGTCATGTCGACGCAACATGGCCGGTGAATCGGTCTCTAACCTGAATCTCGATCCAGGGAGTTCGAAACCGCCTCGTGTTCAGACAGATCGACAAGCCGCGCGCGGAGCTGCAGCCGCCGTTCGACGTCGCCGTGGTCATTCCGACCGTGCTGCGTCCGGAGCTCGAGCGGGCGGTGCGCTCCGTCTATGCACAGGACTTCACCGGCCGCGTGCAGATCCTGGTCGGCATCGATGCCATCGTGGGCGATCCGACGCTGATCGAGAGCCTGGCCTTGGACTGCCCGCCATCGATGCAGCTCTCGTGGCTCGACCCCGGCTATTCGACGTCGGTGCGCCATGGTGGGCTCTATTCGAACCGGTTCAGCGGCGCTCTGCGCACCATCCTGACCTATCTGGCGAACAGCCGGCTCGTCGCATATCTCGACGACGATAATTGGTGGGCGCCGGATCATCTCTCGAGCCTCAGCACGGCGATCGCCGGCGCCGACTGGGCCTTCGCCCAGCGCCTGTTCGTCGAGGCGGCGACCGGCGAGCCGATCTGCGTCGACCAATGGGAATCGGTCGGGCCCGATGCCGGCGTGTTCAAGGAGAAGTTCGGCGGCTTCGTCGATCCGTCGAGCCTGATGGTCGACAAGCTCGCCTGCCACGACGTGGCGCCGCTCTGGTCGCTGGCCGGCTTCGAGGACGGCACGGGCGAGGACCGGCTGGTGTTCCGCATGCTGAACGAGCGCTACCGCGGCCGAGCGACCGGCCGGGCGACCAGCTATTACGTGATCACGCCCGAGGACCCGATGCATGCGGCGCGCATGCACATGATGCGGGCCGCCGGCATCTCGCTGCCGTCGGAGCGGGCGCTCGGCGGCCGGTCCCTGGCCGAGGCGATTGGCGAGCTGGGCCCCGCCCCGACCCCGCCGACCTGGGCAGCGAGCGCACCCGAGACGTCCCTGCTGGTCAGGGAACTGATCGCCCGGCTCAAGCCCCGCGATCTGCTGGTGCTCGCCGCCGGGCCGGAGGCCGCGACGGCGCTGACGCTGGCCGAGGCGGTCGCAGGAACGGACGCGCATCTGCTGGCGAGTGATGCGGACTGGGGTGCGTCCGCCCACGGCGCGGCGGCGGCGAATCTCGCCGCGACCGCGCTTGGCGCCGCGGCACGCGCCCTGCCGCCGGACGCGGGGCCGGCGACCCAATGGCTGGCCCGGCACGGCGTCATGGTCGACCTGATCCAGATCGGTCCGGCCGGCGATCCTGCGGCACTGACCGAGCTGTGCCGGGCCGCCTGGCCGTGCCTCAAGGCCGGCGGCGTGCTGCTCGGCACCGGGGCGACCCCGGCCCGCCCGGCGGTGCAGGCGGCGGTCGAGGCGTTCGCCGGCGCCGTCGGGGCCGATTGCCTGGTGCCCGCGCTCGACGAGGCCGGCGACTGGCTCGTGCAGAAGCTATGAGTGTCGCGGCGCCCCGCATCGACGCGCTGTTCGCCACGGCGCGCGGCCATCTCGACGCCGGCCGCCTGCAGGAGGCCGGCGCGCTCTATCAGCAGATCCTGGCCGAGGCGCCGGACCATGCCCCGAGCCTGCATCTGCTGGGCGTCGTCGCCCTGCAGATCGGCCGCGCTGAGCTGGCGGTCGATCTGATCCGGGCCGCGGCCGAGGCTGACCCGGGCATGCCGGCCTATCGCAACGATCTGGGCGAGGCCCTCCGCGCGCTCGGCGACCTGGACGGTGCCGCGGAATGTTTCGAGGGTTTGCGGGCACTGAAGCCCGATCATGCCGGCGCCCACGTCAACCTGGGCATCGTGCGCCAGCAGCAGGGCCGCCTGGCCGAGGCGCTGGCACTCTACGAACGTGCGACCGCGCTCAAGCCCGGCATGGCCGAGGCCTGGACCGACCTGGGCGCGCTGCTGCTGCAGCTGCGGCGGCTCGATGAGGCGGACAAGGCGCTGGCGACCGCCCGCCGTCTGGCACCGCGCGACGTGGCGGCCCGGCTCAACCTTGGCAACCTGCGGCTGGAGCAGGACCGGTTCGACGAGGCCGTGACGCTCTACGAGGCCGTGCTCGAGGCGGAGCCGCAGCATGCCGCCGCCATGCTCAACCTGGGCCGGGCGCTCAAGGAGCTGGGCCGGCCGGCGGACGCGCTCCGCTACTATCGCCAGGCCGAGGCGCTGGCGCCGCAGAACCCGACCATCCAGTGGAACCTGGGCGTCTGCCGCCTGCTGCTGGGCGACTGGCTGCGCGGCTGGCAGGGTTTCGAGGCCCGCTTTGCCGCCGATGCGGTCGCCGCTACCGGTATCGACGGGCCGGCCTGGGCCGGCGAGCCGCTGCCGGGCGGCACCCTGCTGATCCATGCCGAGCAGGGCCTGGGCGACACGATCCAGTTCGCCCGCTTCGCCGCCCTGGCCAAGGCCCGGGGCGTCGGCCGCATCGTGCTCGCCTGCCAGGCGCCGCTCATGGCGCTGATGCGCGGGGTCGCCGGCATCGACGCCGTCGTGCCGCGCGACGGCCCGCTGCCGCCGTTCGATGCGCAGATCCCGCTGATGAGCCTCTGTGCCGCCCTCAAGATCACCGCGGCGACGATTCCGCCGGCGCCCTATCTCGCCGCCGATCCGGTCCGGGCGCAAGCCTGGGCCGAGCGGCTCGGCGCCGGCTTCAAGGTCGGGCTGGTTTGGCAGGGCCACCGGCTGCATCGCAACGACCGCAACCGCTCGCTGCCGCCCGCAGCCCTGGCACCGCTGCTGAGGCTGCCCGGGATCCGCTGGTTCAGCCTGCAGAAGGAGCCGGGCCCCGGCGACCTGGCAGCACTGCCCGGCGTGACCGACCTGGCGGCCGAGCTCACCGACTTCACCGAGACGGCGGCGGCGCTAGCCTCGCTGGACCTGGTCATCGCGGTCGACACTTCCGTCGCCCATCTGGCGGGTGCGCTCGGCCGGCCGGTCTGGCTGGCCTTGCCCCATGCGCCCGACTGGCGCTGGCTGATGGGGCGCGCCGACAGCCCGTGGTACGCCACGGCGCGGCTGTTCCGTCAGAGCGAGCGCGGCGCCTGGAGCGGGCCGGCCGCCGCCATGGCCGCGGCGCTGTCGAAGCTCAGCCCTGCGACTTGATCTTAATGCCCATGAGCGGGGCCACCGCCTCGGGCGGCAGGCGGTTCATGCGCGGCGGCAGCTCGAACATCTGCGGCGGCTGCGGCCCGCGTTCGACATGGGAGAGCTCGTAGCTCGCCTTGGTCTCGTGGCCGTTCGGCTCGACGAAGGTGCCGTCGAGCTTGAGCACGATGCCGTCGTCGCTGATCCAGGCATAGCCGAACATCTGCGAGCCGTCGGTGCCCTGGCGCTCGACCCGGTATTTGTTCGCCGGCAGGCCGGCGATGCTCTCGGTGCCGATCGGGGCACCCAGCTGCTTCTGGTCGGCATAGTCGGTGATGGCGGCCGGGAAGCGGAAATCGGTGAAGACATGCAGGTCGGGCAGCTCCAGCCATGCCACCTGCTTGTCCGCACGCAGGATCGCGACCAGCGGCAGGCCGTTGACGGTCTGCTCGTGCCGCTGCCGGCCGGGTGTCGCATAGACACGGCCGACATAGCTCTTGCCGCCGGTCACCACCGTCCGGTCGGCGCTGTAGGGCACCCTTGTGTCGCCCAAGAGCTGCTGGGCCGAGGCCGGATGGGCGCCGACGAAAGCCGCGGCCAGGAACAGGCAGGAAAGAAGAAAACGCATCGGGCGGGAATTCCTCGCTGGATCTGACGCTTGGTACGGACGCTTGGTGCCGCCCGTGGCCGCTTGTATGGTGCCGCCGAAGCTTGCGCGCCGATTGGGACAATCCCAAGGCAGCGCGGGCAAGAGAGAACGTCGGAAGGAGACGTCATGTCGCAGAAGATCGAACAGCGCTTGAAGGAACTGGGCATCGAACTGCCCACCGCCAGCGCCCCCGCCGCCAATTATGTGCCTTACGTCGTCACCGGCAACCTGGTGTTCCTGTCCGGCCAGCTGTGCATCTGGAACGGCGAGCGCCGCTATGTCGGCAAGGTCGGCGCCGAGGTCAGCGTCGAGGACGCCATCGAGGGCGCCCGCCTGTGCGGCCTCAATCTCCTGACCTGGCTCAAGGATGCGGCCGGCGGCGATCTCGACCGGGTGGCGCGCTGCGTGCGCCTGGGCGGCTTCGTCAATTCGGTGCCGGATTTCTCGGACCAGCCCAAGGTCATCAACGGCTGCTCGAACCTGATGGTCGACGTATTCGCCGACAAGGGCCGGCACGCCCGCGCCGCGGTCGGCACCAATGTGCTGCCGTTCAACCTCGCGGTCGAGGTCGACGCGATCTTCGAGCTGCACGCTTGATCGCTAGATCGAGATGATTTGAGGTCGGATCGACCTCAAATCTGAATCTCGATCTCGCTCAAGGTGCCGGCCGGCCGCAAGGCTGACGAGCGGGTCCATTTGGACGCGGGGGCTTGGCCCGGCCCCCGCCCTGCCCCATCTTGGTTGCGAGACGAGGCACGAGGGATCGGTCGGGATGGATGGCGGCGAGCGGTTTACCATGCGGGTCGTGGACGGCTTGGGCGGTCTCGACGAAGCTCAATGGAACGCCTGCGCCGGCCCCGACAACCCCTTCGTCTCCTACGGCTTCCTGAGCGCGCTCGAGGAATCGGGCTCGGCCTCGGCCCGGACCGGCTGGCTGCCGCAGCACCTGCTGCTCGAGGACGCGACCGGACAACTCATCGGCGCCGTGCCGCTCTATCTCAAGTCCCATTCCTGGGGCGAATATGTCTTCGACCATAGCTGGGCCGACGCCTATGAGCGGGCCGGCGGCGACTATTACCCGAAGCTGCAGGCCGCCGTGCCGTTCACGCCGGTGCCGGGACCGCGCCTGCTGGTGCGCGCCGACGCGCCGCCGCAGGCGGCCGACCTGCTGATCGGCGGCCTGGTCGAGGTCGCGACCCGCCACAAGGTCTCGTCCCTACACGTGACCTTCCCCCACGAGGCCGACTGGCGGAAGCTGGGCGAGGCCGGGTTCCTGCAGCGCATCGGCCAGCAGTTCCATTGGACGAACGACGGCTATGCCAGCTTCGAGGATTTCCTCGCCCGGCTGAACTCGCGCAAGCGCAAGTCGATCCGCAAGGAGCGGCGGGCCGCGACCGAGGGCGGCATCACGCTCCGCACGCTCGTCGGCGCCGACATCACGCCCGCCCATTGGGACGCGTTCCACCGCTTCTATCTCGCGACCGTCGATCGCAAATGGGGCGGCGCGTATCTGACGCGCGAGTTCTTCGAGCTGCTGCCGTCCCGGCTCGGCGACCGGATCGTGCTGGTCGTGGCCGAGCGCAACGGCCGCACCATCGCCGGCGCGCTCAACCTGCGCGGCAGCGACACGCTCTACGGCCGCAACTGGGGCGCCGACGGCGACTATCCGTTCCTGCATTTCGAGGCCTGCTACTACCGCGCCATCGATTTCGCGATCGAGCACGGCCTGAAACGGGTCGAGGCCGGCGCGCAGGGGCACCACAAGATCCAGCGCGGCTACCTGCCAGCCGAGACCTACAGCGCCCACTGGATCCGCGACCGCGGGCTCAGGAAAGCGATCGACCATTTCCTCGAACGCGAGCGCCCCGCCATGCGCGCCGAGATGGTGGAACTGGCGACCCTGTCGCCGTTCCGGCAGGGCGGGGAGGAGTAGGAGCGGGCGGGCGGCTTTGAAAAATTTCAGACGACTGCTTGCCTATAGAACAAAAAAGGAACAGTCTCTCCTCCCATGGTAGTGGCGGAGCGAGAGAATGCACGCGAAGACGTCCCGACGTTTCAGCCTTTCCAAAGGGCTGGGTCTCGAATTAACGTCCAATGGTCTGACTTTGGCCGGCGTCCCGCTGCTGCGCCGGGCGGCCCATGGATTCGTCGCCCGCGACGAACTGGAAATCGTCTGGCTGCTCGATCGCGCCTATGGCGCTGCGATCGATAGCAACCGAACGGTCAAGGGTCTGCAGACGGTTGCACGCGCGCTCACTGAGGATCAGCCCATACGGGCTATGATCCGGGCGCTACTGCTCCATCTGCCTGAACTCGACTGGGCAGGTGCCGCTCGGCTGGCACAAGCCGATGATATGCTCGCCAAGTTCGATCCTGACCAGCCACGCGATGAGAAAGGCCGCTGGGCCGCAAACGGCAACGAGCCTGTACCGGCTCCGGGGATCCATGGCCTGCCGCCTAAGCTGAGCCGCCCGCCCCTGCGTCTTGTCAGTGACAGTCCCCTCGCCAACCAGAACGAAGCCCACACTCACGCCGACACTTCATCGGACGATCCCGAGGCCGAACCCTGGGTGACGCTGCCGCCGGGCAAGCGGATCGACGAGCTGGGCGATCTGCTTGAGTGGGTCGCAAACGTCAAGCCGGAAGAGGCGCCGATCATCCGGGGTGAGATCAAGCGTCTCTACTACGATCATGGCGACACGCGCGGCGGTGATGCGCTCAATCTTGCGCTAACCGATGCGCTGGAAGCAACGAGCCCCGCAGAACGCGCCGACATCTTGGAGCGGTTCGAGCCGTACACGCGGGAGGATCCGTCCCAGGCGGCGATGGACAGCTACGGCCTCACGACGGGTGTCGGCCTCGGCCAGGCGCTTGCCGCGACACTGGCGGGCCCCGCGGCAACCCAGTGGCTCGATCCTAACCGGGGCACCCGCCTCTTCTCCGAAGATTTCTGGCAAATGGCACCCCTCAAGCGCGGCGACTTGCTCCATCAAGCACGCTCTCCCCAACTCGCACCCAACTTCCCGGTCATTGACGACAAAGTTGGCAGCTTGGTGATCAGCACCAAAACCCTTGATCTCAGCGCCGCCGGGTATCAGGTCCCGCGCAGATTGGAACAGATGGTCAATAACTACGTGGATCGGGTTGCCGGATTTTACGGCAGAAGATGGGGTGATGTGGAAATTGAAGCTAAAGACATAACGGATCGGCAACTAGACCTGATCATCCCTCGAAATTTCTCAACACAGGCTCAATGGGACATTTTGAGAAGCGCAAAATCCAGAGCGGAAGCTCGAGGAGTCCATTTGAGAATCACGAGAGTTTGACTTCGGCACATCCTTAGGCGGAGAAATCAAGTGTCTCATAGTACATCGATCTTGGTATTTCTCGGAGTTATGGCGTTCACCAGACTCATCATTGTGCCACTCATCAGACTCAGCCGAAGCTACTCCGCGGCGTCCATGAAACCATCCCGCCAGGGCAAGCCGTCGACGGAGCGGCGACGCATCACTCTCCATGCCTACGCGTATATCCCGGCCGGCCTGTTGGCCGCGCTCGAACGCGCCGATCGCGACGGCGAGCCCTGGGCGAGCCTGCCGCCGGGCGAGCGCGACCCCGAGCTGGAGGGGCTGCTCGAATGGATCGCGAATGCCCGGCCCGGCGAGGCGTTGGAGATCGTCAGCGAGATCAAGCGCCACTACTACGACACGGGCGATATCGAAGGCGGCGATGCACTGAAACAGGCACTGCGCCGGTCACTGAAGGCGACCAGCATGGCCGAGCGCGCGGCGATCCTGGCGCGCTACGAGCCCTACACCAGGGAGGCCCGGCTGTCGCATTTCTGGGTGGAGGAGGCAGCCAGCGGCCAGAACGCGGGTTAACCGACCGTCAGCTCCAGCATCCGCAGTTCCTCATCCACATAGCGCCCGTCCGCGAGCTTGAGCGCCTTCAGCTCGACGCCGTAGATCTCGAAACCGGCGGCGGCATAGACCGCCTTGGCCGGCTCGTTATCGACGCCGACACCGAGCTGCAGGATCTCCAGTCCGTCGACCGCGCGGGCATGGGCGATGGCGGCATCGAGCAGGCGGCGGGCGAGGCCCTGGCCGCGGGCCGCCTCGGCGACATAGACGCCCCAGATCAGGCCCTTGTGGCGCTCCTTGACGCCGGCCGGGACGTGGAGGCCGGTCGTGGCGACGAGCATGCCGTCACGGAACGCGCCGAAGATCGCCGACGGCGGTGCCTCCGGAATGCGCCGGGCGGCTTCCTCGTCGCCGAGCCGCACTTCATCCTCATAGGCGGCGCTGAAGGCCGCGGGGGCGAGTTGCAGGCCTTCCAGGCGGAGCGCCCGGAACGCCGCCGCGTCGGCCTTGGTCAGCGTCCGGATCTGGGTCCCGCTCACGGCTTCGCCCTCAGCAGCGCCACCATGCCGACGGCGACGGCGGTGCCGAGGAAGAAGCCCGCGATCGTGTCGCTGAGCCAGTGATAGTCGGCGCCCAGCAGCCCGATCACGACCAGCGCGATCAATGCCGCCCAGAGCGCCCGCAGTCGCGGCACGCACAGCCACAGCACCACCATCGGCGCGGTGATGAGCGTCGTGTGCCCCGAGGGGAAGGAGAACCAGCCGGCGCCGCCGTGCAGCGGCTCGAAGCCGAACACACCGTCCTTGATCCAGGAGGGATTGTTGTTGGTCCAGGTCTCGGGCCAGGTCCGGCCGAACAGGATCTTGAGTTGATCCTTGACAACCAGCGCCGCGACCGTGGCGAGGCAGACGGCGAGCAGCACGCGCCCCTTCTCGGCCGGCCGCCAGCCGGCGACGGCGGCGATGCCGGCGCCGATCAAGCCCAGGGCCGCCAGCGGCGGGATCGGGTCGACGATCCAGGTCAGCCAGATGAAGCCTTGGTCGCCGTGGAACTCGGCATGGGACCAGGTCGAGAGCGGCCGGTCGACGAGCCCGATCGCGAGC
>Ga0070730_10002524_pt1 | contig 16640 bp, 15 predicted proteins | sample Coa_R1_3_FD_66447 | JGI IMG/M metagenome (GOLD analysis project Ga0070730, IMG submission 66447) | Surface soil microbial communities from Centralia Pennsylvania, which are recovering from an underground coalmine fire - Coalmine... | ecosystem: Environmental > Terrestrial > Soil > Unclassified ... | reverse complement strand
ACTTATCGTTTTTACGATCGGGATTCCGTTCGATTTACGCGAAGGCTCCTCTTCCGGTTCGTCAACCGGAGGCGCTTCTTTTTTTGCGACTCGCACCGGTTCCGATTTTTCCTGAGTCACGGGTTTCGTGTTCGCGGCCGATTGCGTTTCCGGCACATTGTTATTTTGCAAAAGGGAGAGTTCCGCTAGCGATTCCTGCGCTTCGCGCTTGTGTTCCGAGCGTGGAAAACGCTTCAGAAAATCCTGATACGTTTTCATCGCGGCGTTCGTGTCGCCCAGATTGTTCTGCTGCAATTTCGCCGTGCGCAGCAGAACATCTTGCGCAAATTTGCTCTTCGGATATTCGCGCAGCAAAAACTGATAGGACTCCACCGCCGACTGGTAGTACACGCGGCCGAAACGGTCGCCCATTTCGGTGTATAGCTCGCCGATCGCCAGCAGTGAATCCTGCACGTCCGCGGCGTGCGGCGTAATCAAATAAACTTTTTTGTACGCTGCAACAACGTTGCGATATTCCGCGAGCGTGCGTTTTTCCGCGGGCTTGGCAGTGAGCGCGGCCCTCTGTTCTTCGGCTTTGGTGAATTGCGCTTCAGCGGTTTGGCGTTTTACAGTGGCGGAAGGTTCGGCATTCGATTCGGAGGCGGAAAGGGAAGCAGGCAACAAGACGAGCGCCAGCGCCGTTGAGACGATCAGCGTCCGCGCAAAAACAGGCGAAACGCGGGCGAAGGCCTCGCGCAAAAAAAACGAGCAATTTTGATCAAAAAACTTCATCCCACCGGATCCCCAAACTTACTCCACTACTATTCTGGCACTAATCGTTGGTAAAAATCGTGCGGCCAGCGGGGTCGGTTTCCTTGCGGATGGATCGTGAACTGATGTACGCGCCATCAAAGCGACCCGAGCCAGCGTTGAACAAATACTGTACTCGTTGGACATAGTTTCGTGTTTCCCGAAACGCCGGAACGCCGCGAGCACGATCCACGGCACCCTCTCCAGCATTGTACGCCGCAAGAGCCAGTTCGAGGTTGCCGTTGTATCGTTCCAGCAACGTCTTCAGATATCGAACCCCTGCGTCGACATTTTGTTTCGGGCTGAACATGTCCTTTACACCGAATCGTTGTGCCGTGGACGGAACGAGCTGCATGAGGCCGACGGCGCCCTTGCGGGAAACCGCGCCGGCATTCCAGTGCGACTCCGTCTGAATCACCGCGCGGATCAAATCCGGATTGATGCGGTGACGCTCCGCGGCTTCTTTGACGAGGGCTTCGGCGCCGTCGCGATCGAGACTCATCGCTTCGTGCTTCGCTCCGAGAAAAGATTGTTCCGCGGGAAGGTAGATGGATTTCGGCGCGCGGGAATTGGCGAGCTTGGATTTCGTTTCCGGCTCGGTATTCACGAACATGCGGCGGCCATCGAAATTTTCAACCAGAGAAATTTGCGCGCGAGATGGACTTGCTGCAAATCCCAGGGTGGCCAGGACGATTGCTGCCGTAAGTGCCGAACGTTTACCCATTACCTTTTTAGATGCCCGGCGGCGCAGGCCGTAAGGCCCATGCTACCGGCGCCTTGGGGAAGGCGACAACGAATTCGAGTAAGCCTTGACTCTCCGTAGCACAGCCACTTTTGTCTGTGCGCGGTGTAAGCGTTGCCTCGGACAAAACAACGAGCAAGAAGCCCTTCTACTCCGTCGTTCTGACCACGGTTCTGCTAAAACCGCGCAGGCAAGAGTGCCTACGCTACACGAGCTTTGAATCCATCGGCTGCGGGCTGATGAATTTTGCGAAGCTCGTCCGCGGGTCAATCACACACCCGCAGCCACGCTTCTGGCGCTCGAGCAAACTATAGCAAAGCCTCCAGTAGGGAGGGAACTGACCGCAAGGCCATATTAAGGGCAGATGTGTCCTCCCCGCCACCTTCGGCCAAATCGGGCCGTCCGCCGCCTTTGCCGCCGACTTTGGCGGCAAGCGCCTGTATCAGCTTGCCAGCATGGACTTTAGCGGTGAGGTCTTTGGTGACGCCGGCGATGAGGGCGGCTTTGCCGTCCAGCACGGCTCCGAGGACGACGACACCGGAACCGAGCTTCTGGCGGAGGCTATCGACGAGCTGGCGAAGGGCTTCGCGATCGATATTTTCCACCTGGCTGACGACGGTTTTGACGCCTTTGACGGTTTCGGCGGAATTGGCCAGATCGTCGAGTTGAGAAAGGGCGCCTTTGCGTTTTTGATCGGAAATCTCTTTTTCAAGGTGCTTGACGGTTTGCGCGAGCTTTTCGACCTGGGCGAGAACGGCGTCTTCGCCGACGTTTAATTGTTGCTGGAGCTTCGAGAGGATTTCGGCCTGTTTTTGGAAATGCTCGAGCGCGCCGATGCCGGTGACGGCTTCGATGCGGCGGACGCCGGCGGCGACGGACTCTTCGCTGACGATTTTGAGGACGCCGATGTCGCCGATTTTGTGGACGTGCGTGCCGCCGCAAAGTTCCTTGGAGTAAAAGCCGCGGGGGGCGCGTTCGTCGGGAATGGTGACGACGCGGACGTTGGCGTCGGGATATTTGTCGCCGAAGAAGGCGAGGGCGCCGGAAGCGAGAGCATGGTCGATATTGGTGATGTCCGTTTCGACTTGGGTGTTGTGGCGAATTTCGTCATTTACTTGCTGCTCGATATCGCGAAGTTCTTCGGCGTCGACGTGAGCGAAATGGGAAAAGTCGAAGCGAAGGCGGTCGGGCGCGTTGAGCGAACCGGCTTGTTTGACGTGCGTGCCGAGAATATTTCGCAAAGCGGCGTGGACGAGGTGCGTGCCGGTGTGATTGCGCATGACGCGATTGCGGCGATCGGCGTCGGCGATGACGCTGACGCGGTCGCCGACACGAAGCGTTTCTTTGGCGAGGACTTTGTGCGCGATTAAGCCTGCGACGGGGTAAAACGCTCCGGTGACTTCGGCGAGAAGTTGCGAACCGGAATTGTCGTAAAACGACCCCGTGTCGGAGACTTGTCCACCCGATTCGGCGTAGATCACGGTGCGGTCGAGAACGACTTCGCCGGTTTCGCCGGCTTGTAGTTCGTTGACCACTCCGCCTTTCGCGATAATCGCCTCGATGCGAGCGTCTTTCGATGCGGAATCGCGGTAAAAATCCTTTTCAGTTTTGAACGTCTCCGCAATCTTCGCGTAAGCCGGATTCGCCGATTCTTTGCCGCCGCTCTTCCAAGAGGCCCTCGCCCTCGTGCGCTCTACTTCAAACGCCCGGTCGAAACCTTCATTGTCGAAAGCGACCCCATAGTCTTTGGCAGCGTCTTGAATGAAATCTCGGGGTAGGCCGTAGGTCTCGTAAAGGCTAAAGGCTTTCGCGCCGGACAGAACGGGGCGGTAGTTTTGTTTAAGATGGTTAATTACCGCTAGAGTTGGCTCATCCACTCTCATCGTCTTTCCAGAGGTGCGCCTCGGGTCAAGGAGCGTTGCTGGCAAGATGTCATCTATGTCACGGTCGAGGAACTTGCGGTCGATCTTGCCGGGGTGAGAAGCCTCGAACGAATCCGCGCAAGCCTTTTTCGCCTCGGCCTTCGCAGAATTGAGCAATTCATCGAGCTTTTCCGAGCCGATTTCTATTACTCGGCCGAATTGTCTTTCCTCAGCTTCTACGACCGCTGAGACTCTAGGCGCCGAGTCAATTAGCTCTGGATATGGTGGTCTCATTTCATCCCGAACTGCGTCCACCATTTTGAAGAAAAACGGTTCTCTTGCGCCCCACATATGGCCATGCCGAATCGCTCTCCTCATGATTTTTCGGAGAACGTATCCTCTTCCTTCGTTCGATGGCAAGACACCGTCCGAAATAAGAAAAGTGCTTGCCCTTGAATGGTCCGCAATAATCCGAAGAGACGGCTCGACGTTGGGATCAATCGTTGGGTCTACCTTCAACAATTCTGCAGCCCGTTTGAGGAGCGGCCCAAACAAGTCCGTGTCGTAGTTGGAGATGACGCCTTGGAGGACGGCGGCGACGCGTTCGAGGCCCATTCCGGTGTCGACGCAAGGCTTTGGCAAAACTTCGAGCCTTACAGACCTATGCTTAAAACCTAAGGGACCTGTGGTTGGGATTACGGTTTCCTCTTCCACGCGATTGAATTGCATGAAGACGAGGTTCCAGATTTCGACGTAGCGGCCGCAGTCGCAGGGAAATTGGCAGTCGGCGTGGCCTTGTTCGGATGCGGCGGGGCCCATGTCGTAGAAAATTTCGCTGCAGGGGCCGCAGGGGCCGGTATCGCCCATGGCCCAGAAGTTGTCTTTAAGGCCGGGAATTTCAAAGACGCGATTGGCGGGGACGTTTTGCGCGAGCCAGAGAGATTTTGCTTCTTCGTCGACGCCGAGCTTCGTCGTACTGACCGATGTGTGGGCAGCGCTGGCACCGGCCCCTCCGGGGTAAACAGAAGTGCCTGTGCTACCGAACTCCGCGCCGCCGAAGACGGTGACGTAGAGTTTTTCTTTGGGGATGGCGTACCAGTCGGGGGAAGTGATGAGTTCCCAGGCGAAGGCGATGGCTTCTTTTTTGAAATAGTCGCCGAAGGAAAAATTGCCCATCATCTCGAAGAAAGTGTGATGGCGTTTGGTGAAGCCGACGTTTTCGAGGTCGTTGTGTTTGCCGCCGGCGCGAACGCATTTTTGCGCGGTGGTGGCGCGCGAGTAGTCGCGTTTTTCGAGGCCGAGGAAAACGTCCTTGAACTGGTTCATTCCGGCGTTGGTGAAGAGGAGGGTGGGATCGCCGTGGGGAACGAGCGAAGAGCTGCGGACGCGGCGATGGCCTTTGCCCTCAAAGAATTTGAGAAAAGTTTCGCGAATTTCGTTGCCGGTCCATTTTTTTGCGTTGCCTGTCACGCTTGCCTCTTCGTTATCGGTTTTGCCGAGTCTTGGTTTGTTGCCGTTACAGCGAGGCCGGGCTGAAGCCCTGGCCCTACAACTAAATTCTTATTCCATGGTTGCCTCTTCGTTGTCGGTTTTGCCGAGTCTTGGTTTGTTGCCTTTACAGCGAGGCCGGGCTGAAGCCCTGGCCCTACATTGAAATCTTTTGAATCTTGCAAAACTTTGCCGCGCGCGCCTCGAAAATGGGATGAAAACAATCGTAAGAGTATCGCAGAGGCGGGGATGAGCGGCAATTACGGTGGGGAGCTGGAAGCCGCCTTCGACGGGAGGCGCAGTTTGCGGCGGCGGGAAGCCGTTCCAGGATGAGTCAGTGTATGGTGGCTGTACGCCGTTCGAGTATAAGCCAAGGTTACGAAATGGTTTTGTATGAACCTGGCGAGGGCGTGAGAGTGGGTACTAGTCGGGGGGACCCCCTCCCCCTTATTTTTGTAAGTGTTCATTCTAAATGACTTTAAGTCTAACGTTTTGTAAGTGTTGATTATACAGGGCTTACAGGCGGAAATTCTGTAAGTGTTCATTCTGCAGGGGTTAACGAGATGGAGGGGGCGATTCACGGAAGAGTGTAGCACAAAGCGTCATGTTAGTCAAGTGGGTACTAGGACGAGAGGGCGGAATCGTCGCCCGGTTCGGTTTCGGGAAGGTCGGCGCGGGTGAGGGATTTGAGTTCGCGGCGGATGAGATCGGAAGGGAAGCCGGCGGCGAGGAGTGAGCGGTAGATGGAGGCGAATTTTTTTTCGGATGATTTATCGCCGGTTAAGGGGCCGCGGAAGGAGCGGAGTTTGCGCTGGATGCGCTGGCGGACGACGGCGGCTTCGTCGGTTGACTCGGCGGATTCGTCGAGGGCGTCGTTGATGTGGCGGTCGGGAACGCCGCGAGCGCGGAGGTCGCGGGCGATGCGAAATTTGCCCTGTTTGCGCACTTCGGCGCGCTGGCGTGTGAACTGTTTGGCGTAGCGTGAATCGTCGAGCCGGCCGGATTCCTTGAGGCGGGCGAGGACGACTTGCGCGAGGAGTTCGGAATCGGCGCGGCGGAGGAGTTTTGTTTTCATTTCGTGGACGGAGTGAGCGCGGCGCATGAGGATGCGAAGGGCGTAGTCGTAGAGGTCTTGCTCGGTGGCGAGTTTGCGGGGGCGGGAGAACACAGAGAGAAGATGAAGCAAGGAAGCAAAGAAGTAAAGAGGCAACGAAAAGGCCGGCAAAAAACTGGGAGAAAAGAGCGGACCTACAGATCCGCCGCTCGATGAGCGGACTCTTGCGCGGGCGAATTGACGGCGCGCCGGCGTTGGCGATGGGTGTGATTGAAAGCCGGAATTACCCCGCGCTCGGTTTTGCGCCGGGGAGGCGGCCTTTGAGGAATTTGATCTGGCCGTCGTGATTGGATTCGTGTTCGGCGACGTGGAACCATTTGGCGAAATTGTTCATGCCCATTTCGGTGTCGACGACGGCGAGCCACTTGTCGTCGCGCTTTTTGAATTCGGCGAGATTTTTTTCGCGGGATTCGTGGAGGATGTTGAGGTAATAGTCGAGATTGTTGCCTTTGATGGCCTTGCGGGCGGGTTCGTCGAGATTCATGGGGACGTCCCACTTCTTTTTGATTTCTTCGGACCAACTATCCCATTTTATGCCGCCGAACGAGTTCATGCCGTAATAGGTTTCGGTGGCGGCGAGGTGCATGAGCAAGGCGCCGATGGTGTTGGCTTTGGCGTCGAGAAGAAAATCGAGGTCGGATTGCGAAAGGCCTTTGACGTTGTGAAGAACTTGCATGCGGGTGAAAGCGAGCATGGAGACGAGCGTGCCGATTTCGGGCGAGTAGCCTTTTTGCGGACCGATCAGCCAGGCTTCCTCTTCCTGTGCGAGCGCGGGCGGCGGAGCAAAGGAAAGTCCGGTGACGCCAGCGGCTAGGGCGGCGCCAAACCTGAGGAAATGACGGCGGTTCGGAAGAGATTCGTGAGGAAGCATGGGCAATTCTCCTGTGTGCGAGATTTCGGGAGAGAATCGGTAAACAACGTTACGAGGGATGATACAGCGCAGGTTGCCGGCGCACAAGAACTGCCTGCGCGATTGCGAGCTACGATGGGCGGATGTACAGTGAACGAAGAAGAGCGAGACGGCGACCGAGTGGATCCAAGCGAATTTACGGAAGAGCGCATTGCGCAGATGGTGGCGAGCGTGGCGACGTATTTCCGCCGCGAGAGAGATCTCTATTTGCCGCATTGCAAGCCGATCGCGGCGGAGTGGAGAAAGTCGATTGGGGCGTATTTTTCCGCGGCGCTGCTGGACAAGGTGAAGGCGCTGACGCTGCAGGGAGCGAGGATACCGCCACCGCCTTTTTATGCGGAGGCGATGCGGCTGACGGGTGGCCGATTTCCGGATTTCGTGCACATGACGTCGGTGACGTACATCGATGTGATTGTGTTTAACGAGCGGATCGAAGCGCGGCCGTTGTTTCACGGACTGGTGCACGCGACGCAACTCGAGATACTGGGCGTGGAAAAGTACGTGGAACTTTACGTGCGCGGATTCGTGAAGAACCTTTCGTGGCTGGCGATACCGCTGGAGGATCAGGCGTACAAGCTGGATGCGCGGTTCGCGGAAGCGCCGGGAGAGATATTCCGCGTGGACGAAGAGATTCGGAAATGGCTGAAGCAGGAAAAAAAGTTGTAGTGGAAGGTCTTACGCGCGCGCCGCGCCCGGCGAGCGAACTTGCGAAAAAAGAACGGCAAGAAGGCCTTTGAGGGCGACGAGGGCCAAGAAGACGCCGATTACGGCGCAGGGCGCCCAGGGGAGATAGTTCGAGTAACCGCGATCCACCATCGCGATTGCTGGGTCTGAAGGATCGTAAATGACGGAAACCGGGGTGCCCAATCTAGGTTCGAAGTTGGTTGCTTTCCACTCCTGAAAACGAAATTGCCGAGTTTCGAGCGAGAAGGCGACAATTGCCTCGTAATTTGTTCGGACGGAAACGGTTGAGTTCGATCGCGAATAAAATTGAACTGGTACCGAGCCCGCGATCACTCCGGTTGTGATTGCGCCTTTTAGGATGAGATGTGCGTGGACTTTGCCTGTCGAATACCCAAATAAGAGAAAAGGCAGGGCGGCGATGAATTGGAGAATGAAAGCGTAACGAAAGATTTTTTCGCGGTTGGTGGTGAGCTGAACGATGAGAGGGCTGACAGAGTCCATTCGGATTCCTCTCGCCAAATGGTTCGAGGATTATTTGCGGCTGAAGCGTTCGAAGTCCGCCATTTGCGAGGCCATTTCCTCGCGGGCGGCGTCGGCGGCGGAACGGATGCCTTGGATTTTGAGGCGGAATTCGTCGGGATTGGAAGCGCGGAGCAAGGCTTCTTCGAGCGTGATGAGCTGCTTGGTGTAAAGATCGAAAAGCGATTGATCGAAGGTCTGCATGCCGTACTGGGAAGTGCCGGCGGCGATGGCGTCGTGAATGAGGCGGGTCTTGTCGGCGTTGATGATGCAATCGCGGATGTAGGCGGTGGCGATCATGATTTCGCAGGCGGGGACGCGGCCTTTATCGTCGGCGCGGCGAACGAGGCGCTGGGAGACGACGGCTTTGAGAGTGGCGGCAAGCTGCAAACGAATCTGTTTCTGCTCGGGCGGCGGAAAGACGGCGATGATGCGCTGAATGGTTTCGGTGGCGTCGAGAGTGTGCAAGGTGGAGAAAACGAGGTGGCCGGTTTCGGCGGCAAGGAGGGCGGTGGAAATGGTTTCGAGGTCGCGCATTTCGCCGACGAGGATGACGTCGGGGTCTTGACGAAGGGCGGCGCGGAGGGCGGTGGAAAAGTTGGCGGTGTCGACTTCGACTTCGCGCTGATTGATGAAGCTGCGCTTGTCGCGGTGGAGAAATTCGATGGGGTCTTCGATGGTGATGAGGTGATCGGCGCGATTGGCGTTGATGCGGTCGATCATGGAGGCGAGCGTGGTGGACTTACCGGAACCGGTGGTACCGGTGACGAGAACGAGGCCGCGCTGCTCTTCGCAAATCTTGTTGATGACGTTGGGAAGATTGAGTTCCTCGACGGTGCGAATTTTTGTGGGGATGACGCGGAGAACCATGCCGACGTTGCCGCGCTGCTGGAAAACGTTGACGCGGAAGCGGCCGAGGCCGGCGACGCCGTAGGCCATGTCGAGCTCGGCGGTTTCCTTGAATTTTTGCTTTTGGCGGTTGGTCATCATGCTGAACGCCATGGAGAGCATTTCTTCGGGAGTGACGCGAGGGACCTCGGTGATGGGCGTCAGGAGACCGTCGACGCGGAGATAAGGGTGATTGCCGACCTTGAGGTGCAAGTCGGAGGATTTGTTTTCGACGGCGCGGCGAAGAAGATCGTCAATGCTTAGGGCCATGGTTAGTTCTCAGTTCCAGGTTTTAAGTTTTCCGCAAAAACACAAAGACGGCATATGAATTGGCCTAATGGCGAAAGTAGCATTCGAGGGAGGGGTGGGCAAGGAAGGCGGAGGAAATGGTTGCGGTGTAGTTACCTAGGCGAGGGGACAGGGGGCGGGATAGTGGCTGGTGAGTGGTGACTCGTGACTGGTCGTGAGACTGGAAAATTATGGACTTGCGCGCTTGGATTGGATGCGATGTGGATGCTATCGAAGATGCCGGCCTCAGAAGGCTGGCGCTCGAGCGGCCGGCTTCCGAAAGCCGGCCCTACAAAGACAAGGTCACGGTTTGCGGTTGAAGAAGGAGTCGTAGAGGAGGCCGGCGAAGAAGCCGCCGAGGAGCGGGCCGACCCAATAGACGCCTTGATTGGCCCAGTGATTTGCGGCGAGTGCGGGTCCGAAGGCGCGGGCGGGATTTAAGGCGCCGCCGGTGAAGGGGCCGGCGACGACGATGCCGAGACTCATGATCAAACCGATGGAGAAGCCGGCAAAGGGGCGAGAGGAGTTTCGATCGTCGACGGCGGTGGCGAAGAAGGTGAAGACGAGGAAGAACGTGGTGACGGCTTCGAGGATGAGGCCGGAGAGGACGGTGAAGTCGCGCGTGAGTGCAGGGGTGCCAAGTGCGACGGCGTGCCAGGTTTCTTCGGGGACGACGGCGCGGAGAAGAAGTGCGGCGGCGACGGCGCCAGCGACCTGCGCGGCCCAGAAGGAGATGGCTTCGATCGTGGTGATGCGCTTGGTGACCCAGAAGCCGATGGTGACGGCGGGATTGAAATGGCCGCCGGAAATGTGACCGACCGCGCAAATCATAAGGGCGATGGCGAGGCCGTGGGCGAGAGCGATGGCGAAAAGGCTGGTGCCGAGCGCTTCGTGCATGAAGCCAAAGGCGCAAGCGGCGCCTTCACCGAAAAAAACCAGGGCGAAGACGCCGAGGAATTCGGCGGAAAGTTTTTGGGGCGTGGAGTACATGCAGTTGCCTCCCAGGGCGAGGGAATGACCGGGACGGATTTTAGCGGAAGAGGGATAGCAGAAGCAAAGAATCAAGAATTATGAGACTTGATCATCATCCGAAAACCCAGAATCGCAGCACCAGGAGAAAACCGATCACCATGAGTACAAAGCACAAATCGTAATATCTAACAAGGTTATCACCAGGGTATAGGCTGTTGAATTTTCTCCGAACGGACGAGTCCCACGAGATGTAAGACATCTGGTCCGATGACGGTAGTTTTTGGTTAATTCTATTAACCATAGAAACCGCGATTAGGTTAGCCGCCAAGGTAGATCCCGCTACAAGTATCCCTATTGCGATCAACAACAGTAGGTTAATTGGCGACATATTTGGAGCAACTTCTTAGCGTGCGGCGGCGACGGGAGCGTTGACGGGGGTGAGCCAGCCGTGACGGTCGGGCTTGGAGCCGCTGGTGAGCGCGAAAAATTCTTCCTGAAGTTTGCGGGTGAGGGGGCCGGCGACGCCTTTGCCGACCTCGATATGGTCGACGGTGCGGATGGGCGTGATTTCGACGGCAGTGCCGACGAAGAAAACTTCGTCCGCGACGTAGAGCATTTCGCGCGGGATGACGGTTTCCTTGACGGGAATCCCGAGGTCTTCGGCCATTTTGACGACGGAGTCCCGCGTGATGCCGGGAAGAATGCTGGTGGCGAGCGGCGGAGTGTAAAGCACGCCGTCGTGCGCGAGGAAGACGTTCATGCCGGAGCCTTCGCTGACGTGGCCGTGGGAATCGAGCGCGATGCCTTCGGCGTAGCCGTTGAAGGTGGCTTCCATGCGAATGAGTTGAGAGTTCATGTAATTGGCGGCGGCTTTGGACATGGCGGGAAGCGTGTTGGGAGCGATGCGCGTCCAGGAGCTGACGCCGACGTCGACGCCCTTGGTCAATGCTTCGGGGCCGAGATAGGCGCCCCAGGTCCAACAAGCCATGTAGCAATCGATGGGCGAATTGAGCGGATTGACGCCGACTTCGCCGTAGCCGCGGAGGACGATGGGCTTTACGTAACAAGCGCTGAGCTTATTGAGGCGAACGACTTCGCAGGCGACGGCGGAGAAATCGTCGACGGTGTGCGGCAAGTCCATGCGATAGATCTTTGCGGAGTTGACGAGGCGCTGCATGTGCTCGCGCAGGCGGAAAATCGCGGGGCCTTGCTTGGTGTCGTAGCAACGGATGCCCTCGAATACGGCGGAGCCATAGCTGACGACGTGAGAGAGGACGTGAAGCTTGGCGTCGTCCCAGTTGATGAATTTTCCGTTGTGCCAGATTTTCTCTGTTTTCTGAACCGGCATGTTTGCGCTCCCGTGAAGTGTTCCACTCGAAAAATCAGAATACGGTAGGAGAGCGGAGGCGTCAATTGAGTGTGCGGGAAAGGCACGGGAGCCTTGAGAACCAAATTGGGTGGCGGCGGAGCTTTAGTGTTTTTCCGGTGCGGGCGTTTCGGCCGACGGCTTTGGATGTCGCTCGGTTTTGTCTTTTTCGGATTTTTCGGCGGCGTCGAGTTTCTGGATGGTGGTGTTTTCTTCGGCGATGACGCGGCCGTACTTTGCTTCCCACAGGCCGAGGAGGAGAAAGGGAATCGCGGTGGCGGCGACGTAGAGTTTGGCTTTGCGGCCGATTTTGGCTTCGGGCTCCCAGCGGAAGAGCTGCGAGGAGAGAAAAAGAGTTAAGAGGAACCAAACGGTGAGCGAGGCAAGTACGACCAGAAGGGCAATGGGACCGGCCGGGGGCGTATCGACGATGGCGCGTTTGAGGCCGTGCACGAGATAGGTTGCGGGAAGGAAAAGCGCGATGTGTTGCACGGATTTGGAGAGAGAAGTAAAAGGAATTGTCGCGCCGGAAAGAAAAATCAGCGGGAGCCAAAGAAGCTGATTGAGGACTTGCGTCTCCTGCATGGTGTTGGTGACGCTGGCGATGACGAGGCCGAGAGAGCCGAACGAGACGATGCCGATGGTGATGAGGAGCCAGACGGAAAAAATATTGCCGAGGCTCGGAACGTGGAACATATATTTGGCGAGGAAGAGTTCGATGAGGATGGTCGGCATGGCAAGAACGTAGTTCGCGAAAATGCTGGAAAGGAGCATGTCGAGTTCGGTGACGGGGCTTACGTGGAAGCGGCGAAGAATGCCTTGTTCGCGGAACATGACAAGCGCGGCGCTGAGCCCCCAGAAGCTGCCCATGACGTTGAGGCCGAGGACGGGACCGAGGAGATAAGCGACGGATCGTGGTTCGGACTTGCCGAAGACGACCGAGTACAAAAAGAAAAAGACAAGCGGCATGACGATGCTGAAGAAGAAAAACATTCGGTTGCGCAAGGCGAGGCGCACGCGCATGCCGGTGAGCAAGAAAAGGTGGTTCAATCGCGTAGCCTCCTTCCGGTGAGTTCGATGAAGACGTCTTCGAGCGACGGGGTGAAGATTTCGAGTGAGACGAGTTCGTTGTTCTGCGTTTCGAGATGTTTGACGAGCGCGACGATGGCTTGCGGCGGGCGCGGGCAGTGGAGAACGTAGGCGCCGTTGAGCGCGCGGCAGTCGGCGACGCCTTCGAGATTTTTCAGGGTGGCGTCGGATTCCGGTTTGGCGAGGCGGACTTCGATGCGCGTTTTGTCGCCGGAGGATTGCTTCAGTTCGAGCGGCGTGCCTTCGCTGATGACTTTTCCGTGGTCGATGATGGCGACGCGGTCGCAAAGGCGCTCGGCTTCTTCGATGTAGTGGGTGGTGAGGACGATGGTTTTCTTGTCGCGCTTGAGCTCTTCGATGATGTCGTAAATTTCGCGGCGGACTTGTGGGTCGAGGCCGGCGGTGGGTTCGTCGAGGAAAACGACTTTGGGATCGTTGATGAGCGCGATGGCGAGAGCGAGGCGCTGCTTTTGGCCGCCGGAAAGCTGGGAGTAGAAAGCATTGCGTTTTTCTTCGAGCCCGAAACGCTTGATAAGTTCTTCCGGTTCGCGGTGGCGCTTATAAAAACTGGCGAAGAGATTGAGCGCTTCCTTGACGCGAAGTTTGTCGGGCAAGGCGGTGGATTGAAGCGCGGCGCCGATTTCGTGTTTGAGGGCGGCGGAATCGGTTTTGGGATTGCGGCCGCAGACGATGGCGGTGCCGCTGTCGGCGTGGCGAAGGCCTTCGAGGATTTCGATGGTGCTGGTTTTGCCGGCGCCGTTGGGGCCGAGAAGGCCAAAGACTTCGCCTTCGTGGACGGCGAAGCTGACGCCGCGGACGGCTTCGACGTCGCCGTAGCGTTTGAAGAGGTTTTCCACTCGAATAACGGGTTCGGGCATAAGCAAGAGTTAACGAGTTTACAGCAAAGGCGGCGTCTGCGTCTGCCGCTGGCGTGCCTTGACCTTGCGGCACACCGATGAACCGTAATACGCGAGCGTTGCAGAAAAATTTCAATCGCAGCGGCGGGGAAGGATTCGGTTAAACTGCCGCGGCGGAATTGCGCGCGGCATGAGAAGGGCGAGCGGAACGAGCGGATGAACAAGCGAGCGGCGGAATTCTGGAAGACGGATCTGGCGGTGCTGGTGTTTTTGGCGCTGGCCAGCGTGGCGATTCACACGGCGACGAACGGGCAATACGGATTTCACCGCGACGAATTGCAGACGCTGGACGATGCGCGGCACATGGATTGGGGATTTGTGGCATACCCGCCGATTACGCCGTTGATTGGACGAATCGAGCTGATGCTTTTTGGGACGTCGCTGGTTGGATTTCGATTTTTTGCGGCGGTGGCGGTGAGCGCGGCGATGGTGCTTGCCGGGCTGATTGCGAAAAAACTTGGCGGTGGGCGACGCGAGCAAGTGCTGGCGGCGGTGGCGACGTGCGTGGCACCGGTGGCGCTGGCGCAGGGTGCGGTGTTTCAGTACGTGTCGTTTGATTATTTGTGGGGCGTGCTGGCGACGTATTTTTTGGTGAAGCTGTGCAAGAGCGGCGATGCGCGTTGGTGGGTGGCGATTGGGTTCGCGCTGGGATTGGGGATGGAGACGCGTTACACGGCGGGATTTTGGACGCTGGGGATTGTGGGCGGTGTGTTGCTTTCGGATGCGCGGAAATATTTGGCGAGCAAATGGTTGTGGGCCGGAGTGGGGATCGCGGTGTTGCTGTTTTTGCCGAATGTGATTTGGCAGGCGAAGCACGATTTCATTTCGCTGGATTTTTTGAAACACCTGCACGAGCGAGACGTGCGGCAAGGGAGAGACAAGGGATTCTTGCTGGGACAGATTTTATTGTGCGTGAACGTGGTGACGGCGCCGCTGGCGGCGATGGGGCTTTGGTTTTTGTCGGCCAAAGAGCAAGGCAGGCGTTACGCGGTTGTGGGATGGATGGTGCTGGCGACGTTTCTTTTGTTTTGGGTGGCGAAGGCCCGCTTCTACTACACGGCGCCGATTTATCCGGTGTTGTTGGCGGCGGGAAGCGTGGCGTTTGGAAACTGGCGGAAGACGGCAAAGAGAGGAATGGCCCTAACCGTGGATGGAGTGCAGTGGGCACTGATACTTTTGAATGGAGCATTGCTCGCGGTTTTTGTGATGCCGATTGCGCCGTTTGGCGGCGCGGCGTGGCGCGTGACGAGCAAATTGCATGACCAATTTCGCGAACAGATTGGGTGGCAAGATCTAACGGAACATGTGGCGCAAATTTTTAGCTCGCTGCCCGCGGAAGAGCGAGCGCGGACGGGAATACTGGCGGGGAACTATGGCGAGGGAGGCGCACTGAATTTGTACGGGCCCGCGATGGGTTTGCCGCACGCGATGGCGGGCACGAATTCGTTTTGGTATCGCGGATACGATTCGCACGAGCCGCAGACAGTGATCGTGGTCGGACTTGAGAAAGAAGAAGCGGAAGCGAATTTTACGAGTTGCGCCGTGGCGGCGAAAAATACGAACCGGTTCGGCGTGGAAAATGAAGAGTCGCGAGATCATCCGGACATTTATTTGTGCCGTGGATTGAAGGGAAGTTGGGCGGATTTTTGGAAGAAGTTCCGGCGATATGGATGAGTGGATCTATTTACGCCTTTTTACGGCCTTCTTTTGTTTCGGCACAACCCACTGGTGGAGTTTCATGTTGACGCGGCGTTCGGTCATGGCGACGCCTTCGGTTTCAAGGAGCTTTCGTTGCAGGGAAGCGTAGGGTTCGCGGATGAGAAGTTTGCCATTTGCGCCCACAACGCGGTGCCACGGAATGGCTTTGCCGGAAGGGCAGCCGGCCATGGCCCGGCCGGCGGTTCTGGCGCCGCCTCGCAGACGCAGGGCTTTAGCGACGGCCCCATACGTTAGAACCCGCCCACGCGGAATTTGTTTCACCAGTTGAAAGACCGGACCCCAGGACACGGGAACTCCAATTGCAACATAGAGATAGGAAGCGCGGGGAAAATCGTAGATGGGCGCGAGCTGTGCCGCAAGAACATTCTGGTGGGAATGGGTTGGATAGAGTGAAGGAACGGGGCTGGACAACGTGAGAAGAAGCGAATGAAAGGTTGGCGCCGCCGAGAAGTGGGGAACAACGGAAGTAAGTTGTGCGGAATTGGAACGAGCATGCAATGCACGAATGGAACAGAGCGAAAAAACAGATGGTGGTCCGGTTCGAATCAGAGATAGGTTGGCGGGTAACGAATTGGATGCAACTTTAAGAAAGATTCCGCGTCTAATTATTGACGGCTGTAGTGGAAGCAAAATACACTACGGCGAGGACGAAGCAGGGGAGAAGGTATGGCTTTCGTTCGGCGCAAAGGAAATTCGTTCTACCTGGTGCACAATGTGCGCCGCGGCGGAAAAGTGCGCCAACTGCACCTTGCGCGTCTCGGCGAGAAGGGGCGCATCACGGACCGAGTCGTGCGCGAAGTTTCGAAGAAACATCCGTTCGTGGAGCTGAACTGGCGAGCGCTGCGCGAACAAGCAAGTCAAAAAATAAATCTGGCCGATCCCAACTCACCCGAAGTGCAAAAGCTGGTCTCCACGCTCCGGTCCCTGCACCTGGAGCTCGCGGATCTGTTTCCGCCCGTAGTCCAAATTTCCGAATCACCCGCCGTGGCGAAAGAGCTGCTTGTGCAATTGCGGCTGCTGCAAACCACGATTCAAGTCAAGCTGAGCCAGTTTGACGCGAGAACGCGCGGGCGATTTGGAAGCGTGTCGCAGCAGGCGGGCGGCGCCAGGAGGCGGTCATGAGCACCACGAAGGCTTCACTCGATCCGGAGAGACGCAGTTCGCAGACGATGGAGTTTCAGGCATCGCTCGGCGCGAAGATCGTGGGGCAAGAGGAAGGAGTGCAGGCGCTGGTGGATTTGTACCAGGTGTTCTGCGCTGGCCTGAATTCGCCGGGGCGGCCGGTGGGGAACT
>Ga0070730_10002521_pt1 | contig 16651 bp, 15 predicted proteins | sample Coa_R1_3_FD_66447 | JGI IMG/M metagenome (GOLD analysis project Ga0070730, IMG submission 66447) | Surface soil microbial communities from Centralia Pennsylvania, which are recovering from an underground coalmine fire - Coalmine... | ecosystem: Environmental > Terrestrial > Soil > Unclassified ... | reverse complement strand
GGCTACGATGCTCGCGTAGAAAAGTATGCCGATGAAGATGGCCATCCAGATCGCGCGATAAAAACCTTGTGCGCGGAAGTCGGGACTGGCTTCTTCCGCGGCTTTTCCCACCGATTCGAATCCGGTCATGAAATATGGAACGATCTGGATCACGAGCAGAACAGAGACGAACGGCACATGCGTGAACAGGGGCGCGAAGTTCGCGGGGGAGCCGCGGCTCACACCCAGAGCGACGAAGATCACGAACAGGGCCAGCGTCCCGAAGCTGGTCCAGTTCTGAAAGGTTGCGCTGAGGCGGACGCCACGATAGTTCAAGATTGTCAGAAGCGCAGTCAACCCTAGTCCAACGATCAGGTGCGGGAGATATACGGGACGTCCCGCGACGCGGTAGAGCTCCATCGAATCGAGCCCGGGAAGGATGTAGGCGGCAATTCGTCCGACTGCGACGGCTTCCCACGGGCAGACGATGAAATACGCGAGCATCATCATCCAGCCGGTGGCGAAACTGACGGAGCGCGGGAAGACCGCGGAGGTATAGGCAACTTCGCCTGCCGCATCGGGCATGGCGATGACGAGTTTGCCGTAGACCCATCCGATTGGGAGCAGCACGGCGCCGCCGATCACAAATCCGAGGACTGTGCCGAGCGCGCCGCCGCGGAGCAGCCAGTCATCCATAACGACCAGCCAGCCCACGCCGACCATCGTGCCCCATCCCAGGGTGAAGTAGTCGGTGGCGCGCAGTTTGCGGGCGAGAGTGTTCACGGGGCCGATGGTGAGTGGCGCGAATTATAAAGCATTTGCATATGCTATGTTTGCCGGGTACCTCGCATTGCCAAGAGAGACTGCCATGCCTCGATTTGAATATCGTCCACTGAATCCGACGCCGGCCGCCGAGAAAACGTTTCTGGAATGGATCGACAAGCTGGATCAGGAGTTCATCAACCGCGATCCTGATTTTCGCAGCGACGTCGTTTGTGAGGCGCTTCATCAACTGTATTTGGGGACTCCCGCTGCCGCCCCGAGCGGGACGTTGGCGGAGCGCGCGGTGGCGCACTGCTTTGATCCGCGCAACGCGACACTCGAGCCGGAATACTATGGTGACGTCGATGCGGCGAAATATGCCGAGCGCAAGCCGCTGATATGGTTCTGGATGATGTTCGATCGCTCGCCCGCAGGGTTGAATCACTGGCTCGGATACCGCGTTCGGGCGATGCTGGCGCGGCACATCTTCAAGCACTGCGGCAAGAATGTGAAGCTGTTTCACGGCATCGAGTTCTCGTTCGGGTACAACTTGATCATCGAAGACAACTGCACGATCCATAAGTACGTGCTGCTGGACGACCGGGGCGAGATCATCATCCATGAGGGATGCTCGATCTCTGACTACGCCAACGTGTACTCGCACGCGCACGATTTGAACGATGGCATGATCGTGGACAATCACAAGACCGAGATCGGGCCGCGGGCGCGGATCACGTATCATGCGACCGTGCTCAGCGGAGTGAATGTGGGCGAACACGGCATGGTGGGATCGATGGGCGTGGCTTCGAAAAATGTGTCGCCGTACCACATTGTGGGGGGCATTCCGGCCAAGCCGATTAAGGTGAAATCGATTGCACCTGAGGAAATGCAGAGGGCGATGGAGCGGAAGTAAAAGTCAGGGGTCAGTAGTCAGTAGTCGGTACTCGGTACGCGGTACTCAGTACTCGCTCTCGCCACGCCGGAAGCGCTTTTTGCGTGGTAGTATCGAAGCTTAGCCCTGCATGACACTGCTATCGGCGATTCAACCAGACGATCCGAAAATGCTGTCTTCCAGCCCGGGGCTTCACGAAAAATGACTGCTTCGCCCAAAACCCGCAAACGTGTGCTTAGCGGCATGCGTCCCACCGGAAGGCTGCACCTCGGCAACTACGTTGGGGCGCTGCAGAACTGGGTCGGGATGCAGGACGAGTACCAGTGCTTCTTCTGCGTCGTGGATTGGCACGCTCTGACGACCGATTACGCCGATACGTCGAAGGTGAAGGAAAACTCTCTGGAAGTCGTTTTCGATTGGCTGGCGGCGGGGCTCGACCCGGAGCGTTCCGCCATCTTTATGCAGTCGCATGTTCCGGCGCATGCCGAGTTGCACCTGCTGCTTTCGATGATCACGCCGCTGGGGTGGCTGGAGCGCGTTCCGACTTACAAAGAGCAGCGGGAGAATATCAAAGACAAAGACCTGGGCACGTTCGGATTTCTCGGGTATCCCGTGCTGCAGGCGGCGGACATCCTCGTTTATAAGGCCGACGCCGTGCCGGTTGGCGAGGATCAGGCGGCGCACATCGAGTTAACCCGCGAAATCGCACGCCGGTTCAACGGTTTCTACGGCGAGGTGTTCCCCGAGCCGCAGACGATTCTGACGCCCGCCAAGAAGTTGCCGGGGACGGATGGCCGCAAGATGTCGAAATCGTACGGGAACACGATCATGATGGCGGATCCCGAGCCGGTGGTGCGGCAGAAGTTGAAGACCATGGTGACCGATCCGGCGCGCGTGCGGCGATCGGACCCGGGGAATCCGGATGTATGCCCGGTGGGCGATTTGCACAAGATCTTCAGCAGCAAAGAGACGATGGCCAAGGTGTATGAGGGCTGCCGGTCGGCGGGGATCGGCTGCATCGAGTGCAAGGGATGGGCGGCTGACTCGCTAGTGCAACTCTTGAATCCCATGCAGGAGCGGCGGAAGAAATTTGAGGAAAATCCGCGGCTGGCGTGGGATATTCTGGAGGCGGGCACCGAGCGGGCGCGTCACACTGCAGATGCAACGATGGTGGACGTGCGCGCGTCCATGGGGATGTCGCTGGAGTATGAGGCGCCGAAGGTTGCGGCAAAGTAGGACAATGCATAGATCCTTGGCTGCGCTCAGGATGACATTGGGATGAGTGAAGAAGTAAAAATCGCGGATAGCGCGACAATGCCGATTGCAGCTGGGGTCGCAATTCCCCACCCTTCTCGCAAAGGACGCGAGAAGGATGGGGCACCCGTATCCGAGAAAAAAGAAGAGAGCGATTTCCCATTTGCCGTCGCTGTCGGCAATGTCTACGAAGGTCCACTGGACCTGCTGCTGGATTTGATCCGCAAGCAGGACATCGACATCTACGATATTCCGATCGCGAAGATCACAGCGCAGTACCTGGCTTACGTCGAGAAGATTCGCGAACTGGATGTGAACGTGGCGGCCGACTTCATTTACATGGCGGCGGTGCTGATTCACATCAAATCGAAGATGCTGCTGCCTCGGGATCCGGCCGTGCAGTCCGAAGAGCAGGAAGATCCGCGCAGCGAACTGGTCAACCGGCTGCTCGAACACGAAAAGTTCAAATCGGCCGCGCAAATGCTGTTGCAGAAGCAGCAGATTGAAGATGCCGTGCTGACAAATCCTTCGCTGAAGGAATTCATTGAGGCGGAGGGCGCCGAACCCGAGATGGCGGCGGATGTGATTGATTTGGTGAAGACGTTTCAGCAAGTGTTGGAGCGAGTGCGAACCCGGCCTGTTCTGAACGTTGACGAAGAGACTGTCACGGTCGGGCAGATGATTGATTACTTGCGCCGCCGGCTCTCGCTGGAAGACAGGCCGATCCGGCTCAAGCCGTTGCTGATGCGGGTTTCAACGCGGCAGGCGCTGGTGTGCATGTTCCTGGCTTTGCTCGAACTGGTGCGGCTGCAGGCCATCCAGCTTCGCCAGGACAAGTTATTCGGTGAGATCGCGATCCGGAAGCATACGCATTTTGAGGACGTGATGAACGAGCGGGCAGCAGTAAGAGATGATTGGAGATGAGATTTGAATTTCAACGTTTCAAAGTTACACGGCTTTAGGTCTTTGAAACTTTGAACCCTGCTTCTTATGTCCCTAAAAGCTGAACTCGAAGCAATTATTTACGCGGCGGAGACGCCGATCACGCTGGAGCAGATCACTGCTCTGGTTAAAGACGCGGTCATCGCGGAAGGATTATCCGACGAGGCAGAGGTCAAGTCGCGCGTGCGATCGCGGCTCGAAGAACTGATGGGCGAATACGGTTCGCCTGACCACGGCATCGAGATTCGCCAGGTTGCCGGCGGATACCGCATGTCCACCAAGCCCGAGCAGCATGAAGTGGTGCGCTCGTTCGCCAAAAGTCTGAAGCCGCCTGTCCGACTGTCGTTACCGGCCCTGGAAACCCTGGCCGTCATTGCGTACAAGCAACCGGTGACGGTGCCGGAAATCAATGATATTCGCGGCGTCGACTCCGGCGGCGTCATTGGGACACTGCTCGATCGCAAGCTGATTACGACCGCGGGGCGCAAGCAGGTCATTGGGCGCCCGATCCTGTACAAGACGACCAAAGAATTCCTGATGCGGTTCGGGCTCAAAGATGTGAACGAACTGCCCAGCATGGAAGAATTCGAAAAGCTGGTGGCGGAGTCTTTCCAGGCGGAGTTGATTCCAGCGGAGAGCACCTCTCCTGAAGCGGATGCAACGCCGTCATCCATCGTCGATACTTCCTCCGAAACCGAAGCGGCGATCGAGAATATTCCGCAGGAAGAGAAAGCGGGATAATCAGTCGGGCGTCTAAGGGCGCAGGGGCTAAAGCCCAGGATTCTTCGAGACCTTGACGCGGCGCTGAAGACGCCGCTCTTCCACGGTTGATCTAACAGGGCGGTCATGATCGTAAACGCGCGCGAGTCCAAATAACATGCCGCTGGAACGTCTTCAGAAAATTATCGCAACTGCCGGAATCGCTTCGCGGCGCAAGGCCGAGGAACTGATTACGTCGGGGCGCGTGCAGGTCAATGGGACCGTAATCACCGAACTCGGTTCGAAGGCAGATCCTGACGTCGACCATGTGCGCGTGAATGGCAAGCTGCTTCATTTCGAGCAGCGGCATATCTATCTTCTGTTGAACAAACCGAAAGGCTATGTCACGACGGTCAGCGATCCGGAAAAACGTCCGACGGTCATGGACCTGATTCGCGGAGTGAAGGGGCGCGTGTATCCTGTGGGACGCCTTGACTATGCGAGTGAGGGCCTGCTGCTGCTGACCAACGACGGGGACCTGGCGAACCAACTGATGAAAGCGGCGTCGCACGTTGCAAAAACTTACGTCGTAAAGGTTGCGGGTGTGCCGAAAGAAGACGCTCTGGCGAAGCTGCGGACGGGGGTCTCGATTGCGACCGATGATGGCCGCCGCGTGAGGACAAGTCCCGCGTCGGTGAAGATTGTGAAAGAGGCGGCGAATCCGTGGTATGAAGTTACCTTGATCGAAGGGCGAAACCGGCAGATTCGGCGGATGTTTGAGGCGGTGGGACATCACGTGGAAAAGATCAAGCGCGTGCGTTACGGACCGCTGACGCTCGACGTGCCGCCGGGGGAATTCCGCTCCTTGACCCTGCGGGAAGTGGAGCGGCTGAAGTCGGCGAGTAAGGGCAAGGCGAGCAGATTTAGGAGAGATTAAAGCCGCGGGGATTCCCAGGTCTCGCAAAATCGGCGAGACCTGGGGCACCCCCAGTTGCTTGGGATCTGGGACGAAACATGAGCCGATTTTTTGATCTCGTCTCGAAGCCGGTGCGGGAGATGGGCGGCTACCTGCCGAACCCGCCTGCGAGAACGGACTCGCAGCCACGGCTGATCCGGCTCGATTCCAATGAAAATCCATATGGCCCGGCGCCGCGCGCGCTGGAAGCGATGCGGATGGCGATGCCGGCTGCGAGTTCTTATCCCGAAGACGATTGCCCCGAATTGCGACGCAAACTGGCGGCTCATCACGGAGTTCCAGCCGAGCAGGTCCTGGTCACTGCGGGCTCGACGGGTCTGCTCTCTCTGTTGTGCCAAACTTTGCTCGGGCCGGGGCTGAATGCGGTCACCAGCGAGCGTTCCTTCATTGTTTACGGACTGGCGGTGCACGCGACCGGAGCACAGTTGATCGAGGCCCCCATGCGCAATGATGGCTTGGACCTGTTCGCGATCCTTGAGGCAATCAACGAGCACACTCGGCTCGTCTTTCTGGCCAATCCCAACAATCCCACGGGGACGGTCCTTGATGCTGCGACTGTCGGTAGGTTCATAGCGGAAGTTCCGGGCCATGTAGTGGTGGTCCTCGATGAGGCCTATTTCGAGTATGCGACGCATTTCGCGGAGCGGCGAGGAGTCGAGTATCCGCGCTCCCTGAATTATTTGCGGGAGGGAGCGAGCGTCGTTGTGCTGAGAACGTTTTCGAAGGTTCACGGGCTCGCCGGCCTCAGAGTGGGATATGGACTCGGCCCTGCCGAACTGCTCGCCTATTGCGCTCGCATGCGGAACACGTTCTCCGTGGCCTCGCTGGCACAGGCCGCCGCGCTTGCTGCGCTGGATGACCGGCAACACATCCTTCGCACAATTTCGAACAACGCTGATCAGGCGCAGGCTCTGGGCGTGGGCTTGTCGGAGCTGGGATTTCGCGTAGTCCCTACCTGGGCTAACTTTCTTTACTGCGATTTGGGAAACGATGCGGCTGCAATCGCAGAACGACTTCGTGGAGAAGGAATCAGCGTGCGCCCGCTGGGTGCGTGGGGCGCGCCGTCCTGCATGCGCGTGAGCATTGGAACGCCCGAGCAGAATGCCGCTTTGCTGGCAGCTATGCAGAGAGTTGCCGCAGGCTCTTCCAGGATTGTGGCGGAAGGCTAGAAGTGCTCCGTACGAGTTGTCGTGGTCAGTCTGCATTTCAGGGAATCGGATGAAGAGAATCCTTTTTCTTTTCTTAGCTACTCTTATTGCGTTCACCGCACCGGTTGCGGGGGCAGATCAGTCTTCCTCGAAAAAGGTAATTTCAAAGCCTCAGCTGCGTGAATTGGAATGGGACACGTATCTCGACAAGGTTGAAGGCGCGTGGATGGGCAAAATGATCGGGGTCACCTTCGGGCAGCCTTGGGAGTTTCAGTACCAGAACACTCCGATTGGCTTCGACATCACGGACTGGCCGCTGTCGCCGGCGCGGATGAAAGATTATCGGGCGCGCGCCGACAACAAACCGGATCAGGAAGACTGGACTCCGATCACACACGAAGCGGATGACCAGAAAATCGAGATCATCCACAACTTCATCGCGGACTCCGAGAGAGAGCACCCCAGCTTCGGAGCACCCGACAATGACGATATCTACATCAATCTTCTCTTTCTGTACTGCCTGCGGAAATACGGAATCGATGTCGATCCGGTGACCGTCGCGCACGAATGGGATGCGAAGATCCGCAAGGTCTGGCACGCGAACAATGCCGGGCTGGAGAATATTCGCAAAGGCATCTTGCCGCCGGACTCGGGCAATCCGCGCTACAACCTGCACGCGGACGATATTGATTTCCAGATCGAGTCTGACGTGTTCGGGATGATCGCGCCGGGAATGCCGCAGGTTTCCAACCGCTACGGCGAACGCATGGGCCACATCATGAATTATGGCGATGGCGTGTATGGAGGCATGTTCATCTCGGCCATGTACACGCAGGCGTTCTTCGCAACAAACATTCGCGAAGTGGTGGAGAAGGGCCTCAAGGCCATTCCGGCGCAGAGCTTGTATGCGCAACTGATTCGCGATGTCATTCGTTGGCATGACGAGAATCCGAACGATTGGTTGAAGACGTGGCATCTCGTGCAGGCAAAGTGGGGCGAGGCTGACCATTGCCCGGACGGTTACAAGCAGCCGTTCAACATCGATGCGAAGCTCAATGGCGGGTACGTCGTCATGGGCCTGCTCTACGGCGATGGAGACTGGTACAAGACGATGAATTACGCCACCCGCGCCGGCCAGGATGCGGATTGCAACCCGGCGAACGCCGCCGGAATTCTGGGAACTCTGATTGGTGCGCACGCGATTCCTGCGGAATATCGCGATCCGCTGCACAACACCTACTGGAATAAAACGCTGGCAGGGTTGCCGGATTCATACGAGATCGACGTCCTTGCCGAAGACACGGCGCAGGTGGGAATGAAGGTGTTGCTGGCGAATGGCGGAGAAGTGTCCAGCCATAGAGGAAAGTTAGTCCTACACATCCCCACGCAAGAACCGACTTCGCCGGCAACGCTGGAGCAAGTGCAGTGGAAAGATGACAAGCCGGTGCTGCCCTGAGCACTGCGCACTCAGCTGGTGATGGAAGGAAGCCGGGCGCCACCGAATAGGCCAGCATCTCCACCAAGCAAGGCACGCTTGACGACGGTCGTCCATTGCTTGATCCCTACGGAGTGGGTGGCATCTTGCTTTTTCCCTAAGGGGTCGCCGGGCGCAGTCGCCGCATAAATCAGAGAGCGCTGGGCCAGTTCCTCAAACATGCTCGGGGCAAACGCGTCCCACGCAGTGACAACATTGCCGCCGATCACATACACGGGAAGATTCAGGACATTGACGATATCCGCGAGCAGGATTCCCAGATAAGATCCGAAGCGCTGGAAAATCCGCTGGGCTGCCTGGTCGCCCTGCACGGCGAATTCGTAGACTAATTTCGCGCTGAATTCGGCTTCAGAATTTGCGGCCTTCGCGAGTTCTGGAGCCTGACCGGATGCGATGGCCTCGCGGGCCATCCGTACAACACCACTCGCAGAAGCATAGCGTTCGGCACAACCACGATTGCCGCAACCACAGGGAACACCTTCAGGCTCTATGGTGACGTGGCCGAATTCACCGGCCATGCCGTTCATGCCATGAAAAATTTTCCCGTCGAGCACGATAGCGCCGCCGATGCCGGTTCCCAGCGTAAGCATGGCCATGTTGTCTTCATTGCGGCCTGCACCAAGCCACTGCTCGCCGAGTGCGGCCACCTTGGCATCGTTTTCAAGAAAGATCCGGGTACCGAGGCGGCGCTCGATTTGCTCGCGAACGTGGTAGTTTTCCCAGCCCGGCAGATTGGCAGATTTGCGCACGATGCCAGCATCCAGATCGATGATTCCTGCCACTCCAATGCCCGCCCCGAGAAACGTGCCTCCGCTGCGATAGCGGTCGGAGAGAGAACGAATGGCATTGCACATGTCGTCGATGACATGGTCAGCACCGCGGTCGATGCGGGTTGCCACGGTGACCTTTTCCAGGAGCTGACCATCTGTGCTGACGGCGGCGATGCGGAGGTTCGTGCCGCCAAGATCGACGCCGATGGAGTAGTCGGGCATAACGGAAGAGGGTAACAGAAATCATTGATTGTTGATTTCTTGAATGTTGAATGAAAGGCGCAACCCCCACGGTTTTCATTCAACAATCAACAATCGTCATTCAATAATTCATTTCTGGCACTTTGGGCAGTAGTGGCTGCTGCGGCCGGCAATCACGATTCGCTTGATCGGTGTCTTGCAGACCAGGCACGGCTTGTCTTCCCGCGCATAGACACGGTGTTGGAGTTGGAAGAACCCCTCTTCTCCTTCGGCGTCGACGTAGTCAGAGACAGAGGAGCCGCCGAGAGCGATGGCTTCCTTCAACACTTCTTTCAAGGCCGCGTGCAACTCTGCCAAGTGTTCTCGCCTGATCGTCGCAGCACGGCGGCGGGGCCGAATGCCGGATCGGAATAGCGACTCGTCCGCGTAGATATTTCCCACACCACGCAGGAGTTTCTGATTGAGCAGCGCGCTTTTTATCGGAGTCTTGCGCCCGCGGAACAAGGCGACGAAGCGCTCGAAATCGATTTCCAGCGGCTCAATCCCCGTGGCATCGAATTCAGCCGAGACGCTCAGCCGGCCAAAGCGGCGGGGATCGACGAAACGCAGTTCCCTGCCGGAAGAAAGCTTGAGGATGGCGTGGGTGTGCTTGGCAATTTCGGTTTCTGCTTCGCAGATTCGCAGGCTGCCGGTCATCCCCAGATGAACCACCCACTGGGCCTTATCGTGTGAGGGCTGAGCGCTCCCGGCCTCCTTCGAGTGTGCTCTCTTTTGTTTGTGTCTTGGACCTCGGCCATTCGCGGGCGAGAGCGCCCGCGCCACACGGTCTAGATCAAAAACAATGTGCTTGCCCATTCTTCGGACTGCGGCGATGCGGCTCTGGTCTAGCGCGGCGGCAATCGCGGCAGCCGGTGATTTCAGCGGCTCTTTTTTCTGGCCCAGCCACACGGATTCGATGACGTCTCCGGTGACACGCTTTGCCAGGCCACGAGCGATCGTTTCGACTTCGGGCAGTTCAGGCATGTTCGATAGAAATCATAACCAGGAAGGACACGAAGGTCCACGAAGTCTCCCCCTGTGCTCCTCGGTACCCGCTGTGGTGAAGGCTTTGAATTACTTTTTCAGGAACGTTCCCTTTTCCAGTTCGCGGAAGGCCTGTTGCAACTCCTGCTGCGTGTTCATTACGATTGGGCCGTACCACGCGACAGGTTCTTCCAACGGCTTCCCGGAGACCAGCAGGAAGCGGATTCCGTCTTCTCCGGCTTGCACCGCCACTTCGTCACCGCGGTCGAAAACCACGAGCGAGCGGTTCTCGGCATCAAGGGGAGGCTTAGTATCCAGCCATCCTACGCTTTCCGTGGGGACGGCAAGCGGCTGAGAAGCGTTGCAGAACTTTCCATCTCCGGCGAACACGTAGGCAAAGGCATGACGCGTCGTCTCTACCGGTAAACTCTTCCGCTTGCCCGGTGGCACCGACACATCGAGGTAAATAGGATCGGCGGCGATCCCATCGACGGGACCGGATTTTCCCCAGAAATTCCCGCTGACGATGCGGACGTGTGTGCCATCATCGTCGGTCACCGTGGGTATATCCCCGGTTTTGACTTCCTGATAGCGTGGTGCGGTCATCTTCAATGCCGACGGAAGATTCGCCCACAGTTGGAAGCCGTGCATGCGGCCAGTTGTGTCGCCTTTGGGCATCTCCTGGTGGATGATGCCGCTGCCGGCGGTCATCCATTGCACGTCGCCCGCCGCGATTGCACCATGGTTGCCCATGCTGTCGCCGTGCTCGACGGTACCGGCGAGGACATACGTGATCGTCTCGATGCCGCGATGCGGATGCCAGGGGAAACCGGCGAGGTAATCCTCGGGGACATCGTTGCGAAAGTCGTCGAGCAGGAGGAAGGGATCGAACTCCTGCGTGCTGCCGAACCCGAAGGCGCGGCGAAGATGGACGCCGGCACCCTCGAGGGTGGGCTTGGATTTGATTAGCCGCTTCACAGGGCGGATGGACATGATGGCCTCTCAGGGAAATGACATGCATTTGATGCGGCAAAGCCCCGGTTGGACGCAAGCGGCACTTTATCAGCGGTGAAGAGCGAGACCGGCTATGGCAGAACCCAGGATCAGCACAGGTTCCGGAATTTTCCAGCGAAACAGCAATACCAGCGTTAGAACTGCAATCAGCGCCGTAGGGAGATCCATGATGGAGCGCCGAGCCAGAACGAAGACCGCGCCCGCAATCGCGCCCGTTGCGGCCGCCGTTACCCCGCTTACAAAGGCTTTCAGCTGGGGATTCTTTGCCCATTTCTTGTAAGACGGAGCAAGCAACACTACAACGAGGTATACAGGCAAGAAGATGCCGGCCGCGGCGGCGCTAGCTCCCCAGACGCCTTTCACCAGATAGCCAATGAATGCCACGGTGATCACGACGGGGCCGGGAGTGATCATGGCCACAGCGACAGCGTCGAGAAACTGCTGGTCGGTGAGCCAGTGATGTCCGTGAACTACGCCACCGTAGAGGAATGGCACGACCGCGAGGCCGCTGCCGAATACGAACAGGCCAGCTTTGGCGAAGTAGAGGAAGATTTCCGCGATCGGCCCTCCGTTCGCAGCGAAGGGTAAGAAGAAAATCGCTGCTGCGCCGGTTTCAGGGACCTGTCGCGGCAGGGATTTCGCGGCCAGCGCGACGATGCCGCCGAGGAGAAACAGCCAGATGATTTCCTGCGAGGTCCATGCTGTGGAAGCCGCGAGCACAGCAAAAATCGACCACAGCAATTTGTCCTTGCCAATGGTGAGCTTGGTCAGCTTGAAAGCAGAGCGGGCAATGATCCCGATCACGCAGGCGCCGATCCCATAGAAGCAGGCCTGCATGCCGGGAAGCCCACCGTAACGAACGTAGGCCACCGACAAAGCCAGCACCATCAGAAATGACGGGAGCACAAATGCAATGGCGACAGCCGTTGCGCCAATCACGCCCGCACGGGCGTAGCCCAGATACATTGCCAACTGTGCCGCGAGAGGACCGGGGGCAAGCTGGGCTAAGGCGAGACCTTCCAGATAGTCCTGTTTGCTGACCCAGCGACGCGAGTCAACCAAGTCCCGCTGCATCGCACCGGCAAGGGCGATGGGACCTCCGAAGCCCGCTGTGCCAAGCCAGAGGAAATACCATACAAAGCGTACGAATGACACAGCCTGGACTTCGTCGTGAGAGGTTTGCGTAGCGCCGTCGTTCATGGGAAAGGCGAGTTACCTGCCCGAGTTTGTTTTTTCCAGGGCAGCATGGAGTCCGGTTGCGAGCTTTACCGCGTCATCATTGGCCCAAAAGTGCATAAAGAACAGCCGTGGTTGCTCGGTCAACATGTGACTGTGGAGTGCTGTCACCTTGATTCCATTGTCCGTGAGGGCCTTGATGACTTCGTTGACCTCACTGCCCAGGAGCACAAAATCTCCCGTGATGGCTGCTTTTCCAGCGCTTGTGGGCTGAAAATTGATGGCGGTGGCCACGCCCATCGAGGGCGGCACCGTCATTCCGGAATCGGTGATCTGCTCGGCGCGTGGAACGCTGAACTGCAGAATTCCTCCATTCACTTTGCCGGTCCGGTCGAGAGCTTGCTCGACGCGTTTTTGGTCGAATCCCAGGTCTGCCGGGGCCTGTGAGGCCGGGCTGGAATCAGGTCCGGGGGTTTTTGTCAGAGCGACAGCGTCATGGATTGCCTTTGCCATCTGGACGGCATCCCCATGGCTGGCCAGGTGCATGTACAGCACGTGCGGCGATTCGCCGAGAAGGTGGTTGTGCAGCGCCGCCTCGTGTACACCGGCTTTCTGCAGCGAAGCCATGACTGGGGCGACTTCATCTTCGGTCAGCACCAGGTCTCCCATAACCATGGCCTCATTTCCATGGCGGGCGAAGGCGACCCATGAGCCCAAAGCCAAGCCGGGTTTGATTGCCACCCCATCGAGCGTAACGTGAAGATCTTTGCGAGGCATCGCGAATTTGATCACGTCTCCCGGCTGGACCTGGCCGGGACGCCCAATGGCCTGCTCGACATCCTTCCAAGCATCAGGAGTTGGGGTTGCGTTCTGGCCAGAAGACAAACAGGCAAGGCTCGCCATCAGGCACGAAATGAGAATGGGTCTAAGGCTCAGTTGAGAGAGAGGTCGCATACTTGAATTCCCCTTTGCGGTGTTCTCACCGGGAAAGTGAATCTGCGCGACGGCAACGCCCCATTGGCGCGAGTATACCTCAACTGAGAAACATGATTGTCGCAGAGTAGAGAAGCGGTTGCGGCGAAAGGTCTGAGCTGGAGTGGAGTGCTGAACTATTCTTTCAGCGGTACCACAGCACTGCCATCACGGCAGAGTGTTGCCACTCTCTGCAAATCGCCTTTGGCTCCGGGCACGGTCATAACGGGTCCGTAGCAGTAGACGGCGTGACCGCTGGCGGCAAAGTACCATCGTCCGCCTTTGCTGCGTTTGCTGATCTGTGTGGTCGGCTGGCGCAACGACTTCTGCGGCAGCAGAGGCGTAATCGGCAGACTGAACAACAAGGCTAGGGTCAGGACCTTCATTGTTTTCGGCCTTCTTCTTTAAGGCTTACCGACAGAACGATCTGGTGCAATCGGCAACCAAGAGGCTGCCGTTTATATCGAAATCAAAGCCCGGCGGGCATCGGTCAAATCTGATGCCGGCCTTGACGGCATACGGAACGGCTTCTGCTTCTCGGTCTGACTCTGCACGCGACTTTGCGAACTTCCCTGGGTAGACGGGATTTGGTGCGATGGTGCCTGGGTCGACGGGATCTGGGTCGATTGCTTCTGGGATGACGAGTTCTCAGCCTGCATCGGAGCAGTTCCGACTTGCTTCTGATGCGCTTTCATCTTTACGGCGGACAGTTCGGTGCTATCGTGAAACAGAACCTGGATCAGGGCTCGCTGCGACTCGATGGTCCTGCCCTGTTCGACGATCAGCATGGTCATCAGACCATAAGAGAGCAGGAACAGGATCGTGAGCAGAGGCAACCACCCGTGCTTTTTGGAGCCAGCTTGAGTGGTGGTGAATTCGGTAGATTGAATCGTTCCGAAAGAGTTCGTCAAAGGGCAACTCCAGGTTCTTGCCTCAGCACGCAGGCGGTGATGAGGAGTGCACCCATCGAACCACAACCTCACTAGCACTTAAACCCTTGCTCCCAAATGGTTTACCTAGACATCCAGCAAAGGTCGTGAGGGTTGCGAAGTGCAACTCCCTGCACATAATGAGCAGCGATCATTTGCTCCCGAAAGCTCTCAAGGGCAAGCTCGGCGCAGTACTTCAGATGTGATTTCGGTTACCTGGGTTACTTTTTGAGCGTAGAACTCTCTCCTAAAATTGACCCGTAACAGGATTTTGACGCAAAAAATACTTTTTTCTCAGGACCCCCATTTATGCGCAAGTTGCACGTCTTGATGTTGATTCTTTTATTCTCGTACGCCTTCGGTGCGACGGGAGCGGCCCGCTGTCAGGACTCCAATGACAGTGGACGGCGGCTGGTTCAAAAAGTAGAGCCTCGTTACCCGGAAATAGCCAAAAAAATGAACCTGGGTGGCACCGTAAAGGTGGTCGCCCTGGTTGCGCCCGATGGAAAGGTCAAGAAAGTTGAACCGATGGGTGGAAGCCCGATTTTGGTTCAGGCCGCCCAGAGTGCGGTCTCGCAGTGGAGGTATGTTGCGGGCAGCGAATCCCGGGAAACCGTCGAATTGCACTTCACGCCGTAACAACCAGACTCAATAGGGCTGGCTACTTGCCGAGGACCAGCTTGGCGATGGTAGCCAGCTGCATGTTCGAGGTCCCCTCGTAGATCTTTCCGATCTTGGCATCTCGCCAGTATTTCTCCACGGGATAATCCTTTGTAAATCCGTAGCCGCCATAAATCTCAATAGCCAGCGAGGTCACCCGCTCCGCGACCTGGGAAGCGAATAGCTTCGTCATTGCCGCCTCTTTGACGAAGTTCACGCCGGCATCTTTCATGCGGGCACAGTTATAGACCATGAGGCGCGCGGCCTCGATCTCGGTGGCCATCTGCGCGATCTGGAACTGGATACCCTGAAAATCGGCGATGGGCTTGCCGAACTGCTTGCGCTCGACGGCATACTTGCAGGCATATTCCCAGGCTCCGCGGGCGAGACCAATCATCTGCGCTCCAATGCCAATGCGGCCTTCGTTCAGGGTCTCGATGGCGATCTTATAGCCTTTTCCCGGCTCGCCCAGAACATTCTCCTTGGGCACACGGCAATCTTCGAGGATCAGTTCGCAGGTAGACGACGCCCGGATGCCGAGTTTGTCTTCCTTCTTGCCGACTGTGAAGCCCGGAAAATCTTTCTCGATCAAGAATGCCGTGATGCCTTTGTATCCGGCGGCCGGATCGAGCGTAGCGAACAGGACGAACAGGCCGGCTTCTTTGCCGTTGGTGATCCAGAGCTTCCGGCCATTCAGGACGTACTCTGATCCTTTCAAAGTTGCGCGTGTCTGGAGGGCAAAAGCATCCGACCCGGAACCGGCCTCGCTCAGGGCGTAAGCCCCCACGACTTCGCGTACCATCCGGGGCAAATAGCGTTTCTTCTGCTCGTCATTGCCCCAGCGCAAAAGCGCGTTATTGACGAGGGTGTTCTGCACGTCGACAATCACGCCGGATGAGGCGTCCACACGTGAAAGCTCTTCGACCGCGAGAATCGCTTCGAAAAACTTGGCCCCAGCTCCGCCGTACTGCTCCGGAATCTCAATGCCCATGAGGCCTAGTTCGAAGAAGTCATGGATCACGCTCTTGTCGAAGACGCCCTTTTCGTCCATCTCCTTGACCAAGGGACGGACTTTTTCATCGGCGAACTGCCGGATGTTGTCGCGGAAAAGAATCTCTTCTTCGGTAAGAGTAGTCAGAGGGGCAGGAGCAGCAACTTGCAGAGTCTCGGGCATGAGTGCACCTTCGTCGCGGAAGTAGGCAGACTTGTAATGTTAGCACTGTTCAGGGTGGGCAATTCACTCACCACAGGGGACACAGAGTCGCACAGAGGATTTCAAAATGGTTTAGCCGCGTTTGTAGACCAGCTTCAGCGCATCGGCTTGCAGAATGCGTTTGATTTGGCTGCGTGCGTGTACTGACCAGGGACCGGCGGTATCGAGCCTCACGTAAGCCTGCCAGTGTTTCAGAGCTTTGCGTGGTTCGCGAAGCTTCTCGTAGGCGAGGGCGAGGTTGTAGTGGGCATCGGCGTAGGTGGGCGCCAATTGGATCGCAACCTTGTAAGTTTGAACCGCTTCCTGGACGCGGCCGGTTTCGTCGAGAACGTTGCCTAAGTCGAAATAGGCGAGTGCATAGCGCGAATCAGCTTCGATGGCATGCCGATAGTGTCGTTCGGCGAGCCCGAAATCCTGACGATTGTAGTAGAGCGTTCCGAGATTGATGTGCGCGGCGGGGTGCACCGGATCCAACTCGAGCACCTTATGGTAGGCCGAGATGGCTTCGCTTTGCGTGCTGGGATCTTCTTCCAGCTGAATCCCACG
>Ga0070730_10002519_pt1 | contig 16660 bp, 11 predicted proteins | sample Coa_R1_3_FD_66447 | JGI IMG/M metagenome (GOLD analysis project Ga0070730, IMG submission 66447) | Surface soil microbial communities from Centralia Pennsylvania, which are recovering from an underground coalmine fire - Coalmine... | ecosystem: Environmental > Terrestrial > Soil > Unclassified ... | reverse complement strand
CGCCGGATGTCGCAGATGGCGCGCAGTGCCACGGCACTGGTGTCAGAGACCGCGACAATGACAGTGGCCTTATTGATGCTGCCGTCAAATGCTTTCCACCAATCAAAACGCGGATCAGGCGTTTGATGTTCCGTATAGACGACGGGGATGTGGCGTTCGGCGGCCCAATCCAGCACAAACAAGAGGGCCGCGGTGTAGCCTTGCAGGTGCAACAAATCCGGCCGCCAGCGCCATTGCCACCAGGCCAACAGCAGCCGGGCCAGGTTGTTCGGTCCGAACCGGCCGATAAGCCGTGTGAGGTATTGGCTCGACAGCCAGCCACGGGCGCTGGCAAAGGCTACACTAAAGGACTGCCGCCTGACAAGGCCGACAACCAACGCCAGGGCCGCAATAAGCGGCCAACTGAACCGAAGCGCCCAGGCCAACAAACGCAACTTGGTCGGCCAATCGGCCGCCGTCAAATACAGCCAGCGCGGCGCCTGAAAGAACGGCACGCCCTGCTTGCGCAGGTAGGTTCGATATTGGTTGTCGGGCGGCGCCCAGCCGATTGAAAGGATGCACACCGCTTGGCCTTGCGCTTGCAGGGCAGCGGCGGTCTCAGTGGCGAATTTTTCGAGTCCCCCAAAGGACACGAGCTCGGGCACCACCATTCCAATTCGCATCAGCTGTCTGTCGAACCGATCATTTTAGATACGCCGGACCTGGGTTGGCTGCGGTTTGAGCAGGAGCGACAACACGCCCCGGTTGAACAGCCAGGTTGGCCGATAGGTGACCCCAAGCCACAGGTGATGGCGCCATTCCGCCGGCGCCATGCGCTGCCGATCCCGAAAGGCGACCTGCATGTGGATCTCGGCGAGCCAGAGCGATTTCAAGCGCCCAAGTGACCGGGTGCGCGGCAGGCACTCGCCAAACAGCCGCTCGACCTGGCACAAAGCGTCCCCGACGGTGCCGGTATCCAGGACTTGCGGCAAAAACTCATTGGTCAGGGCCGGCGGGTTGGCCCATAACTGCGGGTAAATTGTGACGGCATGTTGCACATACTCACGCCCAGCCGCGGTGTCGCCGACCTGGCAGGCGGCCAGCGCAGCGCGCAGATAGTGATGCGCAGCTGACTCTAGCCCTTCCGGCGGAGGGGATGCTCCAAAGCGGCGGTGCAAAGCTTGTTCGATTGCCCGCGCGGCGAAGAATGCTTGCTCGTGGCGGCGGCGATTTCCGAGCGATGCCGGATGGAGCCGATATTGATACAGCACCTCGTCCAGGACGGCGAACTGGGTCACTTCTGCCATGCGCAGCCAAAGATCGTAGTCTTCCGTTAGGCTGCTTTCGTCGTAGCCACCCACTGTCTCCAATACCTGGCGCCGAAACATGACCGAGCCTTGGCACAGGCAGTTGTCACGCAGCAATTCGGCCTGAATTTCGTCATTGGTCAACTTGGGCGTGAACCAGGTCCGGTCCACGGGCTGGTCTTGAGCGTCTACCAATTGCACGCGCGTGCCGATAACGCCGATCGTTAGATGATCGTTCAGAAAATCCACCTGCCTGGCGAATCGCTCTGGACAGGAGACGTCATCGGCATCGTGGCGGGTGATGTAAGCGCCGCTGGCCAGGCTGAACAAACTGTTCATGGATCGCGGCACGCCCAAATTTAGCTGGTTGCGGAACAAGCGCACGCGGCTATCTGTGGCTGCCAGCCCAGCCAATAATTCCCAAGTTCCATCTTGTGAGCCGTCATCTGTGACGAGAAGTTCAAAATGCGTATACGTCTGACACAGGATGCTGTCCAGCGCCGAACGTAAGTAACGCTCGCCGTTGTAGACAGTCATGAGCACGCTGACGAGGGGCGGTGGCACCATGAGCTAGGAAGCGGCGCCGGCGTTTTGTAACAGCTCCGGTTGGTGCCAACCCAAAGCCGGTGGTGGGGGGAATTGCCACGGCACGTCCGACAGAAATTCATCCGGATAGCGTTGACTGATGAGGCCTAGGGCTGATAGACGGAGCCAAAAGGCAGGCAAGCACTGGGTGGCCAGCCAGTGACTGGCGGGCGCTTGTGTTGGGTCGGCGCTTTGCCGCGATGGCTGGCCGGCGTGGATGTGGGTGGTAGGCGTCTTCAATTCACCACTGAGCCTCCGAAAAGCGTGTGTTAGGGCCAACTTGATCGTCGCGGCACGATAATCGGTTAACAGGCTAAGTTTGACCAACAGGTCGATCGCGGTCTGGGCAGCGCAGGCTGAAGGCGCGCCGGCCGGTGAAAAGAGTCCGTTTGATTCCTGAAGCGACACCACGCTGTCGATCAGGCGCTCCACGTGCTGCACGGGCCGGCCCAGGCAGAAATATAGGGGTGTGAAGTGGCCGGCGTAAACCGTATGCGTGGCAAGTTGCTTGCCGCGGCTGAGCCTCCAGAACCCGCTCTCGGGATCCTGCCGATCATCCAGCCAATTCAGGACGGCGTGGGCGGCTGCCTGGCAGGCGGGTTCCCCGGTCCGCTGTCCCTCGCGGATCAGAAAGCTGGTCAGAAACATAACCAGTGCGCCGTTCGATAACCAGGGTTGCGACCAATCGAGGCTCATCAAAGTGTTGGGTGCCGACCAGTCAAGATTCGCGAGCCACCTGAGCGCTGCCACCGGAGATTTCAAGTCCTCCGTGAACAGCAAGGCTTGCCCGGGCGGCACCCCAAGCCCGTCCAGGCCACCAAGCGCCAAATACGTGGTGAGCCACTGGTCGTATGCCGGGGCGGCGAGCGGCCGGTCTACGTGGCCGCCTTCACTATCGGGCTCAGAAAAAACGCCGCTCACCGGATCCTGAGCAGCCTGGAGTTGAGCGGTCCAGGCTGCTTTCAGGATTGGGTCGGTTACATCCCAGGCATTCAGCAAGCCCACGCTGGCTGCCAGAGTGCAGGTATTGAGCAGCGCGGGCTTGGTAGCCGTGTCCGGCGCACTCAATTGTAAAACGTCGAGCACGTGGCGGCGCCTGACCCACCCGGTTGGTCGATGGCTGCCGCGGGATGGTTTTGCCACCGACTGGATCCAGGACCGTAAGACGGTTCCCCATAGCCCGCGTTGTTTGACGCTGCGAGGGTCATCCCTGAGCACTTGCCATACATAGCGGCGCGAGGCGGCCTGATCGCCGCGCTGGTAACTGCGGTAGCTTAACCGCTCATGCAGGCGGGCCAATGTTTGCCGCCGAACCCAATTGGGCGCCGTGATTTCATCCGGCAAGTGACTGCAAACAACATCGGCGAAGGTCAGGATGGCCTGGTCGTCATCGGACAAACCTGGTGCCTGGCGCCACGACTGCTGAACAATTTCATGAATGATCGGTTCGGGGCTGGCTTGCCAGGCCGGAACATATTGAATGATGAAGCGGAGCTCATCGCGCCCAGCCTCCAGGTTACCCTGACGAAATGCGGCGAAGGCCATGGGCACGCGTGTTTTGAGCAGCCAGCGTTGGAAGCCGCTCGGCAAGCCCTGACCACCGTTTTGCTCAATCACCTGGCGCAGCTCCACAAACATCCGCCGAGCCGCGGACCCGGTTTTAGATTGTGGATACGTGCGCATGCCGGATAAGGCCTGTGGCACAAATAGTGCCCGGCCGAGCGGGCGAAATCTGAGCCACAGATCATAATCCATGACAAAATGCAGCTCCTCGTTCAAGCCGCCGGCGGCCACAAAGGCAGCGTGCCGAAAAAAAGCAGAGGGCTGGGGAATGAAGTTGCTTTCCGTGAGCAGTGTCTTGAAATTAAATGGCAGCGCCAAAACCTGCCCGGCCAAAACACTCTCCTGGTCCATATACAGCGCCTGGCCGTACACGAGTGGGACGTCGGCATTCGCGCTCAATATTGCGCCAATTTTCTGAAGGGCCCCCGGCAAGTAAATGTCATCTGAATTCAACCAACCCAACACGTCGCCGTTGGCTCGAGCGAAGCCCTGATTGATGGCCTGCGATTGGCCCGCGTCGGGTCGGCTGACCCAGTCGGCCAGCCAGGGCTCATACCTCCGGATGACCGTCAGGCTGTCGTCCGTGCTGCCCCCATCCATCACCAGGTACTCCAAATTGGGATAGCCTTGGAGCAGCACCGAACGGATGGTCTCTTCCAAATACTGGCCCTGGTTGAACGACGGCGTGACAATGCTCATCCGGGGCCAGGGCGCGCTGCCTGACAGCCTGGAGACCAGGCCGGCGGCAGGCGCTTCGGTCCAGGGCCAGCCGGAACGGCCAGCCGGAGGCGCCGGAAGATCCGCGAGGGAGGGGGTAGACGGTAGTTTAGAGCGGCTCGAGGCTCCAACCGGTGTGGCTGACATCAGTGAGCACCCCGGCTTTGGAACTCAGCCTGGGCTTCAGAAAAAACCTGGAGCAGCTCGCGACCAAATGCAGCTTGTCGCTGCGGCAGCGCGGCGGCGGCGGCCAATTCCAATTGGGCATCGGGGCCCGCGGCTGCCGTGGTCCAAATCATCTCAAGTTTGTTGGCCAGGTCGGCAGGGTCGTCAGGGTTGAAGTAAATGGCCCCCGGGGCCTCCTGTTCGCGCAAGGGCGCCAGGTTTGAGACCAGCACACGTTTGCCAAGCGACTTGCTTTCAGCGACGCTCAGCCCGAGCCCCTCGAACTGGGAGGGGTTAAGCACGCACAGCGACTGCCGGATCAGGCGAAACATGTCCAGGCGAGAAACCTGGCCCAAAAAGATAAACTGGTCACGGATATTCAATCGCGAAAGCATTTGCAATAGTTCGGCGAAGAGAGAGGGTTGGCGATAATCGATCGGGTTGCCCGTGCTCACGATCCGCGGGCGAATACCACGAGTATTAAGCTGGCTCAAGGCCTCGAAGACCAGCTGGTGGTTCTTATGCTTCCAGAATTGGTTAGGCAAATAGATGAATTTGTCTGGAAGGTGATAGGCGGCCAGGCCGTTGCGTGGGTCTTGGCTGTAAACCTCCGCTGGCACCATGGCGACGTAGGCTATCTGTCGGGCTTTGTGGGCGCAGTCTGGGGCAAACGCTTCCAGGTCGTGGCACACCTCGGCGGAGGTAAGCAGCAGCCGAGTCGCTCCGTGCGCCAAGACGGAGTAAACGTGATCCCGGCTAGCGCGTTCCTCTGGTGCAAAGTTGTCGGGCAAGCGGCGGTGCTGGAAATCCGGTAGCCATACCACACTGGGCAGAGAGGCCACCGGCGATTCGGCCTGGGCGAGTGTAAAAAAGGCGTCAACTTGGTGATCGCGCAGAAATTTGACCAGCGGGTGCGGTGCGGCGGGCATGGGTGTGTGAAGGAGCCCCGTGCGCAGCCGCCAGGCGACATGATAACGTAGCGACTGTTGTATGCGCAACGCCTGCTCCAGCGGCTGTGCCGGGCCGGGCAGCACCTGGTCCGCGCTTGCCGCCAGGGCGCCCAAATCCTGCTCGCGTGCATACGGGTCAACGACTAGTGTTAGGGCCGGGCGGTCGGAACCCAGCGTCCGCAAGGCCAGGAACATATTCTCGATGAACACATTCCCGGCGACCCAAGCATCACCACCGAAGTGTTGAAATGCAAGTCGCATGAAACCTCGATCTACCCATTGGCACCCCGACGATGAGCAACCTTGCCTTATGCTAGCAATCTGACGAGCGAGCGGAGGGTGATAGACCACAGGCCGCGATTGGCGGCCCGGCGATGGTCCTGAGCGACGGCACGGGCGACATGTCGCAGCCCATCGCCGATTTGACCCTGGCGAAAGTTGCGGAAAGCCAAGGCTTCGTAGAACAGGCCCAGCGCTTGCCGCTCGACCCGCTTGGGATGAATGAATGTTGCTGGCAGGCCCTGGCAAACCCGGCGAGTCCAGGCCACCGCTGCCTGGCTGGTTGCGCCGGCCTCGTCGATCCGCAACCAGGCGGCGTGCGCCAAAAGCTCGGCCATGCTCGAGTCCGATTGTCGGCTGGGATCGTTGGCGATCACGGATGTTAGCCAGGTTTGTCCGTGCTCAAAGTCGCCCTCGTTCAGCGCTGCCAAGGCTTTGGGCAGCAAATCGGGCACGAGCCAGCCAACCATTTGGTTGAGCAGTCCGAAGCCACCATAGCGTTCGCCGACCACCCTGAATTCATCAAACATGGCGGGCTCGCCCCGGGAAGTCTTGGCCTGCGGGTAAATGCGCATCTGGGACAGAGTTTCTGGGATGTAGACGATCGGCCCCAGATCCGCCAGACGGATCCACAAATCGTAGTCTAGCGTCCAATAAAGCGAGTGATCCAGCTTGCCCGCAGTTTCGTAGGCCTGGCGATTGAAGAACGCCGAAGGCTGCGGGATGGCATTCGCGACCTTAATCAGGTACTGCCGGTCTACCTGGCGCGCATGTGTCGCCGGGCCTAAGCGGGCGCCGTCGCGCGAAATTTCATCCGCATTGCCATACAGCAATACTGCCCCTGGATGACGGCTGTATTCGCTGACTGCCTTCCAGACTGCGTCTTGAGTCAAAACATCGTCCGAATTTACCCAATTTAGAAGTTCGCCCGGTAAGCGTTGAAAGCCGTTGTCGATGGCCTGGGCTTGTCCGCCGTCGGCCGCACTGACCCAATCATCCAACCATGGCGCGTATTTCTCGATAATCGCCAGGCTGCCGTCTGTGCTGCCGCCGTCCATTATTGCGTAGCTAAGTTTTGGATAGCCTTGGAGCAATACCGAACGGATCGTTTCCTCTAAAAACTCGGCTTGTTGGTAGGAGGGCGTTACAATCGCTACAGCCGGCAAATCCATGCCCGTGGCCAATTGGTTTGCTGGGTGGCTGCTGGCCTCAGTCCACGGCCAGCCGGTTTTGCCCGCCGGTGGCGCGGGCAAATCGGCGAGCGCCGGTGCGTGAGGAGCGTGTGGCATGTGAGGCGCCCTAGCCGGCTGGAGGATTGAGTTGAGCCCTGGCGGAGGACACAGGCTGAGCCAGACGATCAGATGCAGTCGCGCGAAATATGCTGCCAGGAATTCGTGATGGCATTGTATTCCACTTGCGCCTGGCGGCTGCCAAAACGGCGGGCGCCACGCCCGGTGAGTCTATGCAGGCACTGCAGCGCCCACACGAGGACCGGCGCCTGAATCGTTTTATTCCGGTGGGGCGCCAAAATGCGGGCAGCGTCCGCGTTATAGCCTTCGATATCACTGGTCTTCTGGTGACCATGCTGGCGAAACCCACCTAAGGGGACGTCTGCCCATACCAGGTCGGCACGTTCAAAGAAACGCAGCCAGAGCTCAAAATCGCCGGCCAGTGGCTGCCTTTCGTCTACATGCCCGCCGGCGGCCAGCCACAAGGACCGCCTCCAGAAAGTCGACTCTTGCTGGATGTAGCCCACAAAACCCGGTTGGCCACCAAGATGGCGGCCGCGATAAAACCACGTGCGCGAAAAGCCCGGCACGCGAAATGCGTTCGTGACTTCACCCGCGGCGTTCAAGCGCAGGGGGGTGCGTGTGGTTAGCCACTGAACGGCTGGCAAATCCTGAAAGATGTGCCCAACGGTCTGGAGCGCCCACGGGCAGAGCACATCATCGGAGTTAAGCCAGGCCATAATTTCGCCGGTGGCTTGCGCGAAGCCCTTGTTAATGGCATGCATGTGTCCGCCGTCGGCTTCGCTGACCCAATACTTGAGACTGCTGGCGTAGCGCTGGATAATCTCGACGCTGCCATCGCGGCTGCCGCCATCAATCACAATATATTCCAGATTGGGGTATTGCTGGTCCAGCACCGACTTGAGGGTCGCTTCCAGAAATGACGCTTGATTGTAAGAGGGCGTTACGATCGAAATCCGCGGCGGCCGCGACGCCGGTAACGACGGAGTCATATGCAATACTGGTAGTGATAGGACCACTCTTCGCGGTCGACGGCGCATTCCACCCAGGCCTGGCGGCTGCCAAAACGCTGGCCCCCGCGCCGCGTATAGTGCAGCAACTGTCGCAGCAGCCATTGCTGTAGGGGATTGTGAACCGTTCGATGCCGGTAGCCGGCCAAAATGGCCTCGGCCTCGGCATGATATTCGGCTTGAGCCATTGATTTCTGCTCGCCGTGATAACGGAAGCCGGCCAGGGGACACACCGTCGTGACCAGGTCGGCATGCTCGTAAAAGCGTGCCCACAGCTCAAAGTCGCAGGCGATGCGCAGCGTCTCGTCCAGATAGCCGCCGGCGGCCTCCCATAGCTCGCGGCGCCAGAAGGTGGCCTCCTGCATGATCCAGCTTTTTAAGCCAGGCTGGAGTGGGATCGTCCAGCCACGATAAAACCAGGTGCGCGCGAAGCGGTGCGAGTGGAACGCGGTTTGTAACTGGCCCTGGCGGTTCCACAACAATTGTGTTTGACTGGTCAGCCAGCTCACCTCGGACAGGCTGGAGAAGACGCGGCCCACAACGTCGAACGCCCATGGGCAATATTTATCGTCAGAGTTGATCCAGGCCATGATTTCGCCGGTCGATCGGGCAAAGCCTTTGTTGATGGCGTGCATTTGGCCGTGGTCCGGCTCGCTGACCCAATAGGTGAGCCGGTCTGCGTACTTGCGGATAATGTCGACACTGCCGTCGGTGCTGCCGCCGTCGATGACGATATATTCCAGGTTGGGATAGTTCTGATTGAGGACGGAGCGCAGCGTTTCTTCCAGGTAGGCGGCTTGGTTAAATGATGGGGTGACAATACTGAGCTTTGGGAATTGTGTCGCCACAGGCATCATTCATGTACCGATTGGGCTGGTGGAATATCGGGAGATCTGCGGCCGGTCGCCTCGCGCGCGATCGCCATGAAGCTCTGGGCGAACGCCAGTTGACGCAGGGGCAATTCAGCACGCGCGGCGCCTTCCAGATCCAGATCGGGGCCGGCTGCACCCGTGCGCCACAGCATTTCCAGGCATTCCGCCAGGGCCTGTGGGTCATGTGGGTCGAAATACTGGCTGCCCGCCGGGTCCTGCTCGCGCAGCGCCGGCAGGTCGGCCAGCAGCGCACGCTTGCCCAGTGACTTGATTTCAGCCACACTCAAGCCAAATCCTTCGAACAGGCTCGGGTTAATCACACACAGCGCCTGCCGCATTAAAGGAAACACGTCTCCACGCGGGACAACGTCGAGCAGCGCCACCTGTTCACGCAAATTCAGTCGCGACAGGCTTTGCAAAACCTGGCCACCATACGCGGGTTCGCGGTTGTCGATCAGGCTTCCGGAACAGACCACAAATGGAAAAACACCACGCGCCCGCAATAGCGCCAGAGCCTGGAAGACCGCTGCGTGATTTTTGTGTTTCCAGAACTGGTTGGGAAGGTAGAAATATTTCTCGGGCAGATTGTACTTGGACAATACGCTGCGCGGATCCTGGCTATACACAGTATCAGGAATGTGCGCTACCCAAGGCAACTGACGCACCTTGGCGGCGTACAGCGGGGCAAAAGCCCGAAAGTCGTCTGCCACGCTGGCCGACTTTACGATGACGTGTGTTGCGAGCTCAGCCTCGCGGCGCAGGATTCGATCGCGCTGCTCGCGCTCCTGCGGCGAGAATAGGTGCGGCAAGTGCCGATGCTGAAAATCATAAAACCAAATCAGCAATGGCACCGACAAATCCCGGCGCCCCTCTAAGACAACCGAAAAGGAGCAATCGACCCCGTGGGCCCGCAACACGGCAGCTTGCAAATCGGGCGGGGGGATGGCGGGCCGGCCAAGCCGCCGCATGATCCGCTGGCGCCGCGAAAGCGGGGACGCCGCCGGCGTTGAGACTCGTGCCGAAGGATATTGCGCTCGCATTGTTTCGTCGACGTACGGCAGCACAGCCGCATAATCGCTCTCGGCTGTGTTTTCCCAAACGACCAATACGATCGTTGGTGCATCAGCCGCTAAACTGCGCAGCGCGATCAGCAGGTCTTCCATGGTGGTCACACCGCCAAGCCAGTGCTGGCCGGGAAAGACCTGAAAAGCAATCCTCATAACAGGCTGGCCTCCGGTTGGACTGGCTAGGCCGACAGCGTTGCCAATAGTTGGGCCGGGTTCCGACTGCAAACCAGATCGACCTGGACCGTTGGATCAAATTCGCGCGCTGCCAACTCGTCAGCGGCAATCGGCTGCAGCCGCCTTTCTTCAGGAACAATATAAATCAGTGACATACCGGCTTGCTGGGTCAAAAACCGCAGCAAGTCCAAAGGGTTACTGCCCGCCTGTTTTAGCCCATGCGGCCAGTATTCCACAAATAAGACCACATTCGGGTTCTGCCTAAGCGTGACCGGCATGCCCTGCAGCACTTTCAGCTCGGCGCCCTGCACGTCCATCTTAATGACATCGATCGGCCCCAGCGGATATTGCTGCAGGTAGCCGTCGAGGCTGACGGCCGTTACCGGCAGCCGTTCTCTTGGCCGGCCCCAATTGTTCAACACATCATCCTCTGGGGTGGCGGGGTGGACGCGGTGATCACCGTTATTGACCACGGACAAATACAGCGTGACTTCGCCCGGCTGGTCGCTAACCGCGCAGTTTTCGGCGTGCACAATTTGTCCCAGCCTATTCTGGCGAATGTTGCGCGCCAGAAGGGCAAAGTTATCGGGCGCCGGCTCGAAGGCCAGCACATGGCCCTGCCGCCCAATCCGGCGCGCCGCCAGCAGGCTGTAGTAGCCAATATGCGCTCCAATGTCGATGACGGTTGCGCCACGCCGTAGAACCCGGGTCATCAAATCGCTTTCATACGGTTCCCAAGTTCGTCGCATGAAAAGCCACTCGCTAATGGTAGTGTCTTGCAGGTCAAAGGTCATCCAATGGCCATTGACCCGCACTGTGGCGTAACGCTGTCCCAAGCGCTGCCAAACACTCCGCTCGAAGTTACGCCTATGATTCCACTTTCGAATGAGTCGAGCAATCATTCCTTCCTCAATGTTCGATCTCTTGCCGCTCGGCCGGGTAGATGAAGCTGGAACCGGTCAAAATTCCCCGGCATAGGATGTCCAGGCCCTGGTCACAGCCGGGACCCAGAGACTTCAATTCATCCACGCTAACGCGGTAGGGCGAGGTGCCGGTCGCCGGATGAATGGCCGCCACTGGAATCATCCGTCGAAAAAAGTAATGATAGGCGTATTTGCGAGCGCGCTCGGTGGTGGCGGTGTCGAGCCGGTGTGCCAGCGGAAGCTCATCCAGGAACTGGGCATATTCCTGCGGCGTGTGGGCGTCACGCGTCAATCCCTTGTTGCGAATCCAGGCCTCGCCGGCCGCGATGACCGGAATACCCAGGCTGGTAAGCTCGACCCCCATCTTGGTGCCATAAATGATGGCGGCGTTGCATAGGTTCATCAGGACATAGGTGCTGATCTGGCTTTCAGGCGGCACGATGAAGATATTCTCCGGCAATGTCGGGAATTCGCGCCGGATTTCGTCCAGCATGCGCTGGCGCGAGGGCACCGTGCCGCGCACCTCGGCCGGGTGGATGCGAATGACCAACTGCAGCTCGGGCCGCCGGGCGAAGTAACGAATAGTCTCGAACATCCAGGCTTGCATATTGGGAAAGGCATTGGCTGGATAATGCAATTGTGCGTCCCAAATCACGTTGGTGGCGGCGCCAATGATCGGTTTCGACCGGTCGAGTTTGACCTCCTGCAATATCGCAGCTTCGTCTTCTTGGGGCATATCGTGAAACCAGATCCAGTCTTGCGTGCCCTGCCAGCGGCTGCGCAAGTATTGCATGACCTGTTCTTCCTGCCGCGGCGTCCAAAGCATGTCCTGCCAGGCCTCGACCGGCTCGGTCATCAGCGTATGGTGATACGTATCGTCGTGACTCCCAATGAAGCAGCCCGTGCGATAGGCCACTGTCCAGACGGAGATGCGCACGCCTTCCTGGCGGGACACCTCGGCCACGATGCCCTGCGGGATGTAGATGCCATGATGGAAGGTGGAGATCTTGATTTTGAGATCGCGCAGGCAGCGGCGCGTGGCGTGCAGCGTGAGCAGCGCCGCGCGCAAATACTGCCGGAGGATTGGCTCGGCCAGCGGCTCGCCATCAAAGTTCCCGCGCGCAAAAAAACGCAGCGCACCGGCCATGGCATGTTCCCCCACTGCCAACCTATCGAGACGGTAGGCCGGAATATCGTCAAATGGGATGGCAGCGGCTATCTTGCTCGCTGCCTCCGCCTCGGCCGCGGTTATCATCTGACTGTAGGTGTGGACCGGCAGTCCCAGATTTTGATACATATAATTGGCCGGGTTAAAGCAATTGCGGCAAATGTTTCTGGAGACACCGGCCTGGGCAAAGGCGGCTGGGTCGGTTGTGCTTTCCATCAGCACGTTCTGGCAGGCCGGCAGGTGTTGGTCGCATAACAATATGTGAACCTCGGCGCCGCGCAAAGTCAGCGCCACCGCCAACAAGCTTTCAAAGGTGGCGCCGGGCAGGTAGCCGCCGATGCTGGTGGGGATCAGAACGCGCGGTCCGCCCCTGGCTTGCCGGATCGCCTTCTGCCACCTGGGCCAGTCCGTTTTGAGCATGGCGGGCCAGTCGGGATAAGCCTCCGAGCCATAGGGCGCAATTATTGGCGGCGGCGGAATCAGTCCCAGGCGCCGTTTGATCTTGCGCAGGGCAGGTCTCATGCGCTCGCCCGGACGGGAACGAGGATCCGATCGGCTAGCGAGGCCCCATCCAGGCGGTGGTAGCGCAGCGCCTGGGCCGGCGTGCCACAGGCGGGATAGCCCTCCACGGCTATCTTGGTCAACCGGCGATTGGACAGCAAACCTGTCTGTGCGAGGGCGTTCAAAATGGCATCGCCCAGGCCTCCGACGGGGGAATGATCGTCGATGACGAACACCTCATCGTATGGCGCCACGATGCTGGCCAGCCAGTCGTTATCCACACGATTAAGCCAGGGCAGATCGACCACACGCAGGCCAAAGCCGCGCTCGGCCAGAATTTCATGCGCCAGCAGGGCCTCATGCAGCATGACGGGTCCATAGCCAAAAACAACGCCCTGGGCGCCGTCGGCCAGCACCGCGCCGCGGCCCACCTGCACCTGATAGCCGGCCGGTAGCTCAATGCGCCGGGGCGACGGGCCAATGTTCAGCCGGACGGCGCAATTCGCATCCGCGACATTGACACAGTAGTCGGCAATTTGACGCGCCTCCTCGGCATTGCACGGCTGCAGGACCAGCATGTTGGGCAGTGCGCCCAGCAGCGAAATATCACGAATGCTCTGGTGTGATTTGCCTGGGCCGGCCGGGATTAAGCCAGCGTAATGCATGGCATAAATGATCTTGCTCTTTTCGGTGGCGTTGTTGTAGATCTGCTCGTTGGCGCGCGAGGCCAGGAAGCTGGCAAAGGAGTTGACCACCGGCAGCAGCCCGTGCCGCGCCAGCCCACCCGCCGTCGAAACCATGTCTTGTTCGGCAATGCCGTTCTCCAGAAAGCGCTCCGGATAAGCCAGTTCGAAATTTCGCACGCGGCAATCGGCGGCCAGGTCGCCATCGAGCACCACCAGGTCCGGGCGCTGCGCGCCGAGTGACACCAGGGCTTGCCCGAACGCTTCAGCCACAAATTCGTCCGAGACCGGCGCGGGCCGGGCCACTCGTCCCAGGCTGGCCGGCTCGCCCACCAGGCTGCCCGAGGCGGACACGACCTCAGGCTCTGCGGTCTCCACCCGCAGCGGGCCCAGCCCGGCTTCGGCCAGGCGCCGATTGATGCGCTCGACCAGCTCTCGGTGCGCGGCTTCAAAAGGCTCGTCCGGCGGGGCGCCGGCGTGCCAGCGGTATAGGCCGCCGCCCGCCTTGAGCGCCGCTGGATGCTCCATGAATGAGACGCCGCGGCCTTTGAGGGTGTCGGCCAGGATCAGCTTCGGCCGGTCGCGGACCTGATCCAGCTCGGTCCAGGCGGCCTCCAGCGCGGCAAAATCGTGCCCGTCGCAGCGCGCCACCGCCCAGCCAAAGCTGCCAAGCTTTTGATCCAGGTTGCCTAGGTCAATGATTTCGCACACCTCTTTGTCCGACTGCAATTTGTTGTGATCGACAATGACCGTCAGGTTCGTCAGCCCCAGGTGATGCGCGCTTTGCAGCGCTTCAAAGTTCTGGCCCTCCTGCAGCTCGCCGTCGCCGGTCATCACGATCACCCGCCCGCCCGCGCCGCGCTGGCGCTTGGCCCAGGCAATGCCTTTGCCTTTGGAGATGCCCATCCCCAGCGAACCGGAATTGGCCTCGACGCCCGGAATGCCGATATCGGGGTGGCCGTCGAGCCCGCCCAGGCGGCGCAGGCTGAGCAGTTTTTCCAGTGGCAGCACGCCCAGCGAAAACAGCACCGCGTACAGGCCGGGCACATCGTGGCCCTTGGACGAGAAATACACGTCTCGATCCAGGCTGTCGAGCCCGACCGCGAGGGTGTTCAGATGCTGGTCATACAGCCAGACGACGATATCCATGGCGCTAAAGCTCGAACCCAGGTGGCCCGAGCCGGCGCGCTTAACCTCGGACAGTGTATTGAGCCGGCACATATCGGCTAACAGGGCCAGCCGCGCGCTGCGTTCGAGCGCCGCGGATCGAACCCGCCCGAACTCGCCGGCGGGGATAAAGTCTATTTTCACCATGAGCGAATGATCTCCTAGCTGGGGCAGGGGGTTGAGCAGGGTCAGTTTTGGAGCGCGCTGTTGGTTGGGGCGGGCCGCTGATAAATCTCGTAGAGTGTCCCTTCAAGCTGGGCCGTCTTCTCTAGCACCAATCCAACCTGCCCCAGCGCCAGTGGGCTAAAGGTGTCCTGACCTTTGGGTAAAACGATTGTGCCGATCGTATAGCGGGCTGCCAATAGATCCAGCGTCTCCACGTTCCCTGGAATAAATGCCCAGGTTACCGGGTAATGCAGATTAACATAGTCGAAAAAAATAACGGGCGTCACCAGCATCGTGCTGTCGTCGTGCCCAATTTGTTCCAGCCACGCTGTACGCCTGGCATCGACCGCGTCCAACACCACAGCTGGCCGGAAGAAGTGGCGCACGGCCACTGCGCTGACCAGCGCGACCCCGGCGGCAGCCCCAACCACCGTGGCCCATCGGATTCGGTTCGGTACGCGGGTCACCCGGCCATGGGCGGGCCATATCAGGCGGTCGACCCACGCGGCCCCGACAATGGCCAGGAAAGGCGTGACCGACAGCAGGCTCCGCAGCCAATCATAGCCTAACGTTTCATACAACGCGGCTAGAAACACGAGGTGCCCCAAGGACAGGACGGCTGTCGCCAGAAAAAACTTGTCCTTCCAAAGTGCCGCTCCAATGGCCGACAGTAGGGCGAGCACGAGCAAAATGACCGTCCACATAGCCAGAAAATCTAGTGGAGCAGTGATGATTGTTCGCACTAGAGCGACGGCGCTCTCCCAAACTTTGGACGGAATCCGATGCAACCAATCGCCCAGCGTTGGGGAGGAAACGCGCTGATTGGCAAAGGCGTCTGTATAGACGGTCGTATTCTGATTGTCGAAGACGTTGGCGGCCATCAAACTTGGCCGGCCGGCCGACAGGCTGGAGAAATAGATCAGGCTCAAAACCACCATGCCATAGACCACAAAACCCGCGGTGAGCCACAACCGGCGGCGCTTGAGCTTGTCGTATAGAAACAGCGCCATGGGTGACAGCAAAAAGGCGCCCGTCTCCCGGAAGAGAAAGGGAACAGCGGCCAGCCAAGGGCCAGCCAGAAACTGCCAGCGCAGCGGCAGATAGACAAACACGGCCAACGCCAGGACCGTCGCGGCGACCCGTGTCATTTCTGACATGGCTGAAAAGGCATAGACCAGGTTGGGCGCAAACAGCATAAAAAGCCCAGCGGCTGCCAACCCAACGCGGCGGTTATAGAACCGTCTGGCAATCAGATAGACGCCAATCGCCGCCAGGACGTATGCGACCAGATTGGGCAAGAGCGACTGCCAGACGCCATAGCCAAACAGCCAGTAAGAGGCGGCCAGCGCCAGGTAATGGCCTGGCATATAAAAATAGTTCTTAGTGGCCGTTTGCAGCAGGATAGAGGGGTACACGATGCTGCTGCTCAAAGTTCCCGTTTTGAGCAGCGTGCGCGCCGTTGAGATGTAGCCAACCTGGTCGTTGAAAGACGGCAAGCCCGTGTGTATGCGGCTCAGGTCGATGAGCCGCGATATCAGGAACAGCCACAGCAGCGTGGCCGCGCCGACCAAGATTAGGTCCTGAACGACACCTGGTTTTTTCCAAGTCTCGAGCCACGCGGCTCGGTTGCGCGGCGGCGCGGACGCCCTGGAAGCTGGAGCGGTCGGTGCCAGGCCCCCCGGGTCTGGTATGTCAACCGAATTTTGCGGGGGCATGATCATCCTGTTCCTCAGAGCCAGCTGGTCAGCGCTCACTGATCGTCTGAGTCGCGAATGGCTTCTGGCTAAGCTTAGGCAACTGGGCCAGGCCATGCTGAAGGATGGTTTCGGCCACAAGCCAATCGAGTGGTTGGTTGACGTCGAACCCTTCGTATTCTTGCGTAAAGAAGGGCATGACGGCCGTGCCCGCGATGGAATGCTGCTCGCGGACCACCCGGGTCCAGGCAATTTCCAGGCTGGCATTCTGCGCGTAAACGGGGGGCAAGGCTTGATACTGGCTGCTGTGCCAGGGCTGTTCGGCCGTGCCCAGGGGCAGGAAGGGCAGCAGGCGTTGGCCGCGCACGACCCACATCTTGCCGGGATGCTGTTTGCATTTCTCGACGGCGCGCAGCGAATCGACGCCAGACTCCGACACGA
>Ga0070730_10002518_pt1 | contig 16661 bp, 23 predicted proteins | sample Coa_R1_3_FD_66447 | JGI IMG/M metagenome (GOLD analysis project Ga0070730, IMG submission 66447) | Surface soil microbial communities from Centralia Pennsylvania, which are recovering from an underground coalmine fire - Coalmine... | ecosystem: Environmental > Terrestrial > Soil > Unclassified ... | reverse complement strand
GCCAGTGCAGACCCACGGCGGCGGCAAGATCCTCCCCGGCCAGGCTCGCGCACTGGCCGGAGTTGCCCGGATGCCGGAAGTCGGTGTGCCCGTCGAGATGAACCGGAAGTCGGTGTGCCCGTCGAGATGAACCAGCCCGTAGCGACCCGGTGCGCGCCGCAGCGAAAGACCCGCCCCCACCAAGATGCTGCAATCTCCACCGAGCACCAGCGGCGCCAGGCCGTCGCCTCTCAGGCGGTCAATGCGCTCGGCTACGCGCCGAGCATGCTCAATGATCGCGACCTGGTTGCGGAGTGATCCGGGGGTCACATCGTCGGCGTACCTGCCTGGCAACACGACGCCTCGCTCTTCCGCGCCGAGCTCAGCGAGGCGACGGTGGAGACCCGCCTCGCGAAGTGCCTCGGGGGCCTTGGCGCAGCCGGGCACGCTGGTCGGCGCGGGCGGCCGCAGGCCCAGATTGGAGGGAGCGGACACCAGGCCGATCTTCATGCCAAAGAACTACCAGATCAAGATCCACGGCACGGGCGCCAGGTCGACGAGCCGCAGCCTCGATCTCAGCGGCCGTCCGCGCGCCTTCACCGCGACCGGTCGCTCCCCCATCGTCCTCACCGGTGCTGTTGCCTCAGTGCTCGTGTCCCCTAGTTGCGGTTCTAGCCGCCGGCCGTGACATCCCCGTCCCGCGACGCCCCGTCGGTCACGCCAAGCTTGTCGGACGCCGCCTGCTCCCCCGCTACCACAGCGACCTCGTGATCTCGCTGATCCCCAAGTTGAGTCTGGTTATCTCGCCGTCGAACACTGCGATTAGCGTGTGGCCGTTGGCGACCCGCTACTTGACTGGGAGGCCTGGCATGGGCAGTAAGTTCACCGAGTTGGCGATTGACTGTGCCGATCCCGGCGGTCTCGCCCGGTTCTGGTGCTCGGTCCTTGACTACGAGGTGCAAGACGAAGACGACGGAATTGTCACCATCGGCTCCCCCTGGTGCCTGAGGGCAGGAACCGTCTTGGCCCGGTGCCGCCGACGTTGACCTTCGCACACGTACCCGAGGGCAAAACCGTCAAGAACAGGCTCCACCTCGACGTCAACCCGACCGACAGGGAGCAAGACGACGAGGTCCGCCGCCTGGTCGATCTAGGTGCCCGGCACGCCGACGTCGGCCAGACGGGCAACGAGAGCTGGGTCGTACTTACAGACCCGGAGGGGAACGAGTTCTGCGTCCTGGCGGCCCGCCGCCCGTGACCGGAGGCCGCAGGGCGGGCCGCGAGCCCAGGTGCGGCGCGAATCTCACTCCTCGCCGATTGAATTCCAGAACCCGTCGTGAACGCTTCTTGCCTCGTCTTCCAGGGCTGGGCCGACGACCTTGATTGAACCTTGGCCGTGCGCGAATACGTTCCGGCAGGGCAAAGACATGGTCGGATTGTCCTCGTGGCTACCGGTGAGTTCCAGCAATCCCGCCTCGGAAAGACCGTAGACGACCCGGCTGATGCCAGACCAGTAGATCGCGCCAGAGCACATCGCGCACGGCTCTGTGCTGGAGTACAGCGTGCACGAGCGCAGATAAGCACGGTCGAACCTCCGGCTCGCGGTACGTACCAGATTTGTTTCCGCATGCCCGGTTACGTCGCGTTCGGAGACGACGGTGTTCTCCGCCTCGGCGGCGACACCAGCAACGTCAACCAGGAGCGCACCAAACGGGTGGTTTCCCCTGTGCCAGGAGCGCCGGGCCAGGTCTATGGCGGCACGCAGGTAGGTAACGTCTGCGGGGCTCAGGTCACCGGTCACGTGTGATCTCCTTGGTGGACGCGCCACAACCCAAGTTCTCCAGCATCTGCTCCGAGCGCAGCCAGCCCGGCGTGACGCCTACGGCGGTAACCGGATGGCCGAAGTGTACGGTCCTGGTATGGAGGTCGCTGAGCTGGCGCATCTGCGCCGGGCCCGGGACTTGCTTGATCGCGAGTACGCGCGGCCGCTGGACGTCCCGGTGATGGCGCGCACTGCCCTGATGTCGCCGTCACTGTTCTCCCGCCGGTTCCGCGAGGCGTACGGCGATACACCGTATGGCTACCTGCAGGCCAGGCGGGTCGAACGGGCGATGGCCCTATTGCGCAGCGGCCATATGTCCGTGACTGACGTGTGCATAGCTGTGGGTTTCACGTCGCTCGGCTCGTTCAGCTCCACGTTCGCGCGCCTCGTGGGCGAGCCGCCGTCCGCCTATAAGGCCCGTGACCATTCACGGCTCGCACCGGTTCCGCCGTGCATGACGCGCGCCTGGGCGCGCCCGGGGTGGATCGCGGAGCCATGCAGGATTGGAGAAGCGTTCCTGGCCGGCCGCGCGTAGGGTCGCTGACATGGCTCTTTCTATTACGCACACGCCCGTGTACTGCACTGACCTGGATGAGGCGCTCGCCTTCTACACCCAGCGGCTCGGCTTCGAGGTCCGCGACGACGTCCCGATGGGGCCGGAGATGCGCTGGCTCACGGTCCATGCTCCCGGTGACTCTCATGACCTGCTGCTGGCGGCAGTGGACCACCACATCCCGTCGGCGGACCGGCACTCAATGCACGAGATTGTCGCCAAGGGTGACCTAGCGGTCTTCATCCAGGTTGACGACCTGGACAAGACCTTCGAGTCGTTGCGTGCCGCCGGGACGGAGATCCTCCAGGAGCCCATCGACCAGCCGTACGGCGTCCGTGACGCCGCCGTCCGCGACCCCAGCGGCAACCACCTGCGGCTCAGCCAGCCACTGGCGGCGCGGGCCTGAGGTTCCGGTACCTGTAAGTTCGGGGAACGCCGACTCCCGTATGCCCGCACGCAACGAGTTCTGCGTGAAACCGGGGCTGGTGGGCAGGGAGTGCCTATGCCGATGCTGATCGGGACGTCTGGCTGGCAGTACCGTGACTGGCGGGGCGGGCTGTACCCCGAGGGCGTGCCTCAGCGCCTGTGGCTCGAGCAATACGCCACCCACTACCTGACCGTAGAGAACAACAACAGCTTCTACCGGCTGCCGTCGCGGGAGACGTTCGCCGCGTGGCGGGAGCGGACCCCAGACGACTTTGTCATGGCGATCAAGGCCAGCCGGTATCTGACCCACGTGCGCCGGCTGCGCGACCCGGCCGAGCCGGTGGCCCGGCTGCTCGGCGCGGCAGCGGGGCTGGGGCCCAAACTCGGGCCGGTCCTGCTCCAGCTCCCGCCGACGCTGAAGGCTGACCCGGACACGCTGGGCGCGTGCCTGACGGAGTTCCGGACGGCGGCCACCGCGCTGGGCCATCACGCGCTCCAGCTCGCGGTGGAGCCGCGGCACGAGACCTGGTGGACCGACGAGATACGGCAGATGCTGGCCGCGCACGACGCGGCGCTGTGCTGGGCCGACCGGCGCGGCCGCCCGATCACACCGCTGTGGCGCACCGCGACGTGGGGTTATCTGCGGTTCCATGAGGGCACGGCCCAGCCGTGGCCTAGCTATGGGCGGCAGGCGCTGAGATCCTGGGTGGCGCGGTTGACCGAGACCTGGCCGGATGAGGCCGATGTGTACGTCTACTTCAACAATGACCCGGGCGGAGCGGCGGTGATTAACTCGGCCCAGTTCGCCGACTTTGTCCGCCAGGCCGGATGCAGTGTGACCCGCACGCCCAAGGTCGGCCAGGTGGCCGCGACCCCAGCTATCCCGACCTGGTGAGACGATGGGATGAGGCCAGTCGAAACGGTTGAGAGCGCTCGTGTCCCGCCTCACCGAACGTGTCGGATCTCGGCCATTATGTCTCGTCAGGCTGTCGGTCAAGTAGATCCCGGACGGCGCCGGCCAGCCGGTCATAGTCGTCTGGCGTGTTGTACGGCGCGGCCGCGATGCGCAGGTAGCCGACTCCGTCGAAGTGAATTGGCGCGACCTCGACACTCTGGCGCGACAGGGCCTCGTAGAACGGCTCGACCTGGCCGGGAGAAGTGAGGACGCCGACCGGCAGCGGTACGAGCCGCATGGCAGGCGCAGGCGTGGGCGGAAGCCCCTCAAGCGTGACCTCCAGTGCCTCGGCCACCCTCTTCTGGCCATCGGCCACCAGGTCGGCGAGCCGGGCTACGGCGCCCCAGCCGCCCAGCGCCTCCCAGTACGCCAGGCCGTCCGCGGCCGCCAGCCAGCCGGCGTAGTCCCAGGTGCCGGGATAGTCGAATGACGGGCCGTACCCGTCGTCGAGTTGCCAGCTGAGTACGCCCGGCGTCACGTCGGCCCCCGGCCGGCTCCACAATATTGCGCTGCCGCGAGGGGCGTACGCCCACTTGTGCAGGTTGCCGATCCAGTGGTCCGCGCCGAAGCCGGCGACGTCGTCTCCAAGCTGGCCAGGCGCGTGCGCGGCGTCGACCAGCACCAAGCGCCCGGCACCGGCCGCAGCGGTGGCCACGGCCGCGACCGGGACGACGGTGGCGGTCGGCGAGGTAATCCGGTCGATCACAACCAGCCGCGTGCGGCACGACAAGGCGGCGGCGTAAGCCGACACGATCGCGTCATCCCCGGCGCCGACAGGATAGGCCGCCTCCACGATCCGCGCCCCGGCGCGGACCGCGTGATGGCCGAGCGCCTTGCGGACCGCCCCGTAGCCATGCGTGCTGATCACGAGTTCGTCGCCGGGGTGCAGCTCCAGCGAGCCGAGAACCGCGGACACGCCCTCGGACACGTTACGGACCCATGCCGACCGGGACGGGTCAACGCCGAGGAACCCCGCCGCACGCTCCCGCGCCGCCGCCACCAGCCCGCCGATCTCCACCCGGTTGAAGCGGTGCGGATTGCGTTCGGCGCGCTCGCGCCACGCGGCGGCCGCCCGGCGCACGACGACCGGCGCGACGCCGAACGCGCCGTGGTTGAGATGGAGAACGTCAGGGTCGAGGCCAAAGGCCTCCAGCAGGGCAGCGTCCACGAACCCGATTTTGTCAGCCGGGGATGTCGGGCGAGGCCCAGGACTCCCCCGCCACATGAGCTACGACGCGGTCAACCTATAGCGAACTAAATTTCGACTCTGTATGCTGGTTGCTCGGTTATCCGAGTGGCGCTGCGGTATCCCGGGAGTGAGCATATGACGGCAGTCTGGGCTAAGAGTTCCTTGAGCTTCTCCAACGGCAACTGCGTTGAGGTGGCAGACCTACCTGGCGGGTCGGTCGGTGTCCGCAACAGCAGGGATCCTGAAGGTCCCGTCCTGAGGTTCACGCAGGGTGAGTGGAATGCGTTCCTCATGGGCGCGCGGACCGGGGAATTCGACCGGTTCGGGGCTGCCGCCCCTCCCCTGCAGACAGATGGGACCGCGCCGGATGAGGACGATGTGTAGCTCAGATAATGGCCGTGGAGGTTTGCCATGGACCAGTTCCCGCCGCTCGTCATGCGTGCCCAGGCCGCCGCCCGGCAGGCGGGCTTTCCGCTGACCCGGGAAGAAGCAGGCCCGGGCCGTCCGTCGGCGTGCCTGCCGGGCGTCGGGCGCTTCCTGGCCGTGCTGGCGGCCGGATGCGCGGGCGGCCGGATCGGTGAGCTCGGCACCGGCGCGGGGATCGGGGCCGGGTGGATAGCCAGCGCCATGCCCGCCGACTGCGCGCTGATCACCGTCGAGATCGACGAACTGCTCGCCGGCGCGGCCCGCGAGCTACTCCTGCCTCGGTCACCGACATCGCGAGCACTTCGCTGATGTCGCGGCCGCCGAGGTGGTGCTCAAGCACCGATGCGTCGAACCGCCGCCCCTCGCACTCCTCGCAGGTGGTGGCGACGCCGGCCATCATCGCCAGGTCGGTGTAGATCACGCCGGCGCCATTGCAGTTAGGACATGCACCCTCGGAGTTGGCGCTGAACAGCGCCGCCTTGACGCCGTTGGCCTTCGCGAACGCATTGCGGATCGGGTCGAGGAGCCCGGTGTAGGTCGCCGGGTTGCTCCGCCGCGAGCCGCGGATCGCGGCCTGGTCAATCGAGACCACCCCTGCGCCGGCCGGGATCGACCCGTGCACGAGCGAGCTCTTGCCGGAACCGGCGACGCCCGTGACCACGACCAGCACGCCGAGCGGGATGTCGACGTCGACGTCGCGCAGGTTGTGCGCGGTCGCGCCGCGGATCTCCAGCGTGCCGGCCGGCGTCCGCAGCGTCTCCTTCAGGGCGGCCCGGTCGGCGAGATGGCGGCCGGTGATGGTGCCGCTGGCCCGAAGCTCCTCGACACTGCCCTCGAAGCAGACGGTGCCGCCCGCGGTACCGGCACCGGGACCGGGACCGACGACGTGGTCGGCGATCTCGATCGTTTCCGGCTCGTGCTCGACCACGAGCACCGTGTTGCCCTTGTCTCGCAGCCGCAGCAGCAGCCCGTTCATCCGCTGGATGTCATGGGGGTGAAGGCCGGTAGTGGGCTCGTCGAAGACGTAGGTGATGTCGGTGAGCGGTGAGGAGCCGAGGTGGCGGATCATCTTGACGCGCTGTGCCTCGCCGCCCGACAGCGTGGCCGACGGGCGGTCGAGGGAAAGATAGCCCAGCCCGATCTCGACGAACGAGTCGAGAGTCTGCTGCAGCGTCCCGAGCAGCGGCGCCACCGACGGCTCGTCGACATCGCGGATCCATCCGGCCAGGTCGCTGATCTGCATCGCGCACGCATCGGCGATGCTGACTCCTTTGATCTTCGACGACCGGGCCGCCTCGCTGAGCCGCGTACCGCCGCACTCAGCGCAGGTGGTGAACGTGACCGCCCGGTCCACGAACGCCCGGATGTGCGGTTGCATCGACTCTTTGTCCTTGGACAGCATCGACCGCTGGACTCGCACGATCAGGCCCTCGTAGGTCATGTTGATGCCCGCGATTTTCATCCGGACCGGCTCGTGATGCAGGAAGTCGTGCAGTTCTTTCTTGGTGTACTTGCCGATCGGCTTGTCCGGGTCAACGAAGCCCGACTCGCTGTACAGCCGGGAGTTCCAGCCGCCCCCGGTGTAGCCGGGAATGGTGATCGCGCCCTCGTTGATCAGCCGCTGCGACTCCGCGGCGATGGTGTCGAATACCAGGGAGCTCTTGCCCGAGCCGGAGACGCCGGTGAACACCGTCAGCCGGCGCTTCGGGAGCTCGACGCTGACGTCCTTGAGGTTGTTCTCACGCGCGCCGTGTACGCGGATCAGGTCATGGCTGTCGGCGACGTGCAGCGCAGGCGGACCCTTATCCGTTCTCGCAGGCATCCTCACTGGTCCTGAAACAGCCCGAGGACGTTGCCGTCGGGATCGGTGAAGGAGGCCACCAGGCGGCCGCCGCCGACATCGTGCGGGGACTCCTTGACGGTGGCGCCGGCCGCGGTCACCTCGGCCAGCTTCGCCTCGATGTCCGGCACGCGCCAGTAGGCGACCAGCGAGGTCATGCCCTGCGCTGCCCCGCTCGGCACCAGCCCGATGTGCTGGCCCGCGGCCTCGTATCCCACGTAGTAGGCCGAGTCGGCCTGCGGCGGCATGCCGAGCAGGGCCGTGTACACCGGCTTGGCCTTGGCCAGGTCGGACACGGGATGCAGCACGATCTGGATGCCCTCGGTCGAAGCGTCGGTCATATCTCACTCCTGAAGTCGTGGGTCCCGTCGACCCGTGTGTCGTTCACCGCGTCACTTTAGCTGCGGCTCTGCGACCGGCGCTTCTTCATTCCTGATCAGCGCCGAAGGCTACTGGTCGCCGACGGGGCTGGCGAGCAGGCGATCTAGAAACTCGGCGAAGGCGCTCTCGGCGTCGGGGAGCATCGCGGCCGGGTCGTCCGCGCGGGCGACCTTCAGGGCCACCTCGTTGGCGGCAGCCAGCACGATGTGTGCGAATACGTCGACGTGGCGTCGTTCGATGCGGCCCGCGTCGGCGGCGTAGGTGAGGGCGGCCTTGATCCAGCCCAGGTTCTGTTCGTCGATCTCCCGCCAGCGCTGCCAGCCGAGCACCGCGGGCGCGTCGATCAGCACGGTCTGCTGGACCACCGGGTCGCTGGCCAGCCGGACCCACCCGAGGTAGCCGACCCGCAACGCGGCGACCGGATCCGGGGCGTCCCGCTCCAGGGCCGTCAGCTGCTCGCCGACCCGGGCGGCGACACCCTCAAGCACCGCCCAGAACAGCGCGTCCTTGCCCGCAAAGTGATGGTAAAGCGATCCGCGGCTGACGCCGGCCTCGGCCAGGACCGCCTCAATCGACGTGCCGTCGTAGCCGTGCGAAGCGAACAGCTGCGTCGCCACGTCGACCAGATGCGCCCGGGTGGCCTGGCCGCGCTCCACGTTCTTGTTCATCCGCCTCCCCTCGTCCGCCTCGCTCATCCTCCCCCAGTATATTGACAGACCGACTGTCGGTTTGTGAGAGTTAGACCGATAGTCGGTTTTTTCCGGTCACTGTACCCCGGCGGCCGGCCAACGAGGGAGAAACCTATGACTAGCACGATGGAACGGCTCGAGAAGTACCGCGGCCAGGTGCAGACCCCGTCCGGCCCGGCCAGCTACATCGACACGGGCGGCCCGGGCCGGGTAGCGCTGTTCGTCCACGGCCTGGGTACCAGCAGCTACCTGTGGCGGCACGTGATCGACCAGCTCGACGGCCAGCGCCGGTGCGTGGCCGTCGACCTGCCGCTGCACGGGCTGACTCCGGCCGCCGCGGACCAGGACTTCACCTTGCCGGGATTCGCCCGCTTCCTGGCCGGGTTCTGCGCGGGGCTCGAGCTGAGCGACATCGACCTCGTCGCGAACGACACCGGCGGGGCGATCAGCCAGGTGTTCGCTGCCGGCCACCCCGAGCTTCTGCACACCCTGACGCTGACCAAACTGTGAGACCCACAAGAACATGCCGCCCAAGGTGCTACTGCCCGCGGCCTGGCTGGCTCACCTGGGTCTGGCCGCCCGCATCTCACCCCGGCTGCTCCGCGACATCCGGCGGGGCCGCAAACGCTTCTACGGCCTGGGCTATCAGGACATAGAGAACCTGCCGGAGGACCTGGCGCGCTTCTGGCTGGAAACGCAGTTCGCCACCCCGGAACTGGCCCGCCAGAACCAGCGCATCATGACCTCGCTGCATGCCCGCGACCTGCTGGCGGTCGAACCCGCCCTGGCCCGCCTGCAGGTCCCGACCCTCATCGTCTGGGGTACCAGTGACATCTTCTTCCGCCGGAAGTGGGCCTACTGGCTGCGCGACACCATCCCCGGCGCCACCGAGGTGGTGGAACTATCCGGGGCCCGCCTATTCTTCCCCGGCGAGCGGGCCACCGAATTCACCGCGGCGCTGCGCCGCCACTGGAACGCCCATCCGTGATCCCGGCCCCGGTCACATGACCGGAAGGTCGAATTCCCCGTTCCTTACGCCCCCGAGAAAGGCATGCCACTCGTCCGGCGTGAACCGCAGGACCGGCCCGGCGGCGTCCCTGCTGTTGCGGACGGCGACCTCGCCCTCGGGCAGGTTGGCCACCTCGACGCAGTTGCCGGCCGCGTAGCTCAGCGAGCTCTTGATCCAAGAACCTGCGTTCGGCCGCTCGTACGGACTCCTGAGCATCGTGCTCATGTTTCCCTCACTGGTTGGTGTCTTTCCGGAAGCTGTCTCATAGTGAGGGCGGCGAGCCGGGCGGGGTCTCACGGCTCGCCACCCTCACGTCTAGTCCCCCGCGATCGCGCGATCGGCGTCCAGCGGCAGGTCGCGCGGGAACGCGAGGGTGAAGTACATGGCCTTGCCCGCGGGGGTGCGGAACGAGCCCCATTCGGTGGACAAGACCGCGACCAGCGCCAGCCCGCGTCCGGCGTCCGCGCCGGCTCGTTCGGCCGCGTCCGCCGGCAGGTATCGCGACCTGTCGTAGACGTCAATGCGCAGCTGACCGCGGGAGCACCTGATGGCCAGCGTGATGGTCGCGCCGTCGCCATGCACGATGGCGTTGGTGACCAGGTCACTGGCGAGCAGGATCGCGATATCGTGATCGACCGGGACCTGCCAGGCCCGCAGGGCCGCGCGGACCTGGCTGCGGGCTTCGGCCGCCGCGGACGGTTGCCTGGCCAGCCGGACGCGACGTTGGTACAGTTCGGTCGGACGAGTCGGTGCCATCACGATGATCCGGTTCCTCAGCTGACGTGCATAGTGTCCTTGCGTTGAAAATGCTGCTGCAAATTGCAATGCAAGACATCGGTCAGCTGACGGATATTGAACCGCGGCTTGTCCTGTGGCCGCTCCCCCTGCCGTGGTTGCTCAGTTTCCGGGCGGGCGGCGATTCCGCGGCGACCGCCGGGTCTGTATAGATAGGGCCAGCGGGTCGCTGGCATTCGCGCGGGCGAGTTTGGGGCAGCCATGACGGTCAGCGAGGATTTCACCAGTCTCACCGGCCGGTTCCGGAGTGAGCTGCTGGCTCACTGCTACCGGATGCTGGGCTCGGCCGAGGAAGCCGAGGATCTGGTTCAGGAGACGTACCTGCGGGCCTGGCGGTCCTTCGACGCGTTCGAGGGCCGTTCGTCGGTGCGTACCTGGCTGTACCGGATCGCGACCAACGTGTGCCTGACCGCGATCGAGCGCCGCGGGCGGCGTCCGCTTCCGTCCGGTCTGGGCGGGCCCGCCGAAGACCCGCGGGCGCAGCTGGTGACCGCCCCCGAGGTGCCGTGGCTGCAGCCGTTCCCGGACGCGCTGCTGGCCGGGGAGCGCGAGGACCCGGCCGCAGTGACCGTGTCCCGGACCGGTATCCGGCTGGCCTTTGTCGCGGCGCTGCAGCACCTGTCCGCCCGGGAGCGTGCGGTGCTGATCTTGCGGGACGTGCTGGATTTCCCTGCTGCCGAGGCGGCCGACCTGTTGGGCACCACGACCACCGCGGTCAACAGCGGGCTGCGGCGGGCTCGCGCCCAGATCGCGGACGCCGTTCCCGCCGAAGATGAGCTGGCCGAGCCCGCCGACCCGGGCCAGCGGGCATTGCTCGACCGGTTCGCCGCGGCCTTCGAGCACGCGGACGCGAACGCGCTGGCCGAACTGCTCCGGGAGGATGTCGCCCTGGAGATGCCGCCGCTGCTGACCTGGTTCAGCGGCCAGCAGTCTGTGGCGCGCTTCATCGGGTCCCGCGTGTTCGCCCGGTTCGGGGAGTTCCGGATGGTCCCGGTCGTGGCCAACGGGCAGCCGGCCTTCGCGGGCTATACCCGCGGAGACGACGGTTCGTACCACGCGCATGAGATCGTGGTGCCCACGGTCACCACGACCGGGATCGCCCGGATCGTCGTCTTCCTCAACCCGGAACTGTTCCCGATGTTCGGCCTGCCGCACGACTACGATCCGGCCGCGGCCGGGTCGGCGCCAGCGTAGGACGCCGCGGCGATTCCCGGGAACCTGGCTGGTCTATATCAGTGAGCCGCCGCCGCATACAGCGGCGCGGAACCCGCCAGACCCGGGAGGATCGTCATGTCCGATCACGAGCTAGCAGGCGCGACGGCGCTGGTCACCGGGGCCAGCCGAGGTTTCGGCCGGGGCATTGCCACCGCCCTGAGCAGGGCGGGCGCGCAGGTCGTGGGGGTCGCCCGCGACCGCGCGGCGCTGGACGACCTGCGGGCCGAACTGGGCGGATCGTTCACCGCCGTACCCGCCGATGCCGCTGACCCGACGGTGGCCGGGCAGCTCATCGACGCCTACCGGCCCGCCATCTTGGTGCTCAACGCCGGCGCCACCCCGCTGCCGCGGCCGATCCACCAGCACACCTGGCAGACGTTCAGCAGCAACTGGGACACCGACGTCCAGCACGTATTCAACTTCACCCGCGAAGCACTCCTGGCCCCGCTGGCCCCGGGAAGCACGGTGATCGCGCTGTCCAGCGGCGCGGCGCTGCGGGGCTCGCCGCTGTCGGGCGGGTATGCCGGAGCCAAGGCGGCCGTCCGGTTCATCACGTCCTACGCCGCCGAGGAGTCGGCGCGGGCCGGGCTCGGCATCAGGTTCGTCTCGCTGCTCCCTCAGCTAACCCCGGCGACCGCGCTAGGCTCGGTGTACGTGGCGGCGTATGCCGCGCGCGGCAGCGGCGGCGCGGCCCCGCGGCCGGGCGACCAAGGCGCGGCGGCCCTGACCCCGGAACTGGCCGGCCGGGCGATCACCGGCCTGGTGACCGGCCCCGGCCCGGACCAGGAAGCCTATGTCCTTACCGCCGCGGGCCTTGGTCCGCTGCCCGGGCGCTAGAGGTCCAGGCCGGTGGTGCTGTCCACGTACGCAGGTATCTCGCCCTCGTGCCGGTCACCGGTAGTCGACGTCCCCGACGGCTCGAACATCATGATCGCGCCCCCAGCTGACGACGGCTTATGCTCGGTCCCCCGGGGCACGACGAAGATCTCCCCCGGTCCCAGGCTCACGGTCTGCTCGCTTCCGGCGTGGCGCAGCGTGATCTCGAACCGGCCGTCGAGCACCAGGAAGAACTCGTCGGTGTGCTCGTGCACGTGCCAGACATGTTCGCCCCTGGTATGCGCGATCTTGATGTCGTAGTCATTGACGCGGCCAACGATCCGCGGGCTGTAGATGTCGGTGAAGGTGGCCAGGGCCTGGTTCAGGTTCACAGGACTGACGGTCATGCCCCTATCGTCGGCCGGCCGCGCGGTACGCGTCTTGTACGCTCGTGCATACCTTCTGACGTGCGCGGAGCAGCCTTGACCGACGAGGTAGATGACCCGGCCGAGCACCTGGTGTCAGCACGCGCTCCGCGCCGGTACCGCGTACGGCGCAGCGTGCTCGCCCTCCTGGCCGTGGTGGTCCTGGTCAGCGTCATCGTCGTCGAGCGTCACACGCTGGCCGAGTCGCTGCACGTGCTGGCCCGCCTGAACTGGGCCTGGTTCCTGCTCGCGGTGGCCTCCGAGGCGGTCTCCCTGGCCAGCTTCGGGCTCAGCCGCAGGCAGCTGCTTCGGGTCGGCGGCCGGCCAGCCAGCTTCAGCTCGGTGATGGCGATTACCTACGCGGCGAACGCGCTGTCGATCTCGGTACCGTTCGCGGGCGCCGAACTGGCCATGGTCTTCTCCTACCGCCAATTCCGCAGGCACGGCGTCGACGCCGCCGCCACGGGCTGGACCCTGGCCGTGTCGGCCATCTTCTCCACCTCCGCGCTCGCCTGCCTGCTGGTCATCGGGGCGCTGGCCGGATCGGCGTCGCTGGCCAGCGCCGCGGGCTTCCTGGGCGCCTTCGTGTTCATCGTGCCGGGCGTCGCGGTGCTGCTCGCGCTGCGCTTCGAGACCGTCCGCGCGCTCCTGCACCGGCTCATCGCCTGGCTGGTCGGCCTGTCGCGCAGCGTGTTCGGCGTGCCCGCGAACGGCGTCGACGGCCTGGACGAGTTCCTGGACCGGGTGGCGAGCCTGCGGCTGCCCTGGCCGCGGTACGCCGAGGTGTTCGGGCTGGCCGTGCTGAACTGGACGGCCGACTGCGGGGCGCTGGCCTGCGCGATCAAGGCGACGGGCCAGCCTGTGCCCTGGCACAGCCTGCTGCTGGTCTACGGGGCCGGGGCCGCGGTCGGCAGCACCGGGATTACGCCGGGGGGATTCGCCCTGGTCGAGCTGGCCCTGACCGCGGCGCTGACCGCCGCCGGGCTGCATCGATCGCCGGCGCTCGCCGCCGTGCTGGCCTACCGCCTGGTCAACTTCTGGCTGATCCTCATCGCCGGATGGGTCCTGATGGCGGGGCTCGCCCACCGGCGGATCGGGTCCCCGGACTCGGGCGGATTACATGAGCCAAGCAGAAGCGGTCACGCTGGCCGACCTGGAGGCCGATCCGCATCCGGTGCTAGCCCGGCTGCGGGCCGGAGCCCCGGCCTGCTGGGTCCCGGTCCTCGGTTCCTGGCTGGTCACCGGGTATGACCTGGCCGTCGCGGTGCTCCGGGACGCCCGGACGTTCACCGTCGACGATCCCCGGTTCTCCACGGCCAAGGTGGTGGGGCCGAGCATGCTCTCGCTGGACGGCGCCCAGCACGCTCGCCACCGGGGCCCGTTCACCCGCCCGTTCCGTGCCGAGGAGATCCACGCCCGGCTGGAGGCTCTGACCCGCGCCGAGGCCGACCGGCTCGTCTCCGCCATCCAGCCGTCCGGCGCGGCCGAGCTTCGCCGGGCGGTGGCGGGCCCGCTGGCCGTCACGGTCATGGCCGAGGCGCTCGGCCTCGGCCAGGCCGACCCCGCGCAGATCCTGGCCTGGTACGACGGGATCGTGGCGGCCGTGCAGTCCGAAGCGGCAGGCACGGGCGTGACCGCCGCGGGCAGCACCGCGTTCGCCGAGCTCGCGGCCAGTTTGCGGCACGTCATCGCGGCGCCGCCGCCGTCCTCGCTGCTGGCCGACGCGGCGGGCGCACTGACCGCGGACGAGGCAATCTCGAACGCCGGTGTGCTGCTGTTCGGCGGGATCGAGACGACCGAAGGCATGATCGCCAACGCCATGCTGCACCTGCTGTCCAACCCGGGTGAGCTCGAGCTCGTACGGGCCGACCGCGGGCTGATCTCCGCGGCGGTCGAGGAGTCGCTGCGGCTGGAACCGGCCGCCGCCGTCGTCGACCGGTACGCGACCGGCGATACCGAGCTCGGCAGAGCCCGGATCCGGACCGGAGACCAGGTCACGGTGTCGATCGCCGGGGCGAACCGGGATCCCGGGGTCTTCGCCGATCCCGACACGTTCGACGTCCGCCGCGCCAACTCCGCCAAGCACCTGGCCTTCGCGCACGGCCCGCACTTCTGCCTCGGCGCTCACCTGGCCCGGCTGGAGGCGCGGATCGCGGTGGCGACGCTGCTTGACCTGCTCCCCGGGCTGCGGCTGGACGAGCGCTTCCCGGCCGTGCCACGGGGCCTGGTGTTCCGTAAACCCACCGATCTGCGCGTCCGCTGGAGCACCGCTATAAGCTAGCCCGGGTCAGCCGGACCCGAGGAGGCGCGATGTCGGACCAGGACATAGACCAGCCAGGTGAGTTCACCGATCAGTTCGCCGAGCGGTTCCACCGCAACCGGCGGGAGCACGGCGGCGAGATCGACCGCCTCGACCCCGACCAGCTGGACCGGCTCACCGAGGAGGAACGCGTCGAGGCGGGTGTCGACGCCTACGACCAGGACGAGGTGCCGCCCGCCACGGACACGCCGCCGCTGACCGACGACGTCCGCCAGACCGAGGCGTACCAAGAGGAGCGGGCCGAGATCCGCCGCCAGGACGACAAGGGCGAGCTGTACACCATCGACGAGGACCACCCGTTCCCGCCCACCCGCTACGACGACTGAGCAAAGGGACGATCCGCCCGGTTATCGTGGTTGATCCGGGCTTCGTGGCTGATCCGGGGGACTAGGGTTCAGGCTGCGTTCAGGACCACGCTTGCTTCGGCGGTGTAGGCCAGGAAGGTCAGCGACTCCTGGAAGTAGAGCTGGACGAACTCCGAGTCGTGGGACAGGTAGCCGATCGACAGGTCCTGGCCGAGGCGCAGCTCGTAGTCACCGCCCCGCCCGGACAGCAGGAAGGCGCCATCGACGGCCGGGGCCCAGATGATCTCGCCGTCGACCACGCGGGTCAGGTGCTCTCGGATCGGGTAGCCGTGGTCGGAGGTCTCGCTCACCATCGTGTAGGCGGCGGCGGAAAGCAGAAGCGAATAGGGACCGCTCACGCCGGCCAGCCGGAGCGCGCTGACCGCCTGGCTGACCACGGTCGGGTAGTCGCGAGCCTCAGCGGGCAGGGTGAGCACCGAGTTAGACGTGCTCTGCCTGACCCCGGTGATCCCCGCCGCCGGATAGCCGTCGAAGATCGCCTTGTCCTCGGCGAAGGCGATCTGCCTGGCCGCGTCCTTGACCGGCTGCCAGTCCGAGTCCTGCGCGCCGCGCTCCACGTTGTCCACGTCCAGCCGGCTCACCGTGAACGGCACCCGGAGCTGGACGAGCTGTTGCGCGGTGCGCTGCCAGGCCAGGATCCCGGCGCCGTCGCCTGGCGGCTCGATCTCGGCCAGGTGGCCGGTGCCCACGCTGGCCAGCGCGGGCCCGTCGGGTCCGGTGACGTCCACCACCCGGCGCCCGGCCACGTTCTGCTCGAACGTCCGGCGGGCCTCGGCCTCGATGTCCGCCCAGGCGGCATCGGAAATCGGGGCAAGTTCGCGATGCAGATTGTTCATTAGGGTCGCGGCGCGAAGACCCGAGCCCGAAGATCGGGAAGGAAACGCCGCTTCACCTCCCCTGAAATGTCAGTTCGATGTGTTATTTTCAAGTTGTCCGCAAGGGCCAAGCGGGCATCTGCACTACATTGCACGGAACCGCGGCAGGGCATGCCGTGGCCGCGCGGGGAGGCCTCCGGGTTGCCGGGCCGATGAACCGCGAACCGACAGCGCGACCGCAGGTCGCGGCTGAAATCCCTGTTCTTCGGAGCGGTGGAGGATGTCAAGTCGTGCTCCTCTTCAAGGAGCCGATGCCTAGGGAACCGGCATCCGCCGGGCCAGTATCGGGGGAACCTTCGACCTCCGGCGCGCCAGGCGCGCCGGAGGTACCGGGCGCATCCGGAGGATCATCCAGGAAGTCGGCCGACGGGGCGAAGAACAGGCTGCCGGTGACGGCCGTGGAGAAATCGAGAATGCGGTCGGTGTTGCCCGGCGGGTCGCCGATGAACATGTGGTCCAGCATCAGCTCGGTCACGCTCGGCGTAGCCCCGTAGGCGATGTAGTAGGTGCCGAACTCCCCGCGGCCCAGCTCGCCGAACGGCATGTTGGCCCGCAGGATCTGCCGCTGCGTCCCGTCCGGT
>Ga0070730_10002517_pt1 | contig 16662 bp, 12 predicted proteins | sample Coa_R1_3_FD_66447 | JGI IMG/M metagenome (GOLD analysis project Ga0070730, IMG submission 66447) | Surface soil microbial communities from Centralia Pennsylvania, which are recovering from an underground coalmine fire - Coalmine... | ecosystem: Environmental > Terrestrial > Soil > Unclassified ... | reverse complement strand
CTCAGCCCGCTCTCCACCGTGGAAGCCATGGAACTCCTCCTGAGCCGCCTGACCAAAACCAAAGGCAACGCCGAATTCCTCGCCTCTATGTCCGCCCCCACTTGATCGTCTGTGCGGCACAACATGCCGTGCCGTGAACGAGGCGGCGCCCAACTCTTGAACCTAAAGGAACCACGCGGTAAGGTATCTGTAGAGAGCTGCTCCATGCTGCCGCGAGATGCCATCATTATTAAAGATCCAAAAGTACTGGGAGGCACCCCTGTTTTCCGGGGTACTCGGGTTCCGTTCCAGTCGCTGCTCGATTATTTGCAGGGAGGCCATAGCCTGGAGGAGTTCCTCGATGATTTTCCGACAGTAACGCGTGAAGCAGCCATCGCTGCCCTCGAATTGGCCAAATCCTCGCTCGTCAGCCAGCTTGGATGAGAATTCTTATCGACGAGTGCGTTCCCAGAAAATTGAAGCGCAGCTTACCCGGCTATGACTGCTGTACCGTTCCGGAAGCTGGCCTCCGCGGGTAACGATAATGGCGAACTTCTTTCCGCCGCCGAAACGCGAGGTTTTGACGTATTTCTAACGCTCGACAAGGGCTTTGAGTACGAGCACAGCCTCACAGGCCGGTCGATCGCGGTTCTGATTCTCCGCGCCAAGTCCAGCCAGATCGACGACCTTTTGCCGCTTATACCGCATTGTTTAGCGGAACTTCACTCCATCCAGCCTGGCAACCTCGTCCGCCTCGGCGCTTAGCATTCGTTTGAGAAGGCTGAAATTCTTCTTCACTCCTCAAAATAAAACCGCCAATGTCCCCTGCACCCAGGATTAAATCCCGCCCCACACCTCGGACACTGCGGCTCGCCCCGCATATACTCCCGAATCGTCAGCTCCGCTCCGCAAGCCCCGCAACGAATCGCCCGCGCATCCCACTCCTCCCGCGGCCAAACGGCAATCGCATGCCCCGCGAGCGCCAGGTGGCAATCCTTGCACGCATAGTAGACCCCGCAACACTTCATCTTGATCGCCACGATATCCAGCGCCGAATGGTAATGCGCGCAACGCGATTCCAGATCAACGCCGATTCCGCGAATAATCGGCGTCGGCTTGGGCTCTTGGTCGGTCATAGCAACACCAAAGGATAATGCCGCCCCCGCTGATTGCAAAATCCCGCATTCCCTCGCTTCGTTTGGCGCTCCCGCATCGAAACAGATAGAATAAGTCTTTACGCTGGCGTATTGGCTGCCTGTCAGGGTATCCGACGCGTCGAACCTAGCCGGGAAACGAACCTAATTCATGGATCCAGCACAGATTATCGACCGGGTCGTTGCGCGTTTTATCGGCACCAAGCACGAGCGCGACGTCAAGAAGTTGCAGCCTTCCGTAGCCGCCATCAATGCCCATGAAGCCGAAATCAAGGCGCTTAGCGATGACGAACTAAAGACCCGCTTCCAGGCCCTGAAAGATCCGATCCAAGCGCCCCTCAAGGATTTGGACCCCTCCGAGGCCTCTTTCCGCGAGTCCATGCGTCAGGCTCTCGAGCCGGCCATCGTTCCCGCCTTCGCCATGGTCCGCGAAGCCGGCCGCCGCTTCCTCAACATGCGCCATTTCGACGTCCAGCTCATCGGCGGCATGGTCCTGCACGACGGGAAAATCGCCGAAATGAAAACCGGCGAAGGCAAAACGCTCGTCGCCACCTTGCCGGCGGCGCTAAACGCCTTAGCCGGCCGCGGTGTCCACATCGTCACCGTCAACGACTACCTCGCCCGCCGCGACGCCGAATGGATGAGCCCGCTCTACCGCGCCCTCGGCCTCTCCGTCGGCGTCATCGTCCACGATCTGGACGACGAGCAGCGCCGCGCCGCCTACGGCGCCGACATCACCTATGGCACCAACAATGAATTCGGCTTCGACTACCTCCGCGACAACATGAAGTACGACCTCGCCCACTGCGTCCAGCGCGGCCATCACTTCGCCATCGTGGACGAAGTCGACTCCATCTTGATCGACGAGGCCCGCACCCCGCTCATCATCTCCGGCCCCTCCGAAGAGTCCACCGACAAGTACTTCAAGATCGACAAAATCATTCCCAAGCTCATCAAGGACATCGATTTCACCATCGACGAAAAGCATCGCCAGGCCACCCTCACCGAAGAGGGCTTCAACAAGTGCGAACGCCTCCTCGGACTCACCAACATGTCCGACCCCGCCAACATCGACGCCATGCACCACGTCTATCAAGCCCTGCGCGCCCACTCCCTTTACAAAATCGATGTCGACTACGTCAACAAAGACGGCGAAATCGTCATCGTCGATGAATTTACCGGACGCCAGATGCCCGGCCGCCGCTGGTCCGACGGCCTGCACCAGGCCGTGGAAGCCAAGGAAGGCGTAAAGATCGAGCGCGAGAACCAGACGCTGGCCACCATCACCTTCCAGAATTATTTCCGCATGTACAAAAAACTTTCCGGCATGACCGGCACCGCGGAAACCGAAGCCGCCGAATTCGGCAAGATTTACAACCTCGACGTCGTGATGATTCCCACCAATCGCACCCTCATTCGCCGGGAGTACGCCGACGTCGTCTATCGCACCGAAAAAGAAAAATTCGAAGCCGTGGTCAACGGCATCCTGCAGGAAGACAATTCGCTGGCCAACGGCATCCGCCATTTTCACCAGCGCGGCCAGCCCGTGCTGGTCGGCACCATCTCCATCGAAAAATCGGAAACCATCGCCGAGATCTTGCGTAAAGCAGGCGTTCCCCATCAGGTGCTCAACGCCAAGCAGCACGAGCGCGAATCCCGCATCGTCGCGCAGGCCGGCCGCAAAGGCGCCGTCACCGTAGCCACCAACATGGCCGGCCGCGGCACCGACATTCTCCTCGGCGGCAATCCCGAATTCTTGACTCGCGAATATTTCCTCAAAAACAAGCTGGCCATGCCTTATGCCGCCGCTCCCGCGGTTATCGGCACCGACGGCGCAAATGGCGACGCCGCGCAAGCTGCGCCCATGGTTCTCTTCCAGAATGAAGGCAAAATTTTCCAGGTCCCCGCCGATCAGTGGAAACCCATCTACGACCAGTTCGCCAATCAGTGCAAATCCGAGCACGATGAAGTCGTAGACCTCGGCGGCTTGCACATCCTCGGCACCGAGCGCCACGAAGCCCGCCGCATCGATAATCAGTTGCGCGGCCGCGCCGGCCGCCAGGGCGATCCCGGCTCCTCCCGCTTTTTCCTTTCCCTCGAGGACGACCTCATGCGTATCTTCGGCGGCGAGCGCATGAAGGCCCTCATGTACCGCCTGGGCATGACCGAAGGCGTTCCCATCGAGTCCAAGCTCATCTCTCGCCGTATCGAGAACGCCCAAAAGTCCGTTGAAGCGCAAAACTTCGACGCCCGCAAGCACCTCCTCGAATACGACGATGTGATGAACAAGCAGCGCGAAACCATCTACGGCATCCGCCGCTCCGCGCTCGAAGGCAAAGATCAGCGCGACTACGTCCTCGAAATCGCCGAAGACGTGGCCCGCGAACTCGGCGACACGTTCTGCCCCCGCGAGCAGCACCCCGATCAATGGAACGCCGCGCAATTCCTCGCGGAGATGAACAGTCAGTTCGGCATCGACGCCAAGGCCGCCGGCGCCGATCCCGGCTCACTAAGCCATGACCAGCTTTCCAACGCCGCCGCCGAAGCCGTCGCCGCACGCTATGCGGAAAAAGAAAAGCAGTTCGGTCCCGAGCTGATGCGCTGGCTCGAACGCCGCATCATTCTCGATGTCGTCGATTCCCAGTGGAAAGACCACCTGCTCTCCCTCGATCACCTGAAAGAAGGCATTGGCCTGCGCGGCTACGGCCAGAAAGATCCGCTCGTTGAGTTCAAGAAAGAAGCCTTCGTGCTCTTCGAAGACATGATGGCCCGCATCGACAACGAAACCATCCGCTACCTCTTTCACATCCAGATGCAGCAAGCCGAAAGGCATCCCGACGAAATGCAAATCCGGCCCGAGTCCCAGCGCGGACTTGCGCCGCGCGGCGGAGGAGCGCAAGCCGCCGTAGCCAGCGCCGCCGCACGCGCCAGCGAGAGCGAGCCGCAGCGCCTCCCGGAAGTTGCCCGCCAACTCGAGCGCAAACAACAACGCCAGCAAAAAGATCTGCAGTATCAGACCGGCCCCGCGCAAGCCGAAGCCCCCAAGCCGGTTCGTGCCGGCGCCAAGGTCGGCCGCAACGACCCCTGCCCCTGCGGCTCCGGCAAAAAATACAAAAGATGCCACGGCGCCACCGCATGATTTGTCCTGCTCCACGTAGGGGCGCAGCATGCTGCGCCCCATTTCAGCAAGATCTAAGATAGGAAACGCTAATGCCACCAGGTCCGGCACCGCAACAGCAACCAATGCCCCCACGCCAGCCCATCCCCGGCGTAAAAAATCTCGTGGCCATAGCCAGCGGCAAAGGCGGCGTCGGCAAAACCACCGTGGCCGTAAATCTAGCTTTGGCCCTGGCCAGGCTCGGCCACAAAGTCGGCCTCCTGGACGCCGACGTCTACGGCCCCAATGTCCCCATAATGCTCGGCACCACCCAGGAGCCGCTCGCCACCATGGACAAGCGCATCATCCCCATCGAGGTCGCCGGCCTGAAGATGATTTCCATGGGTCTGCTCAGCCCAGGTGACAAGCCCGTCATCTGGCGCGGCCCCATGCTGCACAGCGTGATCACCCAGTTCCTACGCAGCGTCCAGTGGGGCGAGCTCGATTATCTGGTAATCGATCTCCCGCCCGGCACCGGCGATGTCCAGCTCACGCTGATCCAAACGGTCGCGGTCACCGGCGCCGTCGTGGTCACCACCCCCTCCACCGTGGCCCTCGCCGACGTCCGCAAAGCCATCGAAATGTTTCGCCAGGTCAACGTCGAAGTCCTCGGCGTAGTCGAAAACATGAGCACCTTCTCCTGCCCCCACTGCGCCCAACCCATCGACATCTTCGGCCACGGCGAAGGCGCAAAAACCGCGCAAGCCTACGGCGTCCCGGTCCTCGGTGAAATCGAAATCGACCCGCGCATCCGCATCGGCGGCGACACCGGCCAACCCGTAGCTCTCCAAGGCGGCTCCGCCCCCAGTGCCAAAAGCCTCTTCGCCCTGGCCCAAGCCGTAACCGCGCGCCTGGAAGCCGTCAGCGCGACAGCCTCCGGCCCCACCGTCCAAATCGACTGACTGCACTGCCAGTCATTTCTGGCTGTCCGTGATGTTTTTCTCTGCGAACCTCTGCGCTCTCCGCGCCTCTGCGTTGTCTTTTTCTGTCCTTTACCGCCGATATCTCTTTTCTATCCAGGGTCCGCCGGCAAATTCGCATTTTTCTCTTGAATACAGCCGCCGCTCTTGTTATATTCCCTCTGGACATCACCACGTGTACGGTCAGCCTGCGGCAACTCGTTTGCCGCATTTTCTTTTTGCGCAGGTTCACGTAGCGGCCCGGGACCGTCGCGGGGGCCTTCGCCGAGGTTGGCAGTAAATGCTGTCACGCTGCCCGTTCTCAACTCTCGGCGACTGCCGTTTGTTTAGGTGAGCCAGGTGGCCCGTAAGCCCCTTTAGAATCAACACTTGTGCAAGTGTTGATTCTAAAGAGACTTAAACTCATTTAGAATCAACACTTACGAAAAAAGGGGGGGAGGGGAGGGGGGTACCGTTAACGAGAATCTATCCCTCCCTCCACGCCCGAACGGCGCGCCATTGACTCGACAACCCGACATCCGCCCCTACCGCGGCAAGCGCCCAGAAATCGCTGCCTCCGCCTATATTGACCCCGCCGCCGTCATCATCGGCGACGTGATCATTGGCCCGGACTCCAGCGTCTGGCCCTGCACCGTAGTCCGCGGCGACGTCCACTACATCCGCATCGGCGCCCGCACCAACATCCAGGACGGCTGCGTCCTCCACGTAATGCGCGACGAACACCCCCTGCTCCTGGGCGACGACGTAACCATCGGCCACGGCGTCACCCTGCACGGCTGCAACATAGAATCCCGCTGCCTCATAGGCATGGGCGCAGTAATCCTGAACGGTGCAAAGGTAGGCGCCGGCAGCATAGTAGCCGCCGGCACCCTGCTCCTCGAGCGCACCGAAATCCCCCCCGGCAGCTTGGTGGTAGGCCACCCCGGCAAAGTAAAGCGCCCATTGACGCCCACCGACCAGGCAGCAATAGACGCCTACGCCAAGCGTTACGTAGAATACAAAAACATCTATATGCAGGAACCCCAGGGCGCATCGTGATGCAATGTGCAACCACCCGTAGCAGCCGCGACCCGTCGCGCGCGTCAGCCGCGCCATATCCCCGTAGGGGCACAGCATGCTGTGCCCCATCTCGGCAAGCTGCCAGCCTCCAGCAAGATCAACAGCGCGACGGCTGCGAGCGCGTATCTCCCGCTTTAGCGGATCGAGCTTTAGCTCCGACACCAAGCGCCAGCGCGACGGGCTGCGAGCGCGTATCTCTCGCTTTAGCGGATCGAGCTTTAGCTCCGACACCAAGCGCCAGCGCGACGGGCTGCGAGCGCGTATCTCTCGCTTTAGCGGATCGAGCTTTAGCTCCGACACCAAGCACCAGCGCGACGGGCTGCGAGCGCGTATCTTCTTTAGGGGGTCGGAGCTTTAGCTCCGACATTAAGGATCCCAACCCGCGGGCTTTAGCCCCTGAAGAAACACCCCTGTGCGGTGCAATTGCACGAGAAGGAAGCCAGTGAGCGACGCCACCGCAAAAAAAGAAGAGCGCCGCAAGTTCCAGGCGATCCGCGGCACGCGTGACCTCTTGCCGCCAGAAACGACATTGTGGAATCGCGTCGAGCAAACCGCACACGAAGTCTTCGCCACCTTCGGCTACGGCGAAATCCGCCCGCCCATCTTCGAGCCGACCGAATTGTTCGCCCGCGCTGTAGGCGGCGAAACCGATATCGTCTCCAAGGAAATGTATACCTTTGAAGACCGACCCGAAGAAGTAGAAAAGCCACAGGTATTCCAAGATTTCGAGAGATACCTGAGGTCGGTTCAGGAGCTGTTTGAGAAAAGCAGAATCCCTCAATCTAAAGAAAACGAAGAGGCAATAAAGCAGCTAGAAAGGACATTAAAAAAGGCTTCCGATGCGCATGCCCATCAACTCTTTGACGTCGGCATGGTTGCTACCACTTTTTATTGGGCTAATGCGATCAAACTGGGTGACGAACTCAGTTTACGTCCCGAAGCCACCGCATCCGTCTGCCGCGCTTACATCGAGCACAACATGCAGCAACTGCCCCAGCCGGTGAAGCTCTACTACACCGGCCCGATGTTCCGGCGCGAGCGCCCGCAAAAGGGCCGCTACCGCCAGTTCTACCAGATCGGCGCGGAAGTCCTCGGCGGCACCGACGCTCCTGCCATCGACGCCGAAGTCATCGAGATGCTGATGACCTTCTTCGACAAGGTCGGCCTGCAAGGCGCCACGCTCTACATCAATTCCATCGGCCACAACGCCGACAACTGCCGCCGCGGCTACGTCGCAGGCCTCAAAGCAGCCCTCGAAAAAGTAAAAGAGAAACTCGGCCCAGACTCCCAGCGCCGCATCGACACCAACCCGCTCCGCGTCCTCGACTCCAAGCTGGAATCCGAGCAAGTCATCATCGCCACGCTCCCCCGCATCGCCGATCATCTCTGCGACGAATGCAAAACGCACTACGCCGAGGTAAAGCGCCAGCTCGAAGTCCGCGGCGTCCTCTACCAGGAAAATTGGCGCCTGGTCCGCGGCCTCGACTACTACATGCGCACCACCTTCGAGATCACCGCCCCCGGCCTGGGTTCGCAGAACGCCGTCTGCGGCGGCGGCCGCTACGACGGCCTGGTCGAACTCTTGGGCGGCCCGCCCGCCAAAGGCATCGGCTTCGCCATCGGCGAAGACCGCCTGATCCTCTCCCTGCAAGAAAGCGGCAAAGGCCGGGTGCCGCAACGCCGCGACGTTTACATCGCCTGGATGGGCGAACGCGCGTATGCCGCCGCCATCCGCGCCGCAAAAGATCTGCGCAAGTCCGGCTTCAGCGTCGAGCTGCCACCGGTAGAACAAAAATTCGGCAAAGCCCTCGGCCAAGCCGACAAGCTCGGCGCAAAATACGCCCTAATCCTGGGCGACAACGAAGTAAGCGAAGCCCTCTGGACCCTGAAAACCCTCGCAACCGGCGAACAAGCAAAACTCACCGAGCCAGACCTGCTACAATTTTTACGCAATCAAAAACCAGCAACGTAGCACCTGGATCGGCTGAGTTTGCTCCCGTAGCGGCCGCGGACCGTCGCGGGCGCCTTTTGTTGCGCTGCCCGGGCCATAGTTTTGTGCAAGGTCTCAACGTAAAATAATCGTCGCCATAAGAGGAACAACCACCGTGCTAGATTTTCTCGGCAACCTGAAACGCACACACTACTGCGGCGCCTTGCGCGCCTCTGACGCCAGCAAACCCGCCATCGTAATGGGCTGGGTGCATCGCCGCCGCGACCTCGGCAATCTCCTCTTCCTCGATCTCCGCGACCGCACCGGCATCGTGCAGGTCGTCTTCAACAAGGAAACGCAGCCCGAGGCCCACGCCAAAGCCGAACAAGCCCGCAGCGAATTCGTCGTCGCCGTGGAAGGCAACGTAATCCAGCGCCAAAAATCCAATCCCGAACTAGCCACCGGCGAAATCGAGCTGGTCGCCACCAAGCTGCATATTCTCAACAACGCCAAGACGCCGCCCTTCCCCATCGAAGACCACATCACCGCCGCGGAAGAAACCCGCCTGCGTTATCGCTATCTCGATCTCCGCCGCCTGAAACCGCATCGCAATCTGGCCCTGCGCCACAAAATTGTTCTCGAAATCCGCAAGGTCATGGACGAAATGGGCTTCATCGAAGTGGAAACCCCCATGCTCACCCGCTCCACTCCGGAAGGCGCGCGCGACTATCTCGTCCCCAGCCGCGTGCATCACGGCCAGTTCTACGCGCTGCCGCAGTCGCCGCAAATCTTCAAGCAAATCCTGATGATCGGCGGACTCGACCGCTACTTCCAGATCGTAAAATGTTTTCGCGACGAAGATCTGCGCGCCGACCGCCAGCCGGAATTCACGCAGCTCGACCTCGAAATGTCTTTCCCCCGCCAGCAGGATATTTTCGAAGTCATCGAAAACGTCATGGTGCGCGCCTGCGCCGTCGCCGGAATAAAAGCCGAGCGCCCCTTTCCGCACATGCTCTACAAAGACGCCATCCGCAAATACGGCAGCGACAAGCCCGACCTGCGCTTCGCCATGGAGCTGCGCGAAGTCACCGGTTGCTTCCCCGAAGAAGCAAAACAAAAGTTGCAAATCGAAGACCACGTTTTCGCTTTCGCTGCACCCGGCGCGGCCAGCTATTCGCGCAAACAACTCGACGACCTAACCGAAAAAGCAAAATCGCTAGGCGCGCGCGGCGCTTATTTCGTAAAGGTCGCGCCCGAAGGCACCACCTCAACCGTAGAAAAATTGATCGGCCTAGAAAACGTAAAAACACTAGCCGAGGCCGCAGCAGCAAAACCCGGCGACCTCGTCGTCGCTATTTCGGCCAAGCAACAAATCAAAGGCACGGAAGCCGCCGCGCTCATTGCCGGTCAACTCCGCCTGCAACTCGGCGAAGCCCTGAATCTCGTCGACAAGACGCAATGGAAATTTCTCTGGATCACCGGCTTCCCTCTTTTCGAATGGAGCGAATCCGACAAGCAATGGGTCAGCGCCCAGCACCCGTTCACCGGCATCGTCGACGAAGATCTGGAAAAGCTGGAATCCGCGCCGTGGGAAGTCCGTTCCAAAGGCTACGACTTGGTCCTGAATGGAAACGAACTAGGCTCCGGCAGCATCCGAATCCATCGCCAGGATATTCAGGAGCGCCTCTTCAAAGCCCTCGGCCTGAGCGAAGAACAACTCCGCCGCCGCTTCGGCTTCTTCCTGGACGCACTAACCTACGGCACCCCGCCCCACGGCGGCATAGCCCTGGGCATCGATCGCATCGCCATGCTTTTGGCCGGCGAGCGTTCCTTGCGCGAGGTAATCGCCTTCCCCAAAACCACCGCCGCCCAAGACCTAATGGCCGAATCCCCCTCTGCAGTCGACTCCGACCAGCTCGACCAACTAGGCATCGCCATCAAGCCCAACGCCAAGAAAGCCGCCGAATGATATCCTTCCGGCTGCGAGTCGGCGAGCAAGCGATTAGGGGCCGGGTTTTAAGCTCTGAGGAAGGTGCGAGTCAGCGAGCAAGGCCTTAGGGGGTCGGACCTTTAGGTCCGACATTAGAAAGGCATCTACAGGGCTTTAGCCCCTGAAGACATCTGAGATGGGACGACTGACCCATAGAACCGCGCCTGGAACCTCCTACTTCGTTACAACGAAGGCATTCCAGAACCGCGCTCTGTTCCGCTCGATAAAAGTCGCAGAGACTGTAGTTGAAACCCTGCAGCATTATCGTATCCGCGGCGAATACCTGCTTCATGAATTCGTTCTAATGCCGGACCATCTCCATGTATTGATCACTGCATCGTCAACAAACAGCCTTGAAAAAGCGATGCAGTTCATCAAGGGCGGAAGCTCTTATCGCCTTAACCAGGAACGCGGCCGGAAAATGGATTTGTGGGACGCCGGTTTTCACGACTGCACGATCCGCGACGCTACCGATTGGAAGGCGAAAGCACAATATATTCGCCTGAATCCCGTTAAGGCAGGGCTGGTCGAGTGCCCTGAAGACTGGCTCTATTCTTCCGCTAACGGTAAACTCACTTTGGACCCGATGCCCGCGAAATTCTTGCACGCCGCTTCAGGGGCTAAAGCCCAAGACCTCCCTTTGCTAATGTCGGAGCTAAAGCTCCGACCCCCTAAAGAGCGCGGCGTATGAGCCGGATCCGTATTCTGCCGGAGGCTGTCGCTAACCGCATTGCCGCGGGCGAAGTTGTTGAGCGGCCCGCCTCCGTAGTCAAGGAGCTGCTCGAAAACGCGCTCGATGCCGCCGCGAAAACGATTCGCGTGGAAGTCGAAGCCGGCGGCAAGCGCATGATTCGCGTCCTCGACGACGGCCACGGCATGGCTCACGACGACGCGCTGCTGGCCTTCGAGCGCCACGCCACCAGCAAGCTGCGCTCCGCCGAAGACTTGCTCTCCATCCCCACGCTCGGCTTTCGCGGCGAAGCCCTGCCCACCATCGCCGCTGTCTCCCGCCTGCTCCTGGAGACGCGCGCCGAAGAAGACGCCGAGGGCACCCGCGTAGAATTCGCCGGCGGCAAGTTGGTCAGCGTAAAACCAGCGGGTCTTCCGCTGGGAACCACCATCAGCGTCGCCGATCTGTTCTACAGCGTCCCCGCGCGCCGCAAATTCCTGAAATCCGAAACCACCGAACTGGGCCACATCGCTTCGCTGGTCACCCACTACGCGCTGGCCAATCCCGGCCGCCAATTTATCCTCACCACGCCCACGCAACAAATCGTCGACTGCTCCCCCGTCGAGCACCTCGCCGAGCGCGTCTACCAACTTTTCGGCAAGCAATCCTTCGACGAACTGATCGAAATGCCCACCGTCTCCGCCGCCTTTCGCGCCGCCATCACCGAACCGGAGCTCGAGCCCGCCGAAGAAAAAGCCCGCCTCACCGTGTACGGTTTCACCTCGCGCCCGGAAGTCCAGCGCCCCAATCGCAACGGCATCTACATTTTCGTCAATCGCCGCCTGGTACGCGATCGCCTGATTCTCCACGCCATTCACGAAGCCTACCGCAACATCCTCCCCAGCAACGTTTTTCCCGCGACGCTGCTCTTCCTGGAAATGCCCTACGATGAAGTTGACGTCAACGTGCATCCCGCAAAAATCGAAGTGCGCTTCCGCCGCTCGCAATTCGTGCACGATTTCACCCGCGATTCCATTCGACAGGCGCTGACGAGTGCGCGCCCCATCGCCAGCTTCGCCGCCGCAGCAGCCGCATCCGGCGCAGCGCCAAAAAACGCAAACGCCGCAGGAGCCGCGCTCTCCACCGCAGCATCGCGCGATCCTTCTGCTCCCTCGATCGTTCCCCGCGCCATCATTCCCGCCATGGAAGAGATCGGTCTCGGCTCCGGAGTAGGCTCCGACGGCGGCTTCGATCTGACCGCCGCCCCGCTGCAGCCCATCGAGCAGCGTTTCGCCTTCGGGGCCGGCGCAACATTCGGCGCGCCCAATCTTTCCGGCGAGACGCCCGAGCCAAACTGGGCCGCAAACTTCGCCGGAGGAAACGGCAGTGCCCCCGCTACACTCCCGCATCCCGACCAAATCGCCGATCTAAAACCTCTAGGCCAGGTCAGCTCCAGCTTCATTGTCGCCGTCAACGGCGAAGGGCTCTGGCTCGTCGATCAGCACGTGGCCCACGAGCGCGTGCTTTTCGAGCAGCACCTGGAAGCGCGCCGCGCCGGAAAAGTGGAAAGCCAACGCATGCTGATGCCCATGATTCTGGAACTTTCTCCGCGGCAACTGGTGATTTACGAAAAAATTTCCGAAGAGCTGGCCGCCAACGGTTTCGAGGTCGAACTCATGGGCCCTCGCAGCGTCGCCATCCAAGCCGCCCCCGCGGGCATCACCGGCAGCGACGCGGAAAAATTGCTCACCGAAATTCTCGATGGCATCGAGCGCGAGAACGCGGCTATTTCCATCGAAACACTGCAAGCCAAAATCGCCGCTTCCACCGCGTGTCACGCCGCCATCAAAGTCAACATGCCGCTGGACCAAACCAAAATGGAATGGCTCCTGGCGGCCCTAGCCAAAACCGATTGCCCCATGAGCTGCCCCCACGGCCGCCCGGTAGTCCTGCGCTATTCCGTAAAAGAAATCGAGCGCGCCTTCCATCGCATTTGAAAATTGCCCGGGCAACTCCAAATCCAACGCGATTGCACGTACAATACGCTGTCAACTCGAGAGGAGCCTGTGACCGAACCGCAAAAGACCGCCGTAATCTTTGGCCTGGCCAACAAACGCAGCATCGCCTGGGCTATCGCGCAGAAACTGCAGCAAGCCGGCTGGCGCCTGGCCATCACCTACCAAAACGAACGCCTCGCTCTCGAAGCCAAAGATTTAATCGCCGATCTCCCGGGTGCCGAGGGCTTCATGTGCGACGTCACCCAAGACGATCAACTTGCACGCCTCTTCTCCGACTTGAAAGAAAAATACAGCACGCTGCACGGCTTGGTGCACAGCATCGGCTTCGCCCCGGAATCCGATCTCAAGGGCGACTTCGTCAACACCACCCGCGATGGCTTTCGCATCGCTCATGACATCAGCGTCTATTCCTTGATCGCCGTCTCTCGCGGCGTGCTTCCGCTGATGACTTCCGGAGGCAGCATCGTCACACTCACGTATTACGGCGCGGAAAAAGTTGTCCCTCGCTATAACGTGATGGGAGTAGCCAAAGCCGCGCTCGAAGCCACCGTGCGCTACCTGGCCAACGATCTCGGCCCAAAAAATATCCGGGTCAATGCCATCTCCGCCGGCCCCATCAAAACGCTGGCCTCGCGCGGCATTTCCGGTTTTGGCGACATGCTCAAAGTGCAAGCCGAGCGCGCCCCGCTGAAGCGCAATGTGGACGCCGCCGAAGTAGGCAACACCGCCGCCTTCCTGCTAAGCGAAGCGGGCTCCGGCATCACCGGCGAAATCATCTATGTAGACTGTGGCTACAACATTATGGGCTTCTAGAAGCGCCGCTACTTCTGTTAATCCTGAGCTGCGAAGGATCTGTGCTCCGAGTAGCAAGCCCTGGAAGCAAATGCAACAAACCATGATGGACCGGGATCTTCTGTAAGGCCGAGCGCGCCCATGCCCAAGCTCACCATCGCCATCGACGGCCCGGCTGGCTCCGGCAAAAGCAGTGTCGCTCGCGTTGTCGCCGGCATGCTCGGCTATCTTTATCTCGATAGCGGAGCGATGTACCGGGCGCTGGCGCTGAAAGCGCTGCAACGCAATGTCCCGCTCGATGACGAAAGGCAATTGACCAAGCTGGCCAACGAGACGCATATCGAACTGCGTTCGCCAACTGTCGAGCAGCAGCAAAGCGGAATCAAGAATCGGGTGTTTCTCGACGGCCAGGAAGTTACGCAAGAAATTCGCACGGCAGAAGTGGCGCAAGCCGCTTCGCGCCTGGCGACCATCGCGTTCGTGCGCGCGGTACTGGTCGCGGAACAGCAGCGGGCCGGCGCCGGCGGCGGCGTGGTGATGGAAGGCCGCGACATCGGGACGGTTGTTTTTCCCGACGCCGAACTGAAAATATTTCTCGAAGCCTCGCCGGAGGTTCGCGCGGAGCGCCGCTGGAAAGAGCATCAGGAAAAAGGCGAGCGCATGACGCCGGCGCAAGTGCTCGAAGAAGTGCGCGAACGCGACAAGCGCGATCGCGAGCGCAAAGTATCGCCGCTGGTGCGCGCCGCCGACGCCGTGTTGCTGGATAACACCGCCATGGACGCCGCGGAAACCGCGCGGCTGATCGTGATGCTCGCACGCCAACGCGAGAAAGAATTGGCTGCCGCCGGCATCGGGAGGAGAACGCTATGATTCGCATGCTCATCACGCTGGCCGCCGGCGCCGGTGCCGCGGTCCTGGTATTGCCTCTGCTCGCCATTGGCCAGGCCAAGGATTCGCGGGGGCCCGACACGTCCGCTGCGAAACAGCTTCGCGCGTTTCTCGATGCCGATTGGCGCCAGTGGATGCAGGAATATCCGGAGCACGCCACGCACGTCGGTTTCCCCGGCCAGGACGATCGCTGGACCGACGATTCTGCGGCCGCAATTGCACGCCGCAAGAAACATTTGGCGGAGAGCCTCGCGGCTCTGAATGCCATCCATCGCCCAGAGTTGCCGCCCAGCGAGCAGCTCAATTTCGATCTGTACCGCGAACTGCTGGAAACCGCCGACGAGGGATTGCAGTATGGCGATGATCCCTTTCCCTTCCGCAACGTTGTCCCGCGCAATCTGTGGATGCCGCTCACGCAGATGGGCGGACTGCAGCAGGAAGCGCCGGACACGCTGGCCATGCAGCCGCACCAAACCGTGGCTGACTACGAAATTATTCTCAAGCGGCTCGCTGCCCTTCCCGCCGCGGTGGACGCGCAAATCGTGCTGCTACGGGAGGGACTCAAGCGCGGCTATACGCCGGCGAAAATCGCGCTGCGCGACGTCCCCAAGCAAATCGCCGACCTGACTCCCGCCGATCCGCTGGCCAGCCCGCTGTTCCAGCCATTCACCGAATTTCCTCCGAACTTTCCGGAAACCGGGCGCGCCCGGCTCATCGAAAAAGCCGAGAGTATTTACGCGGCGTCGCTGGTGCCTGCGTTTCACCGGCTGCACGATTACGTTGCGACAACTTATCTTCCAGCGTGCCGCGATAACATCGCCGCTACCTCGCTTCCCAACGGCGCCGCCGATTACGCTTTCCACGTGCGCTGGCAAACCACCACCAACCTCGCGCCGCAACAGATTCACGAAATCGGGCTCGCGGAAGTGAAACGCATTCGCGGGGAGATGGACAAAGTCATCGCTTCGACGAAATTTCAGGGCAGCTTCCACGAGTTCACCGAATTCCTGCGCCATGATCCGCGCTTTTACTACGACAATGCCGAAGATCTGGTGAACGGTTACCGCATCATCGCCAAGCGCGTCGATCCCGGCCTGGCCCACCTTTTCGGCAAGCTGCCGCGCCTGCCCTACGGCATCTGCCTGGTTCCCGATTTCAAAGCGCCTTCGCAGACCACTGCCTATTATCAGGGTGGCTCGCCGCAAGCCGGGCGTCCGGGCTGCTATTTCGTGAATACCTACAACCTGCGCGCGCGGCCAAAATACGAAATGGAAGCGCTCACGCTGCACGAAGCGGTTCCCGGGCATCACTTGCAGATTTCTCTGGCGCAAGAAATGGAGAACACCCCGGAATTTCGCAAGCACGTGGGCTACTCCGCGTTTGTGGAAGGCTGGGCGCTGTACAGCGAAGGGCTCGGCGAAGACGTGGGTCTGTACACCGATCCCTACTCGAAATTCGGACAACTGAGCTACGAGATGTGGCGCGCCGTGCGCCTGGTGGTAGACACCGGCATGCATTCCATGGGCTGGACCCGCGAGCAAGCCATCCAATTTTTCAAGGACAACACCGGCAAGACCGATCAGGACATTACGGTCGAAGTAGATCGTTACATCGTATGGCCCGGCCAAGCCCTGGCCTACAAGTTAGGGCAACTCAAAATCCGCGAACTGCGAGCCGAAGCCGAACGCCGCCTCGGCCCCAAATTCAACATCCGCACCTTCCACGACGCCGTTCTGGAGCAAGGTGCCGTGCCGCTCAGCATCCTGGAGCCGCACATAGAGCATTGGCTCGACTCCCAATCCGCACGCTAAAAGGAGGGAGCAAAGGCTCCGGTCGATGAATAAGGTGTTGATGATGAATAATAAGTTGTATATGATGGCGAGGGAGCCTCTGAATGCGCAACCCAAAAGAATTGACACGAGCCGACATTCTTAGGGTCGCTACCAATTTCCAGTGGACCCGCAAGGGTATGAGATGGACGGTGATGGTCGGCGGCAAAGAACTCCCGGCGCGCCCCCTGGTCCTGGAGGCAGCTGGGGTTCCGCCCAACGATCCAACCAACTCCCATCAAGCCGTGGAGATATTGCGGAGGCTGGGGTTTGAGA
>Ga0070730_10002516_pt1 | contig 16667 bp, 12 predicted proteins | sample Coa_R1_3_FD_66447 | JGI IMG/M metagenome (GOLD analysis project Ga0070730, IMG submission 66447) | Surface soil microbial communities from Centralia Pennsylvania, which are recovering from an underground coalmine fire - Coalmine... | ecosystem: Environmental > Terrestrial > Soil > Unclassified ... | reverse complement strand
CGGCAGCTCGGCTTCCCCACCGCCAACGTGCCACTTGGGGACTATGTGGCGCCGCGGTTCGGTGTCTACGCCACCCGCACCCGCCTCCACGACGGCCGCGAGATGGCCGGCGTGGCCAACATCGGCGTCAATCCGACGACCGGAGAGGTGTGGCCGCGCCTCGAGGTCTGGCTGTTCGACTTCGACGAGGACATCTACGGCGAGACCATCGAGACCGACCTGATCGCCTTCCTGCGGCCGGAAGTGAAATTCGCCGGCGGCGTCGAGGAAATGGTCGCCCAGATCCACCAGGACGCCCGCGACGCCAAGCAAATCCTCGGCGTGGAAGAGTGATCCCGGAGCGCCGGCGTCTCGCCGGCCCTTGTTTTGAAGACGGGAGGCCGGCGAGACGCCGGCGATCCAAAGAGCGCGAAGCCTGCGCTCCGGGCGACGCACGTCCTGGCAAGGCCGGGCGGGGTCTGCTAAGGACCTCGCCATGACGAGGGCCTGTTCGGACCGGCGAATTATCCGCCCGGCGTGACGCCGCCGCGTGAGCGGCTTGTCGCGCGCCGGGTCCGACGCCAATTCCGTCCTCATCGCAGCTGCTGGAATGCCATGCCCGACAACGCCGAAGTCCATGCCCGGGACTACCGGGAGACGATCTTCCTGCCCCAGACGCCGTTCCCGATGCGCGGCGGCCTGCCCCAGCTCGAACCGCGCATCCTGGAGGCGACCGGCGACCTCTATCCGAGCATCCGCGCCGCGCGGCAGGCGGCCGGGGCGCCGCTGTTCGTGCTGCACGACGGCCCGCCGTACGCCAATGGCGCCATCCACATCGGCCACGCCCTCGACAAGCTTCTGAAGGACTTTGTCGTCCGCTCCCGCTTCGCGCTCGGCTTCGACGTCGACTATGTGCCGGGCTGGGACTGCCATGGCCTGCCGATCGAGTGGAAGATCGAGGAGGAATTCCGGGCCAAGGGGCGGCGCAAGGAGGATGTCTCCAAGGCGGAGTTCCGCGCCCGCTGCCGCGAGTACGCGGCCGGCTGGATCGAGGCGCAGATGAAGGAGTTCCGGCGCCTGGGCGTGCTCGGCGACTGGGCCCACCGCTACGCCACCATGGACTATGCCTCCGAGGCGGCCATCGTCGCGGAGCTGCACAAGTTCATCGCCAGCGGCCAGGTCTACCGCGGCTCCAAGCCGGTGATGTGGAGCCCGGTCGAGCGCACCGCCCTGGCCGACGCCGAGGTCGAGTACCACGACCACGTCTCGCCGACGGTGTGGGTGAAGTTCCCGGTGACGGCCGGACCCGGCGCCGAGGACCGCGCCGCGGTGGTGATCTGGACCACCACGCCCTGGACCATCCCCGCCAACCGCGCGATCGCCTACAACCCGAAGATCGCCTACGCGCTCTACGAGGTCGAGGCCCTGGAGGCGGACCTGCCCTTCGAGCCCTGGGCCAGGCCCGGCGACCGCCTGATCCTCGCCGAGGCGCTGGCCGAGGCCGTCTTCGCGGCGGCCAGGATCGCTAGATGGAGGAAGCTCGGCGCGTTCGATCCGGCCGGCGTGATCACGGCCCATCCCCTGGCGTCCCTGGACGCCGGCTACGGCTTCCCGGTTCCCCTGCTGGCGGGCGACCACGTCACCGAGGACGCCGGCACCGGGTTCGTGCACACCGCCCCCGGCCACGGCGCCGACGACTACGTGCTGTGGGTCGCCCACGGCCATCGCGACATCCCCGAGACGGTGGACGAGGACGGCGCCTACTATCCGCATGTCCCGTTGTTCGGCGGCCTCAGGGTGCTGGAGACCGAGGGCAAGAAGGCCGGCAAATTCGGCCCGGCCAACCCCGCCGTGACGGAGAAGCTCATCGAGGCCGGAACACTGCTGGCCCGTGGGCGCCTGGAGCACAGCTATCCCCACTCCTGGCGCTCAAAGGCGCCGGTGATCTTCCGCAACACGCCGCAGTGGTTCATCCGCCTGGACGAACCGCTGAACGACGAGGCGCACGGCGGCCGCACCCTGCGGCAGACCGCCCTGGACGCCATCGACGAGACCGCCTTCTATCCGGAGAGCGGGCGAAACCGCATCCGCGCGATGGTGGAGAGCCGGCCCGACTGGCTGATCAGCCGCCAACGCGCCTGGGGCTCGCCCCTGGCGATGTTCGTCGAGACGGCCACCGGCCAGCCCCTGGTGGATCCGGACGTCAACGGACGGATCGTCGGCCTGATCGCCGAGGAGGGCGCGGACGCCTGGTTCACCCGCCCGGACGCCGACTTCCTCGGCAACCGCGATCCCGCGGCCTACGAGAAGGTGGACGACATCCTCGACGTCTGGTTCGACTCGGGCTCCACCCACGCCTTCACCCTGGAGGGCCGAGCCGACAGCCGCTGGCCCGCCGATCTCTACTCGGAAGGTTCGGACCAGCATCGCGGCTGGTTCCAGTCCTCGCTGCTGGAGGCCTGTGGCACGCGCGGCAGCGCGCCCTACCGGGAGGTCATGACCCACGGCTTCACCCTCGACGAAAAGGGGGAGAAGATGTCCAAGTCGCTGGGCAACATGGTCGAGCCGCAGGAGATCGCCGCCAAGAACGGGGCGGAGATCCTGCGCCTGTGGACGGCGCTGACCGACTATACCGAGGACCAGCGGATCGGCCCGACCATCCTGCAGACCACGGTCGACGCCTATCGCAAGCTCCGCAACACCATCCGCTACCTGCTGGGCGCCCTGCACGGCTTCGACGAGGCCGAGCGGATGGAGGCGGAAGCCATGCCGCCGCTGGAGCGCTTCATCCTGCACCGCCTGTGGGTGCTCGACGCCGGCGTGCGCGCCGCCTACGGCCGCTATGACTTCGCCGAAGTGGTGCGCTCCCTGGCGGACTTCTGCTCCAACGACCTCTCGGCGCTGTTCTTCGACGTGCGCCGCGACGCCCTCTACTGCGACCGGCCCGATTCCCCGCGCCGCCGCGCCTGCCGCACGGTGATGGACCTGGCCTTCGAGCGCCTGACGATCTGGCTGGCCCCCCTCCTCGCCTTCACCATGGAAGAGGCCTGGATGGCCCGTTTCCCGGACGCCGGCCCCAACGCCCTGCGGGTCCTCCCGCCGACGCCCGAAGACTGGCGCAACGACGCCGAGGCCGAGCGCTGGGAGCGGGTGGAGCGGGTGACCCGCGTCGTCACCGGTGCGCTCGAAGTGGAGCGCCGCGAGAAGCGGCTGGGCGCGGCCCTGGAAGCCGCCCCGCGCGTGCACATCGCCGATCCCGCGCTGTACGCCGCCTTCGCCGGCCTCGACGCCGCCGAGGTGTTCCGCACCAGCCAGGCGACGCTCGTCGAGGGCCCCGGGCCCGCGGACGCCTTCCGCCTGGAGGGCGTGGCCGGCGTCGCCGTGGAGCCCCTCAGGGCGCCCGGCCGCAAGTGCGCGCGCTCGTGGCGCATCCTGCCGGAGGTGGGCGAGGACCCGCGCTATCCGGACCTTTCGCTCCGCGACGCCGACGCCGTCGCCTGGTGGGACGCCCAGCGCTCATGACCTCCCGCGCGAGCTTCGGGGTCACCGGTTCGGGCTGGGCGGCCTTCGCCCTGGCGGCCCTGGTCATCGCCCTCGACCAGGCGATGAAGCACTGGGTGCTGACGGGCCTCGGCCTCGCGGTCGGGGAATCGCGGCCGATGCTGTGGCCGCTGTCCTTCACCCTGGTGCGTAACGACGGGATCAGCTTCGGCTTCTTCCAGACACACGCGCCGTGGACCCGCTGGGCCCTCGCCGCGTTCGCCCTGGCCGTCAGCCTCGCCCTGATCGCCTGGGTGCGGCGCGCCGACCGTCTGGTCACCGGGGTGGCCGGCGGCCTCATCTTGGGCGGGGCGGTGGGGAACCTGATCGACCGGGTCCGCCTGGGCGCGGTGGTCGATTTCGTCGACGTCCACCCGCTGGTGTTCCCGTGGATCTTCAACATCGCCGATAGCGGCATCACGGTCGGCGTGATCATCCTGCTGGCGGAAAACCTCCTGGCGGGGCGCAGGGCGAGAGCCTGACGGCGTTTCTTCGGAACGTCTGAACAAGCTTTGCGTGTCCGGGCAAGCCAGGACGACCAAAGGTCGTCTTGGGGCGGCAAACGGTCCGATTGGCGCCGGGGCGGCGAATGGGCTATCGGTGTCGCCGCTGGCGAGGACGGCCACTTTTTGGGAAGACCTGTCGATGAAATTCACCCGAGTGCTGATGGCGGCCTCTCTGTTGGGGGCGGCCGGCCTGGGCGGGTGCTCTGCGACGTCCCACGCCCTGGGCCTCAGCAAGGTGACCCCCGACGAGTTCCGCGTCGTGACGAAAGCCCCCCTGGTCCTGCCGCCCGACTACTCCCTGCGCCCGCCCGCCCCCGGCGAGCCCCGCCCGCAGGAACTGCAGCCCGAGAGCGCGGCGCGGACGGCGATGCTCGGCCAGCGCGAGGCCGAGGTGCGCTCCGACGGCGAGAAGCTGCTGGTGACCAAGGCCGGCGGCGATAAGGCCGATCCCCTGATCCGTTACGTTGTCGACGACGAGTTCGGGGCCATCGCCCACAAGGACAAGAGCTTCGCCGACTGGGTGATCTTCTGGAAGAAGGGCAAGCCCGCCATGGCTCCGGCGACGGTCGACGCCAACACCCCCACCCCCGTCGACGCCGACACCGAGGCCAAGCGCATCGCCAATCTCACCGGCAACCGGGCGGTGGTGATCGCCCGCAGCCCCAGCACGAAGATCAAGCTGCCCGGTCTCTAGCCGTTCGTGGCCGAAGATTAGGCTGACAAACGCTTCAACCCCGCTAGGTTGCGCCCGCGGGCGACACGAGTTCTCCCGATGCCGGAGACGCGCGTTTGAGTGAGGCGATATCTGAAGCCGACCTGGGGGTGACGCCGCCCGCCGCCTATGACCCCAACGCCCGCCTGACGCTCGGCGCGGCCTGCTGGTCGCTCTTCGAGGGTGTCCGCAACCCCTACGTGATCCTGATCACCATCTACATCTTCATGCCCTACGTGGCGCAGACGGTGGTGGGCGACCCGGTCAAGGGGCAGGAGGTGATCTCCCGCTGGAGCCAGTATTCCGGCTGGGCGGTGATGGCGACGGCCCCGTTCCTGGGCGCCTCGATCGACAAGCTGGGACGGCGGAAGATCTGGCTGGCCCTGATCGTCGCCCTGATGGTCCCCCTGACCGCCGCCCTGTGGTTCACCAAGGCCGATCACACCGGCCTCACCGTCACCCAGACCCTGATGATCACCACCACGGTCGGCATCCTCTTCACCTGGTCGGAGGTGCTGCACAATTCGCTGCTGGTGCGCGCGGCGGGGCTGTCGGCCGCCCACATCGCCTCGGGACTGGCCCTCGCGCTCGGCAACTTCTTCGGCCTGGCCGCCCTCGCCTTCACCGCCTGGGCCTTCGCGCTACCCGGCCTCCCGGAGACGGTGAGCTGGTCGTGGCTGCCGCACGCGCCCCTGTTCGGCCTGCAGCGCTCGCTGCACGAGCCCGAGCGGGTGGTCGCCCTGCTCGCCGCCGGGGTCTTCGCCATCGGCGCCCTGCCGTTCTTCCTCGTGACCCCCGACGCGCCCTCCACCGGCGTGCCGGTGCTGAGCGCGCTCAGGAGCGGGGCCTCGGACCTGCTGACCATGGTGCGCACGGTCAGCCAGTACCGCAACGCCGCGATCTTCCTGGCCGCGCGGATGTTCTACGTCGACGGCATGACGGCCATCCTGATCTACGCCGGGGTCTACGCCACGGGGGTGATGAAGTGGCGGGCGCTGGAGATGCTGTTCTTCGGCATCATCCTCAGCATCCTGGCGGTCCTCGGGGGCTTCGTCGGCCGCTGGCTCGACCATGGCCTGGGCCCCAAGCGCGCCGTGCAGATCGAGATCGGCATGTCGCTCCTGGGCATCATCGCTTTCCTCGGCATGGGGCCGAACCAGATCCTCTACTTCTGGCACTGGGACAGCGCGGCCCATCCGCACCTGTGGACCGGGCCGTTCTTCCGCACCCTGCCCGAGTGGGTGTTCCTGCTGATCGGCTTTTCCAACGCGATCTTCATCACCGCCCACTACGCCTCCAGCCGCACCCTGCTCACCCGCCTGACGCCGCCCGACCAGACCGGGGCCTTCTTCGGCGTCTACGCCCTCTCCGGCACCGCCACGAGCTGGCTGGGGCCCTTCCTGGTCAACCAGGGCACCCGCATCTTCAAGACCCAGCAGGGCGGCTTCGCCACGGTCACCGTGCTGCTGTTCCTGGGCTTCGTCGGCCTGCTGTTCGTGCGCGGCGGGGACCGGCCCGACGCTCCGCGGACCGGAGCGTGATGCTTGTGTCTGACGCGCCGCGGAGCAGCGCTTGATCCGCCTTTTCGTCGACGCCGACCTGGGCGCGGGCGCCCGCATCGCGCCGCGGCCTGATCAGGCCCACTATCTGACGCGGGTGATGCGCCTGGCCCAGGGCGAGCCGCTCCTGGTGTTCAACGGCCGGCACGGCGAGTGGCGGGCGAGACTGGCCGAGGCGACCCGGCGCGGCTGCGTCCTCGCCCTCGAGGAACGGGTGCGGGGCCAGGAGGCGCCGCCCGACCTCGAGCTGATCGTCGCCCTGGTGAAGCGCGCGCGCCTGGAGACCATCGTCGAGAAGGCCGCCGAGCTGGGCGCGAGGCGCGTGCGCCTGGCGATCACCGAACGAACCAACGCCGACCACACCAACGTGGCGCGCCTGGAGGCCATCGCCATCGAGGCGGCGGAACAGACGGGGCGGCTGGACGCCCCCCAGGTCCTGGCCCCGGCGCCGCTCGCCGCGATCCTGGCGGGATGGGACGCGGGTCGGCGGCTGATGTTCTGCGACGAGGCGGGAGACGCATCGCCCGCGATCATCGCCCTGCGCCAGGCGGGCGGCGCCGGCTGGGCCGTGCTGATCGGACCCGAAGGCGGCTTTTCGCCCGGCGAGCGGGCGGCCATCCGGGCGCTTCCCCAGGTGACCGCGGTCTCCCTCGGGCCACGCGTCCTGCGCGCCGACACGGCCGCCATCGCCGCCCTCGCGCTGTGGCAATCTGCGCTGGGGGACTGGCGGGGGCTTGAGGTTGGAGGCGCGGCGGGCCAAGTGACCGTAGACCGGAGAACGCCAGATTCTCTAAACCAGAGATGACAGTTTCTAGAGGACCTCGATGGCCGAGACGCTCGCCGACCACCGGCCCTTGACGTTCGAGGACCTCACCGCCTGGTTCTTCCGGGGGGGTAAGCCGCCTTCGGAGTTCCGGGTAGGGGCCGAGCACGAGAAGTTCGTGTTCCGCGCCGGCAGCCACGAGCCCGTCGCCTACGACGGTCCGGCCGGGATCCGTGCCCTGATGGAGGGCCTCATGCGGTACGGCTGGAGCGGGACCTACGAGGCGACGGCCGCCGGCGGCGAGACCCTGATCGGCCTCTCCCGGGGCCTGGCCAACATCAGCCTCGAGCCGGGCGGCCAGTTCGAGCTTTCCGGCGCGCCGCTCGCCACCATGCACGACATCTGCGAGGAGACCGGCCAGCACCTCGAGGAGGTCAAGACGGTGGCGGCCGAGCTCGGGCTCGGCTTCCTGGGCCTCGGCTTCACGCCCCTGTGGCGCCGCGACGAGATCCCGGTCATGCCCAAGGGCCGCTATGCGATCATGCGCCGCTACATGCCCAAGGTCGGCGGCCAGGGCCTCGACATGATGTTCCGCACCTGCACGGTGCAGGCCAACCTCGACTTCGAGAACGAGGCCGACATGGTGGCGAAGTTCAGGGTCAGCCTGGCGCTGCAGCCGATCGCCACCGCCATCTTCGCCAACTCGCCGTTCGTCGAGGGGCGTCCGAGCGGCTTCCTCTCCAGCCGCGCCCGGGTGTGGACCGACACCGACCCCGACCGCACCGGACTCCTCGGCTTCGTGTTCGCCGACGGCTTCGGCTTCGAGGCCTACGCCCGCTACGCCCTCCAGGTGCCGATGTACTTCGTCAAGCGCGACGGTCTCTACATCGATGTCGCCGGGCGGTCGTTCGCCGACTTCATGGAGGGGAGGCTCCCCGAGCTGCCGGGCGAGCGGCCGACCCTCAAGGACTGGGCCGACCACACCAGCACGATCTTCCCCGAGGTGCGGCTCAAGCAGTACCTGGAGATGCGCGGCGCCGACGGCGGTCCGGTCAGCCGGCTGTGCGCCCTGCCGGCCCTGTGGACCGGCATCCTCTACGATCCGGCGTCCCAGGCGGCCGCCTGGGACCTGTGCAAGCACTGGACGGCGGAAGACCGCGCCGGCCTCATCCGTGACGTGCCGCGCCTGGCCCTGAACGCGGCGGTGGCCGGGCGGCCGGTCCGCGACGTGGCCCGCGACATGGTCGCCATCGCGGCGAGGGGCCTGCACGCCCGGGGACGCCTGTCCGGCGGCTTGGTGGACGAATCCAGCTACCTGGGCGAGCTGGAAGACATCGCCGACACCGGCGTCACCGCGGCCGAGCGCCTCCTGGCCCTCTACAACGGCCCATGGCAGGGCGACGCCTCCAAGGTGTTCGAGGCCTTCGCCTACTAGTAACGCGCATGTGGTTCCGCATCGTCCTGGCGCGGGGCTGGGCCGCCGTTCTGGCGGCCGCCGCCCTCGGGTCCGTCATCCTCACCGGCTCTCCCGCCGCCGCCGATCACCCCAACGCCCTCTGGCGCGTGGTCCATGGGCTGTGCCTGCGCGACATGGCGATCAGCGGCCGGCCCATCCCCTGCCTCGCCGTCAACCGCCAGGAAGGCTATGCGGTGGTGCCGGACCTTCGCCGCCGCACCCATGTGCTGCTCGTGCCGACCGTGCGCCTCGGCGGCATTGAGAGCCCGCAGATCCTCAGCCCCGGCGCCGTCAACTACTGGCAGGCGGCCTGGGAGGCGCGGCGCTGGGTCGAGCGGCGGGCGGGCCGGCCGATCCCGCGGGACCGGCTCGGGCTGGCGATCAACTCGGTGCTCTCGCGCAGCCAGAACCAGCTGCACATCCACGTCGACTGCGTGCGCCCGGACGTGCGCCGGGCGCTGATCGAGAACGAGGCCCAGATTGGCGCCGCGTGGAAGCCGCTGCCTGTCCCGTTGGCGGGGCGCCGGTACAAGGCGCGGCGTCTCGCCGGCGAGGATCTCGGCCAGCGCAACCCGTTCGTCCTCCTCGCCCGCGGGGATCCCGCCGCCCGCCGCCGCATGCCCCTGGAGACCCTGGCGGTGATCGGCGCGACCTTCGCGGACGGCTCGCCGGGCTTCTATCTGCTGAGCGACCACACCGACGTCCTGCGCGGCGACTCCGGCTTCGCCGAGGGCCTGCTCGACCACGACTGCGCGGTCCTGAAGCAGCCCTGAGCGGGCCCGCTATCTCGGGTCGGGGAGGCCGAGCACCCGCTTGGCCACCACGTTCAGGTTGATCTCCGAGGTGCCGCCCTCGATCGAATTGGCCTTGGAGCGCAGCCAGGCGCGGGTGAGGGCGAGATCCGCCGCCGCGAAGTTCTCGCCTTCCCACCCCAGGCCGTCGCCGCCCATCGCCTCGACGGCCAGTTCGGCGCGGTCCTGGGCGATCTTGGCGCCGGCGTACTTCATGATCGAGGTGGCGGCGGTGGGGCCCTGGTTGGCGCTGGCCTCCAGCGAGGCGCGGCGGGTGGTCAGCTGGAAGGCGCGGGCGTCGATGCGGTGTTCGGCGAGGCGTCGGCGGAGGTCGGCGGCGGCGAGCCGGCCGTCCGGGGTGGTTCCGCGGCGCTCGAGCGCCAGGGCGTCGACGCCGCCGGTCTGGCCGAGGGCGGGCGAGCCGCCGGCGCCGAGGCTGGCGGAGATGTTCTCGCGCTCGAACTGCAAGAGCCGCTTGGCGATGGTCCAGCCGCCGTTCAGCGGGCCCATGAGGTTCTCCTTGGGCACCTTCACGTCGGTGAAGAAGGTCTCGCAGAACGGGCTGGCGCCGTTGATCAGGCGGATCGGCCGGGTCTCCACCCCGGGTGTCCGCATGTCGATCAGCATGAAACTGATGCCATCGTGCTTGCGCGCCGGATCGGTGCGCACCAGGCAGAAGCACCAGTCGGCGAGGTTGGCGCCGGAGGTCCAGACCTTCTGGCCGTTGATCAGCCAGTGGTCGCCCTTGTCCTCGCAGCGGGTCTGCAGGGAGGCGAGGTCGGACCCCGCGCCGGGCTCGGAGTAGCCCTGGCACCAGCGGATCTCGCCCCGGACGATCGGCGGGATGTGGCGGCGCTTCTGGTCCTCGGTTCCCACCTCGAGCAGGGTGGGGCCGAACATCATCACCCCCATGCCCCCGATCGGGTTGCGCGCGCCGACGGCGGCCATCTCCTCGGCCAGCGCCCGCGCCTGCTCAGGCGTGAGCCCGCCGCCACCGTAGGCCGCCGGCCAGGTCGGCGTTCCCCAGCCCTTCTCGCCCATGCGCCGTGACCACAGCGCCGCCTCCGGCGTCGCCGTCCCGCCGGTGGCGGGCGCGAGCTGCGCCGCCGGGTCGGCCCTCAGCGCCGGCGGGAAGTTCGCCGCCAGCCAGTCCCGCGCCTCGGCGCGAAAGGCTTCCACTTCGGGGCCGAAGTCGGCCATGGGTCCTCGCCTCTCAGATCCTTCTACCGGCGATCGTAGTGCCGGGTCGGCGAGGGGGAAGGGCGGGACTACAGCCGATCGTTGGGTGTGTCCGCGGCGGCGTGGGCCGCCGCCGCGGCCGCCGAGGCGCGGGCGACGGCCGGCTCGTCCAGGCCCTCGATGGTCACCACGTTCGGATAGAAGGCCACGCGCTCGGCGATGGCGGCCATGCCCGGATGGGGGGTCTCGTAGCTCCACACCCCGTTCTCCGCGATCGTCCCGTCCCGGCGGATGGTGAAATAGGAGGCGTGGCCCTTGTATGGGCAATAGGTGTCGAGCTCGGTGCGGGCGAGCACGTCCATCTCCACATCCGCCCGGGGGAAGTAGACCACCGGAGGGTAGGACGCTTCCCTGAGGACGACGGCGTCGGCGCTGTCGGCGATCTCGTGACCCTGGTAGAGCGCGCGCACGCGCCCGGGGAGCGGGGTGATGGTGATCGGGTGGTCAGGTCCGGGGACCTTGATGACGTCCATGGGCGGCTCCTGGGTTTGCTGCGGGTTTCGAGCCTTAGGTGGGCGCCGCGCCCGGTCAGGGAAAGGGGCTTGCCTTGGCCCGTGAACGCGGGGTCATGTCCCCGCATCGGCCACCCGCGGAGATTTCATGAACAGCATCGTCGTCCTGGTCGGCGTTCTGATCACCGTGGTCACGGGCCTGCCGGTGGCCCTGCAGCTCCTGCGCGTGCACCCGCGGGGGCTGTTCATCCTGTTCTTCGCCGAGATGTGGGAGCGGTTCTCCTACTACGGCATGCGGGGGCTGCTGGTGTTCTACCTGACCCAGCACTTCCTGTTCGACGACAAGGTGGCCAGCGCCCAGTATGGCTCGTACGCGACCCTGGTCTATCTGCTGCCCCTGGTCGGCGGGGTCCTGGCCGACCGCTACCTGGGGGCGCGCAAGGCGGTGGCCTTCGGGGCGCTGCTGCTGGTGGCCGGGCACCTGACCATGGCGGTGGAGGGACCGCCCGCCCAGCAGACCCTGACCTACCACGGGGCCCACTACGCCTTCGATGTTTCCGGCCGCGGCGACGAACGCGTCGCCAGGCTGGTCGTCGGCGGGCGCGCCTACGACTTCGGCCAGACGCCGGCGGGCGATTTCCAGATCAAGGGCCTCGCCGCCGGCGCAGCCCTGCCCCCGGTCCTGGCCAAGGGCTCGTTCACCCTCGACAAGCACGGCGCGGCGCCGGTGTTCGAGGACGTGCTCTACCTGGCCCTGGCCCTGATCATCATGGGGGTCGGCTTCCTCAAGTCGAACATCTCGACCATCGTCGGCCAGCTCTACACAGCCGGCGATCCGCGCCGGGACCCGGGCTTCACGCTCTACTACTACGGCGTGAACCTGGGGGCGTTCTGGGCGGCGATCCTGTGCGGCTATCTGGGCCAGACCTACGGCTGGCGCTTCGGCTTCGGCCTGGCGGGGCTCGGCATGCTGGCGGGCTATGCCACCTTCATGATCGGCAAGCCACTTCTGCGAGGCAAGGGCGAGCCCCCCGATCCGCCGCGCCTGGCCGCTCCGGTGCTGGGTCCGATCAGCCGCGAGTGGCTGATCTACCTGGGCGTCATCCCCGGCCTCGCCGCGATCTGGGCTCTTGTCCAGCACAACGGCCTGGTGGGCGTGGCCCTCGCCGTCGGCTCGGCTGCCATCCTCGCCTATGTCGGGCGCCACATGGTCACGCAGGCCGGCAAGGTGGAGCGCGAGCGCCTCATGCTCGCCTTCGTCCTGATGGGCGGCGCGGTCGTGTTCTTCACCCTGTTCGAACAGGCGGCGACCTCGCTCAACCTCTTCGCCGAGCGCAACACCAACCTGGCGCTGATCGACGCGCCGGTCACCTTCAGGCTGCTCGGCCACGAGGTGTTCCTGGGCACCAAGGCCATGCTCGCGGCCCCGGGCGCGCCGCGCGGGGCGTGGTGGATCGACATGGGCTTCGACGCCGCCCAGACCCAGTCCTTCAACGCCGGCTTCATCCTGATCTTCGCGCCCATGTTCGCCGCCCTGTGGACCGTGCTCGGCCGTCGTGGACTGAACCCCGACCCGGTGACCAAGTTCGGCCTGGGGATCGCCCAGGCCGGCCTGAGCTTCCTGGTCATCGTCTGGAGCCAGGGCCTCGCCGACGCCAGTTTCCGCCTGCCGCTGCTGGTGCTGGCCGTCGTCTACCTGCTGCAGACAACCGGCGAGCTCTGCCTCAGCCCCGTCGGGCTCTCGGAAATCACCAAGCTGGCGCCTCCGCTCCTGATCTCGACGATGATGGCGGTGTGGTTCCTGGGCGCCTCCGCGGCCGAGTTCATCGGCGCCCTGATCGCCGCCCTGGCCGGAACGGCCACCGCCGGCGGCCAGGTGCTCGATCCCGCCCTGGCCCTGAAGACATCGATCGGGGTGTTCCGGACCATCGGCTGGGTGGCCATCGGTTTCGGTGCGCTGTTCCTGGTCCTCGCGCCGTTCATCAAGGGCTGGGCCCATGCGGTGACGGACACCGACCAGCCGCCGCAACCGGAACCCATCGCCCCCACGCTCGACGGCGAGCGCCAGGCGGTCAATCCCGCCGCCATCAGGGCCGATCGCTAGTTTCAGCCGAAGCTCTTGCGGACGCGGAAATAGTAGGCGCGGCCCCCGTGCAGGTCGCGGATGTCGGTGTAGGCCAGGGGGAAGCTGCTGCGCAGTCCATTGGAGATTTCCCGCACATGGCGGAACGCCCGGGCGCCGAGGTTGTCGATCTCGAGGCGAAGGGTCAGGTCGGGGCGCGGCTGGTATTCGCCAAAGAGCACGACGTAGGTCTTCAGCTTGTCGGTATCGACCTCGTTGAACCGGTAGTAGGTCTCGCTCCACTGGCCAAACACATCGAACCCCCACTTGGACTTCCAGCGCGGCAGCCCCTGGGTGAAGTGGGCCTCCCAGTCGCTCGGGTGCAGGCCCGAGATGGATCGCGGTTGCAGGGTCGTCGGATCGATGACGTGGGACTGGCGGATGGTCCCTTGGCCGGTCAAGGTTCCGTTCTTCAGGCCCAGGCGGTCGGTGGGCAGGGTCAGGGCGAGCACCGCCTCGTCCTTGGTCCCCGAGCCGATGTTGCCGGGGGCGTCATAGTCCCCCGCGGGATCGAGGATCGGCTTGCGGTCGATCACATCGGTGATCTCGTAGTGGCGCAGGGTCGCCGTGATCTGGGCGCCCTTCCAGAAGCGGCGGTCGTAGGCCGCCTCGACTACCCAGTCCTGCTGCGGCGTCAGGTTGGGATTGCCGGCGTGCACGCCCTGGCTCACCGGGGCGCTGCCGGCGGTGAAATCGTCGAAGTTCAGCTGCCCAACCTCGCGCTCGATCCGCAGTCGGATCTGGTCGGCGTCGTCCGGCGACCAGGTCACCAGAAGGCGGGGCTTGGGGAAGACAAACTGCTGGCCGCTGACGACATCGCCGGTGGAGTTGATCCGCGACGCCTCCAGGCGCAGGCCGCCCAGCAGAGTGATCGTCCTGGTCGCCTTCCAGGTGGCGATCCCGAAGGCTTCGCCCCTCAGCTCCGTCACCCGAACGTTGGCGGCCGGCACGGCCGTGGGCTGGCCGTTGACGATGTAGGTCGTATGGGCCAGCAGCCAGTTGAAATCCCCCTCTCCGCCGGTCTCCACCGACAGCGCGGGCGTCGCCTCGATGGTCACCGTCGTGCGGACGATGCTTTCGGAGGTCTCCTTGGCCAGGCGGAAATGCTCGACGTCGCCGGGCGCCGCGTAGTTGGCGATGTAGCGGCGTTCCCCGAACTGCTGGAGCACGAAGCTCTCCAGGCTGGCCCTCCCGCCGAGGGCGCGATCATAGCGTGCGCCGACCTCCGCCGTGCTCTGCTTGTCGTGGTCCCTCTCCAAGTCCACCGTGGGCGGCTGCGCGCCCTGGTCCCCCTGGCTGTAGCTGTAGGGATTGATGAACAGGGAGGCGTTGAGGCGCAGCTTGCCGCCCATGACCGGTGTCTCGACCGCGCCCGTCGCCTTCCAGTTGTAGGCCGCGCCCGAGGACAGTTCCTGGGCGTTTTCCTGGAGGGCGCCCGTGGGCGTCACCTGGACGCGGGTTCCATTGGCGGACCCGTCATCGTAGCCCTGCGCCGCCAGGAGAGATCCCTCCCAGGTTGTGGGTCCCGCCGTCTTGGACCCTTCGATGCGGACGCCCCAGTACAGACGCCCGTCCTGCACGGCGGTCTCGGAGGCGGACACGATCAGGCTCTGCCCGCCCTGACGGCGAATGATGTTGGCGAGGACCGTCTTGCCGTGCATATCGACCCCGGGGGCGCCCCCCCGGATCACGTCGATGCGCAGAACGGACGTGGCCGGGATGCGCTTGAGGATCTCGTCCAGGGGATCTTCCTTCGACGCCGGGCGCGCGCCGTCGATCAGCACGTTGCCCGCCGAACTCGCGAAGCCCCGCACCTGATCGCCGGTGTCGAGGGTGAAACCGGGCAGGAGCTTGACCATGTCGAGGGCCGTGTTGGGTTGCTTGGCGGCGAAGAACGCGGCCGGATAGGGCGTGACGGCCGTCGACGGGGCCACGGTGGCCACGGCGGCCGCGAGGATCACGCCAGCACTCAACGCCCTGCCTCCCCGGTGGCGAGGCGCTCTGATCGCAGGCGGCGAGCCTCCACACGAGTTAATTCGCGGTAACCGCCGGAGCGCGCACGGGCTTGTCTGGTCAGGGTTGTCGCAAGCGAGGCCAGGATCGTCGCGACTGCCGCCGTCCGAAAAAGCTGGGTGAGTATGCCTTTTGCAAACGCAACGGATGACGCTTATTCGGCGTAGTGGTAAGTTGCCCGCATGTCGACCGCGCTGCCCGACGTAATTCCAGTGCTTGCCTGCTCCGACATATCGGCAGAGCACGACTTCCTTGTGGGCGTGTTGGGTTTCACCAGCGCGGGATTGGAACGCGATCCGAGCGGCGCCGTCGTGCATGGAGAGGTGCGGCTCGGTGATCGCCGTATCTGGCTTCACCTCACGAGCGAAGCGGCGCGGCTCGAAACGCCGTCAAAGCTCGGCGCTGCTGGCGGCGGCCTGGTTGTCCATGTGAATGATGTCGACGCCCATTTCGCCAAGGCGAAGGCGTCGGGCGCGGAGATCCTCTCGGAGCCGACCGATCAGGAGTACGGTCAGCGCGAATATGGCGTCCGTGACCCGGATGGCCACAGCTGGTGGTTCGCCACGCCTACGGCCGCTCCGGCCGCTTTGGCCGAGGCGCCCTCGCCCTTTTCAGGCTGGCCAACATCGGGATCAGCCACTACGTCCCCCCAGCACCATGGCGACCTTCGGCGGCTCCACCCAGCCCCGAACAGGACAGGACGGATCTGAACCCCGATGCCCGGCTACCCGCCGCCCTACTACCGCGAGACGCGTCTGGAGACGATCCTCGGCTTCATTCGCGAGGTCGGCTTCGGTCAGCTGGTGTCGGCGGGAGACGAGCGGCCCTACGCCACCGCCGTGCCTTTCCTTGTCCGCGAGGAGGGCGGGACGGTGGTCCTGGAGGCTCACCTGCAGCGCGGCAACCCGCAGTGGGGGGCGATCCGGGGTGAGGCCCTGGCGCTCTTCCAGGGGCCGCACGCCTATGTCCACCCGGGGTGGTACGCGACGAAGAAAGAGGGCGGCCGGGTCGTGCCGACCTGGAACTACATCGCCGTCCAGGCCGTGGGTCCGGTGGAAATCGTCGACGATCCGGATTGGGTGAAACGGCACGTGACGGCGCTGACCGCGGCGCACGAGGCGGGCCGCGCCGAGCCCTGGGCGCCGGCGGACGCGCCGGAAGCCTTCATCGGCGCCCTGCTGCGGGGCATCGTCGGCCTGCGCCTGACCGTCCGCGAGTTCGACGGCCGCTGGAAGCTGAACCAGAACCACCCCGAGGCGAACCGGCTGGGCGTGATCGAGGGGCTTTCCGCGTCCGAGACTAACGGCGACCGGGAGGTCGCCGAGGCCATGCGGCGGCTGGAAGCGACGCGGAGCCAGCCCTGACGGGTCGCCCGGGGCTGGACTACACGCCCGTGCCGCCCACCGTCAGGCCGGTGATCTTCAGGGACGGCTGGCCGACGCCCACGGGGACGCCCTGACCGGCCTTGCCGCAGACGCCTATGCCGGGGTCGAAGGCGAAGTCGTCGCCGATCATGGTGACGCGGGTCAGCGCCG